>Ga0209507_1000543_pt1 | contig 40333 bp, 45 predicted proteins | sample AD_UKC028_MetaG_FD_184414 | JGI IMG/M metagenome (GOLD analysis project Ga0209507, IMG submission 184414) | Active sludge microbial communities of municipal wastewater-treating anaerobic digesters from USA - AD_UKC028_MetaG (SPAdes) (version 2) | ecosystem: Engineered > Bioreactor > Anaerobic >...
CTGCATTCGCTTGACTGGCCGGCTTTTACTGTCTATTATGCGCGCCTCTGTTCCTCGATAGCTCAGTCGGTAGAGCGCCGGACTGTTAATCCGTAGGTCCCTGGTTCGAGCCCAGGTCGGGGAGCCAGTAATACCAAGGCCTCGCAGGTTTTTTTGACTTGCGAGGCCTTTCCGTTTTTGGGCCATGGCCCATTTTTGGCCCATATTTGGCCCAAATCGGAACCTGCAACTTCAGAAAGTCGCCGTTTTTGACCTACGGTTATTGGCCCACCCAGCAAGCGACAACGCATCGGTGACCTACGGTCTCTCTGAGGACAAAAATGGAAAGCTCGTGCCATGGAGAACCCTTGAGTTCGTCATGGAGACAATCCGTCGTTCAGTCATTGCAAAATTGATCATTGTGCGCCGGAACGGCCCCACACGATGCGCCCTCCACCCAAGGGTCAAGACTCAAATATTCTTGTTCAGGTCGCTCACTGTCTCATAGAGCCGGTCCCGTTTGTTTGGACAGTTTTTCCACGGCGATAAGTAGAGCCCTGCGTGGGTAGCGTTATCCACGGTGACGGTTGCCGAAGGTCCGTTCAGACCGTAGGCGACCGGCGCGGTGGGTAACGCGGATTTCATGCTGCAATTTTTCCCTGTGACAGGCCGGCGAAGTAAATCATGTCCGGTGTCTTGCCGGCAAATGCCTGATGAGGCCGCCGGTTGTTGTAGAACGTAATGAACTGCCCCAGGCTCGCCCTGGCGTGGGATACCGACTCGTAGGCCTTGAGATACACCTCGTCGTACTTGATGGTCCGCCAGAGGCGCTCGACGAAGACGTTATCACGCCAGCAGCCCTTGCCGTCCATGCTGATACGAATGCCGTTCGCCTTGAGTTGGCTGGTGAATTCGCTGCTGGTGAACTGGCTGCCCTGATCGGTGTTGAAGATTTCTGGCGTGCCGTAACGCGTTATCGCTTCCTGCAATGCCTCGACGCAGAAGTCGGTGGTCAGGGTGTTCGATAAACGCCAGGCCAGAACCCGGCGACAGTACCAATCGACGATGGCGACCAGATAGACGAAGCCTCGGCACATCGGGATGTACGTGATGTCGGTCGCCCACACGTGATTGTGCCGGTCAATGTTCAGGTTGCGCAGCAGGTAGGGGTAAATCGGGTGGGCTGCATGCTGACGACTGGTGTTCGGCTTGCGATACAGGGCTTCGATGCCCATCTGCCGCATCAGCCGGCGGATGCGCTTGCGGCCGATGGGCTGCCCCTCATTTCTGAGTAGGTCGCGCAGCATCCGACTTCCGGCGAAGGGGAACTCCAGATGCAATTCATCCATCCGGCGCATCAGCGCCAAGTCCTCGGTTGAGGTCGGTTTCGGCGTGTAGTAGGCCGTCGACCTTGCCAACGCCAGAATTTGGCATTGCCGGACCACCGGCAGGTCGTGATTGCGGTCATTCATTTTCTTGCGCTCAGCATGCCCGCCTTGGTGAGCGCCTTTTCTAAAAAATCGTTCTCCAACTTCAGCTGACCAATCTTGGCCTGCATCGTCTGGATGTCCGGTCCTGTTTCCTTCGCCGGCTTCTCGCCAAACACAACCGACGAACATTCCAGCAGTTGCGTCTTCCAGTCCGTAATCTGTTTTGGATGCACATCGAATTGCTGCGCCAACTCGGCCAGCGTCTTGTCGCCCTTCAAGGCAGCGATCGCTACCTTGGCCTTAAATTCCGGCGAGTGATTCCGCCGCTTCCTTCTCATCATGCTCTTGCTCCTCATTCAAGCCGCTACGCGGCCGTGGGTGAAGCAAGGCTATCACTTATCCAGATGTCCGAATTTCAGGGACCAGCTCTCATCCTGTGAGCTTGGCGGATGAGACACTGAACTCGTGGCGCAGAACCACACCATTGGCCGAGAGGCCGTCGCCGATTTAACGTACAAATTGCGGGGCGACTCAAAAATGCCGCTAAAGCGTCGCCGCTTCTCCCTTCCCGGAGGCCCGGTGAACGCGGGAACCATCGTGAAAAGGAGAAGCTTCATGACCACTCACGCCATTCACACCTATCACGACAGCACGCTCGTTGCCGGGCAAGCTGTCAACCTCGACGCGCTGTTTGCGGACTGGACCTATGTCCGCATCGCAGACAGTGGCGGGCGCCACTATTTGGCACCCGTCGGCTATTGCCTCTTTCACGGCCTGTCGGGGTCTCCGCGCCAGGACTGCGCCCTGTTCGTCTATATCACCGACCCGCAGCTCATCGCCAGCCCGCTGCTAGCCCGAGTAGCTTACGACGAGTATTCGATTTACGTAACGCCATCGAAACCTAGATATGGCGATGTCGTTCACGAGAACAGGCAATTCGCAGTTTGTGGATCCAGGCGACACACTCTGTCGCATATCCAACCCATACTCCAAACCGTGCTGGCAAGGAATGTCTGGCAGCCATGACAAATTCTTAGCGATGGCAATCCGACTGCTCGTAATTCTTTCAGACGCCAGAGACCTACAGGCCGATGGCGGATTCGTAAAAGGAGATTCTCGTGAACCCGAACACCACCCCCATCAACCGCCCCGCGACACTGGACGAGATGGAACGCGCACATCACGCGCTCATGACGTTTTCCGGCATCAGTAGTAGCTGCAAGAGCATGATGTTGAAGGCAGAAATCGCATGCAGCAAAATGGGCACCACAGATCAGAACAACGCAAGCCGACCTCTGGTCATCCACGATTTTTTCAGTGTCATCGACAGCCCTGCCGAGTTCTTGCTGGTTCCGGCAGGCACTTACGACATTCCCGCCGAGTTTTTCCTACGCAATCAGGACCGATGCATCATCGGCCTGCCTTGGAAGAAAGCCGATTTCCCAACGCTCAGGCTCGAAGGACTACCATGGCAGAAGAGCCTTTCGATTTACGCAAATTCACGTGGGTCGGAAACCGTGCCACACGTCATTGATGCTTCCAATCTGCGCTTCGCAAACGTCCGCCTGGATGCGATTGTCCCAACTGTACTGGAAATCCAGAATATGGAAGTCGAGGGCGGCTTCTTGACCGGCCTGCATCAGCACGTTGAATACAGCAAAAAAATCGAAGTGCTAGACAGTATTGGCGACAAGCTCTGCCTCGGCCGTGAATGGGCACATGCCGCCTACGGACCGGAATGTGTTGCGCGGCACGCCGGTATCAAGATGCTCGAAGGTGCATACATGGGTCTGCTGACTGGCGTGGACGGCATTTTCAAGCCGCTCGTAGCTATGGGCGAGCGGATAGATCGTGCGCTGGGATGGAAATAGGGCATTGCTTTCAAAAATGTGGCACGAATTGTCGTGCCACTGCGCAGCCCACGAAGAGGTTTTGCACAACTCTGCTTTGAACTTCAGGTAAGCCCCCGCAATTCTCGTCCGGTTCGTTCGAACGCCACCGAGATGCGGCCACCTAAGTTCTCGGCGTCTGCTTCGCGCAATTGCTGGTGGGTCTGGAATCTATTGCAGCCAACTTTTCGGTGATCCTGCAATCGATGCACAAGACCTTACTGGCCAGCCATGTTTGGGCGCAATGATTGGCACGCTTGGTCAAAGTTTGGGCGAAATCGATACCGTCACAGACGGACCAATCCCGGAAGGGATGCGATTTGCTGGTGGTCGGATTGCCGATGGTACTGATTACGCTGAGCTAGCCGGCCATCCACCGGAAAAATACATAGATCAACGTCACCAACAGTACAAACGGCGCTAGCCAGACAAACAAGAATGTCGCCACCGGCAGCAGGATCATTCCCAAAAACACCACGCCGACTATCTTCTTGATCAAGGGCCGCAATTGGTCATCACTGACCCGATTCGTCGCGCGGGTCACCGCATAAATAACAAACGCGAAAAAGGCGGCGGGAAGAATCAAGGCCATAACAAACTCCTGACGTCACTTGACATTGAGCAGTATCGCCAATCAACCCGACAGGCTGCGTCGCAGCGAAGCGCAAATTGCCTTTTCGGCCACCATCCAGTGCAAATTGAATCGCCCCGGACCATGGAGACGCTCCGAAGCCTTAAAATTAGGCCGAAGGAGAAGTCATGAGCAGCATGCATTACCCGGAAGAATTCAAGATTGCAGCGGTCAAGCAAGTGACCTTGGATTTAACCGGTGGATGCAACACGCTAGAGCCTTCCTAGTTGATTTGAATAAAATTAACTTAGCGAACTGTGCATGGCCAGCCGTTCGCCGTAATCTGTCCATCCGCAGAGATTCGCCATTCGACCTCACGCGTTGCATTGTTCTGTTTCTCAATTGTCGAATCGTAGCGATTAGACAGATAGATGAAATTCTGATTAGTTGACCCCACCCAATTCCTAGACCCATCCGGATTCATGGCTTCGTAAGGGCCATCAATTAACAAATCAGTGTATTGGAGCAAGTGATCAACACCCAGCAAATTCATTTCCTGAATCTCAGACATCGTGTAACCAGTGAATACCATCACTGAAAGCCCCGCGTCAGAGACGAACTCAGCAACGCGGCTTAGTCCTTTTGCCTGCAATAACGGCTCACCACCGAGAAACGTCACACCCTCGATGTCGTAGATTTGTTTTGCATCTAGTATGTCTTGGGCGACTGACTCAGCCGATACGATATTGCGCTCGACGAGCTTCAGGAATTCTGGGTTGCAGCATCCTACGCAGCGCTTATCGCACCCTTGCAACCAAATAGCAGCACGCCGACCAGGCCCCTCGACCTCAGTACAAGGCAACCAGGCAGCAAGGTTCAGCAGTTCCACAGCTATTCCAGCTCGAAGTCAAACACGGCCTTGCTAGCGGCCTGCACGACCAAGATGTTTCTACCCTGCGATCGATCTGGTGCGCCGACTTCCGAAAACAGAAATTGCGCAAGAGGATCAAACAGGCTTGTGGTCAACGCATTCAAGACACCGCGGCCGCCACTTGATCTATCGACGCCCCCAACGATAGCTTGAAGCGCGCGGGCTTCGTCTTGAAATCTAAGCCCAGCAACACCCCACTTTTCATTTAGTCGATGACGTAGGGGCTCCAGTTTTGATCGTGCGATTTCGACGAGGAAGCTATCGTCGGTCATGAAGTTGAAGGGGATGATGTTGCCCTCTCCGATGCGTCCGAGGAGTTCTGGCCTTTTCAGTTCATTAACGAAGTGCGCTCTCACTCTGTCAATGAATGCGGATCCCACGTCGGGGTCGTTCGGCGAAACTTGGGCGGCTCCAATATTCGATGTGAACACGATCACGGTATCCGAGAAAAGCACCGTATCGCCCTTTCCATCTGTAAGCCTGCCGTCCTCTAATATTTGCAAAAACTTATCAAGAATTCTTGGATGGGCCTTCTCGATCTCATCAAAAAGCAAGAGCGAGAACGGGCGCCTCTTTACGGCATTTGTGAGCTGACCACCCTCTTCGTAGCCAACATATCCTGGTGGCGCACCCACCAAGCGCTGATCGGCGTGTTCGTGATTGAACTCCGACATGTCAAACCGGAGACATGCCTCATCGTCGCCGAACAGGAACTGTGCGAGCGCCTTCGCAAGTTCAGTCTTTCCAACTCCGGTTGGCCCAACGAAAAATAGGACGCCCTTTGGCGTTCTCTGCTTGCTTGAATGCTGCAATCCAGACAAACCTGTGTAGGCACGGATCAAGATCTTGTTTACTGCACGTATAGCTTGGTCCTGTCCTTTCACCCGTGCTTTAAGGGTTTCGGTGGCTTGCCCCAGTTTTTCTTGATTCAGTTGCTCCCAAGGGCTGTGTCGCTCCCCATAACGATATAGGCTGACCAAGGAATCGGCGCTCATTTTTGGTAGCTGCCGAGACAACCTAGCCAAACCATGAACATCCCGTAACGTCAGACCTTCAAGTGAATCAACTAGATCAGCAAGGACTCTGCTCTTAGGCGCCAAAGGTGGATCCAGGTTGAATACTGAGGCCAACCTCATCACTGCCTCTTCCCGCACATGTCGCCCCGGCAGCGGGATTCCGATTTCTTTGAAGAGCGGATTACTTAAATACAGAGGGGGTGGTAAGACAGTTAGCCCCTGACAGAGCATCACCATCAACGTTTGTGGGCGGTCGATATCAGTGGGACTGAGCGTGACCAATGCATCACGGGTTGCCTTTCCCATCATCAACAGCCACCCTCGCTCTGCTTCGCTCAACGCATTAGCAGTACCGAACAAATAATGCGACCAGTCAATCACAAACGCCACTCGATCCGGCCCTGATTGTTTCATCGCGCTCGAAACGACCGCGAGGAAGTCTTGAGGAGATACCTCAAGTGCTCCGCTCACTGGTTGTGCCTGGCTGCTTGGAGGAGTAGAGCCTATGTCGTAATCGTCACCCGAAGGGCTGGGACTACTTTGGGTAGTTGCCGCGCTCTGTAGCTCTCTCCACACACGAGGTTCAATACCGGAAACGCCAGTGACTCGATCCCAACGCACCACGTGCTTGTAGCCTCTTTGCTTGAGAAGCAAACTGACCGCGTCCGGAACGCTCACCCATCGTTCCGATGATGTCGGATCGGGCACAACATCAGAGACGTTTCCATGCAAAATCAATCCACGCCGAATTCCACATTCACGAGAAAAGCTATCCTGCCAAGACGCCTGCGCTGTTGTCATTTACTTTTCCTTTGTCATTCCAGGCTGGGGGCGTGCATCGGCGTCCATATCGTCGGGGTTTTCCCAAAGCACTCGATCATTCGAAAGCTGTATTCCGTAGACTGATTGAAGTCTGGGCAATACTGTAGCGATGTCCTTCTTGCATGCTGACCCCTGATAGTGGTCAAACTTGTAATTCAGCTTTCCGCTCAACTCAACTCGGAATATGGCTTGCGCACCTGCAGGGCGACGACCATGGATCACAACTTCGTCCGTTTCAGCATCCCGAATGATCTTTGGTCGCTCCGTAACAAATCCGGCATCTTCCAGGGCACGATAAACCGCCTGAACAGCCTCACGCCGACACGACTCACCGACCACCACGTTATCCACTTCACGAACTGATTCGACAAGTCTCGCCGCGATCTCAGCGCTCGACCCCTTCCCGATCTCCTTGAGCTTCGCTGCAATTTCCTGAGCACGTTGAGCTGCTGGCCCGGATACCTGCTGAAGTTGCTCGCAAGAAATCGCAATCTCCTCTTCAGCTGCCGCAGCGCTCGCGGCGGCTGCTTCTTTCATACGTAGGAGTCGAGCCTCTCTCTCGAACCTCACCTTAATCTCAGAGAGGCTCGACTTGAGAACCCCCAGCGGTAATGATGGTCCTTCCTTGGCAATGCGCGTTCTTACTTCAGCCAGTTCCTTGAAGGCTAGCTGCCGTGCGAATCCATCTGTCCAGCCAGACAATTCGGTCTGCCAAAGTCGCTCTATTTCTTCGCTTGCCTTTGCCAGCTTCTCAATTCGCAATCTTTCTGCTTCCCGCTCGGCTTCCTCGGCAGCTCGTTGCGCTGCGAGCGCAGCCTGCTTCATTCCGCGTGCCAGGCGCGGCAACGCGTGTACCTGATTGCCCAGAGCGATGCTGCCATCTCGAGCAGAAACCGGGTCAGACTCCACTAGTCGCGTTAGCGATGCGAGCTCGCGTTCAATTGAGGAGAGTTCATGCTCGACGAATTCAGCAAGCCCCTGTGCCCGAACATCCGAAACTACACGCTCATAACGTTCAAGGTACGTTCGCGTCGTTTCTCTAACGCGTTGCTCGAACAACTCCTGGCGGCGACGTCGCTCAACTTCGTAGCGTGATTCGACATATCGGCTCATTTCTTCCCTTTCTTCTTGTTGTTTCCAGTACCAGCTGCCTTGTTCGATTGATTTTTACCCTGGTACTCGTCCGGGGTTTGCGCGCTAATATCCTCGGCACGCGCTTTATTTCGGAAGTTAATATCACCAGTAACTAGCAGTACCGCGCTCAATCGCAGGTACATGGCAACTGAGAGAATCCTGTTGTCCGAACTGCAATCCCAATCAGATGGGAGCAGACCCAGTGCTTCGGACTCAAATCGGATTCTGCTTCCTGCTGATTCAATGGCGCGAATGGCTGCGCGTGCCGCTTGCGCTTTTTGATCGTCGCTTGATTCCTTGAGCCCGTCCAACTCCTCCAGGACCCTTCGCGGGATTACAGGCATGTCGCGAGATCGCATCCGTGTCACAAGATCCGGCGCCACCATCAGAGCGCTAGTATCCAGAACGATCAATCGGTGATCGGTCTCGGTTGGCGGAGCGAGGTGTTTGCAGGCGAGATCACGCCATGCCACCACTAACTGATGAAATTCCGCAGCACGTTGGCACAGAGGAATTGAAATTCCCTTAAGCTGATCTTCAAGAGCGTCATAGGCACTGACCCACTTCATCGCGCTTTCAAGCGCCGTTGCCTTTACATATTTGACGCTCATCATGCCATTGGCTGAGCCTTCCAGAGAGCTCAAACCAATGTCGCGCACTACCCGTTGATACGCTGAGGCTAGGTCATTGATGAGCGGCTCGATGGCGTGTGGACCTCGAAGCTGCAGCTTCTCCCCTGAAAGCGCATCTGTTACCCAACCATTGATGAGATTGGCACCGAGCAACTGGCTAGGAAACACCAGCGTCGCTCCAACAGCTGTCCGTAACCGCGCTACTCGCTCTCGGCCATTTACGGTGGCCGCATGCATCAAGATACCGCGATTTATATCGTCACTACGATCAGCCAGCAGTTTGGTGACCGAACAAACCAAATCGATCAGTTGGTCATCTTCGAGTACGCCATCAACTTGATTGCAGGCCGAGATAATCATGTCAGAGATAGTGACGCCCCACTGCTCCTGCCATTTTGACTTGGCCTTTACAGCAAACTGTTCTAGTGCGGGCGCGAACGTCAACGCATCTGAAATCAGCTCTGGCAATGGTAGGTGGGCAGATTTTTCACGCCACTGCTGAATTGTCTCTTCGGGGGGATCCCATAGAGCAGAGAAAGCTAATAGGCCCGAGTCACTAGCCCCTGATAGGCAAGCTGCCAGTGACTTGCGGAGAACACTCCATGCTTGATCACTAACATCACTACGAAGACGAATGAGAAGAGAGCCGGACCGCATTTGGCCGCCCCAGGACATCGACGCAGCACCAGAAATCGTGACTGATGGTGCCAAGTCTGTTCGCGTGAGCTCAAGCCAGCGAAATCCTTTTACGAATGGCGAAGGATAAGGAACCTCAACGATCAAGCTACCGTCAGTTGTTTCGACGCGCCTCGCTGTTGTGCATTCATGGTTGAGCACGATCGCCGGGACGCCGTTCACGTGCTCGGTGCTTTCAATGTTGCGGACTACGACAAGGGCACACTTCGCTGGTCGGAATCCCGGCATTGAGCCATCGCCTGATTCGTCAATGGCAGCAACAGAATCGGCAAACCGCAGAACTGAATCATCAAGTTGCGTTCGGTCACTAGCCTGTGGCGGATTAAGGATCGGATTAAGAATCTCGTTCCAGAGTAACTCTGAATCCGCCAGCTCGATCCATTTTTGAAACTCCTTTGAGCTCGCACCGGAAGCGGTCAGCGCACCAGATTGATCGATGGTAACTTCGATTTGTTGGTTTTCCCACAAGGTTCCGGTAACCGTCGACTCAACCGCATGAATTTCAGTATTCGCCGATTTCCAGGCGTGCTTTTCATTAAGTAAGGCATTTCGTACCAAGGCCGAGCTATCTCCTGGCATCAGTGCGTTCGAACTAACACTTGGAAAGGGCATTGCGCCTTTGGATCCGTGAGCGCCCTTGCTGGGTTTGATTGTCTTAGGCAAAGGCAGGTAAATATGCTTAACGGTAGTCTGCTTCGATCGCCCCGGAAGTCTATCTCGCTCGAAAAATGAAACACCCTCCGGCGTCAGCGAAAGGTCACTAAGTCGGACCGACATAATGTCATCGGTGGCCGGTCGCGAAATGACCCCGAGGAACATCAGATTCTCGATGCATGGCCCAACCAACTCTCTCGATGCTGCCACACCAAGAACGTCTTCAAACACTGCTTGTAACGACATTGCAGCGATCTCAGGCTCATCCCGGTAGTGGTAACACAGTCGCATCACCATCCGCTCAAAAACCGTTGGGCTGCGAATAGTTTGAAACTTGACTGAAGATTCAATCTCGAAGACTGGAAAGCCAACCGAATATGCCCCCAGATTCATATGCGTATCCCTCTGGCTGTCCCAGCGGGCCGAGCAGAAGGTAACTTACCTTCATCGACGGGTCGCTTCATCAGGCGGCTCGCGGGAATCAATCTAGCTTCGCGATCTAGCTGAGCAAGAATGTCCTTGTAAACCATTCGAGTGGAATGGCCCTCGCGATCCATGTGAGGAAGACTTACGTTATAGGACTCATACATGGATCGGGCGCCAAATACGATCAATAGCTCTTGTGCCCTGGAAAATGCAACGTTGATGAACTCATATCTCGCCACGTTTGCTTTACTAGAACGTTTGCGCACCGCCGTTAAAGCTTTGCTCGGGTCGAAACCATCATTCCGCACTAGGCTGACAAGAATGATCGGCTTTTCCTTGCCCTGATAACGGATAACAGTATTTATCTCGACATCAAGACATTCAAATCTTCCCGATGGCTTGACTTTGCGGATGGCGTCGCGAATTAGGCGACATTGGCGAGCATAGAAAGACACTACACCTATTCGACGGCGATTTTTTGGTGTATAGCCAGCAACTGCGCACTGATTCTCAAGTTGCAGTAGCGTATGCGCAATCAGATCTGCTTCTAGGCGGTTGCTTCTCAGCGGCCGGCCACTCGGGTCAGCATCCTCCTTATGAATCTGATCCTCTAAATTTTTTGATGTATCAACCCAAAGCACGTGGTCATCGGCAGTAATGACCGGGTCACCCTCTTTGTCGAGAAGCGCCAGACCATGCGCCCTTATCTCGTCTGGATTCCGCAGTCCGCAACTCAGTCGATTTTCATAAAAGTGGTTGATCATTGACATGATCTGTGGATGCATTCTGAACTGAATCTCGAGGCGTTCGCGTATGGATTCGTCCGCTGATTCGAAATGGGATTTAAACAGTGACGCAGTCACCATCTTCTCAAACCGCTGAAGGTTTTGCCTGGTGAGAGATGTTCGATTTTCCTCTTCATCCTCTGCTTCATCGACGACATCGCTGAAGGTTTGTGCATCCGTTCCTTCTTGAAACAGTGGAGGAAGCTGCCTATGATCCCCTACCAGCACCGCACGTCTTGCGCGCAGAAGGGGCAGTAGCATCTCCAACGGAGTCGCCTTGCTAACTTCGTCAATGATCGCAACATCAAAACTAACCTGGCCCGAGTCTTCCAGGGTCTGCTCTCGCTCGTTGCAGGTTATTGCGACCACATTACATTGGGGAACGAAGACGTCTTTGTAGTGTTCCCAATCAGCTTGCGCCGACGCTGGGTTTTTCAGATCTTTGACCCACTCCTGCATCAATGGCTCCCAAACCGACTTGGCCTCATCCTGTGAGGTTGTGGCTGCCTGGATGCTCTCAATTTCGACACTCACACTTTGAATTCTTTGAAGCAGTGATGGCAATACGTCGGCGGTAATTTCGATGGCTGTCCAAAACAGCTCCGAATCATTGACTATCGGCACTACGCGAGTCCGTTGATCAGCGATTGCATCTTCAATCGCTGGCGAACCAGCTTCGCATCGTCGAAGTTCATCCTCTCGAAGTCGCCATTCGCTCTCGTCAGGAGGTGTCAAGGAACATGATGCGATCAGCTTTCCGACGCAGTCCACTAACCTCTTCCAGGCAAGTGCAAAATCGTCACGCTTTACCTTTATCTGTTCTAGCCGCTGACTTAATTCCTCCCCAAGTTTATGGGCGTGGTCAATTGGAGCACACCACCGTTGTGAGTCGGTGAAGAGTGATTCATAGACATCAGGACTCAGGCCGCCAGCGGCACCCGAGCGGAGTTGCTTAAGTTCTTGTCGCTTTTTTCGCCAAACATCAACAAGCTCATCATCTTGTTCAGACTCCATGCGTGCTTCCAACTCCTGGAGTTCGGACTCACAGGCAGCGATCTTTACTGAAATATCTGGGTTGCGGAGAGGGTTGGGACCTGCCGCCTTCAATCGATTTACATCGGCTTCGATCACGCTGACCTTCTCGCGAAGCGATCTTGAGAATCGCAGCAAACCGGTAAGCATCAGACTTCTTTGCTGCGGAACAGCTCGCCAATCCGAAATCGAAATAGGAAGACGCACGTTTATTGCAGAAAAGCTGCAAATTGACTCAGCAATCTGGGTGGTTTCCGGCTCGGGGAGCGACAATCCTGAAGGAACCTCGCCTTCGCCGGAACGCAAGAACTCCTCAAACGCAAGCAACCTCTGACGTTGCAACTCGGACTCTTGATGCCTTTGTGCCGATTCTTGCAGATGGCGCCAAGCACTATCCCTCGCTCTTCTGATGGCGGTCATTTTCTCGTTGTGCGCTTCTAAATCCCTAATCGCTGTTTCGAAGTCGCGGCGTGCGAATTCAGCCCTATCCTGCCAAGACTGCAACAGCGAAAACCTTTCCTGCTGTGCACGCCAAGGATTCAAATAGCGTGTTTCCGTTTGCTCGGCGAGACCGCTGTAGTACCTAAATAGCGCAGCGCTTTCTGAAAACTCTTTGCCATCTCCGGATATTTTTTCTTGGTCTCGAGCCAGCCTGATAACGCGCAAATCGGCGTGACGTCCGAGACGCTCTAACGCGTTGTCAACCGCAGTATGGGCCTGGCTCGCGAGCAAGACCCTTTCGCCACGACGGGCGAGCTGCATAATCGCTTCAGCGATAACAGTTGTTTTGCCGGTTCCTGGTGGGCCTTGTACTAGGCAGATATCGGGGGCAGAAAGAATCTTTTCGACTGCCCGTTGTTGAAATTCGTTGAGATCACTGCGAAACCATTCCGTGACAGATTCGATGGTCGCAGGATGGTTTGCTTCCGAGATGTCGAAGAGATACGACGATAGGTAGGGTGCAAATCCACCTTGATCACGTAATTTATTTATCGCCTGCTCATGCCTTCGAATCAGCGCTAAATCCCCGGCAGCGGAGACTGACAGAAAGCCCTGCTCAGGAACTCTCCCGAGTAAGACTTTTCGGGTCGCTTCGATGTCCTCCGCTACAGACAGCAGATTGATGTCATCTTCAGACATTGGAATGGTGACAGAGGCAATAATTGGTGCGGGCCACTCACACTTTTCGATGTGCTTTCTTAAGGCGGCCAGTTGCTCGTGCTCTGCGTCAAGCTTTTTCACCCACTCGTCGAGAGGCTCCAATTTGAAGAGCGATTCAGGTTGCCCGAGGTCAATGCCTCTTGGCGTTCGGCGCGCGCTATCCCTATCATCAATCCGGAATACCCAATGATTGGTAGATACGCCAACATCGAAAGCCATGACATCCTGCCGCGAGATAGCGCGATAGATTTCGTTGGCGGATTCGCCGTTCTCAGCGATGACTGTGAAGATAAACTTATCGTCTTGCCACCCACGATCGATAAACCGAAGACCGCGAGTCTTTTCGGAAACCAATTTCCGCTTCCATTTGAGGAAGTCGCTCCAATCGACGAGTTTTTCCCGAGTTCTTATTGATATTGGTGGAAGCTGGTGGGCCAGATCACTTGTCAGCGCATTGTTGATTCGCTGACTTGCCGCCATGACTTGGGGGTTCGCATGGTAGACGATGACTGCAAGGTCGTGTTCGTAATCGTGACTAGGAGCATCCGCGACTTCAATAAACTCCTGAATCATGAAGATTGGGCTGGCGACTCGCCTTGGCCAAAATCCGCGAACAGCTAACGAGCACCCTTTTGGGAACGGCCACGGTTGATTAGGGTTTAGCTGAGGCCGAAGCGCAAGATTGATATTGTCGTCAGGACGGTCTTCTAGGCTCAAGTTGGCAGCATGAAAGCTAAGCGGCATTCCGTTGGGGAATATCAGGTCAAGAGCCTTGTCTATTGGGTCTTCCGTTCCCAGATATTCCTTTAGCTCCTGATGTCTGCGCGACAAATCATTAAGCCGCGACGCTAATTGTGCTCGACGACCTTCCTCAATCCAAACAAACAAATTACCCACAACTTCTCCCAAACTGCTTCTGGATCGAACATGATCCAACAGAATCCGACCACGTATTGATATTTGTAGCGCTTCGAACTTTACCCTATAACGCCGTTGGCATCTTCGCGACAGCGTTTGTAGTAGCCGCTATTCATTAAGTCATGCCATAAGTTTGGATATAAAGTCTCTTGGATCATGTGACATCTAGAAGTATCGGGCCACCCTGGAAGCCGGGAGGCACCTGCTGTACCCCTGCTTTCACAGATAGCAACTGCCGGCGGACTGATCTGCGCCTTCCACCAATTGTGCGACCAGCGGGTACGCCATGCAGGTGATATGCCCGACACCACGCAGGGGGATGCCTTGCTCGATTCGGTCTATCGCTTCAAAGGCCAGGCGGCGCCTGCGATCATCTTCACCGAGATCGACTTCGAGGTGCTCGACGACAAGGCAGTGCGCAAACTGTTCGTCGGCGCCACCCGCAGCATAATGAAGCTGGTCATGGCCAAAGTAACGAGCTGATTTACGCTAAGGGGCGCTCTTTGACTCGAAAACAGGTGGCCCCCAATCTCCGCTACATTTATCTCAGGCAAGTTCAAAAATCTGGGAAGATTCAAAGCGCCACTGTCGGCAAAATTGACAAATCCGCGCCCGCAAGGCGATGCGTTACCATCGAGATTAGAAGATCGATTGCACTGAAAAACATGTCATTCCTACGAAACACATGCAAAGCATGTACACGAGTCATGTTTCGCTTGTTGGCCGATCGGCTGTTGTTCCCCAGAACCACTGACGGAGCCTTGCACATACTCGTCCCTCGGTGGGATGCCAAGCTAGGTGACTCGATCATTTCGTCCTTTTTCTTTCGGGAGGCTCGCAGACTTAATGCCCGGGTGACCGTGTTGACGGTTGCAGAGCTAGCCCAGATGTATGCGCAGGATTTTGCCGTTGATCAGGTTGTGGTCACCAACGCCAACCCAGGAGTCCGCGAACTTTTCCGACTGGCGGGCCAGCTTGGCCGGGTCGATGCCGTGGTACATTTGGTGGAAAGGATGCAGCCTGCAGAAATTCTTTTTCTGAGACTGTTACGCCCGACTCATGTGTATTCGCTCGACGATTGTTTGCGTTGCGTCAATCGCAAGTTCGGTGCAGCAACAGTCGCTCTTGATGTGGCCGGGCGCTACGAGCGAGTCCTTACGGACCTCGGCGCGAGTGTGGTGGATAAGAAATATATCGTCCCCCTTCGTGAGATGCTGCCAAACTTTGCCCTGAACTCCCACATTCTGTTCAACCCCTACGCTAGCAGACCAGACAAAAGCTTGGCCTTCGACCGATCTGTCGGCTTGCTGCGTGCCGTCGCCGATGCTTATCCAACCCGGTCTGTTGGAATTCTGTGTAGTCCCGCGACCTATGCTGATGCGCTGAACATGGAAGTTTCCGTGGCACGCAAAAATGTCCGTGTAATCCATGGCCTGGTATCGCCCAAGGACGTCGCTGGGGCAATCAACCAAGCCTATGTCGTGGTCACAGTCGACACTGCAATCGTGCACATGGCGGTCGGTTTGGACAAACGGCTGGTGGCAATATACCCATCCATGGATGGAGAAGCCAACCCGTGGCTACCTCCACCATCCTCTTTGACACGCGTGATTTATAGTCAGCAACCTCCTGGCCAATATCGGCGCACAGGCAAGAAGGACATGAATGCTTTTTCATTAGACGCGTTGCTCGACAACCTCCAAGACCTTTTGCCAACGTCATCCGAGCCGGTACACTTTTTTTCCCTCAAAGCGCGAGTAATACATGGACTAGGCGTAGCAAAGGGTACTCTTGCACGCCAGTTGCCGCTAATCAGCCAGGAATTTCCCGAGGTCGCCAACTGTCATCCGGGGACCATAAACTTGGCACTTGAATTTCCGATAATAGTGACACAGCCCGATCACCGTACCACTCCACTCGCTTGGACCCCTAGCGGACGGACGGACGAAGAGGGTCGGCCGGGATTCATGTGAAATCCTCGAAAAACACAACTAACCACCAGATTTAGCGTAAGAAAATGCAGCAACAGCTATTTCGATTGATGGCGCCAACCAGCCTTGTGACTCAACAGCGGCGGATCAAACAACGTGCCGCACACGACATTGAACAAGTAGTTCGAATTCATTAACCCGCCACAGAACTCTGGTTCTGTCGCGATGGTCATTCCCGCCATTCGTGGCATAACCCAAGACATGAACGATCCTTTTGGATCAAGACAGGCTTGGATCTCGGCTTGTCCGACCAGTTGAAGCTTGTCGCCTCCCCCACATGGGTCCGGACTTTCGGTAAAGTAATCGAGATCGATATCGAGGATAACCGAATCGTGCTCCTGCTCAGAGACTGCCTCAGTCAGTTGCTCGACCGATTCATAACAGCGAACTACGTGCTTCCGCCCTTCGATATCAACGAAATCCTCTGGGCATTCATCACTCTGCTTCTGCACCACGTGGATATCGCCAATCAGGTTGAGATAGGCGGCAGCCAGGATGTGCCCATCGTTTAAGACATGTAGCTTGTCCCAGCAAAAGTAACTGACAGCCTTGTAATCGGCCGTATCAAGGGCACCGAGCCATTCGCATTCGAGGTCGCAGGGTTGCGCGAGATCCTGATGCCAGTCCAGGGAGATCAGCGTCGGCGGATAGGCGCGATCGTGCTGTTTGTTACGCCACTTGAGCCAATAAAAGAAAGCGAAGCGATGATCCTGAACGATTGCCACCTCGATCGCCTGTTTCCTGTCGACCGGATGTGCAATGATGTCGTAGTAAGTTCCCGGTGGTCGAATATACTCACTGGACTCCATGCTGTGGTCTCCCGTTTTCCTTTCTGCCGTATTCGTTGCTGAGAATGGTACTTGGCCGGTTCAAAAACTCCACTGCTCAACTGAGCATCCAGGTTTATTTGCCCGAGTCAAAGAGCGACTCCTGATTCTCGGTGCCCCCCTTAGGTTTCCCGCTTACTTTCGGCGCCGCTGATTGATTGACAGTGAGCTTTTGCAGGATCTGTTCGTGGCTCGCTAACACGGCCTTCGCTGCGGTCAATTCAGCTTCCAGGCGGACGCCAGTCTGGGTGGCGTCCGCCAGTTTTTGAGCGTAGCCCTGAATTTCGATGAGTAGCTCCTCAACTCGCGTTGTAGCCTGTGCCTGGCGCTCTTCCATCTGTTGATTCTTCAACTCAGAAACAACCAATTGTTCTCGGGCCGTCCGTAGCGGTCGAATCTCGGTTTCGAGTCTGTGCAGTTCGCTGCGAAGATGGCCCTGTTCGCTGGACAACCGGGCATTGTCCTCGTGGCTACGGATGAGTTCCTGTTGTTTCGCGTTTGCCGTGTCCTTGGCTGCCCGCAGTTCGCCCTGCAAAAACTGAATCTGTTGCTCGAACTGCCGCTGATCCTGCTCTCGTTGTTCCTTCGCTGCTGTGCGAAAGTGCTCCAGTGCCTCTCTGGCGTGCTGGTGCTTTTCCTCCAGCGATACGCGGTGCGCGTCTTCCTTTGCCAGTTGTCCCTCCATATCCTGGATGCGCTGAGACATTTGCGCCCGAACGATTCTCTCTTCCTGAAGCGTGGCCAGGGTTTCGGTATGCGCCGCTCTCTCTGCCGCCAATTCCACGGCCTGACGCTCAGACTGACTGCGAAAGGATTCCACTTCATTGCGTAATGCGGTGATGCTGTCGTTTAGTGCTGCAATTTCCGCCTTGTGTTTGTCGGTCAGTGCCGCCAAGCGCTGATCGGCTTCCTCATGTAGACGTTCGGCGAGCCTGCCGGCCAAATCCTGGATGGCTTCGCTGACTGCAACCTGGGTGCCGGTACTCCCACCTTCCTCTTCTTCGATCTCCTTTAGATACCGATGGATCGTGCCTTTCGAGCCGGTATTGCCCAATTCGCCACGGATGGCATCGATCGACGGATAGCGCCCCTGTGCCAACAGGTTGTTACGCGCTCTCACCACTTCTGATTTGTAGATTCCGGCTCTGGCCATGGCATCCTCGAATATCGTACCATATTACGTAATATGATATTACATACCAATTGTACGTAATGCAATGCCAAGAACGGACAAAATATAAGACGTGATAATGGTTGATTATTTGGTGTGATAGCTGGTTTTTAGAAATTCTGACCCTGGGACAGTACGAATGCGCGGGCATTGGAAGATTACTTTTCGGGAACTACTTCTGACGAAAACGTAACTTCCAGGTCAGCGTCCTGTTGGTATCCCCCTCCTAAGAGGGGTCTGCTCACGAAACGGAAAAAATCGTACGCTAAGACCCATTGAGTTGCTTGCGCCGGCCTTCCAGCAGCTTCCGACCGTCTTCCCGCAGGGAGCCGTCCGGCCCGACATGCCGATAGAGGGTCTGGCGGGTGACGTCCAGTTCCTCGCATAATTCGCTGACTTTCGTCCCGGGCTGGCCCATGGCCGCCATCGCCAACCGGACTTTCGCCGGTGTCATTTTGAATGGCGCACCGCCTTTGCGGCCCCGCGCCCGCGCCGACGCCAGTCCAGCCTTGGTGCGCTCCGAAATCAGTTCTCGCTCGAATTCCGCGAGCGCCGCAAAAATGCCGAACACCAGTTTGCCGGCGGGCGTCGTGGTATCGATGGAAGCGCCGTGCCCGGTGAGCACTTTGAAACCAATGCCGCGTTGCGTCAGGTCATGCACGGTGTTGATGAGATGGCGCAGATTCCGGCCCAGTCGATCAAGCTTCCAGACCACCAGGGTATCCCCTTCGCGCAGCGCCTTGAGCATCGCCGTCAGACCTGGCCGATCATCGAGCCGCCCCGATGCATGGTCCTCATAGATGTGACCCGGCACAACGCCGGCGGCGATGAGCGCGTCCCGTTGCAGGTCAACACTTTGCGACCCGTCGGACTTCGAGACCCGCATGTAGCCAATAAACATGACCGTCACCTAAACGTTCGATTGTGTGACATACAAAAGCTGTCATTCAGAAGACGACTGCACCAATCAACGAGACATGAAGCCTGCTGTGCATACGGCTCCTGACAGCCCGATATCAGGACTCCTCTGCACGAAACTCGTCTATGCTCAATACTCGTGTGCACCAAAGCGAGGCGAGCATGGCGACCGATACCGTACCGATTGCCGAGCGCGGCGTAGCCACCCTGTCAGAACAGGCATGGGAGCGTGCTCGCTGCCGCGCGGAGATCATTGGGCCGTTGGCGCAGTCGGAGACGGTCGGGCATGAAGCGGCCGACGCAGCAGCCCAGGCGCTGGGTCTGTCCCGGCGGCAGGTCTACGTCCTGATCCGCCGTGCCCGGCAAGGTTCGGGGCTGGTCACTGATTTGGCTCTTGGACAGTCGAGCGGTGGCAAAGGTAAAGGCCGCTTGCCGGAGTCGGTCGAACGAATCATCCGCGAGCTACTGCAAAAGCGCTTCCTGACCAAGCAGAAGCGCAGCTTGGCGGCGTTCCACCGTGAAGTTGCGCGGGTGTGCAAGCTGCAAAAGCTGCGGATGCCGGCGCGCAACACGGTCGCGTTGCGGATCGCCAGCCTTGATCCACTCAAGACCACTCGACTTCGGGAAGGCCAGGATGCGTCCCGCATCCTGCAAGGTGTTGGCGGTGTTCCTCCGCCAGTCTCCGCACCGCTGGAGCAGGTACAGATCGACCACACAGTCATCGACCTGATCGTGGTGGACGAGCGCGACCGGCAACCGATTGGCCGTCCGTACCTGACCCTCGCCATCGACGTGTTCACCCGCTGCGTGGTTGGCATGGTGGTCACGTTAGAAGCGCCATCTGCCGTCTCGGTCGGCCTGTGCCTCGCACACGCCGGTTGCGACAAGCGCCCTTGGTTGGAAAGGTTGGACGTGGAAATGGACTGGCCGATGAGCGGCAAGCCCGCGCTGCTCTACCTGGACAACGCGGCCGAATTCAAGAGCGAGGCGCTACGCCGTGGCTGCGAGCAGCATGGCATCCGGTTGGACTATCGGCCTCTCGGGCAGCCGCACTATGGCGGCATCGTGGAACGGATCATCGGCACGGCGATGCAAATGATCCACGACGAATTGCCGGGGACGACCTTCTCCAACCCTGACCAGCGCGGGGAATACGCCTCCGAGAAGATGGCCGCCCTGACACTGCGCGAGCTGGAACGCTGGCTCGCATTGGCGGTTGGCACCTATCACGGCTCCGTGCACAACGGCCTGCTCCAACCGCCGGCCGCACGCTGGGCCGAAGCTGTCGCGCGTACCGGCGTTCCAACCGTCATCACTCGCACCACGGCTTTTCTGGTCGATTTCCTGCCCGTCCTCCGCCGCACCCTGACCCGCACTGGCTTCGTCATCGACCACATCCACTACTACGCCGATGCGCTCAAGCCGTGGATAGCTCGGCGCGACCGCCTGCCTGCGTTCCTGATCCGGCGCGACCCACGCGACATCAGCCGCATTTGGGTACTGGAGCCGGAGGGGCAGCACTATCTGGAAATTCCATACCGTACCTTGTCGCACCCGGCTGTCACCCTCTGGGAACAACGGCAGGCGCTGGCGAAATTGCGGCAGCAAGGGCGCGAACAGGTGGATGAGTCGGCGCTGTTCCGCATGATCGGGCAGATGCGCGAAATCGTGACCACTGCGCAGAAAGCCACGCGCAAGGCGCGGCGCGACGCGGATCGACGCCAGCATCTCAAGTCAACGGAACAACCTGTCAAAACCACGCCACCAGCGGACACGGACATGGCAGACCCGCAGGCGGACAACCAGCCACCTGCCAAACCGTTCGACCAGATTGAGGAGTGGTAGCCGTGGACGAATATCCCATCATCGACCTGTCCCACCTGCTGCCGGCGGCCCAGGGCTTGGCCCGTCTCCCGGCGGACGAGCGCATCCATCGCCTTCGCGCCGACCGCTGGATCGGCTATCCGCGAGCAGTCGAGGCGTTGAACCGGCTGGAAGCCCTGTATACGTGGCCAAACAAACAACGCATGCCCAACCAGCTGTTGGTCGGTCCAACCAACAACGGCAAGTCGATGATCGTCGAGAAGTTCCGCCGCGCCCACCCGGCCAGCTCCGACGCCGACCAGGAGCACATCCCGGTATTGGTCGTGCAGATGCCGTCCGAGCCATCGGTGATCCGCTTCTACGTCGCGCTGCTCGCGGCGATGGGAGCACCATTGCGACCGCGCCCACGGCTGCCGGAAATAGAGCAACTGGCGCTGACACTGCTGCGCAAGCTCGGTGTGCGTTTGCTGGTGATCGACGAGCTGCACAACGTCCTGGCCGGCAACAGCGTCAACCGCCGGGAATTCCTCAACCTGCTGCGCTTCCTCGGCAACGAATTGCGCATCCCGCTGGTCGGTGTGGGCACACGCGACGCCTACCTGGCCATCCGCTCGGATGACCAGTTGGAAAATCGCTTCGAGCCGATGATGCTGCCGGTGTGGGAGGCCAACGACGATTGCTGTTCACTGCTGGCCAGCTTCGCGGCTTCGCTCCCGCTGCGGCGACCTTCGTCGATTGCCACGCTGGACATGGCTCGCTACCTGCTCACGCGCAGCGAGGGCACTATTGGCGAGCTGGCGCACCTATTGATGGCGGCGGCCGTGGCCGCCGTGGAGAGTGGTGAGGAAGCGATCAACCACCGCACGCTCAGCATGGCCGATTACACCGGTCCCAGCGAGCGGCGGCGGCAATTCGAGCGGGAACTGATGTGAAGCCAGCGCCACGCTGGCCACTGCATCCGGCACCCAGGGAAGCCGAAGCCCTGTCTTCGTGGCTCAACCGCGTGGCCCTTTGCTATCACATGGAAGTGTCCGAGCTGCTGGAGCACGATCTTGGTCACGGCCAGGTTGATGACCTGGACACCGCGCCACCACTGGCGCTGCTGGCGATGCTCTCCCAGCGGAGCGGTATCGAGCTGGATCGGCTGCGCTGCATGAGTTTCGCCGGCTGGGTGCCTTGGCTACTGGACAGCCTTGATGATCAGATTCCAGCCGCATTGGAAACCTATGCGTTCCAGCTCTCGGTACTGCTGCCGAGACTCCGCCGTAAGACGCGATCCATCACGAGCTGGCGTGCCTGGCTGCCCACCCAACCGATACACCGCGCCTGTCCGCTCTGCCTGAACGATCCGGAGAACCAAGCCGTACTGCTCGCGTGGAAGCTGCCCCTGATGCTGAGCTGCCCACTGCATGGCTGCTGGCTGGAATCCTATTGGGGCGTGCCAGGGCGGTTTCTCGGCTGGGAGAACGCCGACGCCGAACCGCGCACTGCCAGCGACGCGATTGCGGCGATGGACCAGCGTACCTGGCAGGCACTGACGACCGGCCACGTGGAGTTGCCGCGCCGACGCATCCACGCCGGATTGTGGTTTAGGCTGCTACGCACGCTGCTCGATGAGCTGAACACCCCGCTTTCGACGTGCGGCACCTACGCGGGGTATCTCCGCCAAATCTGGGAATGCTGCGGGCATCCGCTGCGTGCTGGGCAAAGTCTGTGGCGACCGTATGAAACCCTGAACCCGGCAGTACGGTTGCAGATGCTGGAGGCGGCGGCAACGGCAATCAGCTTGATTGAGGTGAGGGATATAAGCCCGCCAGGCGAGCACGCAAAGCTATTCTGGTCCGAGCCCCAAACCGGGTTCACCAGTGGCCTGCCGGCGAAAGCGCCGAAGCCCGAACCCGTCGATCACTGGCAGCGTGCAATCCAGGCCATTGATGAGGCCATCATTGAAGCACGACACAACCCCGAGACGGCACGCTCGCTGTTCGCGTTGGCTTCCTATGGTCGGCGCGACCCCGCTTCCTTGGAACAGTTGCGCGCCACCTTCGCGAAGGAAGGCATCCCCCCGGAATTTCTGTCACATTATGAGCCTAGCCTACCCTTTGCATGCCTTAGACAGAATGACGGGTTAAGTGACAAATTTTGACGTGCAGAGCTTCCCGATGCAAACTGTCACATAATCGAACGTATATGTGACAGGTACAAGATGCTGATTGGCTACATGCGAGTATCGAAGGCGGATGGCTCCCAGGCGACGGACTTGCAGCGCGATGCGCTGGTCGCGGCCGGTGTTGATCCGGCGCATCTCTATGAAGACCAAGCGTCCGGAAAACGCGAGGATCGTCCCGGTCTGGCGAGCTGTCTGAAGGCACTACGGCCAGGCGACACGTTGGTCGTTTGGAAACTGGATCGGCTCGGGCGCGACCTGCGCCATCTGATCAATACCGTCCATGACCTGACCGGACGCGGCATCGGCCTCAAGGTGCTGACCGGGCACGGCGCGGCCATTGACACCACGACCGCCGCCGGCAAGCTGGTCTTCGGTATCTTCGCCGCGCTGGCCGAGTTCGAGCGCGAGTTGATCGCCGAGCGCACCGTGGCGGGCCTGGCCTCAGCACGGGCACGCGGCCGGAAAGGCGGCCGGCCGTTCAAGATGACCGCCGCCAAGCTGCGGCTGGCGATGGCGGCAATGGGGCAGTCAGAGACCAAGGTCGGCGACCTGTGCCAGGAACTTGGCATCACGCGGCAGACCCTGTATCGGCATATTTCACCCAAGGGCGAGCTACGTCCAGATGGCGAGAAGCTACTCAGCCGAATTTGATGCCGACATGAGGCGACGTAGCGAAAGCGTGGTTTGTCTCAATTTGACGGCGGCGAACCGCAAGCGTTCGGTTCGCCGCTCGTTTCGGTCGCAGTGCTGGCCCGCGCCTGGAAACGTTGATAACACTCCAGCCCGCAGAAGTGCTCGACGTACTCCGCGCCTTCCGGTGTGAAGGCGGCATCGAGCGGAATTTCCTTGCAGCACACGCAGCAACTGGTGGCGGTCGGATCATTTGCATTCATGGTGGCACCCCTCCATTGACTGACGAAGACGGCGAATGCCGCCGCCGGCATCGGCTTTGCGAACAGAAAGCCTTGCCCGCGCTCGAACGCTTGGGCCCTCCGCCGTAGTCCATCCATCCGGCCGGGAAGCGCTCATGATCTTTCCCTGAATGCCCGCAACGCCCGCGCCAGTGACAGAAGAAACAGGCCGGTCAAACCGAGCGCCGTGATGACCCAATACTCGACAAGGAATGCACCGGCGGTTGTGCCGGCCAGCACGGCAGCGAGGATGGACAGGTGGCAGGGGCAAGTCAGCACGGCCAGCGTGCCCCACAGGTAGCCGGTGAACGGTTTGTGCGTCTCGGCCGGCATGCGCTCGGGGCTGTTCATGGCAAACTCTCCGCATGCTGTGCCGGCGCGGTCGGCATGGCGGCCAACTGCACTTCCAGATTGGCCAACGCTTCGCGCCGGCGTTCGACGAACTGACGCAGCACAGCAAGCTGCGCGGCAGTTTCATCGCAGTTCGCCGCATCCAGCGCCCGGCACAGCCGCGCCAATGCGCCGAGGCCGATGCCCGCCTCGAAGGCGGCCCGCACGAAGCACAGTCGCTGCAAGGCGGCGTCATCGAACAGGCCGTAGCCACCCGTGGTGCAGGCGACTGGCCGCAGCAATCCACGCAGCAGGTAATCGCGCACGATATGCACACTCACCCCGGCATCAAAGGCCAACCGGGACACCGTGTAGGCGTTCATCGAACACCTCCTTTTCCTCATCCGGCACAACACGAAAGCTGCTTCACGTCCTTGCTGAAGGTCTGCGCCGCGAGCTTCAACCCCTCGACCATCGTCAGGTAGGGGAACAACTGGTCGGCCAGTTCCTGCACCGTCATGCGGTTGCGAATGGCGAGAACAGCCGTCTGGATCAATTCGCCGGCTTCCGGGGCGACGACCTGCACGCCGATGAGCCGTCCGCTACCTTCCTCGATGACCAGCTTGATAAAGCCGCGTGTGTCGAAGTTGGCAAGCGCACGCGGCACGTTGTCGAGCGTGAGCGTGCGACTGTCGGTTTCGATCCCGTCGTGATGCGCTTCCGCTTCGCTGTAGCCCACGGTTGCTACTTGCGGATCGGTGAACACCACGGCCGGCATCGCGGTTAGATTGATGGCAGCATCCCCTCCGGTCATGTTGATCGCGGCACGGGTGCCGGCCGCTGCCGCCACATAGACGAATTGTGGCTGGTCCGTGCAGTCGCCGGCCGCGTAAATGTGTGGCGTGCTGGTGCGCATGCCCTTGTCGATGACGATGGCACCCTGCGCATTGACGGTGACTCCCGCCGCGTCGAGTGCCAGGCTGCGCGTGTTCGGTGTCCGTCCGGTAGCGACCAGCAGCTTGTCGGCACGTACTTCACCGTGTCCCGTGGTCAGCACGAATTCGCCGTTCACATGCGCGACCTGGCTGGCTTGCGTGTGTTCCAGTACCTTGATCCCTTCGGCACGGAAGGCCGCTGTGACGGCCTCGCCGATGGACGGGTCGTCGCGGAAGAACAGCGTGTTGCGAGCTAGGATCGTGACCTGGCTGCCCAGCCGGGCGAAGGCTTGCGCCAGTTCCAGCGCGACCACCGACGAGCCGATCACGGCTAGGCGTTCGGGAAGGGTGTCGCTGACCAGGGCCTCGGTCGAAGTCCAGTAGGGTGACTCTTTCAGGCCCGGAATCGGCGGCACGGCCGGGCTGGCACCCGTGGCGACTAAGCAGCGGTCGAAAGCTACCACGCGCTCGCCACCATCGTTTAAACGGACGACCAGGCTCTGCTCATCCTTGAAACGCGCCTCACCATGTACAACGGTGATGGCCGGGTTGCCGTCCAGAATGCCTTCGTACTTGGCATGGCGCAGTTCTTCGACGCGCGCCTGCTGCTGGGCCAGTAGTTTGCTGCGGTCAATCGCAGGCACAGTCGCCGCGATACCGCCGTCGAACGGACTTTCCCGACGTAAATGGGCGATGTGGGCGGCGCGAATCATGATCTTGGACGGCACGCAGCCGACGTTGACGCAGGTGCCGCCGATGGTGCCGCGCTCGATCAGCGAGACGTGCGCGCCTTGCTCGACGGCCTTCAGTGCTGCCGCCATTGCCGCGCCACCGCTACCAATGACGACGACCTGCAACGGGCGTTCGTTGCCACTGGGCTTATCAGCGGCCCCTATCCAGCCGCGCATCTTGTCGAGCAGGCCGGCGCGGTTGTCCGTCGGTGGCGCATCGGCAAGCGTTGCCTCGTAGCCCAGTCCGGCCACGGCGGTAGTCAGCGCATCCGATGACGTGCCCGCCTCAATGGCGAGTTGCGCTGTGCCCTTCGGATAGGACACCAGCGCCGATTGCACGCCGGGCACTTTCTCCAAGGCTTCCTTGACGTGAGCCGCGCACGAGTCGCAGGTCATCCCGGTGATTTTCAGGGTGGTCATGTATTTTTCCTTTTCTGTGGTGGCTACGGCTGTTGCCGTCAGCCACGTTGTTCTGGCAATTCACAGCTGTCCGGCCCGCAGCGGCGATGTGCTGGCGAGATGAAATCCCAGACCGACACCCCAACCATCAAGGCCAGGCCGACATAGAGCAGTCCACCGCTCTGCCAGCCGTAAGCCCGCATTAAAAACACCGCTGCCAGCACCAAGATCGGGCCTATCGTGCCTAGCGCCGTGCGTCGCCACTGTCGATGATTGAGCCAAGCGATAGCATTGGCGAGTAACGCGATGCCGGCGAACATCGGCAGCAGGATGCCAATGAATAGCCCCTCGTACTGGCTCAAGAAGCCCAGTCCGATGGCCGCGCCAAAGCTGGCGATGGCAGGAAAACAGGCGGCGCAGCCCATCGCGGAAACGACGCTGCCGAGCGCGCCGGTTTTGCCAGCGATGCGCGTGATGAGTCCCATGTGTCGCTCCCGAGTTCGGTTAACGGATCAGCGTTTGAGGCTGGACGGATAGCCCGCGTCCTCGGTCGCCTTGGTCAACTTCTGGACGTTGGTCTTGGCATCGTCGAAGGTGACGACGGCCTGGCGCTTGTCGAAACTTACGTCGGTCTTGCTCACGCCCTCAACCTTGGAAAGCGCGTGCTTGACAGTGATCGGGCAAGAGGCGCAGGTCATGCCAGGCACGGACAGCGTGACGGTCTGAGTGGCGGCGAACACGGGGGCAACGAAAGCGGCGAGAGCGAGGGAGGCAAACAGCTTTTTCATGATGAACTCCTGATTAGTAGAAAAATGGCATGACGTAGGGAAAACCAAGCGCGACCAAGACCAACACGGCGACGAACCAGAAAATGAGCTTGTAGGTGGTGCGCACTTGCGGAATCGCGCACACCTCGCCCGGCTTGCAGGCTGCGGTCGGTCGGACGATGCGCCGCCAGGCAAAGAACAGTGCAACCAGCGCCGCGCCGATGAAGATCGGCCGATACGGCTCCAATACCGTCAGGTTGCCGATCCAAGCGCCGCTGAACCCCAAGGTGACCAGAACCAGCGGCCCCAGGCAGCAGGCCGAGGCGAGGATGGCAGCCAGCCCGCCGGCGAAGAGCGCCCCGCGCCCGTTTTGTGGTTCAGACATGCGCGTGTCCTTTCGAATTTAAATTGGATAGCGTAACCTTACTTCCGTAGTCATGTACGGAGTCAAGCAATATGGAAAACAATTTGGAAAATCTGACCATCGGCGTTTTCGCCAAGGCGGCCGGGGTCAACGTAGAGACCATCCGGTTCTATCAGCGCAAGGGCTTGTTGCCGGAGCCGGACAAGCCTTACGGCAGCATCCGCCGCTATGGCGAGGCGGATGTAACGCGGGTGCGGTTCGTGAAATCAGCCCAGCGGCTGGGCTTCAGTCTGGATGAAATAGCCGAACTGCTGCGGCTGGAGGATGGCACCCATTGCGAGGAAGCCAGTAGTCTGGCCGAGCACAAGCTCAAGGACGTGCGCGAAAAAATGACTGACTTGGCGCGTATGGAGTCGGTGCTTTCCGAACTTGTGTGTGCCTGCCACCTGCGGCAGGGGAATGTTTCTTGCCCGCTGATTGCTTCACTGCAAGGGAAGAAAGAACCGCGCAGTACCGACGCGGTGTAGCCAAGGGAACTACGCCTAAGCGTGCTTTATTTTCCGTTTTCTGAGGTGACGTCAACCGTCAGAAAAAACCGTGCGGCCGACTTTTGATAATTCGTGCTATCGCCTTCTGAAAATGACAAAAGCAGCTCCGTCAGAACTTCCGTTATCGTCACGTAACCCGTATTGTATTCTATGTGCCGAGAACGATAGTGACTGAGAGATTATGTAACAGTACTGGCACGTTCAGACCAAAAATTGGCTTGTACCTAGGTTGGTCTCGATATATCATTTTCGCAAATGTCTAAATGAGATTCCTAACGTGGCCACTTCCGCCAAAGTGATCGTCAGTCCAGTCTGCAACGTGACCTGCTTCGAGCAGGAGAAGGTCGCGCGAATCAAAGCCGAACTGGTTAAAGAGGAACACCTGCTGCCCCAACTCGCCGAGCTCTACAAGTTGCTGGGCAACGTCACCCGGCTCAAGATCCTGCTGGCACTCGCCCAGGGCGAACTGTGCGTGTGCGACGTGGCCCACGTGCTCGGGATCACCGTGGCGGCAACCTCCCATCAATTGAAGCTGCTCCGCGATCAGGGCTGGCTCGCCATGCGCAATGACGGCAAGATGGTCTATTACCGCGTACATAGCGAAGGTCTGCTCAAAGCGCTCAAAGGCGATTGCTGCCTGCTGGAGGAGCGGCTCGCGTGAGCAGCGCAGTTATCGACAACTCCACGCTGGAGGCAGTGCGCAGCGAATTGGGCAGCGCGATGACGGCCACCAAGTGCCATCGCTGCGGCTGCTATCAGGATACGGTGCAGGCGCTCGCCGGCTCGTCCGTCCTGCCGGCCGTCTTGGTATCGCAACTCGTCGAGGCGCGCGCCTTGTTCGAGCCCAAGCGCTACGACTGCCTGGGCTGCGAGGTCTGCTGGCCGGCCCTAGCCATCAACGCCGCCGCCGAGCTCGACCCGGCGCTCGCCCAAGCCGGCCACTGCGCCACCGAGGCGCCCGAGGAACGCGCCGGCTGGCCGCCATTGCCCGGGGACTACCGCGTGCTGCGCTTCCACGCGCCGGTAGCGGTGTGCACCCTGAACTCCGACGAGCTGGTGCCGTGGCTCGCCGCCGCGCACCCGCCCGGCCTAGCCATCGTCGGCAGCCTGCACACCGAGAATCTGGGTATCGAGCACCTGATCCGCAACCTGCTGCCCAATCCCCACGTGCGCTTCCTCGTGGTCTGCGGGGAAGATACGCGCCAGGCTATCGGCCACCTGCCGGGGCAGTCGCTGGTGAGCCTGATGCGCGAGGGTCTGGAGGAAAGCGGGCGCATCCGCGGCGCCCAAGGCAAACGTCCCATCCTCAAGAACGTCGGCCGCGAGCAGGTGGAGGCTTTCCGCCGCCGGCTGCAGGTGGTGGACCTGATCGCGACCACTGATCTCGAAGCGATCGCCGGCAGCATCGCCGAGGCCGCCGCGAACGATCCTGGCCCGGCGGAAGCGGTCACGGCCGAGGCGCCCGCGGTGCCCGTCCAATGGGCGGTGGAGCCGTTGCGCCTCGTCTCCGATCCAGCGGGTTACCTGGTGATCTACCCGGACCGGCGGCGGCACCTCCTGGTGCTGGAGCACTACGCCAACAACGGCGTGCTCACCCGCGTGATCGAGGGCGCCACGCCGACGGCCCTCTACGGCACGGTCATCGCCGAGGGGCTCATCAGCCGGCTCGACCACGCCGCCTACCTGGGGCGTGAACTGGCGCGCGCCCAGCATGCGCTCGCCACCGGGGAGGACTACGTGCAGGACCGCGCCCCGGGCGAAGATGATGCTGCATCGCCGGCCTGCTCCGGCGGCAGTTGCAGTTGTACGGCATCGGCCGCAGGCGTCCGATGAGAACATGAAAGGAATCAAGGAAATGAAGCAAGCCATCGTTTCAATCGTCATGGGCGCCGTGTTGCTGACAGGCGGCGCGCCCTGGACGGGCAACCATCTCGCCCATGCCGGTCTGCCCGACCTGTTCGGCAAGGCGCAACGGCCGCTCCCCAAGGGGGCCTTGCAGGTGCAGGACCTGGAGGCCGATCCGAAAGGCTTCAAGGGCAGCATCCTGGTGCGCGGTGTCGTCGCGAAGGTCTCGCCCTACGACCCGCAGCTGTTCGCCCTGATCGACTCGCGCGAAGCGAGGGTCTGTCAGGACCTCAATTGCGCCAAATATTACCTGCCGATCAAGGTCAAGGACGCCAAGCTCAAGCCCTGGGATGAACTCAACGTGCGCGGCACGATGGCCGAGGATCCCGCCAAGAAGCTCATCTATCTTCAGGCCGACTCGGTCGAGAACCTGGGGCCGATCAAGAAATGAACCTTGGCAAACTGGTCTGGCGCAACCTGCTGCGCCGACGCGGCCGTTTCATCTTCACCTTGGCGGGCGTCAGCGTCGGCATGGCGGCCTTCGTCGCCCTGATGACCATCGGCCAGGGCTTGACTGGCGAAATCAGGAAACAGGCGCAGGGGCTGGGCGCCAATCTGGTGGTCACGCCCAAGGGCTGGTGTGCCTATGAGCAAATCTCGGTGCTCACCGGGGAGCAACTGCCCGAGGCGATTCCGATGTCCGAGTTGGAGAAGATTCGCGCCGTGCCGGGTGTGAAGAGCGCGGTTCCCTACCTCAACGAGAAGACTGCATTTCGTAACCAGCCGGTGCCGGTGATCGGCATTTGGCCGCAGGAGATGCGCACGCTGCAGAAGTGGACGGTCGAGTCCGGGCGCTATTTCAACGCCCCGGACGAGCGCGCAGTGGTCATCGGCGCGGCCATCGCCAAGCAGTTCCAGCTCAAGCCGGGCGACGAATTCACCGTGCGCGGCAAGCCGCTGCCGGTGATCGGCGTGCTGCGCGAGGCGGGCACCAAGGACGACATCGCCACCTTCATTCCGCTGCCTCTCGCCCAGCAGATCTACGAGGTGCAGGACAAAGTGTCGTTCATCGCGGTCCAGGTCACCGACCTCGAACAAATGGAAGCGGTGAGTCTCAACATCCAGGAAGTCGCCAATGTCGCGGTGGTTTCCGACAAGCAATTGCTCGCCTCGATCCTGTCCATCGTCGGCACCGTCGGCGCCGCGATGCAGGCGGTGGCAGCCGTGGGCGTACTGGCGGCTGCCTTCGGCATCGTCAATACGCTGCTCACGGCCGTCTATGAGCGCCAGCGGGAAATCGGCATCCTGCAAGCCATCGGCAGCACCCGGCGCACACTGTTCCTCGCCTTCATGCTCGAATCCGGGCTCTACGGCCTGCTCGGTGGGCTCCTGGGCACGGCTCTGGGTGTCCTCGGTGCCTACCTGTTCGGCCCCGCCCTCACCGACAACGCGTTCACCGCCTCACTGCGCCAGTCGCCGACGCCGGCGCTCGACGAGGTAACGATCCTCTTCACGCTGGGATTCTCGGTGGGCCTCGCGCTGCTCGCCGGGCTCTACCCGGCGTACCGGGCGGCCAAGCTCTCGCCGGTGGAGGCGATGCGCCATGTCTGAGGCCGTCATCGCACTGGAAAGCGTCAGCAAGACCTACGGCAGCGGCGCCGCCACGACGCAGGCGGTCTCGGACGTTTCGATGAGCGTGGCGCGCGGCACCTGGGTCGCCATCATGGGGCCGTCCGGCCACGGCAAGAGCACGCTGCTGCAACTCATCGGTGGCCTGGACCGCCCGAGCGCCGGCCGCATCGTGCTGGACGGCGCGGAGATCGGCAGCCTCGACGCCACGAAACTTGCGGCGGTGCGCGGCCGGAAAATCGGCTTCGTGTTCCAGTTCTTCAACCTGATGCCGTATTTGACGGCGCTGGAGAACGTCGAGATTGCGCTGTGGCTCGGCGGTGCGGCCAAGCGCAACGGACGCGCCATGGAACTGCTGGAACACTTTGGCCTGGGCGACAAGGCCCACCACCTGCCGGGCATGCTCTCGGGTGGACAGCAGCAGCGCGTCGCCATCGCCCGGGCGCTGGCCAACGACCCCGACATCCTGCTCATGGACGAGCCCACGGGCAACCTGGATTCCGCCGCCGAGGCCGAACTGCTGACCTTGCTGGACGGCTTGCACCAGGCCGGCAAGACGCTCCTCATGGTGACCCACAATCCGGCGGTGGCGGCGCGCGCCGAGCGCGTGCTGCAGGTCAAGGACGGCCGGATCGTCGCGGATACACGCAATGGGACGGTTTAGAAGGCTCGGGCGCGGGCTGCGTTGGGCGCTGCTGGCGCTCGCCCTGGTCATGCCCTGGCATGTGCCCGTGCAAGCCGCGCCAGAGGCCCCCGCGTTCACGACCCTGGACGGGAAAAAAATCCGCCCCGGCGAGTTGCGCGGCAAACTTGTCCTGGTCAATTTCTGGGCGACGAGTTGCGGTGTCTGCCTGCAGGAAATGCCCGACCTGATCGCCACCTGGCGCCGCTATCGCAGCCGCGGCTTCGAGGTAATCGCGGTCGCCATGTCTTACGACGAGCCGGAGCAGATTCGCGCCTACATGGCGAAGCGCAGTCTGCCCTTCCCGGTGGTATTCGACCGGGACGGCGCGCTGGCGCGGGAGTTCGAGGGCGTGCGCGCCACGCCGACGACCTTCCTCATCGACCGCGCGGGCAAGCGCATTTCCAAGACCGTCGGCATCATCGATTTCGAGAAGTTGCGAGCCTTCCTCGAATCGGCCGCTGCGTCCGGTTGAAACAAGGGTAACGATTGAACCACGCAAAAGAGGACCAAGCATGACTCACACGATGACGAAACTGAAGCTGCACACTTTCCTGCTGGCGCTGCTGTCGCTCGCAGGGACGGCCGCCGCCTGGGCGGCGGAGCCCTTGCCGCCCGACCAGGCCTTCAAGCTGAAGGTTTCCTTTCGCGGCCCGAACACCGTGATCGCCGAGCTGGCGCCGGCGCCCGAGCACTACCTCTACAAGAGCAAGATCATCTTTGCCCTGAAGAATGCGAGCGGCGTGACGATCCGCCAGGTGCAACTACCGGCCGGGGAGGTCAAGAACGATCCAAACTTCGGCCAGATGGAGGTGTACCACAAGCCGATCAAGGCGGAAATCGCCTTGGACCGGACGCCCACGGCGAAGCGTCTGACCCTGCTCGCCCGCTACCAGGGTTGCAATGAGAAGCTGGGCGTGTGCTATCCACCGATCGATAAATCGGTGGACCTCGTGTTGCCATAGCCCACCTCTGTGGGCCAGAGGGCAGAGTCGGCGAGCAGGATGCCAAGTTCGCCCCGAATGCGGCAGCAGCCATGAAATCTACCAACACCTACGCACGGATGACTGACCATGCCCCGCCGCAGTTTGTTGACTCCTGCCGAGCGCACCGGCTTGCTTGCCTTCCCAACAACTGACGACGAATTCATCCGGCATTACACCTTCTCGGAACCCGACCTGTCGGCCATTCGCCAGCGACGCGGCAATCACAACCGGCTCGGTTTCGCGGTGCAGTTGTGTTATTTGCGCTATCCCGGCTTTGTCCTTCCAACCGACGCGGAGCCACCCGCGCCCTTGCTGTCCATCGTCAGCCGCCAATTACGTGTCGAGCCCGACATCTGGCCACAGTATGCCCAGCGAGCGGAGACCCGGCGTGAACACCTGACGGAATTGCAGGCATGGCTGAACCTATCGCCGTTCGCCATTGCCGATTACCGGCGTTTCGTCCACCAACTCGCCGAACTGGCCCAGCAGACAGACCGTGGCATCGTGCTGGCCGAAGCGCTCGTCGAAATGTTGCGACAGCAGCGCATCATCATGCCGGCGCTCGATGTCATCGAGCGTGTGTGCAGCGAAGCGCTCACGCGGGGCACGCGCCAGGTGTACGAGGCGCTGACTGCGCCGCTGTCGGAACATCATCGGCGCGCACTTGATGGACTGCTGGCGATCCGGGAAGGCACCAAGGGCAGCGGTCTCATCTGGCTGCGTCAGCCGCCCGGCCCACCGAAGCCCAAGCATGTGCTGAACCACCTGGAGCGCCTGAAAACCGTCCGCGAACTGTGGCTGCCGGATGGTCTCGAACACGCCATCCACCAGAACCGGCTGCTGAAGCTGGCCCGCGAGGGCGGGCAGATGACGGCGCAGCACCTGCGCGACTTGGAGCCGGCCCGCCGCTATGCCACGCTGGTCGCAGTAATACTCGACACGCGTGCCACGCTGATCGACGAAATCATCGACCTGCATGACCGGTTCATGGGAACGCTGTTCAGCAAGGCCAAGCGTAACCATGCCGACCGCTTCCAGCAGTCCGGCAAGGCGATCAACGACAAGGTGCGCCTGTACTCGCGCATCGGCCGTGCCCTGCTGGACGCCAAGCAGTCGGGCGGCGATCCGTTCGCCGCCATCGAGGCCATCATTCCGTGGGAGGTGTTCAGCGAAAGCATCACCGAAGCGGAAACACTGGCCCAGCCGGAGGACTTTGACTTCCTGTCCCTGGTCGGCGATGGCTTCACCCAGCTTCGGCGCTACACGCCAATCTTGCTGGAAGCGCTGACCATGAAGGCCGCACCGACAGCGCGGGAGCTGCTGGCCGGCGTCGAAGTGCTGAAAGGCATGAATGAGCGCCAGGCGCGCAAGGTGCCGGACGATGCACCGACCTCATTTGTGCGCAAGCGCTGGGAAAATCTGGTGCGTACGGCGGACGGATTGGATCGCCGTTTCTATGAGCTGTGTGTATTGTCGGAGCTGAAGAATTCGCTGCGCTCAGGCGATATCTGGGTACAGGGATCGCGGCAGTTCAAGGACTTCGAGGAATACCTGTTGCCGGCACCGCGCTTCACGGCGCAGCGCGAACAGAAGGAGCTTGGCCTCGCTGTCGAAGTCGACTGCGAGCGCTTCTTGCAGAACCGACTGTCGTTGCTGGAACGAGAGCTGGCGACCGTAGAACGGCTCGCCACCGCCAACGAATTGCCCGATGCCGCTGTCACCAGCAGTGGCCGCCTCAAGATCACGCCGCTGGATAATGCTGTCCCGGACGAGGCCGACGCGTTGATGCAGCAGGCTTACAGCCTGTTGCCGCATTTGAAGATTACCGAGCTGCTGCTGGAAGTCGATAGCTGGACGGGCTTCACCCGCCACTTCAAGCACCTCAAGAGCGGCGCGGCAGCCGACGACCAGCACCTGCTGCTGACGACCATTCTGGCCGATGCCATCAACCTGGGCCTGAGCAAGATGGCCGAATCCTGCCCCGGCACGACCTACGCCAAACTGACCTGGTTGCAGGCTTGGCATATCCGCGACGAAACCTACTCGGCCGGGCTGGGCGAACTGGTCAATGCGCAGTTCCGGCAACCGTTCGCTGCCTATTGGGGCGATGGCACCACGTCGTCGTCGGACGGCCAGAACTTCAAGGCCGGCGGTCGAGGCCAGTTCGCCGGCCAGGTGAACCTGAAATACGGCCAGGAACCGGGCGTGCAGTTCTACACCCACATCTCCGACCAGTACGCGCCGTTCCACACCAAAGTCATCAACGCCACGGTGCGCGACGCCACCCACGTTCTGGACGGCTTGCTATATCACGAGTCGGACTTGCGCATCGAGGAGCACTACACCGACACAGCAGGCTTCACTGACCATGTATTCGCGCTGATGCACCTGCTCGGTTTCCGTTTCGCACCGCGCATCCGCGACTTGGCCGACAAGCGCCTGTACATCCACGGTGACGCGAAACAGTATCCGACGCTCGCCGGCCTGATCGGCGGCAGCGTCAATGTGAAGCACGTCCGCGCGCATTGGGATGAAATCCTGCGGCTGGCGGCGTCGATCAAGCAAGGCACTGTCACCGCCTCATTGATGCTGCGCAAGCTCGGCAGCTATCCGCGCCAGAACGGTCTGGCGGTGGCGCTGCGTGAGTTGGGGCGCATCGAGCGCACGCTCTTCGCGCTCGACTGGATGCAGAACGTCGAATTGCGCCGGCGCGTGCAGATCGGCTTGAACAAGGGTGAGGCCAAGAACGCGCTGGCCCGCGCCGTGTTCCTGAACCGGCTCGGCGAAATCCGCGACCGCAGTTTCGAGAACCAGCGATATCGCGCGAGCGGCCTCAACCTAGTGGTCTCTGCCATCGTGTTGTGGAATACGGTCTACCTGGAACGGGCGGTGCAGGCACTGCGGGATTCGGGGAAAGATGTGGACGACAAGCTGCTGCCACACCTATCGCCGCTGGGCTGGGAGCATATCAATCTGACCGGCGATTACATCTGGCGGCAGAGCAGGCAGGTCGAACAGGGCAAGTTCAGACCACTACGGATGCTCGGCGAGGCTTAGCGTACGTTTTTTTCCGTTTCGTGAGCAGACCCCTAAGATGACCTCACGGTTGGACGAAGAGAGTCCTCCCTAATCAACCCAATGTCACAAGGAGAGAATCATGAAAACCAATATTTCGAAAATCGGCCTGGTCATTGCTCTCGGCCTGTCCATTGCCGGCACCGCATATGCTCACGAAGATTATTCCGAGGGGGCTTCGCTCCACTGGTTGAGCCACGTTGCTGAATCTAAGGGCTCCCCGAGCTCAAACCAATTGGCTCCATACGGCTACGCAGCAACAAAGGGGGCTGACCGCGAAGTTACGCTAACTAGCGCCAGCAAGTATCTGAACGTGACGCGCCTGGAAACGGTAAAAATCAATGTTGGCGGCAAGAGCGTGACTTGGACCTTCGATACGCTCGGTACCGCATCCTTCTCTCTTGCCAAAGTCATTCCGGGAACCGATGGCGTCACTGTTTACGTGAAGGAAAACCCTTCCTACCAAGGCGGCTAAATCCAACTGACCGAGGGGTGACCAATTTGTCATCCCCTAGTTGGCAAATTGTCAGGGACACCCAGCTAGCATCGAAATTGCCGTACCACTCTTATTGAGGAGATCAAAATGATGAAGAAAATGTTGATGGTTGCGATCATGAGCGCCGTTTCCGCTACAGCCTTCGCTTCCGATGATGCACGCGCTGCTGCCAAGCAGGTCATCGAACTGAAGGATGGTTCGACGGTTTACATCTTCAAGGATGGAAAAATGGGCATGGAAGACAAACTTGGTCGCGCCACTCGGATGAAGAAAGACACCGTAATGGAAACCAAGGATGGCCAGAAGATCATCATGCATGGTGATGAAGTCATGCGTCTCGATTCTCTACTCAAGAAAGGGCATGAGGGAGGCTAATCGACTGACTTATCAGAGCGTGAAGCAGCCCCTTCGGGGGCCGCTTCTGTTTTGAAGTACCGTTTGACAACAGAGTTCAATTCGGTCGCCCACTGATCGCTTTCCCAAGTACGGCTTTTTGCATATAGGCTTGGCGCAAGCTCGAAGAATGTGGCAAATACTTCCGGGTCAAAATGAGTGCCATTTTCCCGTGCCATAATGGACAGCGTTTCTTCCAGTGAGATCGCTCCCTTGTAAGGGCGCACCGAAGTCAGCGCATCGAATACGTCGGCTGCTGCAAAAATTCGGGCGGCCAACGGAATATTCGTCCCGGATAGTCCATCCGGATAGCCGCTGCCATCAAAACGCTCATGGTGGTGGCGAATCGTTTGTTCGGCGCCGGTTAGCCAGGGATTGCCGGCAACGATCTCCACGCCCAGCACAGCATGGGTCTGCATGACCTTGATCTCATCCCGGTCCAGCATCCCGGGTTTGAGCAAGATTCGATCGGGAATTCCGATCTTGCCGACATCATGTAGAAAAGCGCCCAACACCAGGCTGGAAATCGTCTCTGTCGGAACGTTCAGGGCCTCGGCAATGGCCACCGAGAACAGGGTGACCCGATAATTGTGCGCATCGGTGTCGGCATCACGCTTGGCAATTGCATTTCCCAGGGAACGAATCAGCGACAGGTTGGCATCGAGCAGTTGCCGCGACAGGACATTGGAACGCCGCAGCAAGGCCAGCATGAGTGGATACAACAACAGTGCCGCAGCCGGCACCGACAAACTCGCAGCCAGTGCCACATGCCGGATTGATCGTCGCCGGGTCTCGATTTCCTTTTCCGATATTCGGCTGACCCCTTCGACATAGCCAAACAGGCGGCCATTTTCGGTCGCCATGGGGAGCAAGACCTGAATCAACTCGTCGGATCCGATCCGAAAGCTCCGCGTGTAGCTTTCCCCTTGTTTGGGCCAGGGAAGCACGACGTTCCTTAGCGAGGCGAGTACCGACTCGGGAAGGCCCACCCAGGTCTCAAAGAGCACACGCTTGTCGGCCCCAAAAACTCGCATACCCACCTGTTCCTCACCGAGGAGTCGGGTTAGTTCCTGATGCTCGCTCGCAATCTGCCCCTCGGCCAATCGCATTGCCGGCGATTCGAAGTGTCGCACGCCGGCTATCGCCAGTTCCTTGACGCGTAGCTCGGCTTCGTAGGATGCCGCCCAGTAGGCAATGCCACCGGCCAGAATTCCAATTGCCATGGCCCCAACACCGAGTCTAAGGGCCAAAGCAAGACGTAGCTGGCGAGGTGTATCAGGCAGCACAAAGTTATTCATTTGAGATTCTGCAGAAGTTCTATGAAGTGCTTGAAGTATCCGCTGACCTGTTCGCTGCGGGCGCGATTGCCGGAGCACCTGCCATCGGGTCAATTACTTGTTCATGATCAGGATGGCCTTCACCGGATCAATCTGGCCGACCTCGTGCCACTTCAATTCACTGTCCGTCACTGGCAGTTCTGCCAGGCAACCATGATTGCATTCGACGATCCAGCGTTTCTGGAGCACGCTTAGGCAATAGTTGTAACTCAGCTGCTTGGGGTCGCAGCCTACTGCTATCGCCAGTGTTCGGCAAACGCATCGATGGCCATGCTCTGCTGGTTTTCGGATTTCCATGTATTAAATGAGAAGGCCCCATTGCTGGGGCCTCCCTTCGCTACGCTTATTTCCCGTCTCTCGGGTGGTAATGCTTGCTCTTGTCCTTGGCAGCGTTCGGTTTATCCGTTTTTGCCTCCGTCGGCATGGGTTGCGGCACACCGAGTTTTTCCTGCACATGGGAGTGCGGCTTGGCCTTATCAGCCTGCGTTTCGGCAGCTTTCGGGGCAGCCATCTTGTCGTCAGCGTAAGTGGCACCGCTCAGTGCAGCACCGGTAAATAGCATGGCAGCGATAAGTGAAGAGACTTTCATGATCTTGGCTCCTGAGGTTTGAGGGAATCTGCACAGTCCGAATCACATGGACAGATTCAGTTTGGGCGATTGACGCTGTCAGCCAGGTGACTTGTTGATTACATTGTTGTCAGGCAAGGACTTCGAATAGGGATTCACCAGTTTTTCAACGATCCCCTTAAACACCTCGCGCATTTGCTGTTCGCAGCAGCCGATTAAAAGCCCGTCTTCGAGTGCATCCTGTGCGACTTGGCGAATTTCCAGCAGGTTTTCGTTGAGCACCTTGAGTTTTTCCGTGCAGGCAATCACGTCGCCATTGGTGTATTGCCAGCGTATGCTTGTACTCATGCGACCGAACCTGCCCTTATTTTCGCGACAACTCGGATAGAACCTGCTTCTGAAAGTCTATTCCCTCTTGCATACAGGTTTTGCAATAGCCAACCAGAGAATTCCCATGGTCACTCAACGATTGCAATGTATGCTCAACGAAGGGAGGTTCCGGAAGCGCTGCTTTCTGCAGCACCCCTTGCAGCATCGCGAAATGTGCTTCCATAACTTTTTCCGTGTAGAGACCACTTACCTTGAGGAGACGAAGGGTCAAATCCAACTGGAAATCAAATTGCTCCCTGAGTTGTTCAAGTGACTGCGACATGATGTGCTCCTGATTCATGAGTGGGTCACCGCGCATCAGGCGATGATGTTGATCAAAGTGCCGTGGGTTGACTTTGGGCGTTGATCGCAGTTTGTGCAGCGAGCCGCTCGGCCTGGTGGCGCTTGGCTAATGCCTCAGCCTGATTGGCCTGGAGCGCTGTCCATTTATCAGCGGCAGTTTCTCGGTTCTGAGCCAAGGTTGTTGTTGCAGCGAAGGCAACGGGGGAATTGCGGCTCATTGCATCAGTCGACATTCGGTTCTCCTCTCTTGATTGAAACTTCAGAAAGAATGAACCTAGTTGCCTGTCAATAACATGGCCAGTAAATTACCGATTTGTCAGGAAGAAGTCATGACTGCCCAAACTTCATGTATTGATGCGGTCAATGCAATCAAAATTGTAACGGCGTCATTTTTCGCTGCTGGCTACACCTCATCAATCAGTCTTGATATGTTCATGCGGCGATCGTAATTACTGAATACCGATCTTGCGCTGTTCGGTACGAACATAAGCGGTGATATGTGCAACATCATCCGGAGTCACTTTGGGCACCGGGGGCATGTCACCATAAGGCCAGTGATGAGCTCGAACGCCATTCTTCGCGGCGAGTTGAAATGCTGCGTCACCATGGTGTGAGGGTTCGTAGATTTTGTGCAAAAGCGGTGGCCCCTTCTTGTCGCCTTTATCCACGCCTTTCAGGTCGTTCCCGT
>Ga0209507_1000545_pt1 | contig 40186 bp, 47 predicted proteins | sample AD_UKC028_MetaG_FD_184414 | JGI IMG/M metagenome (GOLD analysis project Ga0209507, IMG submission 184414) | Active sludge microbial communities of municipal wastewater-treating anaerobic digesters from USA - AD_UKC028_MetaG (SPAdes) (version 2) | ecosystem: Engineered > Bioreactor > Anaerobic >...
GTACCTTCCTTTGATATAGGAGTATGCCGTCCATGTGGTCTATCTCATGTTGTACTATGAGCGCTTCAAAATTTTTAACCTCTCTTCGGAAGGTAAGTCCATTCCTGTCTTCAGAAGCGATTATCAATTTACCCCACCGTTCGGTCTGTACCCATACGTCCGGGATAGATAAGCACCCTTCTCGGTTTATAATCTTACCACCGTATGCGACGATTTTAGGGTTGACGAGTTCATATTCTTTACCTTCTATGGTATACCAGGCCGCGCGGAGATATAGCCCTATCTGTACAGCGGCCAGGCCGGCCCCCTTACACCATGCAGTATCATTCGACGCTTTAAGCCGCGCGAAGAGATTGAGCGCTTCGCATTCTTTATACGTGGTCGGCTTTGACTTCTTGCGAAGAAGCACGGTGTCGGTGATAATAGGATCTACTCTTTTACTTACGCTTGTCTCTTCCATACTTTATCCTTTCCGGTATCTTTTTCCTCGCCAGGCTTCAGCGTTTATCGGACAGCCTTTAGCCCATCCGGGTACAGTGCAAATTATCTTCTCAAATTCTTCCGTACTGCCAAATCCTTCGGGGACCTCTGCTACAATCTCATCGTGAACGTGCATGACAGGCGCATATTTAGCTTTTTCCGCATTGAGTAACGCCGCGGCGAGTATATCCCGGGCGGTAGCCTGTATGATGTTTTCAATAATCTTTCCGCCGTATGTATCTTTTCGCATATACTTTTTTGTCATGCTATCTGTCGTCATATACGATAGGCTTACCTGACCTCCATAGCCGTCTTCTTTGGTCTTAATGACCGGCTTGTGGTAAGCAAGCTCACGGCCGGAGGGAAGTTTACACCACAGGAAATCACCACGTTTCTCCCATGTAACTTTCCCACAAGTAACCTTGCCCCCTTTGGAAACTGCATGAATAGCCGCGCGCTCCTGGTCGTACCAGGTACGGACCACTTTAGGATATGCGGCACGGTAGGATCCAACCGCTTTAGTTGCGAGGTCTTCCGAAACTTCAATCTTATAGGTCTTGCAAGTAGCCTGGAATTTTGAACTTCCCATACCGTACCCGCACGCGAGTATCGCTTGCTTGCCGAGCTGCCTCGGCGCGCCTTGCCCGATTTTTTGTGCCATGTCGACATAAATATCTTTCCCTTCTTTAAACATTTGAACAGCCTTATCTTCCCCGCAGAACCACATAAGCACCCTGGCTTCTATCGCGGAGTAGTCCGCAACCAGGAGATCTTTCCCAGGTGCCGCGACGAACATACCCCTTATGCAAGAGGATAAGAGCTCCATAATATTCGGGCATATTGCAAGGAGTGTCTCATAATCATAGCCCATTATCATGGCTATGCCTAAGTCGCTTGAGAAGGTGCCTTTAGGAAGATTCTGTAACTGAACGAGCTTCCCACCCCAACGCCCCGTAGACGCGGTATGATACAGAAAAGAATCTCTTAGTCTCTTATCAGTACATAGCGCCTCTTTAAGCGCGGCATATTTAGCAGTAGAGGTAAGCCCGAGCTGTTGCCGGACCCGGAGTATCTCGACCATTTTAGAGGGTAGCTTGCCCTCTCTAATGGCTTTTTCGACAGTCGCTTTTGTGAAGTCCGGCAGTGATACTTTATTTTTTGCCAGGTAGTCAAGGACCGCGGCCCGGCGAGATACGCCGTCTAATACGCCGTCAGTAAGTTCCGTTACCCGGTTTTTAAGTCTCTTCTCTTCAAAAGATATAATACCGAGTATCTTATTCAGCGCCTCTGTATCGACTGCAACGCCTCTCATATTTATTAACTGGTCTTCGAACCACACGTATTGCTCGAATGGGGTGAGCTCGGGGAGCGCATCATCGATGTCTCTCTCCGTGCGAACGTCTTGCGCGCAATACTCTTCAAGTTCGCAAAATAGAGCCGGATCTTCTTCGAACTCCCCGTCGGCCCGGGGCTTGGATAGACGGAGCATAACCGTGCGGCCACGGATATCTTTCTTATACTCAGTCCCGAGAGCGCTCGCAACTTCAGCGAGGGACTTCGGTAAGCCGACAGCAAGAGCTTTCGCCGCGGTGCATCGCCACCTTTTAATAGGTAATCGCGGCATTCCAAAAGGCTCTTGTAGCTTATGCTGCCATATGAGCTGTTCGAAGAGAGCGTTGTGTGCGTAGAACAGTGTATCTTTTGCATTGGCAAGCTCCCTTAATTCTATGAATGGATCTGAAAGCGGGTAAGTGAATATGTCGTCCCGGTGTATTATCTTTACCGGGCCGTTGTCTACCGCGTACGCGAGGCAGAGAATTTCGGTAGACGGGTGCGTAGCGTAAACATACGCACCCGTCAGCCAAATGTCCACTCTTGATCTACTCTCGAAGTCGAGATGGACTTTTCTCATTGTTAGCTAAACATCCCTTCCATCTCGGCATTACCGGCAGAGGCCGTCGCTCCGTCACCTTCCGGTATGTCGAGCTCTTCAAAGACGTCTGCCGGCTTCGACCTCATCGAGAACGGCTCTCCGTCTTTAACTTTCTGAACGTGATTGAGATAGAATGTCACGCCCTTAGACGGCAGTGTGTATGCTTTCGCCGTTATATTGACGTGCGCGTATACCCCGGAATATATCTCAGAAGGGTCGATGATTTTATTGAGCTGCTTATCGACGACCCCGGGCTGTCCGAGCGCGGTCTTTGCGCGGATAACCCATTTATCCTTGAACTCTTCGCGGCCCATCGTGTTGCCGTCCCGGATCCTCTTCAAGTCGAGCGTCTTTAAATCGACGTCCGGCCCGAATTCGTTCTTCGCCGCCTGGATAATAGCGGCTTTCAGCTTCGAGAGGTCCGCGTCTTTATCGAACACCATCGCGACCGAATACTCTTCTTTGCCGTTTAAGTTCGTAGTCTTAGAGAATACGAACGGGAACGCTAACCGGCACAGCGGCGTCGTTACGTTAACGCCTGTGAATTCTTTTTTTGCCATTGTCTTACATCTCCTTTTTTAATTTAACTTCTCAAACACAGCATCAGTTGCCTTTATAGCCTCTCCTTTGGCTGTCTCAGGCACAAGCTGCTGTCCATTGTCCGGTACTTCGACGTAATCGGCTATCTCGTCTTTGCCTACGAGCTTCTCTAACTTCGCGGGGCTTTTCAGCTTCTTCTCATATATCTCGTCCCCGTACTGAGCCTCGAAAGCATTCTCGACAGCGATCTCATCTTTCCATCTGCGGTGCCCCTTCTTGTTTACTAACTTGTAGCCTGGAACCGTTACCCCTGTTTTAGCAAGGCTCTCCGCGTGAGCGTGTACCGTCGACGCCCAATCAGCAAGCGCTTCAGATATCTTTAATACCTTTACTATCTGTGCGATTGTCATGCAAGAAGGCTCGGGGAGCTTTGCTTCTGCCGGTACCACGGCGAAAATCTCAGCCTTTTTCGCCTTGCAGATACTCATACCGTTACAGAACTTACACCAAAAACCGGTCTGTAACGTATCGTCTTTTTTCTCTACTCTCACGATAGCTTTTCGGAGCTCCTGAATGAACTCCGCTAAAGCATCTTGATTGTATTCGTATCTGCGCACCGGCTCCATGCCGTCATACCGAGGCTGTACGATAACAGTCTCTATCTCTTCGGCCACGCGGTCGGTTTCATCCCACGCGCCGAGAGCGTATATCTTGGTCTGTGTATTCTCTACGACTTCGACATACGTGCCCCGTCCGTATTTTAAGTCATACACCCGGAGCTTTCCGAACGGGCTCGTATAATACGCGTCAGCCGTTCCGTAAAGCGCCATGTGTATGTACTTATATTCGAACGTGTGTTCGACCTTCAGCTCGCTATACGGCACTCCGTCAGCGTCCATATCGGCGCGGATAGTATCGAGGTAGATCTGAATGTTCTCCGTCATTTCAGTATCGACGGTTATCTTTTCGTCCTCTACTTCTACCACTTCGCCGAGGTAGCTGTCCGCGTTTTCATTGCGCTTGAGACAGAGCGCGGCTATCTCATGCGCCGCCGTCCCTTCAGCGGCGTATTTACTTGTCGGCTGCGGCGGGCATTCTGCCTCGAGAATGACGCTCCCGGGGCAGTTTATCCACCGTTCCGATTTTGAAGGGCTTACCCACGAATGCTTTCCCATGTTTCCCTTTCTCGATTAAGCCAGGGCTTCTTCTTCGGCGGCCTTCGTCGAAGAATCCGCTATGGCCTGGTCGATTATCGCTTTCGCCTCTTCTATCCTGTCTGCCGGAACCTGGGCGATATTAGCGACCCCGATGTTCTCTTTTACGGCCGACATGACCGCCTGGACCGTCGCTTTTCTCGCGGCTGTGTCCTTTATAGCCAGGATATTCTTGTTAGCGTAAGCCAGGAGCCCTTTGGCGTCCATAGCCGCGGGCTTCGCTGCCGGCTTTGCTGCCGCTTTTGCGGGCTTCGCTGCCGGTGCGGCCGGTTTCGGCCCTGCGATAACCTGGTCTTCCGGGGTTACCGTTTCTACCTTTACCGGATTAGCGAGCTTCTCAAGCGAATCCGCTATTCTCTCTATGTTCTCTTCGAGACTTCTCTTTGTTGCCATTTTCTCTTCCTCCTCTTCGTGTTGCTTTTCTTCGAAGACAGGCGGCTCGACAACATTGCCGAACATTCGCCCGACTTCTTTCTGTACTAATACTTTCCTTATCACTTCGCTTTTATTACATAGTCCGTCATATATCTGTTCGTCTATCCCTCCTTTCATCATTAAGAATTGTACGAGAACTTTGTTCTCTTGCCCTATTCTGTGGCACCTGTCTATCGCCTGTTTTAAGGCGCCCGGGACCCAGGATATTTCGGCGAATACGACGGTGCTCGCCACTTTTTGTAAGCCGTCTACTCCTACCCCGGCAGAATCTATCTGCCCTAAAAATATTTTTTTGTTACGATCCGTCACGAAATCATCGACTGTCTTTTGCTTTTGCGCCGCTGTCAGGCCCCCATAGAGAAGCACCGGGTTATAGTCATTGAGCCGGCGCTTCAATTCTTCGAGAACTTTCCTGTGATGAGCAAAGACGATAACTTTGTCCGTCTCTTCTAACAGGTTTTGCAAGTGCTCTATAACCATCGGCAGTTTCGCTATGCCTACTTCCTGGCGCATAGTAGAGAACTGCCCCAACATATCCTCTTTAAACTCCGCTTTTTCTTTTTTGACAAGAGTTTCGATAGCCTTTGTCGGGGCGTCGAAGATTATCTTCTGATATATCTTCTCCGGGAGGTCCTTCATAACGTCTTTTTTCAGCCGGCGCAGCATGAACCCGTCAAGATACCCGGAGAGCTCTTCTAAATTCGTCGCGCCCCGGTCGTCCCATCCCCATTTACTTTGATATCCCCCGCAAAACTTACGCGTAAACGCCATATAATCGGCGTAAGGGCCGAGCCGTTCGGGCATGAACCGGCGGAGACATGGGAATAACTCAACCGGCCTATTAAGGACAGGAGTGCCCGTCATTAACCATACCCGAACGGACTGATCGGCTAAACCGTTACGTGAATACACCATTTTTGTGCGCTTAGCGCGGCTGTTCTTGAGATAATGCGCTTCATCGCATATAAGAATGTCATATTGCATTTTAAGGAGCTTAACTGCAATAGGCTTCCTATATATAAGGTCGTAGTTTATAATCGTATACTTAGGCCGGTAGTTTAAATCCGCCGGCTTGTTGACTACCACACGTGAGCTTCCAGGATCCCAGGCGCTTATCTCCCGGTCCCAATTATATTTGACTGAGGCCGGGCACACTATAAGGATTCTCTCTTCGTGTAAGTCGCGGGCCGCGACGATAGCCTGAACGGTTTTCCCGAGCCCCGGCTCGTCAGCTAAAAGAGCGTACTTTTTCTCTTTTAAGAACTGTATTCCGGGCTTTTGAAATGGGAAGAGTTTATTCATGTCGCCACCGTCATGTCTTCTTCGGCTGCCGATACGGCCCCTACTTTACGCCTATGGTATACAAAGCCATGAGACGTGCGCCTCTTGTCCCATCCGGCAATCGTAAGCGCGCGGCCTATGCGTATTTGTTCGGTCCGCGTTATAGCTTTAATCGTACCGTGTATGACTTGCTCGTATATGTCAGCGGTAGAGACTTCCGCAACATCTCGCCCGGCATTCATACTCCAATGGCCTATAACGTCTATCCAGGGATCCACTTCTACCCTGTCATTGGCTTGTGCTTCCGCTTCGTTGCGCAACTTTTCGTCGGTTAAGTGTAAAGGCTCGTTCTGTTGATATGCGAGGACCGCTTCAGCAAAGAGCTGATCCCGGTCGTGCCTTAATCCCTCGATATCTATTTTACCTAAGCACAGGACAGGCCAAAAGCGCCTATTGCCGGTGCTATCTGTCAGGTACCCTATATTATCAGGGTTAAAGGTGCCTATAAATATGCCCCGGCGCGGTAGATCAATGGTCTTTCGCGCGTAGGCAAGGCGCACTCTGTCTTCTGTCTTCGTAAGGAAGGCTTTTAAGAGCTGCATATCTTTAAACCCACGTATTGATTCCATCTCCGGGATCTCAATTATCCACTTACCCCGCATGGCGTCGACCGTATCTTTATTTGACGGGTCGATATGGAAGTCTGAAAACCATTCCCCACCTAAAATCGACACGGCATAGCTCTTTCCTATGCCCTGGGCGCCTTCTAAGACAAGAACGTGGTCGAACTTACAGCCGGGCCGGAAGGCCCTCGTAACCGCGGCTAATAGCGTTTTACGCCCTATCGCGCGCGAGTAGTTGTCCTCTTGTACCATACAGTATTTTGACAGCCACGTATCGAGCCTGGGCGTGCCGTCCCATATAAGGTGAGACAGATACTCCCGGACCGGATGATACATCTTTCGCGCGGCCACTACATACACCGCCTCGAGCACTGTATTGGTAGAAAACTCTGTCTTTGTCCGTGTCGCCAGGTAGTATTTAAGATGTACCGTATCTTCATCGGTCCAGTGCTTACCTATCCGGCGCGTATGCCAGGGTAACTGTCCGTATATCTCTATATCATGCGCGAGCTCGCTGTATCGTATACAATCGTTTATCTCGGGCCATACTGAAAGATAGCCTATAGCGTTGTTAAGCGTAGGCTTCGGATTCCCCTGAGCGTCGAGTTTCCAATCCTGTTTTTGCTCAACCGGCGGATCATAAAGTGCCACGGAGCTATCCTCATCGGTAGACGGCTGTACGTTATTGAAAGCCATCTCCGGAGTTCGTTTTCCAACTGCTTCTTCGTTGTATTTATAAGCGTTGTTGACCTTTGATTGAAGGTCGGAGGGTTCCCAGGGCGGTGTACATCGTGGATTATAAATAGAGAGCATAAGCTCGTATGTCTTCCGGGGACTAAGACGATAATCACGTCCTCGACAAGCGACCTTAAAAGTTGTCTGATCTCCGGCTTGTCCTTCAACAGCAATCGGCGCTCTCTCTTTAAGATACTGCGTATATCGCGCGACGTTCTGCTCATCGTCTGAGAAGTCGAGCGTCTTTTTAACTTCTTCGGCATCTTTCGGGCTCTCCTCTTTTTTTATGGCGTTAAGAAGCACTTCCGGCGCGGGCAGAATAGTAGCGATTGCCCCTCTTATTGCCCTGTATTCTTTCCCGGACTTGTGAATACTGCCCGGACCTATTATGTAGCACCCTTTGTCTCCGGAAAGAAAATCAAGGCCCGGCCATTCGTCGAAGTTCTTGCGTATCTTTACTGAAGGCGGTTTTGTCAAATACACATGGAAGCCGCCGCCTCCGGTCCTTACGACGTATGACGGCTCTACATCTATAAGCTCTAAGCCGTAAGCCGTTTTGAATTCTTTCCATATATTCCGGCCTTCCGGGAAATTGCGCGGGTCTATGTCTATAATCAGATCCGTCGGACGCAAAACTATCCCGTATTCCGTCTTATACTCGTCTTCGTTGAGAAAAGCCGTCGGCTCAATTCCTTTAAAGGATTTCAGCGGACGCTTATTTATTGTGGGGAACGTACCCCAACCATGTACGTTCGCTTCCTGTACATGGTCTATCATCTTAACGCCCCGCTTTCCTTAACCGCTTCAACGCGCTTAACTAAGCCATCCTTGACGCGCTTCTCGAAAAAATACTGGCGCCCGCGTTTAATGTAAGCGATCTTACCTTCTCTTACCATCTTTGTGATGTTCTGCGGAGTATAGCCCAACTCTTCCGCCAACTCCTTCACGGTAAAATATCCGTTCCACATTGTCTTTTTCACCCCCTCCCCTTTTTGTGTTAAAGTAAACACGACACTAAAATACACAACACGACTATTATTATAAGCGGTATATCATCCCTCATTGTCTCTTCTCCTTGTCGTTCGTACCCTTCTCTACTGTATAGTCTTTACAGCCGCGGCACGTCGGGCCGCTTAAAAACGTACACCACAATACGCAATAGTCTTGCATGATACTTTTGCCCCAGGCTTTAACCGTTTTGAACTTGCAGTTTTTCATGTTCCTTTTTCACCATAAAAAGATAAGCTATTGCCGCGTTCGTATGCTCTTCGCACGCTTTATCAAGTCTTTTGCCTTCCGGCGTCTGATAGAACTTTACCCGGCACGGTTCACATAGCCAATGCTTTTCGTGTTTAACTGCCCCGCATACGCATTGTATGCCTTCATAATACCCCAACATATGCAGTTTCTCTTCCCGGGTCATTCTGTGTCTCTATTATTAAGGATATCGTGATAGACGGCCATATACGCCCGTGTAATGGGCGGAATACGTCTATCTTTCAAGGCTTTAATCCCGGCATTGTATGCCACAATCCGGGCGTTTACGTGGTCTTTAATTTTATAATGGCGTATGTACTTAGGGATCTGAACATTGATATACCAATCCGCGACGTGCTCGGAGAGAAAATCGTCATACATATCGGAGAGCGCAAGAGGACGCGCGCGGCCGGGCCCCTTAGTGTTATAATCGTCAATGACGCATTGCCTTATTTGATGCGGGCCGCACGCTTGCTCGATAGCGTTATATGCGTAGTTAAAATTGCCGGATTCGATGAGCGCGATAATACCTACATCGACAAAGTGAGGATCAGAATTCACCCTGTCGGCATTCCGGCCAGTATGCGCCGGCGCCGCGAGGACGACGATCCCAATACCTGTGACGATAATTATTTTGTTGATAGATTTTCCCATGTATTCCGTTTTGAAGCTCCCATGTTTACGTGATAAAAGTATACACTATTTTCGTAAGTTGTCAAGTCCTCTTTTTCCGTCGAGCGTGAAAAATATTTACCATCGTCCGGATAAAAACGTGCGCGCGGCCTCACTGCCTGGCAAAATACCTCGAGGCAAAAGCGCGCCGTCCTGTTTCATCCGGCGCCGGAGATTCCCTTTATACGCCCCGGCGTAATGGTCTTTTATTCGCGCATTTCGTAAACGCCTGAAGTACACGGCGTCGGCTGTCTCGTAGCGTGCCATATGTTAGCACCCTCCTCTATATAATCCCGTTCTCTTTGAATTCTTCTTCAAGATAGAAGAGTATCGCCAAGTTCTCAAAGTATGCGCTCCACTCCGCCAGTTCGGCATAACTCATCCGGCGCTTACTCTGCCATGACTGCCATTTAATAGCGATCTGCCGGGCCTCTTCCCGGCTTTTAACTTCGGCAATATCTTTGCGCTTCATTATACAGTCACCGCCTCTCTTTTCTCTAAGGGTACGTGATTCTTTATGTATGCCTTCGTCTTCTCTGCCTTCTTCTTTAAGATCTCCTTGTAGTGATACTCGGCCATGCTCCGGCCTTCCGGTAGCGCCCATTTATCATAATCCCCGGAAAAGCCCCAACAACTGTCAAGGTGTTCGCCGTCCGGCCCTTCGACAACATACCCGTACACATTGCCGTCCAGGTAGTCGTTCCAGGATTCTATAAGGCCCAGGGCCGCTTTTCGGGCGCTCTTCTTCAGGCGCCACTCTTTTTTCGAGACAAACACAAGGCCAAGCTGTGATACGTCCCATTGCCTGTCACAAAAATTGCCCTCATACGATAGCGCCAGGCGTACGCCACTGTGTATATACGCCTCGAAGCCGAATATATGATACTTCTTTATATATTCCCGGGCCTCTTCGCATATACTGCCGTCCTCATACCGGGCATTGTTCGCTATGACTTGAGCGAAGCCTTGATTGATTCCCGGATCTATCGTTTCATGCCGTCCTGTCTCCTTATTGTAGCGTGTTTTCTTCCGGTCGACAAAAAAGTCCCGGTGATAGCCAACAAGGAAAAGGCCGTCGTCGCCGTCCTCGTCCGGGCTCCGGGCGTCTTCGTCCTGGTATATCTTAATCGTCAATCCTCCCTTGTACTTCTCCTCATGCAATGCGTCACGCATGGTATTATCCCTCCTTTTTTACAGTCAAATACTCTTTTAACTGCTTAAAAAATCCGATCGTCTTTCCTAACACTATAACCTCGCCATTCGGCATGAGTACGCACTCGCACGTACATAAGGTTATATCTTCCGGCTGTTTCTCTATCATCTGCTCCTCCTCTATTTTTCGGGCGTCCTGGCCTCGTCAGATAGCGCATTATACGCTATGACGGCGCCGGGCGGTATTCTCTTCCCATGTACTGCCCGCCCGGGCCGTTTCGGCCTGTCCTCTCTATTGTTGATAAATATAGTACACGGTACCGTTAACTTCGATCTCTCCCTCCTCTCCGTCCCAATGATTTAATATACTGCCCCGGCCGTCCATGCTTATAACGTCGTCGGCCCATTCTTCGAGGCTCTGTGTCGTGCTCCCGGCCTGGACGGCCTGTTTCCATAGTTCCGGATCATCGACAAGGCACTCCCGGCATTTTTCGTCAGCCTCTTCGCCCGTTAAGACAAGATAATCCGTTCCGGCGTAGCAATAAGTATTCCCGCCTTCGTCGGATATGTCCTCTTTTGCCTCCGCCGGGCTTATATCGTTAAGGAAGCGCCCCAGGGCCACGATTCGGTCGTCCTCGATATCCTCCCATGATATTTTAGGCAATGCGTCGGCCTCTTCTTTTTCTATTGTCTCAATGTCGGCGCATATTTTTGTCACCCGCTCCCGGATATCGCCGGGCAGTTCTTCTTTTAGCCACGCCGTGCCGTATTTATAACCGCATACCGGGCACGGTTCGCACAATAGACCCTTCGGATGATCTTTTTTGTATACCCAGGTCGCTATTATGCCCTTCTCGTCCCGGTTCGCCCAGCTGTCCGGCAGTTCCGCCGGATCAATGCGCACTTCGTCCCATTTCAAGGCGTATTGATGAGCGCACCCGGCCTTCATGTCGTTAAGGTGATAGCGGGCCCATAATAGCATAAGCTCTTTTTGCGCCTTATTTTTCGGCACGATATGCCCGTCTATCTGTCCGCACCCTCCGCCGTGTTCGCCTGTCATTGAAAAGCGCCCGTCTTCGGATATCTCAATATGGGCGGTCGCCATATTGCCTTTTTTATCCTTGAATTTAACGTCTCGTCGGTATTTTTCCATATTTTTGACTGCCTCCTCTATTTTTTCATCGTTTAAACGCTATTAGCGGGGCGATCTCCCGGCGCCCCTGGCCCGGTGTATCTGTATTTTAGCCTTCGTACGCCTCCATTGCTAATTTTTCGATCTCGTCTTTAACGTCCCGGAGTAAAGGAATAACCGTTGTGTACCATTTCCCGTCTTTTAAGCATTCCCTCGGGGCGCTAACAAAAAGGCCGTCTTTGCCCTCTATAATGCGATAGCCTTTGACAATAAAAGCGTCGCATATAGACAAGTCAAAAAACGCCTTTATATAGCCGTTGCCCTCTATCTTATGCAAGCGGACAATGCTTAACCTCATGGCGTCAACATCGATCCGGCGCCCTCTCTCGGATATGTCAAGCTCTACAATTTTAAACTTCTTTAGATCAGTCGAAGATATCCCGCAGTCAACCCTTAAATGGCGCATGAAATTTTTTGCAAGCGCTTTTGTGCGGAATATACACAAGTCCTCGAGTTCGTCGCTCGCCGGACAACCGCTTTCATTCAATACCTGATACGCTTTCATCTTTTTGATCCCCTCCTCTTTTTATGTTCGCAATACCTCTATATATTACCACTTAAAACGGGCGCACCCGTGCGCCTCTGTCCAGTTGCAAACGGTCTTGTCCGGATCGCACGCAGAACACGGCAAGATTAACCGTCCGCATTTCGGGCACGCTGTCCGCCTGTCAGCGGGTATATGTACCTCATTCATGCAATGCGGGCATACCTCATACGTCATATTGTCGGGCATAACCTCTCTTCGCCTCCTTCCTTTATATAAAGGCGTCCGGCCTCGTCAGTGCGGGCGCTATACCCGCAGACAGCCGGACGGCTCCGGCTGTTTCGGCCTGTCTATATTAGGCGCCGTCGGCGATCTCGGCGGGCTTCTCTCTTACAACAAAGCCGATCAACTGCCCGGCCTCGTTGCGTGTCTCTTTTATGACGTAATCGGTCGCAATGCCTCGATAGCTTGACCCTTGAGTGATTGCAACCGTAAAAACATCGCTGTCGGTCTTCTCATCATAGCGCCCGTCAACATCTATCCCTAAGCGCCAACCGTTCACCCTTGCCGAAATGCCGGAAGACTTCCCGCCTAAGCGGGACGCCTCGCCCCTTTGCCCTTGAATGCTTGCCCTAAACTGTGCCATTGTCCGCCTTCCCTTCTGCCCCTTATTGCGGGGCCGTTGTGCTACTGTATAGCCTCATCAGTGCGGGCCCATTACCCGCAGACAGCGCCCGCCCTCCATGCGGGCGCTGTTTCGGCTTGTGCGCCTATACAGCGAAGCGGGGCACAAAGCAGTCACGCAATGCGCCCGTTTCCCTGTCAATATGCGCCGTTATGCCGTGTATATCGTGCGCAAAGTCGAACGGCTCAGCGTTTAAAAGCTCGCTCAGCTTCAGCGGGCACCCGTTAAGGTGGCACGCTGTTATATCCATATTGAGCGATAGCGGATCCTTGACGCTTCCGGCCTTCGTCGCTCTCTTCACGATTGCGCCTATTGTCAAGGCGTCTTCCCTTGTTATATCCCATTTAATCATATTAAACCACCTCCCCTTTGATAATCGTTGACAACCGCCAACCGCACAACAGAACAAAAACGCCGTCCAATAATTCACGCTCGGCCGGTGTCGCTGTCTCGTATCGCTCTTTAATACTTGCGCTGTCTCGCTCCGGCCGGCCGTCGTCCGTTGCGATTGCGTGCGCTACTCTTTCAATAATGTTGTCGCCTTCTAATTTCATCCGCTCGCCTCCTCTCTATTTTTTGCGTTGTGTTTATTGTTTTAATTGTTTATATGGTAGTAATAAAAGTATATCATATTTGCGCTAATTGTCAATCAGTTTTTTAAAATAAATGGGGCTGTTAGCGGGCACGGTGTCGGGGCGTTTTTCTCCGTCGGATTAGTGTATAGTGTAATATAAACTCGCTACTATCGCAAATATGATTTTTGATGTTGTGGTCGTTGTGATAATATATTACATAAAATGTATATATGATTTTCGAGAACGGGCCCGAAATGATCACGGAAAGAGGGGCGCGCGCGGGCCTGTTTTAATCTCGTTTTTGTTGTGGTCGTTGTGAGTATAGACACTGTTAGCGGTGTAATAGTGTATAGTGTATGTTATACATAAATCATCATCATCATTTATATATATATAGGAAAAACGATCATTACATTACACTATTACACTCTCTTAACGAAAGTCAGATATTTAAACTTGTGCCCGCTTTCAGTGTTTTTGACGTTTCCGGCTCTGTGTATGTATAGGGCCTGTGTATATTGACAAAACACACGCCCGCTAATAGTCTAATATACACTATACACTATACACACGGCCCGCCCTCCGGCCCTGTCAGCCTGTCAGGCTGTCAGCCTGTCAGCACGTCCGGCCCTGTCAGGCTGTCAGGCTGTCAGGCTGTCCGGCCCTGTCAGGCTGTCAGGCTGTCAGCGGGCCCGCCGTGGCGGGGCCCGTCCTCCGTTTTCATCTTAAAAATGAAGTCGGCCCCCCGTATAGGGCCCCGAAGGGGACTGCCTATGTGATACTTAATACGACCCCGCTAATACGCCAACAGTTTTTTCAAAGACAATTAGCACAACCGGGCTTAAAAAATTTTCGGGTAAAACCATAGACAACTATCACAACACATTATTTTCTCGCTAAACCTTGACAATTATAAAAATATAATGTATACTTTATTATAAATAACCGAGAGCGCGAGGAGTGCTCCGACGAGAACCCACCGGAAAGAGATAGGAGAAACAATATGGCACAGAAAAGAATCTATGTAGCGAAGGTGCACGGCGAATACATCACACAGATAGGAGAGAACAGTAAGGTCCTTAAATCGTATAGGGCCACGTTCCGGCTTCCGGACGCGTCGGCGCCGCTCGGGATGATAAAGGGCAAGCTACTTATGCCTTTTCTCAAGAAGTTGGATCCGGGGGCGATTGCTCCTTATTCGTGGTATCTTGACGAAATCCGGCCCGAAGAGGGAGAATTTGATCCCGACGACCTTCCGGTGCTGTTTCAGACCTTAGATCAGCTCGCGGTGTACTGCAAGCGTCATAAACTGAGCGTGCCTGTTGAAGAGTACGGGAACCTCGAGATGGCCCGGCAGCATGTGATGCTCGCTAAAGACGACCCCCAGGCGTTCAAAAAGATCTTCGAGAAGTATCAAGAGACTATGACTTCTGAAAGAGAGCTCGAAGACCTCAATCAGAACTTCGAAGGTATCGGCCAGGCGGGCGGAGAAGTCGATGTTGACCCGCTGACAGGTAAGACAACGGCGTCGACGAGAAAGACCGCGCCGGTTAAAAAAGCGAAAACGCCAGTGGCGGAAGACGAAGAGGCGGTGTTGTCATAAATGGCCAAAGTCACGCGTATTTATTCCATAGTGTGCCCGTCGTGTGGGGGTTCGGGGTGGATTAACTCGCCCCGGCCCGTGAGCGCGAGCGCTACTGAAGTGTGCCCCGCGTGTAAAGGGAATAAGACGACAATAGTGACCGAGATAGTTGAAGGGGACAGCGTATTAAGAACATGAAACCGCCCGCTATTATCAAAAAATCAGGCCCCGCCGTGAAGATAGAAAAACACGGTGGGGTGAGTGTCCCTATAGGGAAAGTGACTTCGCTTGAGGATTTCGCGAAAAAGTCCTTAGAGACGAACGCGCTTTCTGAGTATACGGGGCCGGAACTGCGTTTTTACGGGCGCAACAATATTGATGTGGCGATAGCGACGCTAATAGAAGACGCGACGCTTGGCTTGCCCTCGGCGAGAACCGAGCTACTTGACCGGGTTTTAGGAAAACCTTTGCAGCGGCAAGACATAAAAAGCCAAAATGTCACGCTTATTGGCTTCTTAGATCAAGTCGCGGCGATAGACGCTGAGGCGGAAGTCGTCGATGAACTAAGCTAAAGAAGGAGAAAATGCGTATGCCAAAAAAGTTAGAAGCCGCGCTTCGACGAGAAGCGGAGAAAAAAGGATTAAAAGGCGCGCGTAAAGATGCCTATATATACGGAGGTCTTCGCCGGATGGGTTGGAAACCTAAAGGCGAAAAATGACCTTGCCGCCCGACGATAGCGAAGTGTCTACGCAGCGGTTAGAAACATTTACGCGTTTACGTGAAACACTGCCCTATTACAGCCGTCATTGCCTTAAAGTCCGCAACAAAGCCGGGCAACTTGTGCCTTTTATATTCAATAAAGCGCAGACGTATCTTCATGCGCGATTAGAAGAACAGCGCCGACGGATAGGAAAAGTGCGCGCTGTTGTTGTGAAAGGGCGTCAACAAGGCTGCTCGACATATATATCCGCGCGGTATTTTCACAAAGCGACGTTGAAGACAGGAACGAACGTCTTTATCTTGGCGCATATAGCGGATTCGACCCGACACATCTTTAAGATGGTCGGGACTTTTTATGATAACTGCCCCGAACCGATGAAGCCGGCGGTGCGTATATCCAATCAGCGTAATCTTGAATTTGATGGCATAGGATCCGAGTATTCAGTTGGTACCGCCGGGTCGGCGGATATAGGCCGATCTATGACGCTTCAACTCTTCCACGGATCCGAAGTCGCGTTTTGGCCGAATACGGATGAGCTTATGGGTGGTGTTATGCAAGGCATAGCCGACCTTCCCGGGACTGAGATCATATTCGAATCTACCGCGAACGGCCTGGGGAATATGTTCCACTCACTTGCGATGGCGGGGCTGAAAGCTGATTCCGATTTTATAACGATATTCATACCCTGGTTTTGGCAAGACGAGTATAAAGCCGAAGTTCCCCACGGTTTCTGCCCGACGGAAGAAGAAGCGAAACTTATGGACACGTTCGGTTTGACCGCCGAGCAAGTCTATTGGCGCCGGAAAAAAATCAACGATTCTTTTGGCGGCAAAGTTTGGGAGTTCATGCGTGAATACCCGTGCACGCTTCAAGAAGCGTTCATCACTTCCGGCGAATCGCTGTATTCGGGCGAGCTTATCGAAAAAGCCCGGAAAAATGAAAACGGGGATCCGGGCGCGCCGTTAGTGTTAGGGGTAGATCCGGGCCGTTCGGGAGACGATACGGCGTTCTGTTGGCGCCGGGGCCGAGAAGTTGTGAAGAAAAAAGAGTATAACGATATGGACGAGATGAAGATTGTTCATCTTGTCGCGGCGGAACTTGATAAAGGACAAGTGCAAATGTGCTTTATCGATGTGGGCCTGGGGTATGGCGTCGTCGATAGACTGCGGGAACTTGGATATGGTAAATGGGTCCGGGGCGTGCACTTCGGCGAGAGCGCGACGGAAAACGAGATATATCTCAATAAGCGGACTGAAATGTACGATGAGGCCCGGAAATGGTTCGAAGACGGCGGAGCGAATATCCCCGACGACGATTCTTTCGCGACAGGACTTCTATCGATACCGCCATTAAAACAGACGGTGGGTAGAAGTGTCTTAGCTCTTCCGGCTAAAGACGAAATCAAGAAGAATATGTCGACAGAACAGAAGCAGTTTTTAAATCAAGTCGATGCGTTCATCCTTACATTCGCGTTCCCTATAGCCAGGGGTGCTACAATAAATCGTGTTACGAGGACCGAAGCGCCGACAGTACGTGTTAAGAGCCCTCTCTCGACGGTGAAACGCTTTGCTAAGAACAAGGGATCCAATCCAAATTACGAAACTAAGATAAAGTTAATTTGACTTTCTAAAAAACAACGTGTATACTTACAGTCAAATATAACATTGGAGTATAATATATGGGCGTATTAGGGGCTTGGTTTCAAAAAACTTTTACCCCGTCTGATTCTGATAAGCAGAGCGGCGCTGAGTATAATGCCGCGTATAATGCTTCTCAACAGGCGGCGGCCGGAAGCATAGGTAATCTGACCGATGAGGAGATTAAAGCGGGGGTGTCGAGCCGCGCGTTTCGTCTTGGCACGTATTTCACGTCCCCGACAGGGGTTCTGAATTCCGCGCCCAGGCGGGGCACGAAATTGATCGGTACTAAGTAAAAACACAGGAGGATAGTGTCATGGCGCAAGATGGGTATGGGTTAGCGTATTTGAATTTTAACGAGATTCCGCTTTCGGCCACAGCGGCCGCTGCCGGCGATTTCGTCGTTGTTCAGCGGGCGTCCGGCATTCTACAGCGAATAACTGTAGCCAATTCCGGGTTCGGAGCGGGCGCAACCGGTCCGACAGGTCCCGTAGGGGCGACCGGAGCGACAGGAGCTACAGGCGCAACCGGAGCAACCGGTCCTACCGGAGCAACAGGCGCGACGAGTGGTATCGTTGGTCCGACCGGAGCAACTGGTCCTACCGGAGCAACTGGTCCTACCGGAGCAACTGGTCCTACCGGAGCAACCGGTCCTACCGGAGCAACCGGCCCGACAGGCCCGACAGGCCCAACAGGCCCGACAGGTCCTACAGGCACGTAGTCTTTGCGACCAAAGCACTCCCTACATCAGCCCTTTTTGGGCTGATGTAGGGGGTCTGCCTATTAACAAAAAGGGGACCCGTCTATCGTGGCAAAGTCTATCGATTATCTTATCAAAAAACGCAGTATGCTTGTAACTGAGCGCGCTCCGTGGGACAATCAGTTTGAGGTTCTCGCGGAATACGTTTATGCCCGCAAAATGGGTTTTCAATCCGAAACCTCCCCAGGTGAATTTAAAAACGATGGATCTATAAACGATTCTACAGCCTCTCGCGCGCGGCAAGCTATGACGTCCGCCATTATGGGATCTCTGTGGAAGACCGGCGGCCGCACTTTCCGTTTAAAAGCTCCGGATTTCATAACGAAGACCGATGAGAATAAAAAATATTACGAGAGTATCAATCGTGTAATATATAAGTATATGGAATCTGAGAAGGCCGGGTTTGAACTCGCTTTTCAAGAGACGCTCGATGAAGAAGCGACTTTTGGTACCGGGGCGTTCGGAGTATTCCAGGGCGACTATAAAAATCCTCTTGTTTTCAAATGTTGGTCCCTTCAGACACTCAGGATCTCACAGTCGACAGACGAATTCGTAGACACTCTTTACTTCGATGAAAAACCCACCATTGAACAGCTCGTCAATACCTATGGCATAGAAAACGTAAGCGCTTCCGTCAAAGAAAAATATAAAGACGAAAAGACACGTTTAGAGAGAGTGCTTATTTGTATTGCGATTGAACCCCGTACGAACGAAGACAAAAAAGACGCGCCAAAGGCCGGGAATAAAGCCATGCCTTTTGCGACATACCATTTTGAAGTAGATAATAAACATATCCTTAAAGAGAGCGGGTATACAGAACTTCCTTCGAAAGTAAGTCGTTGGTATAGGCTCGCGAACGAAATGTACGGCAGAAGCCCGGCTATGGACGCGCTTCCGGCAATCATGCAGCTTAACGCGCTTAAAGAAGCCTTCATTGTGGGTGTCGAGAAGAAAGTTGAGCCTCCGCTATACACAATGGATGATGGCAGTCTCGGCGCCGCGGTAGTAGACACTTCTGCGGGCGGTCTTTCAGTATTCAATGTATCGGGCCGTCTCAATGGACAGCCGCCGGTCGGGGTAATATTCGATGTAGGAGAGTTACAAAGTCTTGTCACAGCCATCGAAGGCTTCCGTACCGAGATAATGAACCATTTCCTTATCGATAAGCTATACGACCTCAATAACAAAACCCGCATGACCCTCGGTGAAGCCGAGATTCGCTATGACATAAGATCCGATGCGCTGTCGAGTGTTTACTCTCGTATATTTAACGAACAGCTTACCCCCATAATCGAACGGTCAGTAAATATACTATTCGAAATGGGGTTATTGGGTATAAGCGAAATGGATGAGGCCCGGGATAAAATTTTGAAAGCGAATGGGATAGATCCGATAGAGATTCCCCAGGAAATACAAGACGCCATTCTATCCGGGAAAGATTTTTACGAGATAGAATACATATCACCCGCGGCGCAGTTACTAAGAGCGTCAGAAAAAGCGGGAGTGAATGAAACTGTTAACGCAGTGCTTGCGTTGGCCGCGGTCGATAAATACGCTATGGAATATCTCGACGTAGGAGAGACGATAGAAGCTATAAGAGATTTAGGCGGATCTCCTTCGCGTATACTTGTGGCTATGGAAACTGCTAAAGCCAATATACGTTCTCGAAAACAGGCGGAAGCTGAAGCTCTTGAAGTCGAAAAAGCGCGTCTTGCGTCAGAAGCGGCGAAGAATGTCGCGGGAGCCGGCAAATCCGGAATGGAAGCGACAATGGTAGGACAGCCGGCATGAAGAAAAACGAAAAGGCCGCCGCGCAATATTTGAAGATGGTAGGTGTCGTCTCAAGAGTTGCCAATACCGAAGACGGAAGAGCGCTCTTGAATTTTTTATATCGAGATACGGGATTTGCTTTACCTTCGACAGTTGTGACGAAGACAGGAAAAGTCGATGTAGAAGGAACTTTTCACAACAACGCCCGCCGGGACGTATATCTTCGGCTAAGACAGTTTATGATACCGGAAGTCATAAAATCTGTCGAATTGGATTTCAAAGTAAAAGAAGAAGAGGAGGTACCCAAAGATGGCAACAGGAGCTAATGGCGGTGGAAATGGTGGCGGAGGAACAGGGCCCGCGGGCGGCGGAGCAGCTCCGCAGCTTACAAATTTAATCCCTGAATCATACCGAGACAGAGATTGGGTCAAGCAGAATACAAAAGACCCGGAATCCTTTTTTAAATTCGTTGATAATCTGAATACAGTCGTAGGGAAAAAAGGCGTTATTATCCCCGGAGAGAAAGCCACTCCGGAAGAGATAACCGCTTTTCGTTCCGCGCTCGGAGTACCGGCTAAACCTGAAGAGTATGAGTTTGCCGAAATCGAAGAGTTAAAAGGCTCGAAGAGAATACCCGAGACAGACGCAGCCGTCAAAAAGCTCATGCACGATGCCGGGATCCCGAAAGAAGCGGCGAAGAAGTTACAGATGGGCTTCGAGAAGATGATGTATGCTGAACACAAGAAAATGTTGGACGCCAATAAGGCGCTCGACGAAGCCTTCGATAAGGAAACGACAAAGCTCTTCGGAGATAAGAAAGAAGCAGTAATCGCGAACGCGAAAAAGCTCATAGAAGAAAACGCGGGTCCGGAAGTGCTTCCGATGATAGATAAGCTCGACAATAATGCGCTTATCGTATTGACGGCCGCGCTTAACGGTATCGTCAATAAGTATGTCAAAGAAGACGCTTTTCGCGGAGGCGGCGGTGGTGGCGGGGGCGGCGCAGAGACTTACGAAACTCTTTCTGCGCAGCAAAGAGAGTTGATGAAGAATCCCGCGTTTACAGATTTCCGTCATGCGGACCATCAGAAAGTTATGGATCAGAATAAGAGTCTGATGGATAAGATGCGCGCGATTAAAAAATAAATTTGCTTTTTTAAAGTTATTAGTGTATATTTACAAGTGATATAGCGGGGAGCGCATTCGCGTCCGTTATATTCGGGGGCACCCACCCACAGGCGGTGCACCGGCGTCCGTTGTTGCGGGGAGCGCCATTAGACAAAAATGGTAGTTTAACGTAACAACGGAGGTTTCACATGGCAGCTCCTATAGATAATGTCCTAATAACACAGTTCAGTAATCTTCTTCACGTCCAGGCGCAGCAGACCAAATCCCGGCTTATGGGTCGTTTCAGATCAATACCCATGACCGGCGATGAATGGGCCTATGATGGCACCGGCCAGGTCCAGGCGCGCACCGCTAATGAGCGGAACCCCAGGATCAATCCTACGAACCCCGATTTCACCAGGCGTAGAATGTTGAGAGACAGGGTTGTCGTCGAACTCATTGTGGACAACCGCGATGTAAGAGGTATGTTCGAGAACCCGAGCTCTAAGCTCGTTCGCGACTGTATGTACGCGATATACCGAAAAGCGGACGCTATCGGTATCGCGGCGCTGTTCGCTGATGTAGCGACAGGCCGTAGGTTCGATACCACGGTGACATTCGCCGGCGGCGGCGGTCAGACCGTTAACGCGACGGCCGGGTTGACGTACGCGAAGCTCCTCGAAATCAGAGAGAACTTCCGTTCGAAGGAAGTCGGAACCGATATGCCTGAGAACATCGTTCTCGGTATTTCGGAACAGGAAGAGACACAGCTCTTCAACATCACTCAGCTCACATCGGGTGATTTCAGCCGTCAGTACGTTGTCGATAAGGGCCAGGTTGTTTCTGCGCTCGGTATGGACATCGTGACTTTCGGTAGCGCGGTAGACAACCCGCAGCTCGCGGTCGCTTCTTCAGTGAGAAGCTGCTTCGCCGCGTCCACAGAAGGTATCATTTATGGTATGTCGAAGGAATTCGGAGTGAAGGTTATTCCGGATTACCCGGGATATATCGAGAGCACGTATATCCAGGTTCTCGGTGAGATAGGCGCTGTCAGGGCCGACGAGGACAGGGTTCAGAAAGTCACCACGACCGCTTCGTAAGCGGACGTTACGTATTTCCCCTCGGCCATAATGGCCGAGGGGCTCTTTAAAAACTAAACTTACGGAGGGTTCAATCATGGCAGTCATAAACGCGTATGTGTCCACCGACACACAGAATGTGAAGCAGAGCGGCGGAGAGCCGATAGTCATGGTGACGCAGTTCGAAGTCGCCGCGGCCGATTCCGACGGTTCGATTTATCGCTTGTTCAAGGTGAACAAGAATCTTGTCCCGGTTCGCATCGATATTAACTGCGATGCTATGACCGGTTCAACGGCCTGGGATCTCGGCGTCTATAAGACGCTCGAGAACGGCGGCGCTGTAAAAGACGCCGACGTAATGATGGCGAACGCGGACCTGTCCGCGGGTAAGGCCATCGGCTCCGAGCAGAACGGTTTGGCGGATCTCACTATCGCTAAAATCGGGAAGCAGATATGGGAGCTTGCCGGCGAAACCGACGAGAACGACGCCGACGATACGTATGACCTCGCGTTAACGGCCGATACGGTCGGAAGCGCGGCGGGCACCGTAGCGGTACGCGCGATATTCGTCAAGACCGCTTAGTATCAACGTAGTTAATAACCTGAAAAGCGTACCACCCACCGCATAGCGGGCCGGCGGTACGCTTTTTTGGGATAAGGAGTGCTTATGCCGGCAATACTCAGTGAAGTTGACCTTTGTAATATGGCCTTAGATTTACTGAAGATCCCGCCTATTACGAATATCCGTGACCCTAAAACACAGGCAGAATCTACCTGTAGCCGATGGTATGATACTACCCGGCGACAGATTCTCCGGGATCATCCCTGGAATTTCGCCAAAGCCCGAGCCGTGCTCTCGAGGAATGCAACGGCGCCTCTATTCGGGTACCCCGACAAATACGCATTGCCTAATAATTTTATAAGGCTGCGCTTTATTGGGGATGATGTGGATAGCCTGTTGATATACGACTATCAGATAGAAGAGGGTTTTATCTGCATAGATAACAGCGGAGGGGATTCGCTCAATATAGGGTATATTAAGGATCAGCTCAATGTCAATGAGTATGATGAGCTCTTTAAGAACTACCTGGCACAGCTCTTAGCCTACAATATGGCGTATGCTTTTAGTGGGAAAGAGACGCTCCGCCAGGGGGTTAAAAAGATGTTAGATGAAACCCGTATGTCGGCCAGGGCGATTAACGGTCAGGACAACCCCCCGAAACGTATTACCCGTAGTAAATTTATGGGGGCGCGCAGAACATACGCCACAGGACAGGTTAACCGATCTAATCCTGAAATAATCCCGGGGGCATAAATGCAAAGATCCAATCCTCTCTTCAATTTCGCGGGAGGCTTGCTTACTAAGAAACTTTTTGGGCGTACCGATTTACCTACATACCCCATAGGGTCTTCTATTCTTCGAAATTTTATAGGAGAGGTCCAGGGTCCCGATTCGTTTAGATGGGGCTTTCGATACGTCATTCCTACCCGGCTCAATGGAATTACAAATCTTATCCCTTTTATATTCAATGACGACCAGGCATATGCTCTTGCTTTTTCCGACGGTAAATTTCGTGTATTTTCGGATGGTGGGGTAATTACCGAAGATGCTAAAACGATAACAGGTATTGTTATAGGCACCGGCGTTATCACTTCAAATACGCATGGGTATTCTACAGGAGATCAGATACTCATATATGATGTGGTAGGCACTACTGAGCTAAATAATAAATATTTTCTTGTCGTGAAAATAGATGCGCATACATATACCTTGAAAGATCTTGACGGTAACGCGATAGATATGTCAACCTATGGCACATATATATCCGGGGGTAAAACCGAAAGAGTATATGAAGTAACCTCACCGTATGCTGAAGCCGATATTTTTGACTTAAAATACGCGCAAAAAGCCGACCTTATGTACATAGTCCATCCGGACTATGAGCCCCGAAAACTTATTCGTAGTGGGGAAACGAGTTGGTCGATTTCAACTTTTATTCGAACAGAAGATCCTTTTACGGTGGCCATCACCGGTGCTACTCAAGCCGCCGCTTGTCAGATTACCGCGACAGATCATGGGCTTGAGACGGGAGATGTAATCGAAATTTATGGCGTGGTAGGTATGACACAGCTTAACGGAAATACGTATTCTGTGGTTAAGACAGGCGCTAATACTATAACGCTTAAAGACCCCGATACACTTGTCGATATAGACAGCACCGGGTATACCGCCTACTCTTCCGGTGGGTACCTCTTCAAACAAGGTAATATGCCCGGTGCTGTTGGTTTTTATGGCGGCCGAGTATTTTATGGGGGTACTAATGATGATCCTGAAACTTTTTATGGAAGTCGCGCGCCGGATGATGATGGCACGCCCCGTTATGACGATTTTACAGTAGGTACGGACGCAGCCGATGCTATCGTATTTCCTATTTCTTCGCAGAACAACACCGCCGATAGGATCCGTTGGTTTGCGGGCACGAATAAATTTTTAGCGATAGGTACTTACGGGGGTATATATAAAGCATATGGGGCGACAGAAGGCGCGCCCATTTCGGGTACAGATATAACGGTACAGCCTGTAGATTTTTATGGAGCACAGAATATTCTTCCCGTTCGTGTTGGCACAAGCCTTTTTTATGTACAAAGAGGCGGCCTTGTTCTTAATAGATTTGCGTATAGTATTCTCGACGACAGTTATTCTTCAGAGGATCTAAACGTATTATCGGATGAGCTCACTAATACCGGCATAAAACAGCTTACTATTCAACAGGGACGTTTGAATATTATATGGGGTGTAAGGAATGACGGTATACTCTTAGGCATATCCTCCAAAGAGCAAGAAAAAATAGCATCATGGCATACGCATTATATGGGGGGTACGGACGCTAAAGTACTAAGTGCTTGTGGAGAGCCGCAGCCGAACAATAATGATAATCTTTGGATTGTTGCCGAACGTACTATAGATGGGGTCACTCGTCGGTATATGGAGTATTCGATTATGGATCCTGTACTCCCGGAAGAAGAAGACTACTACACTGACGCGGAGAATGAAGAGACGGATATAGACGCTTTCCATAACGTACAGTATGAAACCGCGAAACAACTTGTAAGAGTTGATTCGTCTTTAACGATAGATACTTCTCAAGAAGTGACACTTACTCCCGATGCCGTTACCGGGGACGGGATTACTTTTACCGCCGGCGGGAACGTATTCACTGCTGACGATGTAGGACGAAGAATATATCGAAAATTTGTAACCGGGTATGAAAGCGGTATCGCTGAAATAGTCTCTTATGTCTCTCCGACAGAAGTGACCTGTAATATTTTAGTTGATTTTGATAGTACGGACGCGATACCGGCGGAATGTTGGTATCTGACGGTAACGTCTTTACAAGGGTTAGATCATTTAGAAGGCGAAGAAGTTAAGATAGTGGTCGATGGAGCCGTTCATCCGGTACAGACAGTTACCGACGGCGAAATCACTCTTGATTCGCCGGCAACAGTTGTCCATATCGGTTTAGGGTATAGGGGATGGCTTAGAACAATGCCTCTTGAATCGCGAAGCCTTTCCGGATCTTCTATGGCTATGACTTCGACCATAAATAAAATAGGCATTATGTTCAGACACTCTCTTGGCGTGAAATATGGCACAAGCCCCTATATACTTGAGCAGATGGTATTTCGTACAACGAACGACCGCGTGGGGCAGCCCCCGCCGCTATTCTCCGGGGTAGTTGAAGTCAATATCGCGGACGGATATGGGTTGCAAAAATTTATAAACATTATTCAGGACGAGCCGTTACCGTGCACTATTCAGGCCATAATACCGTTCGCTGATGTGACGGAGGAGCAATGAAAACATTTCCTTTTCATGCAGAACACTTGAAAATAATGGATATGCGCGCATATGAGCGCGATAAAGTGTACCCCTATCTTCCGCAAGAGATGCTCGATTATTACTCGTCTCTTGGACACGCGTATACTTTAGTTAAAGATGGACGTATAATAACGTGTATCGGATGGGTGCCTTTATGGCCCGGGGTGTACGAAATATGGCAGATACCTTCCGTCTATGTCGCGGAAGATCCTCTCGATTATGTAAAGACGCTGAAAGAGTTCATTACCGTATACACGGAGAAGCTGAAAGCCCATCGTATTCAGACGCATTCTCCGGCGGATAAATTACACGATAGATGGATGCAATTTATGGGTTTTGAATGTGAAGGAACTTTATTACAATACAGTCGTTTTAAGGAAGACTATCGATTGTGGAGCCGGAGGTTTTCATGGGAGCAGTAGCAGTAGCCACTACGGCCATTGGTGCCGGGCTAAGTATATACCAGGGGGTACAACAGAACGCGTCTTTTAAAGCCCAGGCGGCGACTACGCGCTCATACGGTCAGATACAGCAATTTGAGGCTAATCGTGAAGCGGAGCGTATCGAAGACGACGGTAATCGTTTTGCGCAAAGACAAAAGTTAGCGTATATCGGCAGCGGAGTTGAATACGGAGGATCTGCTGTCGTCACCATAGCGCAGACGAAAAAATGGGCCGCGGCGGAAGCAAGCGCGAAACGCGCTCGAGGAGCGGCGCTTATGGATTACAGTATGCAGACAGCCCGTATTCAGGAAGGGCAAGGAAGAGCCGCTCTTGTAGGCGGTTTTGCTGATGCGACAGGTAAGGTATTCAATTATGCTGAAGCGAAAGGGTGGATAAAATAATGGGTTCTATTCCTCAATATCAAAGAGAGCAATTCGCTTCTACATATGTTGGAGGCGCACAGCGCGATGATAGTGGCGCCGCTATAGCCGGAGCGGTACAAGAAGGGGTCGTGGAGCCGGCCCGTAAATCGGCTATTGCTAATTTAAAAGCAAGAGAAGACGCGGCTACCGATTTACAGGCGAACAATGCTGTTATCGAATATGGCCTTGCAGTTCAAAAAGGCTTAGCAGATCTTCAAAAGACGTATGCCTCTGATCCTAATAAATACATAGACGCGTCTCAAGCCTTCCTTCAGAAAGAGGCGGATTCTTTTTCCGGTTCGATAAGTGATGATAGAGTAAAAACAAAGTTTAACGCCGCGGCGGCGACAATGAAACGCGCGGCCATTACGCCGGCCTTCGAATGGGTACAACGTCAACAGGGTACAATAGCCACTCTATCTGTGGAATCGGCGGCCAGGGCAACCGCACTCGCGGCGAGTAAAGCCCGGACGATAGAAGAATACAAGCAAAACGTGGCAGCGCTCGATGAGACAGACAAATTGGCTGAAGGCATAGTAGACCTCAAAACTCGGGAAGAGATCAAAGCTAAGGCCCATAAGGCTTCAATAGAGGCATTTATTTTCAATAACATACAGAATGACCCTATATCCGCGAAAAAGATGTTGGAAAGCGGTAAACTCGACAAAATGCCGGGCTTTGACGCGGCCCTTAAAGCAGAATACATATCTAAGGCAGAGACAAAACTCAGGTCAGATCAGCGCGCCCTTCAAAACGATATGAGGGACAATGCTAACCGTATGAGTATGCGGGCTATCGCCGGCGCGGTATCGGTCGAAGAGATAGAAGCCGCGATGGAATCTACGGATCCCGGAATCCGCATATCCACTACCGATGGCAAGACCATTTTAGGGGCGCTTGTCCGGACAGTCAGGACAGATGCCGAGGATTTGGCTAATCGAGACAAAGAGGCGCGTAGTTATCTCGATATGCTCGAAAAGTTTGTAGACGACAATGTGGACCGCGCGCAATTTCAACAGAAAGTCCTTCAAGTCTATCAGGACGGCCATAAAGACGGCCAGGAGCTTGTGTTCTTATCGCAGTTGAAGAATGATTTGAATAACATCGAGACAGTGAAAAAACGTCAAGATGTGGCCCGGGCTATCGATTCGGCGGCCGCGACTTTTAAACAGCTTGGAATTAACACCGAGAAAAAAGCCGATTTTATGAAAAGCCTGGTATTCAGTATCTATGCTAAAAACGCTAATCCGGACACAGCCATGCGACGAGTAGCGGGGCAAGCGTTAGTCGAACGGCTCGGTATTACCGATACAACTGTTATAGATAAAGAGGGTTTAACTTTTAAAGACAGAAACGGAAAAGGCATAACGATATATCGTTCTCGGGTACCTAATGAAGACGACGTATATTACTATAAAGAGGTAAGTCCCTAATGGCTTTTTTAGATCCTAAAAATACAGAGGGTGGCGATAAGATAGATTGGTCGACCATGAAGCCGGTATACGGAGGCAAGTCCGATTCGGCCGTGGCGACAGAAGATGCGCTGTCTTCTCAGATAGATTGGGGCTCGATGAAAGCCGAAGAGCCTAAAGCCGGAATGCCGGCCCCGACAGTCATAGATCCTGTCGAGGGCTACTACTCGAGAAGCCGGATAGATAAAGCATTACAGCTTAGTCGAGATATGATGCGGTTCGCCATCCCCTCTATGGAAGAATTACCTTCGCTTATTCCCGGGCAGAAGACCGGTGTTCCGAATGTGATAAAATTTGCCGGGCAAATGACGCAAAAAGCAGCGATGCCGTTAGTGCCTGTTGAGGGGATGGAAGAGATTTTTAACGCCGCGACAGATGTACTTTTTACGCGTCCTTTATCTGCGCTAACTGCTCTTGCGGTTGATACACCTTTTGACGGTTCGGGGCGTACAGGTGTTCTTGAGACAGTGTACAAAGGATATACACAGCCCGAAAAATATCCGCCGACGGAAATGGTAACTGCTCTTATTGATTCAGGAATGGAGCCCACTTCCGCTGCGGTGCTCGCCACATTAGGACAGTTTGGATTTTACCTGGGCGCCGGTGAAGCTATGGCGAATGTAGTTACGACAGGCAAAGTGAAATTACTGCAAGGCGCGGTCAAGAATATAGGCGATGCTGTTCAAGAAGCGCAAGGGCAAGCCGGAGCGGTGGTTTCCTTAAAGCCTGAAATTGCTAAAGCCGTCGCGGAGCATTCCGATTTAGCGACTGTTGTAGATATATACGCGAAGAGTAAGAATTTTAGGCTACTCCGTAATCACGGTTCGGTCGAGCTACTGTCGTCGGGAGAAGTGCCGTTACTTGAAGGCCCTGGGGCTAAAGTTCCAAAAGATATTAAGACGTTTGGGATTAAAGCACCCACTCAAGGACGTTTTTCTATGCAAAGTGAACTCGGCAAGGCTTTTGGAAAAATAGAAGGCACGGAAGCCAGTATTTCAGGTATAGAGGCCGCGAAAAAAGGTCAAGGATATTTTGAAAAAGTAATCGAAGATCTATCTAAAATGGGGGTTAAGACGCTCCGAGTAAAGATACAAAGCGAATCTTCCCGAGCGGCGCTTAAACGATTGGTAGATAAAGGAGTATTGGTTAACCCTCGCGATTTAACCGGGGTAAGTACAGATGAGTACCCTACTACTTTCGATATAAAAGGTAAGACCGAAAAGCCTTCGCAAAAAACTTCTGAAGTTACTCAAGATACCGGCGACACATACGCGCTTAACCGTGATATAGCTCTCGCTAACGAACAGAATGCCACTCCAATCCGTGACGCTATAGCTCGGACGGGCGAGAGGATTAGCGAAGAGGCTAATCGTGCTTTTGTTCCTGTCTCTACTCGATTCGCTAAGATATCCGAAGACCTGAAGCACGCCCTCCGTAAGTTCGAATTCAGGCAAAGGAGAGCGACATTCGCGGATCTTGAGAAGGTTAAACCTTTCCTGGACAAGTATTCGAAACTGCCGCCTAACGATGCCTTAGATTTGGATTTTGCGCTGAAAAATAGAGACGCGGCGAAGGTCGATGAGATTATAAAACGGAATGATATGACGAAGGAATTTGAGGCTGTCAAAGCTCTTCTCGACGATATACACGCGCGGGCAACCGCGGCGGATATAGGGCTCGGGTTTATTGAAGAGTATTTTCCGCGTCGGATAGGGGATTCCGAGGGATTCTTGCAGTATCTCCGTAATTCGGAAAACTGGAATGCCATAGATCAGGCCATCGCTATTCAGGAAGAAGCTCAAGGGTATGCGATGCTCGATACTGAGAAAGCGGATTTTATCAATAAACTTCTGCGTGGTAACGGTGGTACCGGCATATGGCTTCGTTTACCCGCGAATGTTAAGGCCCGTATCATTGATGTTATAAAGCCGGAGATGAATCAGTATTATAAAGACAGCGCCCAGGCCCTTCTTGATTACATAGAAGGCATGGACATGGCTATAGAAACACGTAAGTTTTTTGGTAAAGGTGAAGGGGAGATAGAATCGAGTATCGGAAATTACGTAAAAGAATTGCTCGATGAGGGGATGATAGATACCTCTCAGGCGAAGGCTGTCCGGGATATTTTAAAAGCGAGATTCAATCAAAAAGGTACGCAAGGACTATGGACTACATATAAGAATCTATCATATCTTGCGACGATGAATTCTCCTCTTAACGCTATCACACAGATAGGAGATTTGGCTTTTGCTCTCTATAGAAACGGGTATTTCCGAACGGGAAAAGCTCTCTTTACTAAAGGGTTGAAAAAGGAAGACGTCGGCATTCATAATATCGCTCAGGAATTTTCGGGTGACGCAAGCCTTTCGAATAAGGCCGTTACTCAAGTGTTCAAAGCCATAGGGCTCGATAAAATAGACAGGATAGGTAAAGAGGCGCTTATCAATAGTTCATGGGAACGTCTCAAGAAGGAAGCGGCTACCCGAGGAGACGAGCTTTTGCCGGAGTTAGAGATGATTTTTGGGGAAGAGGCCCCTCAAGTATTGGCGGATCTTAAAGCCGGCGACGCGAGTGAGAACGTAAAGTATCTTCTCTTCTCTGAACTTTCTGATTTTCAGCCGATATCGCTGTCGGAGATGCCCGAGTATTATTTACGCGGCGGTAATTGGCGTATACTGTATATGCTTAAATCGTATACGTTGAAAGTCATAGACGCTTATCACAACGAAGTTTTTAGGCAGATGAAGACAGATCCGGTTAAAGGTATGCAGAACTTTATCCGGCTTACCGCGGCGCTTACCCTTATGGGGGTAACGGCCGATTGGCTTAAAGATTTTATCTTGGGTAAGACAAAAGAGCTATCGAATTATGTCCTGGACAACCTTCTCAAGACGGCGGCGCTCAATAAGTATACGATAGCGAACGCTAAAAAAGAAGGAATAATAAACGCTTTTTGGCAGTCGATAATGCCCCCGACGCCTTTTGTAGATACAGTCGCCCGGGATATGATGAGTAAAAAAGATATCGCGGATTGGAAAACATGGAGTAAAATACCATTCGTCGGTACTTTTTATTATTGGTGGCTCGGAGGCGGCTCAAAAGAACAAAAAGGACCCGCACGCTACAGGTAGTTTGATTTGCTTTATCTGTAACGTATGGTATACTTTAATCATAATAATAGCATATAAGCGAAGGGGTGCGGACAATGGCGATAAATGAAGTTGTGACTAAAATTGAGGAGCAAGGTAATGGCACGAAAGTCGATTTTGACTTTCCATTCGCCATATATGAAGTAACGGATCTTGTCGTCTATAAAGTAGTGCGCGCGACAAAAGCCCTGGGGGATCCTCTCACTTATGGTGTTGACTATACTGTGGCTTTTGACCCCGGCATAGAGAGTAGCGGCACTGTCACATTCACAGTAGCGCCGACAACGCTTGAAGATTCACTCATTGTAAGTGCTATCCCCGCCACGCAGACAGTGCGGCTTCCTATCAACAGTAAATTCAGAGAAGAGCAGATGGAAAGCATGGGCGACCGTGTTACCCGTGTCGTACAGCAAGTTAAAGAAGAGGTCGACAGGGCTATAAAAGTTAATCTCCCCTTCGCTATTACCGGTACACTTCTTGATCCTGAGCCGGGTATGATTATAGGGTGGAATAGTACGGGGGACGGTATACAGAATTATACCCCAGGCGCTACCGGCCCTACCGGTGCTATGGGTCCTCAAGGACCCACCGGAGCTGCATCTACAGCACAAGGGCCGACAGGGCCTACAGGTGTTGGAGTTACTGGCCCGACAGGTCCCCAGGGGGCTACTGGCCCGACAGGCTCCCCCGGGCCGTTCGTAGGTACGTTTACGAACGCTTCTCTTACCGCGGGAGTGCTTACTATCAATCATACGCTTGGTCTTTCGGCTCCATATACATTGATAGTATCAATTTTCGATAACGCGGGAAAACAGATAATTCCCGACGAAGTAACGGGAAGCGCGAACAGTGTAGCCATAGATCTGACAAGCTATGGAGTGCTTACCGGAACTTGGGGGTATAGATATATATGAGAGTAGGAAAAAAGCAAGTCTTAGGAACGCTTAAAGCTGACGCTTTCGTAAAGATATATGATAGTGGAGAACTCGCTGCGTCGGCCACTTCTGTCGCTATTTCAGGGCTTAATGGTGATACGGATGAGGAGTACATTATACGCTGCCGTCTTGTAAGCGGTGCGGCTGATTCAGTATTCGAAATGAGATTAGCCGGAGATACAGGTAACAACTACGGACACCAGTTTCTTTACGGCAATAACACCTCACCGGCCGCGGCACGGGATGTAAAAACTTTTTGGTATCTTGGCGGAAGTGACTGCGATAGTGGAGAAAGTGCGTATTCGGAAGTTAGACTATACGCTAAGACAGGTTTTATCCGAACCGCTTTAGAAATTACGGCGAGTAAAATTGCTACCACTACTATAACAAGTATTTGGCGTATGGGTTTATCCTGGAATGACACTTCTACCAATATTACGTCGATAACCGTGCTTGCCGACCAGGCCAACGGTCTTGGTGTAGGATCCCGTATAGAGGTATACGCGAAAAGGAGCAGTACATAATGAGAACAGGTACGCTTGACGGCATAATTCATGGCGGAGAATTCCAAAAAGTTTATGATTCCGGAGAACTTGGATCTGCGGTTACATCTTTAACAGTCTCCGGGTTAGATGGAGATTCAGAAGTGGAGTATTTAATTCTTTGCCGGCTTATTAACGCGGTAAATGCTACGACTTTTTTCTTTGTGCGGCCTAATAATGATAGCGGAGCAAATTATGGGTATCAATCTGTACGGGGCATAAGTTCGGCCACCGGAGCAGTGCGCGATACATCGGAGAATGGTTTTCGGGTATCGATAAATGGGACACAAAATTCATTGGATTTTAGTAAACACCTTTTACACGCAAAAAGCGGATATGTCCGTACATTTTTATCTTTTATGGGGGAAGAGATTTCAGGTACGACAATACTTAACGTACAATCTTTCGGCCAATCTTGGAATAACACGGCTGACAACATAACCTCATTGGTATTTTTAGCAAGTGAAGCAAATGGTATTGGGATAGGTTCGCGTATCATCGTTCTTCGTCGCAATGCGCAGTTAGTAGGGCAAAGAACCGGTTCGCTTGACGTCCAGGGAAAACTTAAAGGCGCATTCCAAAAGATATATCAGACTACGTTAGGCGCGGCAGCTACGTCGGTCACTATAAGTGGACTTGACGGAGATACCGATGTGCTATATAAACTCGTCTGTCGTCTTATTGGAAATTCTAACGAAGAATTTAAACTTACTTTCAATACTGATACCGGAGCTAATTACGGCAATCAGCTTGTACAGGGGAGTTCTTCTTCTGCGGCCGCGTCACGGGGTACGGGGGCCTCTTACCATCAAATAGGTGTGACTGGCGCCGATAACGAGATATGTTTTACGAATACTATCTTTTATGTAAAATCGGGTTTTATCCGGACTTTTCTTTCTGAATATGCGGCCTCTATAGCCGGAACGACTGTAGGCAGTATTCGTCTCCGTGCGGGAGTATGGAATAACACGGGGAGTAACATTACTCAAATGGTTATAACCGCCGATACGGCCAGCGGTATAAAAATAGGTTCAGTCATAGAGCTTTACGCGTATAGAGAACAAACCTAAAATACGGAGGAGAATATGGCGTTAGTTGATTTGTATAAATGCGGGTGTATGTGGGAAGAACAGCCGAACGCGGTCAAAGATTCGAAAGTAAAAGGCTATATAAAAAAGACCGAGTGCGCCGCGTGCAAAGCGAAACGCGAAGCTGAGGCTAAGGAAGCGGCGGCGGCGGAAGAGGATCGTAAGGAAAAGGCCGCGCTCGCAGAGAAGAGACAAGCCGCGCTTAATGTTATTGCTGATGCAGAAATCGCGAAAACGGGTGAGGTAAAGTAAAACAATGGCGATTGCGCGTAGAAGGATAGTGCCCGGAGACAGACGGATAGCCGAGGCGAATAAAATCGCTGACAGTATTGATATGCGCATTGTCGGACTTCGAAATTCCCTGGCGAAGATAGGGGCCGAACACAATACCTTTTTAGCTCGGGCGCAAAAAGAACAGGCAGATATTAACGCCTCTTTGAAAAAAAGTAAAGAAGAGCTCGCGCAATTAACGTCGAAGATATCAGTGGCCAAAGCTAAAGACGCCAAAGAACGTAAAGCCTGGACGGAAGAAAAAGTCGCGCTGAAAACCGAACTGACGCAGAAACTAAAAGAGGCCGAACTCTATAAAAATATACAAAAGACTAAGGCGGACGAAGCGACAAAGCACGCTGTCGACTTAAATTCAAGAGTGCTTAATGCTAATATCAATCTCGCTTCCAGGGAGCAAGAGGTTAAGATCCGGGAAGACAAGTGCTCGGCACAAGAAAAAAAGCAAGCCTCAACGGCTAAGGAACAGGCCGTCCGCGCGGAAAAACTAAGTGCTTCTGAGACGAACTATAGGGCCCGCGTCACATTACTGGCGCTTAATGAAAAGACGGCATCTGATATCCTGGCGCGTGAGCACGCTGTAAGACGTAATGAAGCGCGTCTTGATGTTAAAGCTAAACTCGTTCAAGAGACGGGGAAAAAACAAGCTATCGATAAGGCGTTTATCGCCAGGGAAAAAGCGCGGCTTAACCGCGTACGACATTTACAAAAAGAAGGAGTGGTAAAATGAAAAATCCGAATGTGCAAGTAGTCGACTTTTTAAAGCTCGAGGGCGTCACGTCGAAGGTTGTCAACGCGACGGGGACTGTATATCTGTATACTTACCCGACAGAGAAGGGCGTATCATACGCTTTTGAGTACCAGTTCTCTTCCGGCGGCGCGGTAGACGTAAAGCTCGAACTTGAACAGGGTAATGAGCAGTTGACCGCGGCACAGGAAGGCGCGTCAAGCGCTAACTACGTTGTGCCTGAAGATGCGGCTACGTTCGATGCACAGGTAAACGATAAGAACGTGCATATAAAAGCATACGCCCCGGCAGCGACAGGGTATGTAAGGCTTAAACTTACCGGCCAGGGATCTAACGCGGCGACGACAGCTATCACTCGCGCACGCATGACGATGATAAAGGCCGCGTAGTATAAAAATATAGCGAGGTAAATACGATGAGTGGCAGAGCGCATGACATAGGATATGATGAAGGGCCGATACAGGCCAAAAGAATAACCGTCGATACGACAGGTTTTAGCGGTATTCTCGCCGGAGTAACAGGTGATGCGCAGAGTGCTCTCAATCGTATTGATGATGCCGGAGTGACAGGCCCTATAGGCGCAACGGGGGCAACTGGTCCTACCGGCCCACAGGGGGCTACCGGTCCGACAGGCCCGCAAGGAGTTACTGGTCCTACAGGTCCTATTGGCCCTACGGGCGCAGATTCAACGGTTACGGGACCGACAGGAGCTACCGGGCCGAAAGGAGCTACCGGGCCTACGGGACCGACAGGAGCGGCATCTACTGTTCCGGGCCCTACAGGCCCGACAGGCGCTACCGGAGCTACGGGTCCTATCGGACCGACAGGGGCTACGGGCCCGACAGGTCCTATAGGTCCTACCGGTCCACAGGGAGCACAGTCCGGGCAGATATACTATTTCCATCAAGACGCTTCTGATATAGGCGGGTACGAATCATTATTACGAGTACCCTCTGCCGGCGCGGAAAAAGACGAAAGTGTTATAGTCAATAGTGGTAGTGGAGAAGTGCTAATCGACCCTTACGCGACGATAGTGTTAGATCCCGGGGTAGAAGTGCTCCCGGCCGGTGTATGGAGTTTCCATATGCACCACTATGTCGATTCAGCGACCGGAGTAACGCAGTTCGTATACCGAGTGTATAAGCGCGCGGCCGGGGGAGCGGAGACAGAGCTTTTTAATGTTACAACTGCGGAGGTAAATGCGACGGCGGTTACGGGCGTAGATACGATCTATACAGTGCCTTCAGACATTGTTCTTCTTGAAGACGACCGCATTGTAATTAAAGTATATGCCAAGACAACTTCGGTGGGAGACAGAACCGCGCACTTCGTGTACGAAGGGTCTTTAAATACATCGTATGTATTGACGACGCTCGCTATACAGGGCGTAGTAGGTCCTACCGGCCCAACAGGGCCCACAGGAGCGATAGGTCCTACCGGCCCGACCGGAGCAGTAGGCGCTACCGGTCCTCAAGGCGCAACAGGCGCTAAAGGTGCTACCGGAGCAACCGGTCCTACAGGTCCTCAAGGGGTTACTGGTCCGACGGGGGCTACCGGCCCGACAGGCCCGCAAGGTGCTACAGGAACGGGCACTACAGGTCCTACGGGTCCGACAGGTCCTACCGGCCCGGCCGGAGCGACAGGTCCTACAGGTTCAGCAAGTCCGGCATCGGGCACATTTGATAATGACGACCTTACCGCCGGAGTGCTGACTATAACGCACAATGCGGGACTATCGAGTAATTTCCCGGTGCTTATACAGATATATGATAATAACAATAAAATGGTTATCCCGGACGAAGTGACGGGGGCCACAAATTCGGTCGCTGTCGATTTGTCCAGTTATGGAACTATAACCGGAACATGGTCGTACATTTACCTGGTGTAAAAAATGGCAGAAGAAAAGAGATCCTGGACAGAGTATTTTAGGGTGATAACCCCGTTTCTATTGTTAGTAATGACCGCTATTGGCGGATCCATAAACAGTAGATTGACGGATATCGATAATAAAATGTTTAAGCATCTTACCAATGACGAACTCCACTGTCCCCGAAGTCTTATGGTTACAAAGGCCGAATACAATATATATCAGACTATGCGCGATAGACAAATGGCTGATATCAAAGATCAACTTTCTCGCATAGAATGCGGTATTGAAGGCCGTTATGTTAAAAGGTAAATTCGTCTGTTATGCCGTCTTCATTTTGCTTATCGCGGCGTGGTGGTTGTGGTTCTTCTACGGAGAATTTATGTGGAGCATAATAAAGAGAGCATAATACGACGATTAGCGAATACTATATGGCAGATTTTCGAGAAGGCAGAGATATCGAACAATGCAGAAGGAAACTGGCGCGTCGCCGAAGACATCGTTAATCGAATCATCAACGGAACCTACGCCCCCGCGGAGTGGCGTAAATTCGTCTCAGAAGAAGATATGCGCGCCTTACTCGAGTTTAGAAAACAAGAGTGTAGATCCGAATGACCTTCACGACCTTATTCATCTTGTCGAACGGTTGAAAGAGATAGTCGATAGGATAGTGTTGTCCGGTAGTAAAAAATAACAGGAGGTATATATGATAATTGTATCTTTGATATTTATAGCCCTTATGTTTTTAGCGTGGGCCATAGGCGGAGAGTACCGCTTCGGCAAAGGTAAGCGCGGACTTCTTCTTGCTATCCCGCTGACCCTCTTTGGCCTGGGTAAGCTGCCCTGGTGGGGACTTGCAATACAGATTCCCTTTCTGTATGGGATCTATCAGTGCTTGAAATACGACCCGGGTATAAGCATGGTCTACGATAAAAACGATAAGCGCGGATGGTGGATTATATACTTAAATGGAGCCATGATAGGGCTCACGGCGCTCCTTTTTAGCGTCTCTACGGGGCATTTAGGGCCTGTTTTTTCAGGTCTTGTGGCCGGAATCCTGGGTTTTAGCGGAGTTGTGCGGTTAGCGAACGATAAAAAGTTCGAACCCTGGCGCACGTGGCTCGCTAAAAACGGGCTACAACGGTTGCCGTATAAAGACGATAAAGGCAATCTCGGTTACTATATTAACTTCAAAGACGCCTGGTGGGTCTGCGAAGGCATAATGGGCGCGATATTAGCGCTTACCCTGGTGCTTGCATGGTAAATTTAAAGTTCGGATTCAATTTCGAATTCAACCGAGATAAGTCCGTAGACAAACTCGTCAAAGAGCACGAAGCGGAGCTCGCAAAACTCAAAGCTGAAAAGGAGAAAAAAGCCAATGGCGACGAAACCCCCGGACGGTAAGTTCAGTCTTTCGTATTTTCTTTTCGGCGGAGGGCTTACAGATTGGCTCCGGCCGTTAGGAGACGATGCCCGTAGGCTGCTCATATACGGGATTATTGCTTGTATTCTCTATGTAGGCATAACGCACTTCTTCCCGCGTAAGCCCCAGGGCAATGTCAATAAGCCCGAAGGGAATCAAAGCGTAGTGCTTACGCCGGGATCCAAAGTCGACCATATCACACAGAGCTTCTCTTCTACGAACGAGCAGAAGGTAGTAGAGAAGCGCCCCTGGTGGCTTCCTATACCCTTCGTATCTGTATATGGCGAGGCCCGCAGTAAGGGCAGCGACATAGGCAGTTATGAGACAGGGGTAGGCGGACAGGTAGGACTTCGAATAGATCTGAATTAAATAAAAATCCCCGAGAGCGTATCGCCCTCGGGGATTTTTTATGCCTTCACGCATTCTCTTCCATCGACACCCTATTTTTTATGCGTAGAGTGCCAATAATGCTCGGCATAAACCGTGCCGGTTATCTTGTTCTTGTACCCGCTATGGAATACCGGCATGAAAGTGTAAGGCGGCAGCACCTTCCCGTGCTCTTTTACGAGCGTTGTCCACAGCCGCGGACCACTATGTATAAAAGACGGAACGAGCTCTTTAAGCTCTCCATGTTTTTCCACATACTCTTTCAATATGTGGTGATTTGGCACAGCGCCGATAGGAGAGTTGGCGATACGCTTATCCCTATCGACGACGAAAGCCGTAAAGAAAAGCCCGTGCCGAAATGGCGCGTCTTCCAGGCTCACTAAACATTTCGAATCCGCGTCCACATATATGCCGCCTAACCGCTCAAGGATCTCCGCGCGGGCTATATTGGCCGCCCCGGAGTAGACTTTCTGCGCGCAGTAAGCATCGTATATCGCCCGGTTTTTCAAATGAAACTTATCGATAGCTTTCTCGTCCCACAGAAAATGAGTGAATTTCGGATTCTTCTCCTTCCACGTGTTTATCAGCTCGACAGGTTTAGGATCCGGGCCTATCCATATCTGATGTATTATCTTAGGGATAGAGTTGAGCCATCCGTACCATAGCTTCGCTTTGCCGTTAACTATGAAGCTGTAGTTATACCCGGTAAAGCCTTCTGCATACTTCTCCCGCTCGGCGTCGTGAAGTATCACAACTCCGTCCGGTTTAAGAAGTGACTTCGCGTGCTGAAGACATTTAACGCGGTTACGCCCATCAACATATATGACGTCGTACTTTCCTTTAGGTTTTAAATACGCGTCCGTGTCTTTATCCGCGAAGATAAGGTTGACGTTTTTGACATTCCACTTCTTGACTTCCTGGAACCATGCCAGGTTATGCTCGATAGACGTCCAGGTATATTCTATCCCTTCTTTTTGAAGCATCGTCGGGAAATATTTCGTGCTGTACCCGGCGCCCCATTCGAGCACATCTACTTTCGAATACTCTTTGAGGGTCGTCTCTACGAAGATACGCGGCTCATCGAGAAGATCCATAGGGAAGTTTAACCGGGAGACAGTCGCGCGGTTAAGGTGTGATCCTTCTTTGACTACCCGCTTAAAGAGCACTTCGCTATTATCCGCGATGGCCGCGAATTTAAGCCAGGGCCCTTTATGCTTCGGCCATACCATTTCGGACATAGCGATATGCGCCTCTTTGAAATTCGGGTTTATCTTTATGGCCTGTAACACGGCGTCCCGGGCCTTTTCTCCTTCGCCTATAGCCCACAGACAGCGGCTAAGCATAAGATATGCGTCGGCTTTTTCCGGCAGCCATTGCGCTATCTCAAGATAGCGGCGATAATAGTGTATAGCCTCTGTCCATTTTTTGCGGTAGTAGTATTCCCGCGCGAGATAGTACGTTTCCCGCACCTTTGACCGGTCTTTATCTACCTCTTTCTGAAGTATGCGAAGCGTCCTATCCGGGTCGAGCTGATGTGCTTTACTATATCCATATACTATTACTGCTCCGGTGTCTATCGTCGCGGCTTTCGATATGTAGTTATGAGCGGCACCTACCCAAAATACTTC
>Ga0209507_1000550_pt1 | contig 39811 bp, 42 predicted proteins | sample AD_UKC028_MetaG_FD_184414 | JGI IMG/M metagenome (GOLD analysis project Ga0209507, IMG submission 184414) | Active sludge microbial communities of municipal wastewater-treating anaerobic digesters from USA - AD_UKC028_MetaG (SPAdes) (version 2) | ecosystem: Engineered > Bioreactor > Anaerobic >...
CGCTTTACAGCAGCGACCTCAAGCGCGCCTGGACTACGGCACAGGCCATCGGCGAAGCGCTGTCCCTGCCGCCGAGCGCCGTGCCGCAAATGCGCGAACGCCGTTATGGCGTCTTCGAGGGACTGACCTACACCGACGCCAAGGCAAGGTATCCGGACGGCTACGCCGCCTTCGAAGGGCGTAATGCCACCTACGACTTCGAGAACGGCGAAAGCCTGCGCGACATGTATGCCCGGGTCACCGGCAAGCTGCAGGAACTGGCCGCGGCACACCCCGGGCAAAACATCGCCGTCGTTCTGCATGGCGGCGTGCTCGATATCGTCAATCGCTTCGTGCGCGGCAACCCGCTGGAGGCGCCGCGCGATTTCCTGATTCCCAACGCCGGCTTGAACTGGATTGCTGCGGTCGACGGTCGCTGGCGCATCGAAACCTGGGGCGAAACCGCGCACCTGGAACCCGGTGCCCTCGACGAGTTGCCTTCGTGATAAAATTTCCGCCCTTTTCAATGGCTTGAGGCATTCCCCATGTTTTCCGCGAAAGATACCCTGGCAAAAGTTGATCCCGAACTCTGGCAAGCCGTTCAGGCCGAAGTCCAGCGTCAGGAAGATCACATCGAACTGATCGCGTCCGAAAACTACGTGAGCAAGGCCGTCATGGAAGCCCAGGGCTCCCAGCTCACCAACAAGTATGCCGAAGGCTACCCAGGCAAGCGCTACTACGGCGGTTGCGAGCACGTCGACGTCGCCGAGCAACTGGCCATCGACCGCCTGAAGAAGCTGTTCGGCGCCGAAGCCGCCAACGTCCAGCCGAACTCCGGTTCGCAGGCCAACCAGGCCGTGCTGATGGCCTTCTGCAAGCCGGGCGACACGATCATGGGCATGAGCCTGGCCGAAGGCGGCCACCTCACCCACGGCATGGCGCTGAACATGTCCGGCAAGTGGTTCAACGTCGTTTCCTACGGCCTGGATGAAAAGGAAGAAATCGATTACGACAAGATGGAAGCGCTGGCCCGCGAGCACAAGCCGCGCCTGATCATCGCCGGTGCCTCGGCCTATTCGCTGCGCATCAATTTCGAGCGCTTCGCCAAGGTGGCCAAGGAAGTTGGCGCCATCTTCATGGTCGACATGGCGCACTACGCCGGTCTGGTTGCCGCCGGTTTCTACCCGAACCCGGTGCCCTTCGCCGACGTCGTCACCTCGACCACGCACAAGACCCTGCGCGGCCCGCGCGGCGGCATCATCCTGATGAAGGCCGAGCACGAGAAGGCGATCAATTCCGCCATTTTCCCCGGCCTGCAGGGCGGCCCGCTGATGCACGTCATCGCCGCCAAGGCGACGGCCTTCAAGGAAGCGGCGACGCCGGGCTTCCGCAACTATCAGGAACAGGTCATCGCCAACGCCCGCGTCATGGCTCGCGTGCTGGCCGAGGAGCGCGGCCTGCGCGTCGTCTCCGGCCGTACCGAAAGCCACGTCTTCCTGCTCGACCTGCGTGCCAAGAACATTACCGGCAAAGAGGCCGAAGCAGCGCTCGGTCGCGCCCATATCACGGTCAACAAGAACGGCATCCCGAACGATCCGCAGAAGCCGTTCGTCACTTCCGGCATCCGCATCGGTTCGCCGGCGATGACGACGCGCGGTTTTACCGAGATCGAGGCCGAGACGGTCGCCCACCTGGTTGCCGATATCCTCGATGCGCCGAACGACGAAGCGGTGGCCGCCAAGGTGCGTGCCAAGGTTTCGGAGCTGTGTAGGAAATTCCCGGTATACGGAGCCTAAGGCGCCGTGAAATGCCCTTTCTGCGGCCATGACGAAACGGCAGTCGTCGATACCCGCCTGAGCGACGAAGGCGACATCGTTCGTCGCCGCAGAAAGTGCAATGCCTGCGACAAACGCTTCACGACCTACGAGCGGGCCGAAATCCAGCTGCCGCAGGTGGTCAAGAAAAACGGCCTGCGCACCGAGTTCAGTCGCGGCAAGCTGCGCGCCAGCCTCGAACTGGCCTTGCGCAAGCGGCCGGTGTCGATGGAGTCGGTCGATGCCGCGGTGGCCGATATCGAGGAGCGCTTGCTCGCTGCCGGCGAGCGCGAAGTGAGCACGCAGCAGTTGGGCGAGCTGGTGATGCGCGAGCTGAAGAAGCTGGACAAGGTGGCCTACATCCGCTTTGCCTCGGTCTATCGCAATTTCGAAGACGTGGATGCCTTTTCCAAGGCAATCCGCGAAGTCTCGCCGACCCCCAGGAAAAAATGAGCTTCAGCGCCGTCGACCACGGCATGATGGCGCGCGCCCTGCAACTGGCCGAGCATGGCTTGTGGACGACTTCGCCCAATCCGCGCGTCGGCTGCGTGCTGGTGCGTGACGGCGAAATCATCGGCGAAGGCTGGCACGAGAAGGCCGGCGAGCCGCATGCCGAAGTCCACGCCCTGCGCGCCGCCGGCGAGCTGGCGCGTGGTGCCACGGCTTACGTGACGCTGGAGCCGTGCAGCCATCATGGCCGCACGCCGCCCTGCGCCGAGGCGCTGATCGCTGCCGGTGTTTCCCGTGTCGTGGCGGCAATGAATGACCCCAACCCGCTGGTGGCCGGCCAGGGGCTGGCCATGCTGCGGGCCGCCGGTATCGAGACGGCGAGTGGCCTGCTCGAAAGCGAAGCGCGCGAACTGAACATCGGTTTCGTCTCGCGCATGACCCGCGGCCGCCCGTGGCTGCGCCTGAAGGCTGCCGCCAGTCTGGATGGCAAGACGGCGCTCAACAACGGCGTCAGCCAGTGGATTACCGGGCCCGATGCGCGGCAGGACGGCCATCGCTGGCGCGCCCGGGCTTGCGCCATCCTGACCGGCATCGGTACTGTGCGCGACGACGATCCGCAACTGAATGTGCGCGCTGTCGCTACGACCCGCCAGCCGCTGCGCGTCGTCGTCGACAGCAAGCTGGAGACGCCGCTCACTGCGCGCATCCTGCAAGGCGGCCGGGTGCTGATCGCTGCTGCGGTCGACGATGAAAAAAGGGCAAATTTGCTGCGTTCGGTTGGTGCTGAAGTGCTGGTTTTACCGAATGCGGCCGGCAAGGTTGAATTGAAGGATCTGCTCGAAGAACTTGGCCGGCGCGGCATCAACGAGGTGCACGCCGAGGCGGGGTTCAAGTTGAACGGCTCCTTGCTGCGCGAGCGGCTGGTCGATGAACTGCTGCTCTATCTGGCGCCCTGCCTGATTGGCCACGCGGCGAGCGGCCTCTTCAACCTGCCCGAACTGACTACGCTGGACGGCAAACGCCGCCTGCAGATTCGCGATCTGCGGCAGGTCGGGGCGGATATCCGGGTGCTTGCCCGGCCGCTGTAGGGCCGCAAACGGCGCAGCCGGCGTCCTTCCTGAATCTGACGGTGCGCCATTCCATCTCCAGCGCATCGAGCAGCAGCAGGCGACCCGTGAGACTTTCACCGATGCCGGCCGCCAGCTTCAGGGCCTCGGCGGCCTGCATGGTGCCGATGATGCCGGTCAGCGGCGCGAAAACCCCCATCACCGCGCAGCGGACTTCCTCGACATCGTCACCTTCGGGAAACAGGCAGTGGTAGCACGGTGAATCGTCGCGGCGCAGGTCATAAACGCTGATCTGGCCATCGAAGCGAATGGCGGCCCCGGATACCAGCGGCTTCTTGTGATGAACGCAGGCGCGGTTGATGGCGTGGCGCGTCGCAAAATTGTCGGTGCAGTCGAGCACGATGTCGGTGCTGGCGACCAGTGCATCCAGCGCTTCACCGGTCAGGCGTTGCTGCAAGGGAATGATCTGGATTTCCGGATTGATCGCCGCCAGCGCCTGGCGCCCGGATTCCGCCTTGGCGGTGCCGACGCGGGCCTGGGTGTGGAGGATTTGCCGCTGCAGGTTGGTGAAATCTACGCTGTCGTCGTCAACCAGCGTGATCTTGCCGATACCGGCCGAGGCAAGGTAGAGGGCGGCTGGCGAACCCAGGCCGCCGGCGCCGACGATCAGCGCGTGCGTGGCGAGAATTCGCTCCTGTCCCTCGATTCCCAGTGCATCCAGCAGAATGTGGCGGCTGTAACGGAGAAGCTGCTCGTCCGTCACTTGTATTCGCGCCACTCCGGCGGGGTGTCGTCGTGGTCGCCGTGCGGGTGGTGTTCCCAGGCCTTGACGTAGGCTTCCTGCGACGAGCGCTTCAGGCGCTTCTCAGGGGCGCCCATGTTGTGCAGCTGGGTGTCCTCGACGTAGTAGATCAGCGCCCGGGTCAGCTTGGTCAGCAGGGTGTTGTCGAGATGGTAGCCCTTGTCGATCAGGTGTTCATCCAGTTCGCGCAGCGTATGCTGGGAGAGCTCGTAGCCGACGCCGACCGAGCGCTTTTCGAATTTCGGCTGGACATCGACTTCCTCAAGATGCTTGAGATCGTCAGCCGCCTCCGGCACCTGGCCGGGCGGAAACTTTGAAAACAGGATCTCGCGCTTCTTCTTGAGGTCTCCGGTGTTCATCATCCCTCCCGATGAATGGACTACTGGGCTTTATTCTGCATGATCTGCAAACCCTTGAGAAGATTCAGGGCCTGCTGGAACTGGTGATCCTTCTTGCTGGCATATTCCAGACGTTCCAGGGGCTCTTCCTCTGCCTCGTCCTTACCGCTCTTGTCCTTGGCCGGCTTGGCGGCGGGTTTGGCTGCCTGCGGCTTTTGCGCATCCTTGGCAGCTTCCTTCTCGCGGTCGTTGATCAGGTGGCGATCGAGGTCGGCCTCGCGGATGCGGGCGCCGCCGTTGCCGTTCGGGGTTTCCTCGACGACGATGTCCGGCACGATGCCCTTGGCCTGGATCGAGCGGCCGTCGGGCGTGTAATAACGGGCCGTGGTCAGCTTGATGGCCGAGTTGCCGGGCAGCGGAACGACGGATTGAACCGATCCCTTGCCGAAGCTCTGGGTGCCGAGGATGACGGCGCGCTTGTAGTCCTGCAGGGCGCCAGCGACGATCTCGGAGGCCGAAGCCGAGCCGCTGTTGATCAGGATCACCATCGGCACTTTCTTGGCTTCGATCGGCATGCTCTTGAGCGGATCTTCGCGTGTGCCACGCATGTAATCCTGCGGGCGCGCGAGGAACTCCTGCTTGGCATCCACGGTCCGGCCGTCGGTCGAAACGACCTTGACGTCGGGCGGCAGGAAAGCGGCGGAAACGCCGATCGCGCTGTTGAGCAGGCCGCCCGGGTCGTTGCGCAGGTCGAGCACGAGGCCTTGCAGCGGGCCTTGTTTGTACAGGGCGGTCAGCGCCTTGGCCAGGTCGGCGACGGTGTTTTCCTGGAATTGCGTGATGCGAACCCAGCCGTAGCCGGGCTCGATGAGCTTGGACTTGACGCTCTGGACCTTGATGACTTCGCGCACCAGCGTCAGTTCGATCGGCTTGGTTTCACCCTTGCGGATGATCGAGAGCCTGATGGAGGTCTTTGGTTTGCCGCGCATTTTCTTGACCGCTTCGCTGAGCGTCAGGCCCTTGACCGGGGTGTCGTCGAGCTTGAAGATCAGGTCGCCCGATTTGACGCCGGCGCGGTAGGCCGGGGTATCCTCGATCGGCGAGACGACCTTGACCAACCCGTCTTCCATGCCGACCTCGATGCCGAGACCACCGAATTCGCCTTGGGTGCCGACCTGCAGATCCTTGAAGGCATCGGCGTCGAGATAGGCGGAGTGCGGATCGAGGTTGGACAGCATGCCGGAGATGGCATTGTTGATCATGGTCTTGTCTTCGACCGGCTCGACATAGCCCTGCTTGATGGCGCTGTAGACCTCGGCAAAGGTGCGCAATTCGTCGATGGGAAGGCCCGCCTTGACGTCCTTTTCGGCGAGCGCCGGGACGTGCAGGCTGATCAATGCACCGGCGACGAAGCCGCCTACTACCAAACCAATTGTTTTCGCTTTGCTCATTTCAGACTTGCCCATTTCATCGGGTCGATCGGTTGCCCTTGGTGGCGGATTTCGAAGTATAAACCGGAATCCGGATTGCCCCCGCTGTTGCCGACGGTGGCCAGGGTTTCACCGCCTTTGACCGCTTGCCCGACCTGTTTGAGCAGCGAATCGTTGTTGCCGTAAATCGAAAGATACGAATCGCCGTGGTCGACGATTAAAAGATTCCCAAAACCGCGCATCCATTCCGCAAACACCACGCGCCCATTGGCCACGGCCTTGACGTCGCTACCGACGCCGGCCTTGATGAACAGGCCGCGCCAAGTGCCGCCCCCATCGCGCGGGCTGCCGAAACGACCGGCCACCGTGCCGCGAACCGGCAGGCGCAGATTACCTTTCTGGCGCGCGAAACTGCCATCGCTGGCCGCTGGTTCGTAGCGGTTCTCCGCTTCGACCGGTTTTGCGCGCGGGGGTTCGCTGACCGGTGGCGGGCGTGGCGTTTCCTTTTCGTCATCGCTCGGCCGCGGCCTGGTCTTTTCGCGCTCTTTCTCCTTTTCCTTGTGCCGGGCGGCCTCTGCGAGGCGCGCCGCTTCGGCGGCACGGGCCGCTTCGGCCGCGCGTGCGGCTTGCGCTGCCTGTGCCGCCTGGGCTGCGAGAATCTTCGACAGGCGGTCGATGAGGTCAGTCAGCCGTTTTTCATTCTGTTGCAGGTTGCCGATTTCCTTGCGCTGGGCGTTTACCTTGTCGGAAACTTGTGCGTAGAGCGCCTTGCGGTCTTCGCGCTGCTTTTGGAGGTCGCCGTGACGCTCCTGCTGCTGCGCCTCGACATCCTTGAGCTCGTTTGCGCGCTCCTTGGCGTCGGCGGCGAGGGCTTTCTTCTTGTCTAGGGTGGCACTGATCTCACCCATCAGTTCGGTGCGGGTGAGCGCGATGGCCGAAAGATAGTGAAGGTCGCGCGCCATCTGGTTCGGGTCGTCGCCGTTGAGCAGCAGTTGCAGCGAATCCGGGGTGCCGCGCAGGTATTGCTTGTACAGCAGCTTTTCCAGCTGGCTTTGCTGCTGGCCCAGCGTCGAAGTCAGTTCCTTGGATTGCTGTTCAAGGTTTTGCAGCTGTTTTTGCAGTCGACCGCGCTGTTCGCCCAGATCGTGCAGCTCGCGCTGGAGGCGGGAAATCTGGCGCTCCGACTCGCGCAGCCGGTCGCCGGCGTCCGCCTTGCTTTCCTCGCTGGCATTGAGATCCTTGCGCAGGCCTTCGATGCGACTGCGCAGTTCGCCGAGGTCGGCCTGCTTTTCGGCGATTTCGGGGGAAGCAGGGGCTGCCTTGGTCTTGTTTTTCGCTGTCTGGGCATTGCCGGTGAGCGGCCATAGCAGCATGGCGGCGATGATCGCCGCTGTCAGCGATGTGGTCGCTACCCGCTGATTGTTGCCTGGCCTGTTTGACAATGCTTTCTGCTGCCTTTGCGTCCGGGTCGCCTGTTGTGACGGGGGCGATAAACGATATTATCCGCGCCGCAACCCCGATTGACGTTGATTAAGGTCTGCGAAACGCAAACCGTTATTTTATAATGATCCATTAGTCGTCAAAGAGGTTTTATCTTGGAACAGCCTTCCTTCAGTCTGATCGACAAGCAGGAGCATATCGAGGTGGCAGCGCGCGCCCTCAAGGCGATCGCCCATCCATTGCGCCTGAAGATTCTCTGTGTGGTGGGGGATCAGGAAGCCTGCGTGCAGGACATCGTCGATGCCGTTGGCACCTCGCAGAGCAATATTTCCCAGCATCTCGCAATCCTGCGGGAAAAGGGCGTCCTGCTCACGCGCAAGGATGCCAATCGTGTTTTTTACCGGGTGGGCGATCAGCGCACCCTGCAGCTCGTCAGCATGATGCGCGAAGTGTTTTGTGGTGTGGAGGAAAGCTAAGTGCCGATGGAGTTCATCAACCAGAATATTCTGCTCATTTCCATCGTCGTGGTCAGCGGCCTCGGTCTGCTCTGGCCGATGTTCATGCGCTCCGGCGCAAACGATGTCAATCCGGCCGCGGCAACGCTGCTGATCAATCGCGAAGACGCGCATGTGATCGACGTGCGCGAAGCCGACGAATTCGCAGGCGGGCATCTGCCGGAAGCCAAGAACGTTCCGCTCTCCAAGCTTTCCGATCGTATCGCCGAGATCGAGAGGTTCAAGGACAAGCCGGTCATCGTCTGTTGCGCATCCGGCATGCGTTCGGGCAAGGCCTGCGGCGAACTTGGGAAGCTCGGTTTTGCCAAGGTGCATAACCTGGCCGGCGGGGTCGATGCCTGGGTCGGTGCCGGTTACCCGGTCAAGAAGGGGTCACGCAACAAATGAGCGGCCGTGTCCTGATGTACACCACGGCGGTCTGCCCTTACTGCATCCGTGCCAAGCAACTGCTCAAGGCGCGTGGCGTGGGCGAGATCGAAGAAGTTCGCATCGACCTCGACCCGGTGCGGCGCGACGAAATGATGGAAAAAACCCGGCGCCGTACGGTGCCGCAAATCTACATTGGCGATACTCACGTCGGTGGTTGCGACGATCTGATCGCCCTCGATGCCGCCGGCGAACTCGAGCCCTTGCTCGCCGCTGGTGCCTGAATACTGATTAATCAACTGAAAGAGAAACATGGAACAAAACGAACAGCCCGTCTTCGGCATCGAAAAACTTTACGTCAAGGATCTCTCGGTCGAGGTGCCCAATGCGCCGCAAATCTACCTCGAACGCGAAGCGCCTCAGGTCGAAATTCAGCTCGGCACGAGCGGCAATGGCCTCGGCGACGGCGTCTACGAAGTGGTGCTTACCGTTACGGTGACGGCCAAGCTGGAAGAGAAGACGGTTTTCCTGGTTGAAGTCGGCCAAGCCGGTATCTTCCGCATCATGAACGTGCCGAACGAACAGGTCGAGCCGCTGATTGCTGTGGCCTGCCCGAACATTCTCTTCCCGTTCGCCCGCGAAACGGTTTCCGATGCCGTGACCCGTGCCGGTTTTTCGCCCATCGTGCTGCAGCCGGTCAATTTCGAGGCCATGTACATGCAGCGCCTGCAGGAACAGGCGCCGGCCCCGACCGAAATTTCCATCCAGTAAGGCTTGGTCATGTGGCGTCGTGCCGTTGTTGCCCTCACCCTGATCAGCGCTATATCTGCGGCGCTGGCCATTGATTATCGTTCGGTCGAGGTGCCGGCGGCGATCCTTTATGACTCGCCGTCACAGAAGGGCAAGAAGCTCTATCTGATCAAGGCGCAGACGCCGGTCGAGGCAGTGGTACGCCTCGAAGGCTGGGTCAAGGTGCGCGACGCCGAAGGAACGCTGGCTTGGGTCGAGGCGCGCAATCTCGGCGAGCGCCGCACGCTGGTAGTGACGGCATCGCGCGCCGAAATCCGCGAGGCCGACAAGGCCGATTCACCTGTCGTCGCAGCACTCGACAAATGGGTCGTCGTCGAGTTTCTGGAGCCGGCCGCCCCTGGCTGGGCCAAGGTCCGCCACCGCGATGGCGCTACCGGTTTCGTGCGCTCGACGCAGGTCTGGGGTCTATGAAAATCACCTTGCTTGGCGCCGGGGCGTGGGGTACTGCGCTGGCGATCGCCTTTGCCGGCAAGCATGAAGTAACGCTATGGTCGCGCGAAGAGGATGTTGCGGTCGACCTGCTGAAAACACGAGAAAACACCCGCTTCTTCCCTGGTTACAAACTTCCCGAAACGGTAGGCGTGGTGACCGATTTTGCGGCTGCCGTGACGGGGGCGGAACTGCTGATCGTGGCGACACCGATCGCCGGACTGCGGCCGACCGCCGAACGGCTCAAGGAAGTGGGCTGCACGCTTCCGCTTTTGTGGGTGTGCAAGGGCTTCGAGGCCGGCAGCGGCAAGCTGCCGCACCAGGTAGTGGCCGAGGTGCTGGGAACGCAGGCGGTCTGTGGCGCCTTGTCCGGCCCCAGCTTCGCCGAGGAAGTCGCCGCCGGGCAGCCGACCGCCGTCGCGCTGGCCGCCAACGATCCGCAGTTTGCCCGCGCCACGGCCCGGCAATTGCATTCCCGGCGTTTGCGCATCTACGCCAACGATGATCTGGTCGGTGTCGAAGTCGGCGGCGCGGTCAAGAACGTGCTGGCCATCGCCACCGGCGTCTGCGACGGACTGGGCCTCGGGCTCAACTCGCGCGCGGCGCTGATGACGCGCGGCCTGGCTGAAATCGCCCGCCTCGGGCAGGCCCTCGGCGCCCACCGCGATACCTTCATGGGGCTGGCCGGCATGGGCGACCTGATCCTGACCTGCACCGGCGATCTCTCGCGCAACCGCCGCGTCGGGCTGGCGCTGGCCGAAAACAAGTCGCTGCCGCAGATTCTCGAAGAACTGGGGCATGTCGCCGAGGGTGTTTACACGGCGCGCGAAGTGGATCGTCTGGCTACTGAACTCGGTGTCGACATGCCGATTTCCGCCGCCGTCGCAGCGGTATTGGACGGCAGGGTCAACGCCGGCCAGGCGCTCGAACTGCTGATGGCACGCGATCCGAAGGAAGAGGCGGCCTAGCCTTTCCGTTACGGCAGCCGCCCGGCTGCCACCATCTTCGACATTAGGATGCTGGGAACGATCCAGGTTACCAGATCATCGAAGTTGTTGTCCGGCGTGCGGGAAACAAAAGTCAGTGTCGAATTCGCATTTTCCAGTTCATCTCCCGTGGCGCCCGGCAATTGCGTGCCATTGGGCTGCCAGGCACCCGCGCCACTGCTGCCATGACTGACGACAACTGCCGGAATATTGGACGCAATGTTGGCGCTGTTGCTGGCGCTATCCTTGATGTTGGCATTGCCAAGCGTGGCGAGCGTGAAGCTTGCCAGCGCGCCGGGGAGTACCGGGGCGCTGAAGCTGCTGCTCGCGAAGTAGGTGAAACGTCGGCCCCATGGATCGGTTTCAGGTAACCCAAGTGTCACCCACGGAATTACCCCGTACATTCTGTTGCAGGGCGAGCTTGGCGGCGGTGTCGGTCTGTCTTCGGTGCCGACAGCGAAGTCTGAACTGGTTAGCGCAGGATTTGCAGGGCACGGCAAGTTGCCTTTGGCCATGGCATAGCCAAGTAGCGCCTCGCGGATGTTGTCCAGTTGGCGCTGGGCATCGCTATTTTCGGCCGCATTGCGCTGGGCGGTAATGCCCATCATCAGGCCGCCGGTCAACAGGGCAACGATCACCAGCACGATGGCCAGTTCGACCAGCGTGAAGCCTCGAGTGGAGTGGGAGTTTGAGATGAGGATCAAGTCCAGATTCCGGTTCAATAGGCCAAGCGGTCGTTGAATATAGCCGACACCGGCTCGCTTGAAAATGCGGTTGGTGGATTTTGCGCATTTCCGTCGCGGGCGCCGGGAATGCTGGGGGCGCCCGGGGTGGTGGGGGCGTTGGTATCGGCGTTGATGCCCTCCAGGAAGTGAGTGGTTTTTCGCGTGTTGCGTGCTGAATCTTGACCGGTCAATGCCTTCCCCGCGCTGATGACCACCACGCGATACGTGCCACTCCCGTTGACGGTAAGTTTGCCGACGGCCGGACGCACGCGGTCGCTGATCTGGTAGAAAGTGGTACTGGCCCATTTGTTGGCTGCCCACCAGGAAGGGGTTCCGCTCGCTGGCCTCAGGAAGGCGCAGGCATTGCCGTACCAGCGTGTCTCGGTGGCTGCCTGGGCGGTTCCGCTTTCCAGGATCGTTTCAAGCGTTGATGCGCTGCTGATGGTGTTGCTCAACGCTGTCTGAGTTGCATTGACGGCAGCTTGTGCCGCAGTTGCCTTTGCAGTATCGCTTGGGGTCTGGATGTAGTCATTCAGCAGCGCGATAGACCCGGTAGAGCCATCCAGGCTGGCGAGGAGTTGCCCGGCTCTCGTGTACGCCGAGGTGCTGCTGTCGTTCGTCGTTGGGATGTTCACCCGTTTCCGGGCTTTGCGAGCGATATCGTTGGCGTAGGTCGCGGTCTGCGTTGCCCAGTAGTCGATGCGATCAATGGTGTCTTTCAGGGTCGCTGCGTCCAGGGCTCCTGTGATGGCCAGCGCGAGTTTTGAATCGGCGATTTTGAGTGTTTCGAGCAAGACATTGTCACCGTTATTTTCGATGGCTGTCGCGAGTGCATCCGTGCGGGTGATTGCGACGCCCGTCAGGGAGATGACCGTATTGGGATTTGCTGGAAGTGTTGCACTAAGCGCGCCAACGGCGGCAACTTTTGCGGCGAGTACGGTGGTCGTTCCGGTCGATATTGCGGTGACTGACTGAATGGTGCCATCCAGAGCCGAGGCAAGCGTGTTCAGGGTGTCAGTATCCGGGGCGGCTGAATAGGCGGTCAGCAATGTCCCCAGGCGTTGCACCAGATAGCGGATTTCACTGGCGTCAACGTTGACCCGAGTGGCAAGGGTCGTGTTGTAAATGGTTGTATTGGCGTTGAGCAGGTCATTGGCCCTGCTGATTGCCTGGTTGGCCAGCGTAATGTTTGGTCCGGTGGTGTAGTCGGCCAGGTTTTTTGCAACGGCAGCTTTGCTGATGGCATCGATGGCGATCACGTTGGCCGCACTGATTGTCTGCGAAATATCAGGGTTTGGCGTGGTGCTGTAAGCGTAAATTTTTCTACGGAAAATGTTATTGATTTGGGTCTGGAGCGCTCCAAAGGTGGTGTTCGACGGCGCGGTAGCGGCGTCGTTGATCTTTTGGGCGAGCGTTTGATTTTGATCGGTGAGTTCCGCGAGAAACGGATCGATTCCGCTGTCGGACAAAGCACCCTGAAATGCAGCGAGTGAAGGTCGTGCCGCAGCTATGGCGCTACTGTCCGGTGTGCTCCCAAGCTGGCTGAATATGGTATCAGCCGCGGTTGCGCTCTGGTAGAGGGCTTCTGCGACGATGAACAGGCGGTCGAATTGCGCTCGCGCGTTAGCGGCAATTTCGTTGATAGTGGTGAGGGCCTGCTGAGCGGTAGCGAGGTCGTTATTTGCCCAGGCGGTCGACAGTGAATTTTGTGCAGAATTCAGGCTGTTGATCGATTGCTTGAGGTCTATATCCGGATTTCCCCCAGGCTGGGTGGCGGGAATCATGCCGAACAGGCTTTGGGCAGTTCCCTTGAAGGTGCTGTTCGCCAGCGGTGCCGGCCATGGATAGGTTTGAGCCGGGTTTTCCAAGGTGCTAGCGGCGTGCGCTTCCAGGCAGGCCTTGACCTCGTTGGCGACACGCTTTTCGACAGCAGCCATCAATTCCTGACGGGTGATGATTGCTACGACATCGTTGAAAGAATTGCTGGCAGGGCCGCTGACATAATTGGCATCGCCGTTGGCGTTGTCGCCCTCAAGATAGTCGGCGGCATTGTTCGAGGGGCGCGTCTGTCCGCTTAGCGCGCCGCGCGGGGCAATGATGATGGCGGCAATTTCGCCGCCGCCGTCGATTCGCAGCGCGGCGGGGGTGTCGCTATTGATCGGTTGTGCGCTGTCATCGTCGCGCAGGGTGGGTGACAGCGCATACCAGAGCCGGGTTCCGGTATCGTCGGTGAGTTCGGGCAGGTCCAGTGTGACCCAAGGTAGCCAGCCGACATAGCTCGGACATTGCGTCAGTGTGAACATGGCGGCCTTGCCGTCGCCGATGGTATCAGGGCATGGCAGGCTGCCAGGGCGATTGGCATCAGTGACGGCCCGTGCGATCAGCGCCTCCTTGGCGCGAGCTAGTGCTGCATATACCTTGGCATCCCTCTGGCTGGAGCCGAATCCAATATTGGCACTACGGTAGAAGGCGTAGCCGCCACCAAGAATCAGCACGACGAGAAACATGATCAGCGCGATGCCCGACTGCTTCCGTGCGTTGGGCGGCTGGCGCTTCATGGTTTCGGCGGCTTGCGCTGGATGACGATCTGGCCGTCACCGAGCAGGCTTTCCCGCTCGCCGGTGGCCGGGTGATAAGAGTCGCCAGCAGATACTTCAGGGTTGCGGGTGGCTGCCGTATGCGGGGCGCCGTTGATCCAGCGCGTGTTTTTCCCGCTGCTGCGGCGAACTTCGCCGTTGAAGGTATAACTGGCGTCGCCGTCCAGGCTGCTCGGACGCTGGTTGAAGCCAAGCAGGCGTTCGCGGTCGAGGGCGGCGCGCTGCTGCGGGGTGAAGAACAGGCGGCCCAGCGCTTCGCTTTGCGCCAAGGCCGGCAGCGCGGCAAGAAGAATAAGAAATGAGAGCAGCAGGCGTTTCATGGCTGTTTCGGTCCACTGGCCCGGCGCAACGTGACCCACTCCATCGCACAGTCGGCGAGCAGTTGAGCGCCGTCGGCAGAGTTGCCGGAAGGCAGGCGGGTTACCTTGCAATTGCGTACCAGAACCATGGCTTTGGCTTCGCGCTGCAGGCGCGCGACGAAGTTGAGCAAGTCTTCTTCATGCAGCAGGCGCAACTGGATCTTCAACTGGCTGCTGTGATAAGCATAGCCGGCGGCCGGGCTGCTCTCCAGCGGAATCTGCGGCCCGAATTCGTAGGTCATGCCGGGCAGGCGCAACTGGCGCTGCAGGTCGCGCAGCAACTCGGTCCAGTCGAGCCGCTTCTCCTGGCCGGTGACGCCGGCCTGCTCCATTTGCTGATATTGCTGGGTGCGTGCCTTGATTTCCTGTTCTTCGGTACGTACCTGGCCGAGGCGCTGTTCAGTCTGTGCCTTACGGACGGCGGCCGCGTCGCGTTCAACCCGCGCCTTGCCGGCGCCGACGTTGCTCCAGAAGCCGGCGGCAACCGCAATGGCGATCGCGACGATGGCCGCCAGGGCATACCACTGAAGCTTGCTCAGGTCGCGGCGTTCAAATTTCATGATGGCAGCTTCCGCGCGATCTGCACCGTGAACTGGCGTGGTTGCGCACTTTCGTTGTCGACATCTCCGCCGCGTAGGGCGCGCCCGGATTCGATCTCGAATGGTTGCTGCAGGACGCTGACGTCGCTGTCGCGGTCGACCCGCAATAAATCGGTGAAATGCTCGAAGGTGGCCAGCGTCTGGCGGGCCGTGCTGCTCGGGCCGAGCCGGATGGTGCCGCGCAGGGTGATCACCTCGCTGTCGCTTTTCAGCAGATCGCCGATCGTGTCACGCGCCGCCGCATTGCCTGGCGGCGTGTTGCCGCCGAGCTTCCAGTCGAGCGCTTCGAGATGCACGTTCGGCATTTCGCTCATGGCGCGGCTGATCAGGCGGTAGGCCTCGTCTGGCGTGCGTTGTTGCTTGAGCAATTCGCTCTGGCGGTTGGTGACGCGGCGCAGGGTGTCGTTGTCGATGCCCAGTTGCGGAAAGGTTGCTGATATTTCGCGATAGCGCCAGCTGAGGTCGGCCTCGCTGGAAATCAGCGCCTGCGTCTCCTGCTGCAGGCTGTAGGTACCGTAGAGTTGCCGGGCGGCAAACAGGGCGCCGCCAAGCAGGGCGACGATGCTGAGCCCGATCAGTCCATAACGCAGCTGCGAAATGCGGTAGTCGTGGCGATAGGCCTCGGCGGCGAATTGCTGGCGTGGTGGTGCAGTAGCCAGCAGATGCAGGAAGAGCAACTCGCTGCTACTGTCGCTGGGCAGCGTTTTGAGATCCAGCCGGCGCGCCGCCTGATGGCTGTCGACAATTTCGAAACGCAGGCTGGTGGTATCGACGCAAGCCTGACGGACGGTGGCGACCGCCTGCGGATGCGCCAGAATGAAGACCGGCATAGGTTCGCTGCGCCGGATCAGGCGCTGGCCGGCCAGATACTGGTGAAGTTTCGTCGATTCGGCAGCCAGGCGGGAGGCGATGCCGGCTATGCTGCTGTCGAAGAGCGGGACCATGCGCGAGAAAATGGGCTGCCCATCGACCAGATAGCTCTCCCGGATCGAATGGTCCTGATAGGTCAGCAGCATGGCGCGCGCGCCCGCCTTGCCCAGCTTCTTCAGCAGGCCGCCACCCATTTGCGCCACCGTGTAGATGCCGGCCAGCGGGGCATCGGCCTCCTGCATGGCCTTGATCCACGGTTCGAAATGAGCCGGGTTGGTCAGCGCCGAGAGCAGCAGTTTCTCGTTCTTGCGCTTGTTTTTTTCGTAACCCAGGGAAATCGCCGCCGCCAGTGGCGAGCCGAGAAAATGCTGCCCGAGCTTGCGGGTGATCAGCGCTTTGCGGTCGGCGCCCTGGAGGAACGGGATCGTTTCCTGTTCGTGCCCCTCCTCGGCGACGTTGGCCAGCATCTGGAAATGGCTTTTTTGATGGGCGCGCAGATAATCGGTGAAACGCGCGTATTCCTCCGGCCGCATCTCGAACACGCCTTCCGGCTGCAGCTTGCCATGCTGCCAGGCGTAGGCCGTCAGGCGCTGGGTGTCGAGGTAGAGGAGGCGCCGCGAGATCATGTCTTGATCTTGCCGATGACGTCGTAAATCGGCCCGATGACGGAAAGCATGATCCAGCCGAGCAGGGCACCCATGAATACGGTCAGCATCGGTTCGATCAGGGTCTGCGCCTTCTCGACCGACTCCTTGACGTCACGGTTGTAGAAATAGCTGACGTTGAGCAGTGCCTTGTCCAGGCCGCCGGTATTTTCGCCAACACGCAGCATGCGCACGACGAGTGGGGGGAAGAGGCCGGCATCGTGAAAAGCGCTGGCGACGTTCTGGCCTTCGCGGATCGACTGCTCGACCCGGCGCAAGGCCTTGCGCACCACCCGGTTCCCGACGATGTCCTGGGTCGTGCGAATCGATTCGAGGATTGGAATACCGGCCGCGTAGAGCATGGCGAATGTGTTGGCAAAACGCGACAGGATGATCTTCTTGAGGATCGGCCCGAGCACCGGCATCCCCAGCTTGATTGCATCGAGCCGGAGGCGGGCCAGCGGGTTGCTGCGCAGGGCCAGTTGCGCGGCGACGACGGCGAGCACGGGCAGGAGCAGGAACAGCCACCAGTAAGCGACCAGCATGTCGGATACGAAAAACAGCAGTTGTGTCTGCGGCGGCAAGGCCTGCCCCATGTTCTTAACGAACATTTTTAGTTGCGGCACCATGTAGATCATCAGGAAGAAGGTGGCGCCGAGGACGACGGTGCCGACGAAGGCCGGATACATCAGCAGCTTCTTGGTGTTTGACGCGAGTTCGTCTTCCCATTTGAGCGATTCGTTGAGGCTGCTCAGTACCTCGGGCAACTGGCCGGTGGCTTCGCCGGCGCGGATCAGGCTGACGAAGACCGGGTTGAATACCGTCGGGTGGTCGGCCATGGCCAGCGAGAGCGTCTGGCCGCCTTCGATGCCCTCGATCAGGCCGGCGATGACTTCGCGGAAACGCGGATTCTCGATCGAGTCGCGCAGGTCGCCAAGGCCTTCGAGGATGGGCACGCCGGCGCGCGCCAGTTGGTCGAGATGAAAGCAGAAATTGATCAGGTCACGGCGCGGAATTTTCCGGCTGCCGAACAGCTTGTGCTGGTCGATCGCCTTGCCGGTGACGAGGTCGAGCTCCATGCGCCTGAGGCGCATTTCGAGGTCGACGATGTTGATGGCGTCGATGCGCCCGAACACCATACGCCCTTCGGTGCTGACGGCCTTGTAGTCGTAGAGCATCGCTACATCCGGTCGGTCAGGTCAACGACGCGCCCGAGTTCCTCGAGCGAGGTGGTGCCGTTGAGCACCCGGCGCAGGCCGTCGTCGGCCAGCGTGATGAACCCGTGCTCTCTGGCCAGGGCGCGTATCTCGTGGGTGGTGGCGCGGCGGGCGATCAGTTCGTCGATGCCCATGTCGATGCGCAGCAGCTCCATGATCGCGATACGCCCGCGATAGCCCTGGAAATCGCAACGCTCGCAGCCGGTGGCGCGGTAGAGCACCGGCCGTGAGCCGTCGGCCGGGGTGCCGACCAGTTGCATCTCGTGCGTCTCGGCGTGATAGGGCGACTTGCATTGATCGCAAAGGCGGCGGATCAGGCGCTGGGCGACGATACCGATGATGTTGCCGGCCATGATGTCGGGCAGGATGCCGATGTCGAGGAGGCGCGGGATGGTGCCGATGGCCGAATTGGTGTGCAGCGTCGTATAGACCTGGTGCCCGGTCATCGCGGCGCGGAAAGCCATTTCGGCGGTTTCGGCATCGCGGATTTCACCGACCAGGATGACGTCCGGATCCTGGCGCATCATCGAGCGGATACCGTTGGCGAAATCGAGCTTGGAAGTCTCGGCCACCGATGTCTGGCGGACCAGCGCCATCGGGTACTCGACCGGGTCTTCGAGGGTCATGATGTGGATGCCCTCGGAGTTGATGTGGTTGAGCACTGAGTAGAGGGTCGTCGTCTTGCCGCTGCCGGTCGGGCCGGTGACGAGGATGATCCCTTCCGGGCGGGCGATCATCAGTTTCAGATGCTGCAGGTGCTCGTCGGCCAGCCCGAGGTCTTCCAGCGGGACAATGCCCTTCTGGCGATCGAGAATACGCAGGACGATATTCTCGCCGTGGATGGTCGGCTGGCAGGCGACGCGGAAATCGACCTGGCGGCCGGACACTGTGAGTCCGATGCGGCCGTCCTGCGGAGCGCGCATTTCGGCGATGTTCATGCCGGAGAGCACCTTGATGCGCACCGTCATCGCCGGCCAGTAGGATTTATGCAGGGCGCGGATCTGCCGCAGCATGCCGTCGATGCGGTAACGGATGCGCAGGAAGTTGGCTTCCGGTTCGAAGTGAATGTCGGAGACTTCGCGTTTTACCGCATCGGTAAGGATCGAGTCGATCAGGCGGACGACCGGCTGGCTGTATTCGTCGTCGGTGGCCGACAGACTTTTCCAGTCGATCTCGCCGGTTTCGATTTCCTGCAGGATGCCGTCGATCGACAGTTCGTAGCCGTAATACTGGTCGATGGCGCGGTCGATTTCCGATTCGCCGGCGAGCAGCGAGTCGATTTCGACGTTCTCGGGCAACAGCGCGCGGACACGGTCGAGGCCGACGATGTTGTTGATGTCGGCGATCGCCACGGTCAGGCGGTGGCTCGCTTCGTCGAAATCGAGCGGCAACAGGTGGTGGCGCTTGGCGATGTCGCGCGGCACCAGTTGCAGGGCCTGCGGGTCGACGATGGCATTCGAGAGGTCGATGCTCTGGCGGCCGAGGCTTTCCGACAGCGCTTCGCGCAGCGTTGTTTCCGAAACGAAACCCAGCGAAACCAGCAGTTTGCCGATTGGCTGGTTGGCCTTCATCTGCTCGAGCAGGGCGATGCGTAGCTGATCCTCGGAGAGGATGCCCTTGGAGATGAGGATCTGGCCTAACGGGCGGCGCTGCGGGGCGGGGCTGTTCATGATCGTCCGGCGCTCACGGCTGGAGTTCGTTCAGGCGGAGCTTGGCCCGCTCGCGGTCGAAGGCGGCCGGGCGCCGCTGGGCCGCCTCCAGCGCCAGACGGTAGTGCTGGGCCGCCAGCTTCGGTTGCCGCAGATGGTCGAGACTGACCGCCAGGTTGAACAGGTAGTCGGGGTTGTCGGCATCGGCGGCGACAGCGTTGAAATAGACCTGCTGCGCCTCCGACCAGCGGCTCTGGCGCGAATAGAGGTTGCCGAGGGCGAAATTCAGTGGCCCCGACTCCGGCTGCGCGGCAAGCAGGGACTTAAGCCGGCTTTCATTGACCTGCGGGTCGCCGCCGGCGCTGCTGCCGAGAATCGCCGCCTGCGCCGCCGGGTTGCGCGGGTCGGCTTCGATCGCGCGCTGCTGATAGCGCTCGGCATCGCCGGAGCGGCCCTGGCGCTGGGCGATGGCGGCCAGCGCCAGCAGTGCATCGACATTGTTGGGGTCGCTTTTCAGTGCCTGATCGTAATCATGGCGTGCGGCATCGAGTTGATTGTCCTGCAGCCGGGCATAGCCTGCCTGCACATTGTTATCGGGTTCGGGCCGTGTGCGCGAGAGGCGGATCGGCACGGCGCCACTGCGCCCCTCGTCGGGAGCCATGCTGCGCGATGCTTCGGGGCGCGGCATGCGTGCCGGCCGGGTCTCCGCTGCAGGGGCTATTGCGGTCGACGCCAAAATCGGGGGCAAATTGGCCGGCGCGGCGGGAGGGGCCAGCGGTGATGCAGGCGGTGAGGGTGCTACAGGCTTCGGCACGGGGCGCTGGTCGACCGGTGCCGCGCTACCGGCCGTGGGCGCCAGCGAACTACCGCTCATCGATTGCGTCTGGTACCAGACGTAGATGCCGATGCCCATCAGCGCCAGCCCGAGCGTCCCGAGCGCCAGCCACATCGGGCGCCGCGACGGCGTCTCCGGCTGTTTGGCGGCGAAGGCGTTGCGGGCGGTTGCCTGATTGTGTTCTTCGACGCTAGGCGGGGGCGGCTGCGGTGCCGGTTGCGGCGCAGTGGGCGCGGTACGCCGCTGGGGCGGTGCCGTGGCGGCCAGATCGGCATCGAGCGCATCGATGTGGGCGGCAAGATCAGGTAAAGACCCGGTGGTGCCCGGCGGGGTCGTCAATGGCTCCAGGCTCAGAGCGCCGGCAGCCGACGCCGGAACCTCATGTCCGGCCGCTGCCCGTGCGGCTTCCTGCTTGCTTGTCTCGGCCCGTTTCAGGGCATCCATCAAAAGGCTCATCGCGGCCTCTTAACGGCTGGGGGGGGAAAAGTTGAAGGGCTGCGCTTCGGGCGGCTGGGCGAAGAAATTCTCGCCCGGCAGCATGGAGCGCATGCTGGCAAAATCACCATTGAGGCTGGGATCCTTGATGATGACCGGGCGCAGGAAGATGACCAGTTCCGACTTGGTCGCCGCGTTGTTGCGCGTCGTAAACAATTCGCCGACCAGCGGGATCTGGCCGAGGAGCGGAACGCGACCGGTCTTCCAGTTCACGCCGTCTTCCATGAGCCCGCCGAGAACGGCGATTTCGCCGCTGTTGACGCGCATGACCGATTCGATCTCGCGGGTGCGGATCTGCGGCACGTAGTTCTTGATGCCGGCCGGAATGCTCGGGTTCGGGTCTTCCTTGAGTTCGGAAATGCTCGATATCGTCGGCCGCACGTTGAGTATGACTGCTTCGCCATCGCTGACCTGTGCCGTGACCGACATGACGAGGCCGACGGAGACCGACTGCGGTGTCGTGGTGACGGCAACCGTGGTGCCGACGTTGGCGGTGGACGTAGTGTCTGCCTTGACGTTGAAATAGACGAAATTTTCGACCACTTTCAGCAGCGCGGTCTGATTGTTCATCACCGACAGGCGTGGGCTGGAGAGCACCTTGGCCGTGCCGTAACTTTGCAGGAGGTCGACGATGGCAGTGATGTCGAAAGCGCTGCCGAGCTGGCTGAAGGTCAGCGTGAAGGGCGAGACGGCGTTGCCGACGTTGCTGTTGACCGAGGCCGGCGTCAGTGAGAATTTCGTCGAGCCATCCTTGCGCAGGCGATCCCACTGGATGCCTTGTTGATAGCCATCGCCAAGCGTGACTTCGACGATGGTGGCTTCGATCAGCACCTGGCGGCGCGAGGAAACGATCACGCGATCGATGAATTCCTGGATCTTTTCGTGCTGGCGCGCCGTCGCTCGCACCGTGATGACGCCGCTTTCGGCGTTCATGATGACCGAGGCGGCCTCGCGGAAGGTGTTGCGGCGGACGACGGAGTTGCCGGTGGCCTGGCTGGACGAACCGGGCGCCGGGTTGCTCTGCAGGGCGTTGGCGATCGCCTGCGCGGCACGCGGGCCGCTACCCTGCGGCAATGCGGCGGCACCAGTGGAGGTTTGCGTGTTGGCCTGTTCGATGACCGTTTCGCTCGAGCCCTCGGGGAGGATTTTGTCAGTTTCGCGCAGAATATCCTTGATGTTCTGTTCCAGCGACTTCCAGAACTGGTTCTCGGACTTGTTCTCGATTCGGGTGTTCGAGACGTTGCCGCCGCCACCGCCGACAGCGCCAGTGCTCGTGCCGCCACCGGAGCTTCCGGTGGAGCCTCCCGGGTTGGTGTTGATCTGGGTGCTGGTCGAGATTGTTTCGGTCACATTGCGCGCCATATTCACGTAATCGACCTTGTAATGCTTGAGGAAGGGCGAATCCGGCATCACGACGAGATTCGGGCCGTCCAGCTCGAAGCGCATGTCGACCTGCTTGGCGATGCGGGTCAGCAGTTGCGGCAGCGTCTGGTTGATCGCGTTGAGCGATACGGTGCCGGTGATGCCGGGATGGATGTCGACATTGACCTTGGCATCGCGGGCGAGGGCGAACAGCAGGTCGCTGACCTGCACGTTGTTGACCACGACACTATAGGTTTCCGCCTTGGGCACGGCGCGCGGCTTTGGCAGGGCCAGCGTTTGCTGGACTGGCGCCGGGATTTCTCCTTTGGCTTGCGGTAGTGAGGTCTCGGTGCTGAGATGCCCGGCGAGCGGCTGTTGCGGCGTCGGAGCCTGGCAGGCGGCAAGCAGCAGCGACAGCAGGGTTGCACTGAGGAGACCGTATTTCATCCGAAAATGCCTTCTTTCATCGGGTTTGACGCAATATTTTTGCTGTGGGCATGCTAGCACAGGCGATTGGTATGTGCGGTGGCTGGTGGGTCGGTGCCATTGTCATCATTGTAGCGTGCTCACCGGGCGCGGATAGGGGCGCATCCGGCGTATCGGCTCCGGCAGGCTGCGGATTGCCGCCCAGGCGGTTGCCCGCGACGGGTAGTCGCCGAAGATGATGCCGATCTGGACGTTTTCCGGCGGCCCGCTGCGATAGACGCGCAGCGCCGCGGGGTCGAGCGTCTTGCCGGCACGTGCCAGAAAGTTCTCGATGTCATCGCCATGAGCGGCGCTTCGCGATGTGAGCTGGATGAAGTAGTTCTCGCGCGCAGCACCAGGCAGCCAGGCGTCGAACTGCGCGGCGTGCTGGGCGGTCAGGGGCGGCAGGTCGGCGAGCGCGATTGCCGGTTCGCTGGCAGTTGCGGGCTCCGGTGCTGCCACTGCCGGCGGCGGTGCGACGGTAGCCGGCTGGCGCGGCCACAAGGCATAGGCCAGGGCGCCCAGCGTTGCCGTCATCATCACGGCGATCGCCAACTTGAGCAGCGGGGTGAAGGGGCCGGCGGTTTTCTTCTGGATCGGCGCGAAGCGGGCGTCCTGTGCGGCGGTCTTGACTTCGGCGGCATCGACCTGGTGCGAGCCGCTGGAGTAGGCGGCAAGCAGCGATTTGTCGGCGAGGATGTTGATGCGTCGGGACAAGCCCTCGGAGATCCTGGCGATCATGTCGACGGCACGCGCCGTGAATGGATTGGGGCCGTGGTAGCCGGCGGCGCGCAGGCGGAACTCGATGTAGTTGCCGACTTCGCCGGCCTTGAGCGGGGCCAGGTTGAAATGCTGGGTGATGCGTTCGCGCAGCTGGCGCATGTCGTTGGCAGCGAGGCGTTCGTCGAGTTCGGGCTGGGCGAAGAGGGCGATCTGCAGGAGCTTGGTGGCCTTCGATTCGAGGTTGGAGAGCAGCCGGATTTCCTCGAGCGATTCGGCCGGCATGGCATGCGCTTCGTCGATCATGATGACGACCCGCTTGCCGGCGGCGTAGCGTTCGACCAGCGCGTCCTGCAGCGTGCGGATCATCGAGTGGGTGGTCTTGCCGTCGGCCGGGATGCCCAGTTCATCGGCGATGGCGCCGAGGATTTCGCTGCGTGACAGCGACGGGTTGGCCAGGTAGAGCGATTCGACGTCGGCCGGCAGGCGTTCGAGCAGCATCCGGCAGAGCATCGTCTTGCCGCTGCCGACTTCGCCGGTGACCTTGACGATGCCCTCGTCCTGGGTGATGGCGTAGATCAGCGCGTCGAGGGTCGGGCCGCGGTTGGCGCCGGTGAAGAAGAAATCGGTATGCGGCGTGATGCGGAAGGGCGGTTCGCGCAGGCCAAAGTGCTCGAGATAGAGGCTCATGGGCGGTGCCAGTTTTCCATGCGGTTGTAGAGCGTGGTGCGGTTGATGCCGAGGCGGCGGGCGGCCTGGCTGACGTTGCCGCCGCTGAGTTCGAGCGCGGCCTCGATATAGCTGCGCTCCCAGGCGGCGAGCGTCGCGTCGAGATCGATGCGGGCAGACGTTTGCAGGTGTTTAAGGGCGGCCTGCAGGCGCTGGTCGTCATCGATGTCGGCGGTTTCGACATGGCTGCTGCGGTCGACGTCCTCGGAGGTGTCAAATTCAGCGAGCAACTGGGCGGTGCTTACGGCTTGGCCGGGATAGCGCGCGGTCAGGCGGATGACGATGTTGCGCAACTCGCGCACGTTGCCGGGAAAGCTGTAATCCAGCCACCGGACTTCGGCCTCGGGGTCCAGGGCAAACGGCTGGCATTGTGCCTGGGTGGCGTAGAGCTTGCGGAAATGGTCGAGCAGCAACAGGCGGTCGCGGCCCATGTCGCGCAGCGGCGGCACGCTGACGGTGAACACCGATAGCCGGTGATAGAGGTCGGCGCGGAAGCGTCCGGCCTTGATCTCCTGGCGCAGGTCGCGGTTGGTTGCGGCGACGATGCGCGCTTTCGAGGTGCGGGTCTGGGTTTCGCCGACGCGCTGGTATTCACCGTTTTCAAGGACGCGCAGCAGCTTTGGCTGCAGGTCCGACGGCAGTTCGCCGATTTCGTCGAGGAACAGCGTGCCCTCGCCGGCATCCTCGAAATAGCCGGCTTTCGCCGTCGTCGCGCCGGTGAAGGCGCCACGGGCATGGCCGAACAGGGTCGGTTCGAGCAGGCTGGGCGAGATCGCCGCGCAGTTGAGCGCCAGGAAAGGCTGCTGTTGCCGTTCGGTCATCTGGTGCAGGCAGCGGCTGGCGACGACGTCCTTGCCGCTGCCGGATTCGCCCTCGATCAGTACCGGGAAGCTGAGGTTGGCGTACTGCGCCAGTTGCAGGCGCAGGCGCTGCATCGGCAGGCTTTCGCCGATCAGGCCGCCGGGGGCGCTCGCCGCGCTTTCTTCGCCCGAGAAGGCCAGCGCCTGGCGCAACAGGGTCAGCAGGCGGCCGGGGTCGCAGGGCTTGCCGACGAACTCGATGGCGCCCAGTGTCCGCGCGTGGCGGGCATTGTCGTCGCCATTCTGGCCGGAGAGAACGATGATCTTCATCTCCGGTGCGTGGGCCAGCAGTTCGCCGATCAGGGCGAATCCCTCGTCCGGGCGGTGCGGCTGCGGCGGCAGGCCGAGGTCGACCAGCGCCACTTGCGGCGTCTGGCGCAGTTGCCGGAGCAGGGCGAGGCAGTGCGGGCGGGCGTGACTGGTGACGACATCGAATTCGGCCGCGAAGGCATAACTCAGGGCGTCGCTGATCAGCGGATCGTCATCGACGATGAGAAGCAGGGGCTTGTTCGACAAGGGGTGGGGCGGCTTTCCGTGAAGTATTTCACGCAATTATAACTTTGCCATGCCGGGGCGATAGCCGGCTCTTCTGTTAAAATCCCGTGTCTTTTTTCGAGGAAATGGTTTTGTCCGACGACATTCTGGTCGACATCCAGGATCTGCATTTCAACTATGACGGGCGGCCCGTGCTGCAGGGAATCAACATGAAGATTCCGCGCGGCAAGGTGGTGGCCATCATGGGCGGGTCCGGTTGTGGCAAGACGACGCTGCTGCGCTGCATCGGCGGCCAGTTGCGGCCGACCGGCGGCATGGTGCGCCTCGAAAAACATCGTGTCTGCGAAATGTCGCAAACTGAGCTTTACGGCCTGCGGCGGAAGATGGGCATGCTGTTCCAGTTCGGCGCGTTGTTTACGGACATGACGGTTTTCGACAATGTGGCCTTCCCCATGCGCGAACACACCGATCTGTCGGAAGCGATGATCCGCGACCTGGTGCTGATGAAGCTGGAAGCGGTCGGCTTGCGCGGCGCGCATGCGCTGATGCCCGGTGAATTGTCCGGCGGCATGGCGCGCCGGGTGGCGCTGGCGCGCGCGGTGGCGCTCGATCCGATGCTGGTGATGTACGACGAGCCGTTTGCCGGCCTCGATCCGATTGCGCTGGGGGTGATCGGGCAACTGATCCGCAAACTCAACGACGCGCTGGGCGCGACCTCGATCATGGTTACGCACGATGTCCATGAATCGCTGATGATTGTCGACTACATCTACTTCGTCTCGCAGGGGCGCATCGTCGCCGAGGGAACGCCGGACGAAATCCGCGCCTCCACCGACCCCTTCGTGCACCAGTTCGTCCATGCCGAAGTGGAGGGGCCGGTGCATTTCGATTATCCGGCGCCTTCCGTCGTGCAGGAATTCCTGAGCGGGGGCGCGCGTGGCTGATCCGTTGTCGCCCATCCGAAAACTTGGCCAAATGACCGTCGACCGCATCTGGCGTCTGGGTTTTGCGGCGCGCTTCATGTTCGCCGTGTTGCGTTATTCTGGGGCGTCGTTCCGTCGCCTGCCGCTGACCTTGCGGGAAATCTACTTCAGCGGCGTGCTGTCGCTGCTGATCATCATCGTCTCCGGACTGTTCGTCGGGCTGGTACTTGGCTTGCAGGGCTACGAAACCCTGCAGCGCTACGGGTCGACCGAGGCGCTGGGGGTTCTGGTGGCGCTGTCGCTGACCCGCGAGCTAGGGCCGGTGGTGGCGGCGCTGCTCTTCGCCTCGCGGGCCGGTTCGTCGGTCACTGCCGAAATCGGCCTGATGAAGGCGACCGAACAGTTGAAGGCGATGGACATGATGGCGGTCCATCCGATTGCCCGCGTCGTAGCCCCGCGCTTCTGGGGTGGCGTCATCTCGATGCCGCTGCTGGCCGCGCTGTTCTCCGCCATGGGCGTGCTCGGCGGCTGGTTGATCGGCGTCGTCTTCATCGGCGTCGACGACGGCGCCTTCTGGTCGCAGATGCAGTCCGGGGTCGATTTTCGTTATGACATCTGGAACGGCGTCATCAAGAGTTTTGTTTTTGGCATCGCGGTTTCGCTGATTGCCGTTTTCGAAGGCTACGATTCCGTGCCTACCGCTGAAGGGGTGTCGCGCGCGATCACGCGTACCGTGGTTACTTCCGCGCTGACCATTCTGGCACTGGATTTCGTTCTGACTTCGTTCATGTTCCGGGGAACCTCATGAACCGTACCGTCCTCGACCTCTGGGTCGGCATCTTTGTTGCCATCGGCATCGTCGCACTGTTGTTTTTGGCGCTGAAGGTCGGCAACCTTTCATCGGCGCATCTGTCGGAGACTTATGTCCTGCAGGCCCGCTTTGATAATATCGGGGGACTGAAGGTTCGCGGTCCGGTAAAGAGTGCGGGGGTTGTCGTCGGGCGGATCGTCGATATCAAGTTCGATACGGCGACCTACGAGGCGGTAGTGACCATGGATATCGACGGGCGCTTCCGTTTTCCGAAAGATACCTTTGCCTCGATCTACACCTCCGGGCTGCTCGGGGAGCAGTTCATCGGCTTCGATGTTGGCGGCGATGAAAAAATGCTCAAGGCGGGCGATACGGTCACCAAGACGCAGTCGGCCGTGGTTCTGGAAAAACTGATTAGCCAATTCCTTTTCAACAAGGCAGCGGAAGGGCAGGAAACGAAATGATGGGCAAATTGATGACGTGGAAGCGCCGTGCCTGCGCCAGTTGCCTGGTGGCCGGTGCGATCTCGCTGGCGGTGCCGGCGCTGGCCGACGAGGCGGTGCACGATCCGCTCGAGGGCTTCAATCGCGCCATGTTTTCGGTCAATGAAGGCCTCGATGCCGTGATCGTCAAGCCGGTTGCCCAGGCCTACGATTTTGTCGCGCCCTTGCCGGTACGGGCCGGGGTCGGTGATTTCTTCGGCAACATCGCTGATGTTCGCAATGTCCTGAACAACACCCTGCAGGGCAAGCTGGCGGATGCCGGGACAGATCTCGGGCGCCTGCTGATCAATTCGACCATCGGCATCTTCGGCCTGTTCGACGTTGCCAGCGAACTCGGCCTCGAGAAACACGACGAGGATTTCGGGCAGACGCTGGCCGTCTGGGGCTGGGACGATAGCAGTTTCCTATTCTGGCCGATTATCGGGCCACGTACGGTGCGTGACACGGGCGGCTGGGTCGTCGATGTCTATACCGATCCGACTTGGTATACGCTCAACAAGTCGGTCGCCACCCGCAACAGCCTGGTGGCGCTGAGCTTCGTCGATGTCCGCGCCAGCCTGCTGCCTTCCGACAAGGTTGTGGAGGAGGCGGCGCTCGACAAATATGCCTATGTGCGCGATGCCTACTTGCAGCGCCGCCGCAACCAGATTTTTGATGGCCGCCCGCCGCGGCTCGAGGATGTACTTGATTGAGAAACATGATGAAGAAACTGATTGCCCTTGTTTTCGCCACCCTGCTCGCTTCCGCCGTGCAGGCCCAGGAAGCGCCGGACGTGCTGGTCAAGAAGGTCACCGAAGAGGTGCTGGATATCATCCGCAAGGACAAGGACATCCAGAACGGCAGTGCCAAAAAGGTTATCGAGCTGGTCGATGCCAAGGTTATTCCGCACTTCAATTTCAAGCACATGACGGCGCTGGCTGTCGGCAAGGATTGGCGCAAGGCATCGCCGCAGCAGCAGGAGCAATTGGCCGTCGAGTTCAAGACGCTGCTGGTGCGTACTTACTCGAACGCGCTGACCGGCTACAAGAACCAGAAGGTGGTGTACAAGCCGTTCAAGATGAATGCCGGCGATGTCGACGTGCTGGTCCGCACCGAGGTGCAGCAGCCGGGCAACAAGCCGGTGCAGCTGGATTACAGCCTGGAAAAGCTGGACGCCGGCTGGAAGGTCTATGACGTTTCGGTGGCCGGCATCAGTCTGGTGACCAACTACCGTGAGCAGTTCGGGCAGGAAGTGCGCAATGGCGGCATCGACGGCCTGATCAAGGCGATCGCAACCAAGAATAAGTCGCTCGAAGGCAATCTGGCCAAGGCCGACGGTAAATGATCGAACGTGAGGCCGGGCGCCTCGTGATCAAGGTGCCGATGGTCATGGCCAACGCGCGCGGCCTGCTCGAAGCAGGCCGTTCCGCTTTGCAGCCGGGCGAACAGGTGTTCGACCTGGCACAGGTCGACGATGCCGATTCGTCGGCCGTCGCCGTCATGCTCGGCTGGCTGCGCGTTGCCGCCCGGTCGCGGTCGACCCTCAAATTTGCCCATATTCCGGCGGGCGTGCGTTCGCTGGCCGAACTGTACGGCGTCGCCGAACTGTTGCCCCTCGCCTGAGGGGAAGCCATGATCGCTGCGGTTTCCATCGTTGACGTCGTCAAGCATTTCGGCTCGCTGCAGGCGCTGGCCGGGGTGTCGCTCGAAATCGCCGAGGGCGAATTCTTCGGCCTGCTGGGACCGAACGGGGCGGGCAAGACGACGCTGATCTCGACGCTGGCCGGCCTGGTACGCGCCGATTCAGGCTGGCTTTCGGTGCTCGGTCACGATGTCGTCAAGGATTACCGTCAGGCGCGCAGCCTGCTCGGTGTTGTGCCGCAGGAAATCGTTTTCGATCCCTTTTTCTCGGTGCGCGAAACGCTGCGCATCCAGTCCGGCTATTTCGGTCTGCGCCACAACGACGACTGGATCGACGAGATTCTCGAAAACCTCGATCTGGCAGGCAAGGCCGACGTGAACATGCGCCGCCTGTCGGGCGGCATGAAACGCCGCGTGCTGGTCGCCCAGGCGCTAGTGCACAAGCCGCCTGTCATCGTGCTCGACGAGCCGACCGCCGGCGTCGATGTCGAATTGCGCCAGGGGCTGTGGCAGTTCGTGCGGCGCCTGAACAACGAGGGCCATACGATTATCCTGACCACGCATTACCTGGAAGAGGCCGAAGCGCTGTGCGGCCGCATCGCGCTGATGAAGCAGGGGCGCATCATCGCGCTCGATTCGACGGCCAATCTGATGGCGGCCCACCCCGGCGGCACGCTGGAGGATGTCTTCGTCCGGACGATGAACCAATGATCGGCTTCTGGACGCTCTTCTACAAGGAATTGCTGCGCTTCTGGAAGGTCGGTTTCCAGACCGTCGGCGCCCCGGTGCTGACGGCGCTACTCTATCTGTTGATCTTCGGCCATGTGCTCGACGAGCATGTGCAGGTGCATGGGGTGCGTTACACCAGCTTCCTGATTCCTGGCCTGGTGATGATGCAGGTGCTGCAGAACGCCTTTGCCAATTCGTCGTCCAGCCTGATCCAGGCCAAGATCACCGGGTCGATCGTCTTCGTCCTTTTGCCGCCGATCCCTTACGGCGCCTTTTTCGCCGCTTACGTACTGGCTTCGGTCGCGCGCGGGCTGATGGTCGGCGTCGGGGTGCTGGTGGCGACGCTGTGGTTTGCCGACCTGCAGATGGCGGCGCCGCTGTGGGTGCTCGTCTTCGCCGTGTTGGGCGGCGCGATTCTCGGTACGCTGGGCATGATTGCCGGCCTCTGGTCCGAGAAGTTCGACCAGCTGGCCGCCTTCCAGAATTTCCTGATCATGCCGCTGACCATGCTGTCCGGTGTTTTCTACTCGATTCACAGCTTGCCGGCGTTCTGGCAGCGCGTGTCGCATTACAATCCTGTCTTTTACATGATCGACGGTTTCCGTTACGGCTTTTTCGGCGTCTCCGACGTGGCGCCCGAAGTCAGCCTGATGGTGGTCGTCGCCTGTTTCGCCGCAGTGTCCCTGCTGACGCTGAGCCTGCTGAAGCGGGGCTGGAAACTGAGAGCCTGAACCCTATGCACCCCGAACAGATCAAACAACTCATCCTGGCCGGCATGACTTGCGAGCACCTCGCTCTCGATGGCGACGGCCAGCATTTTGAGGCCCTCGTGGTCAGCGCCGAATTCGCCGGCAAGAACCGCGTACAGCGCCAGCAGCACGTCTATCGGATACTCAAGGAAAAGCTCGCCACCGGGGAGTTGCATGCCCTTTCCTTCAAAACCCTGACCCCGGAAGAATGGAGCGCCCAGCGTGGATAAATTGTTGATTCAGGGCGGTACCGCCCTTTCCGGCGAAGTCGCCATTTCCGGTGCCAAGAATGCGGCGCTGCCGATTCTCTGCGCCTCGCTGTTGACCGCCGAGCCGCTGCACCTGACCAATGTGCCGCATCTCAACGATATTTCGACCATGCTGCGCCTTCTCGGCGACATGGGTGTCGCCGTGACGATGGATGGGGTCGATGGCATGGTGCTCGACGGCAGCGGCCTGAACAGCCCGGTCGCCTCCTACGAGATGGTCAAGACCATGCGTGCCTCGATCCTCGTGCTCGGCCCGCTGGTCGCCCGCTGCGGCGAAGCGCGGGTGTCGCTGCCCGGTGGTTGCGCCATTGGCGCGCGGCCGGTCGATCAGCACATCAAGGGCCTGCAGGCGATGGGTGCCGAGATCAAGGTCGAGCAGGGCTATGTCCATGCCAAGGCCGCAAGGCTCAAGGGCGCGCGTATCTGCACCGACATGGTCACCGTGACCGGCACCGAGAACCTGATGATGGCCGCCTGTCTGGCCGACGGCGAAACGATCATCGAGAACGCCGCGCGCGAGCCGGAAGTGGTCGATCTGGCCAACTGCCTGGTCAGCATGGGCGCTCGTATTTCCGGCGCTGGAACCGACGTCATCCGCATCCAGGGCGTCAAAAAACTGCATGGCGCGACGCACGCCATCATGCCGGACCGCATCGAAACCGGTACCTACCTGTGTGCGGCGGCGGCCACCGGCGGCGACGTTCGTTTGCTGAAAACCTCGGCCGCCTACCTCGATACCGTGGTCGACAAGCTGATGGATGCCGGTTGCGAAATTACCGTCGAACGCGACGCCATCCGCCTTCAGGCGCCTTCGCGTTTGAAAGCCGTCAGTCTGCGCACGGCGCCGTATCCGGCCTTTCCGACCGACATGCAGGCCCAGTTCATGGCGATCAACTGCATTGCCGACGGCGTGGCGACCATCCGCGAAACCATTTTCGAGAACCGCTTCATGCACGCCAACGAACTGGCGCGTCTCGGCGCCGATATCCAGATCGAGGGCAGCAACGCCATCGTCCGCGGTGTAGACCGTCTCGAAGGAGCGACCGTGATGGCGACCGACCTGCGCGCTTCCGCTTCGCTGGTGATTGCCGGCCTGGTGGCCCAGGGCGAAACGCTGATCGACCGCATCTACCACCTGGATCGCGGCTACGAGCGGATCGAGGAGAAGCTGGCGAAACTCGGTGCCGTGGTCAGGCGCATGCACTGACCGGCGGTGGGTTCGGCGTCGAATTTGGCCTGTTTTTGCGGTTGACCGCAGCAAAGGCAATAAATTGACCAAAAAATGCTTTGCAGAATCGAATCCGTGCCCCATACTCCGAAGCTCGGGATTTCCAGGCAGTGTTTTGTTCCTGCGCCGTACTCCGGTTTGTCAGCTCCTCGGTCTTGGTTCTCGTAATATTGTTTTGGGCGAAAGCCTGTTAATTTTTTCCAAGGAAGCTATAAATGGCAACTGGTACCGTCAAGTGGTTCAACGACTCCAAAGGTTTTGGTTTTATCTCCCCGTCTGAAGGCGGCGAAGATCTCTTCGCTCACTTCTCCGCCATTCAAGGCAACGGTTTCAAGACCCTGGCCGAGAACCAGAAGGTGACCTTCGACATCGTCACCGGCCCGAAGGGCAAACAGGCTGCAAACATCCGCCCTGCTGAATAAGTCACGGCGAAGCCTGTATCGAGAAAGCCCGGTTTTCCGGGCTTTTTTGCGTTTACGCGCAGCCCGCTTCAGGTTGCGCATGGCATGGGGTGCGCCCATAATCCCGCTTTTGCCCCAATAAAACGAGGAGAGAACGATGCTGCGCAGAACCTTTATCGCTACCGCTGTCGCCACTACATTGCTGGCCGCCGGTGTTGCTCAGGCCGACGCCTACCGTGCCGAATACCGCCTGTCGACGACGCTGGGCACTGCCTTCCCCTGGGGGCAGGCTGGCGAGCGCTGGATCGAGCTGGTCAAGGAAAAGACGCAGGGCCGCATCGTCATCAAGCTCTATTCCGGCAATTCGCTGGTCGGTGGCGACCAGACGCGCGAATTCACCGCCATCCGCCAGGGTGTGATCGACATGTCGATCGGCTCGACCATCAACTGGTCGCCGCAGGTCAAGGAACTGAACCTGTTTTCGCTGCCCTTCCTGATGCCCGACTACAAAGCGATTGACGCGCTGACCCAGGGCGAGGTCGGCAAGGAGCTGTTCGCCGTCCTGGAAAAGCGCGAAGTCGTGCCGCTGGCCTGGGGCGAGAACGGCTTCCGCGAAATGTCCAATTCCAAGCGGGCGATCGCCTCGCCGGCCGACATGAAGGGTCTGAAATTCCGCGTCGTCGGCTCGCCGCTGTATAACGAAACCTTCTCCGCCCTCGGTGCCAACCCGACCCAGATGAGCTGGGCCGATGCGCAGCCGGCGCTGGCGTCCGGTGCGGTCGACGGCCAGGAGAACCCGCTTTCCGTGTTCGTCGCCGCCAAGCTGGTCACGGTCGGGCAGAAGCATCTGACCCTCTGGCATTACGTTGCCGATCCGCTGATCTTCGTCGTCAACAAGCAGGTCTGGGCCAGCTGGACGCCGGCCGACCGCGAGGCGGTGCGTCAGGCGGCGCTGCAGGCCGGCCGCGAGAACGTCGAGAAGGCGCGCAAGGGCATCGCCGGCAACGACAACGCCGTGCTCAAACAGATCGAGGCGTCCGGGGTGACGGTGACCAACCCGACCGCCGAACAGCGTGCCGCCTTCGTCCAGGCGACCCGCCCGGTTTACGACAAGTGGACCAAGACCATTGGCGTCGATCTGGTCAAGAAGGCTGAAACGGCCATCGCCAAACGCTGAACCGCCGATGTCCGAAAACGTAACTGCCGCCAGTTCCGGCGGCAAGCTGACGCTCGCGGCTGTCGAGCGCTTCCTGATGGCCGCGTCGATGGGCATTCTCTGCCTGTTGACGATGGCCAACGTGCTGGTCCGCTACTTCACCGATATTTCCTTCGCCTTCACCGAGGAAATATCGGTGGCGCTGCTGGTGGTGATGACGCTGATCGGCGCTTCGCACGCCTTCGCGACCAATCACCATATCGCCATCACCTTCTTCGTCGACCGTAACCCCGCCTTGCTCGGCTTGGCCCGCCGCTTTGCCGCGGCCTGCTCGCTGTTGATGTTCGGGCTACTCGCCTGGTATGGCGTGGCGATGGCCTGGGACGATTACAACTTCGAGGTGACCTCGCCGTCGCTGGGCGTCCCGCAGTGGTGGTACACCATCTGGCTGCCGGTGCTTTCCATCGTCATCGTGCTGCGGCTGCTGGCCGTGCTCTGGCGAGGGGCGAAATGATGGATTGGCTGCTCTTCGGTATTTTCATTTTCCTGATGCTGACCGGCGTGCCGCTGGCCGTCGCCATGGGTCTGGCCGGCGTGGCGGTCGTCGCCGTGGCTGACCTCGGCATGATGTCGCTGCCGACCAACGTCTATACCGGCATTGCCAAGTACCCGCTGATGGCGATCCCGGTTTTCGTCATTGCCGGGCTGATTTTCGAGAAGGCGGGGGTGGCGGCGACCATCGTCCGTTTTGCCTCGGCTCTGGTTGGGCAGCGCCGAGGCAGTCTGGCCATCGTCGCCATTCTGGTGGCGATGATCCTCGGCGGCATTTCCGGTTCCGGCCCGGCCGATTCGGCGGCGGTCGGCGCCGTGATGCTGCCGTCGATGCTGAAGGCCGGCTATCCGCGCTCGTTCACCGCCGGCGTCATCGCCGCGGCCGGGTCGACGGACATCCTGATCCCGCCGTCGATCGCCTTCGTCATATACAGCCTGCTGGTGCCGCAAGCCTCGGTGCCGGCACTGTTCGCGGCTGGCATGATTCCCGGCATCCTCTCCGGACTGACGCTGATCCTGGTCGCCTGGTGGCTGTCGGTGAAGAACAACTTCGAGGCCGAACCGGCCGAGCCGCGTCCGCCGTTCTGGCGGAGCCTGAAAGAGGCGGGTTGGGGTCTGCTGGCACCGGTCATCATCCTCGGCGGCATGCGCAGCGGCTTCTTCACGCCGACCGAAGCCGCCGTCGTGGCGGTGTTCTACGGGCTGGTCGTCGGCATGGTGATCTACCGAACACTCAAATGGAAGGACGTTTACCTGGTGCTGATCGAGTCCGCCGAGATCTCCTCGGTGATCCTGACCGTCGTCGCGCTGGCCAGCGTCTTCGCCTGGGGCAGCAACACGCTCGGCACTTTCGATCACCTCGCTGCGACACTGCTTGGCACCGGGTTGTCGGAAATCCCGATGCTGCTCAGCATCCAGCTGCTGCTGCTGATCGCCGGCATGTTCCTCGATGCCATCTCGATCTACTTCATCTTCCTGCCGCTGCTGATCCCGATCGCCATGCACTTCAACTGGGATCTGGTGTGGTTCGGCGTCATCATCACGATGAACATGGCGCTCGGCCAGTTCCATCCGCCACTCGGCGTCAACCTGATGGTGACCTGCCGCATGGCCGGCGTCTCGATGGAATCGACGGTGCCCTGGGTGCTGTGGATGGTGGCGGCGATGGCCGGGACGATGTTCCTGGTGACTTTCGTGCCGGAATTGGCGCTCTGGCTGCCGCGTCACCTCGGGTATCTGTAGGGCTCTGCTAAAATGGCGCTTTCGCCATTTCAGCAAGAATCTACGTGACGACCATCACCATCGCCCTTTCCAAGGGCCGCATTTTCGACGAAACCCTGCCGCTGCTGGCCGCGGCGGGGATCGTTCCGACCGAGAACCCGGAAACCTCGCGCAAGCTGATCATCGAGACCAACCGGCCGAATGTGCGCGTCGTCATCGTGCGCGCCACCGACGTCCCGACCTACGTGCAATACGGTGCCGCCGACCTTGGCGTGGCCGGCAAGGACGTGCTGATCGAGCATGGTGGCGAAGGCCTCTACGCGCCGCTCGACCTGAACATCGCCAAGTGTCGGATGATGGTCGCCGTGCCGGAAGGCTTCGATTACGCCAACGCCGTGCGCCAGGGCAATCGCCTGAAGGTGGCGAGCAAATACACCAAGACGGCGCGGGAACATTTCGCTGCCAAGGGTGTTCATATCGACCTGATCAAGCTCTACGGTTCGATGGAACTGGCGCCGCTGGCCGGGCTGGCCGATGCCATCGTCGACCTGGTGTCCACCGGTGGCACGCTGAAGGCCAACAAGCTGGTCGCGGTCGAGGACATCATGGCGATTTCTTCCCGGCTGGTGGTCAATCAGGCGTCGCTCAAGGTCAAGCGCGAAACCCTGCAACCGATTATCGACGCCTTCGCACAGGCGGTGGAGAAGTAAATGGTAGTCATCAAGCGTCTTGCTACGGTCGACGCCGATTTCAAGGCAAAAATGGATGCGCTGCTGGCTTTCGAGGCGGCGCAGGATGACGGCATCGAACGCACGGTCATCGGCATCCTGGCCGATGTCAAGGCGCGTGGCGATGCGGCGGTGGTCGAATACAGCAACAGGTTCGACCGGCTGTCTGTCGGCGGCATGGCCGATCTGGAACTCTCGCAGGCCGAGATGCAGAAGGCGCTCGACGGCTTGCCCGCCGAGCAGCGTCAGGCGCTGGAAGCTGCCGCCCATCGCGTTCGCGTCTATCACGAGAAGCAGCGGCTGGAAGGCTGGTCCTACACCGAAGCCGACGGCACCATGCTAGGCCAGATGATCACGCCGCTTGATCGCGTCGGCCTTTATGTGCCGGGCGGCAAGGCGGCCTATCCGTCTTCCGTGCTGATGAACGCGATTCCGGCCAAGGTGGCGGGCGTCAAGGAACTGATCATGGTCGTCCCGACGCCGGGTGGTGAGCACAACCAGCTGGTGCTGGCGGCGGCCTGTCTGGCCGGTGTCGACCGCGTGTTCACCATCGGCGGTGCGCAGGCGGTTGGCGCGCTGGCCTACGGCACGCAGACCGTGCCGCAAGTCGACAAGATCGTCGGCCCCGGCAACGCCTATGTCGCCTGCGCCAAGCGTCGGGTGTTCGGCATCGTCGGTATCGACATGGTGGCCGGCCCGTCGGAAATCCTGGTCGTGTCGGATGGTTCCGGCAATCCGGACTGGGTGGCGATGGACCTCTTCTCGCAGGCTGAGCACGATGAACTGGCGCAGTCGATCCTGATCTGCACCGACGCCGGCTTCATTGAGCAGGTGCAGGCCAGCATCGAAAAGCTGTTGCCAACCATGCCGCGTCGCGAAGTCATCGAAACCTCGCTGACCAATCGCGGCGCTTTCATTCTGGTTCGTGACATTGAAGAAGCCGTGGCCATCGCCAACCGCGTTGCCCCGGAACACCTTGAACTGGCGCTGGCCGACCCCGATCAGTGGGTGAGCAAGATTCACCACGCCGGCGCCATTTTCATCGGGCACTACACCTCCGAATCGCTCGGCGACTACTGCGCCGGCCCGAACCACGTGCTGCCGACTTCCGGCTCCGCCCGCTTCTCGTCGCCGCTCGGCGTCTACGACTTCCAGAAACGGACCAGCCTGATCAAGGTGTCCAAGGCCGGCGCGCAGACGTTGGGCCGGATCGCTTCGACGCTGGCGCATGGCGAAGGCCTGCCGGCGCACGCCAGATCGGCCGAGTTCCGCCTGGAAAATTGACCCGGAAACGACGTTGACCGCAACAGGCACCGAAAACCAGAACCGCCCGGACCTCCGGGCGCTTTTTTTGGGCTTTTCGTCAGTCGGCCTCTCCGGCTTCGGCGGTGTGCTGCCTTTCGCCCGGCGCATGCTGGTCGAGGAAAAACGCTGGATGTCGTCCGAGGAATTCAACACCCAGCTCGGCCTCTGCCAGTTTTTGCCGGGGCCCAACGTCATCAATCTGGCGGTCGTCGTCGGCAAGCGCTATCAGGGCGTCGCCGGCGCCATCGTCGCGCCACTCGGCCTGCTGGCCGGGCCGTTCGCCATCGTGCTGCTGCTGGCGCTGCTCTACGACCGCTACGGCAGCCTGCCGATTGCCCAGTCGATGTTGCGTGGCATCGCCGCCGTCGGTTGTGGCCTGCTCTTCGCGATGGCCTGGCGCATGGGCACGGCGCTCAAGGACAAATCCGTTTTCCTGCCTTTTACGGTGTTGACCGTGGCGGCAATTGCCTGGCTGCGCTGGCCGCTGCCCAGCGTGATGATCGCCGGGCTGCTCCTCTCCGGTGGCGTCGCCTACTGGAAACTGGGCCGCAAATGAGCCTCGCCGGCGAACTCTTCCGCGAATTCGCGCTGCTTTCCTTCGTCGCTTTCGGCGGCGCCACGGCGTTGCTGCCGGAAATGCACCGCGTCGTCGTCGAAAACCATCACTGGCTCGATGACACCACTTTCACCCACCTCTACGCCATCGCCCAGGCGGCGCCGGGGCCGAACGTCCTGGTCGTCACGTTGATCGGTTGGGAAGTCGCCGGCCTGCTTGGCGCGCTGGCCGCGACGCTGGCCATGTGTCTGCCGATGAGCGTCCTGATCTACTTGCTGATCGACCGCTGGGAGAGTTTTTCCGGCAAGCGCTGGCAAAAGGCGATCAGCCTTGGCGTGGCGCCGCTGGCCGTCGGCCTGGTCTTTTCCGGCGCGACGCTGATTGCGAAGTCAGCCGGGTTGGGCTGGGCGGCCTGGCTGCTGGTCGGGGCGACGGTGGTCGCCAACCTGCGGACGAAGCTGCATCCGCTGTGGTTCATCGCCGTCGGGGCGGCACTGGGCCTGCTCGGCCTCGTCTGATTTTTGCCCTTTTTCGGGCGTCGACCGTAACAGGCAAAATCCGCCTACAACTTCGCGTAGGGGTTTTCCAGATTGGCGATGACTTCCTGAAAGACGGTGCGGATCTGGCTTTCGTCGCACTCCATCAACAGCGCATCCTCGAAGGCATCCTGCGCCATCTGGCGTAGCTCTTCCAGATTTTCCCGCAGCACCTTTATCTTTTCCGTACAGGCGACGATGCTGCCGTCCGGGCGTTTCCAGGTCGTTTTCATGCGGTGATCCGGCGCAGGGCAGCGGTCAGCGCCTTGCATTCGGCTTCGGTGCCGACGGTGATGCGCAGGAACTGGTCGATGCGCGGCAGCTTGAAATGGCGGACGATGATGCTCTGTTCGCGGAGCGCCAGCGCCAGTTGCGCCGCATCGTGCTGCGGGTGGCGGGCGAAGATGAAGTTGGCGGCCGAGGGCAGGACGTCGAAGCCAAGGGTTTGGAGTTCTGCGGCCAGGGCGTCGCGGGTGGCGATCACCGCTTGGCAGCATTGCCTGAAATGAACTTCGTCTTCCATCGCGGCGGCGGCGGCGACGATGGCCAGACGGTCGAGCGGGTAGGAGTTGAAGCTGTTCTTGACCCGTTCCAGCGCCTCGATCAGCGTCGGGTGGCCGACTGCGAAGCCGACACGCAGGCCGGCCAGCGAACGCGACTTGGACAGGGTGTGGATGACCAGCAGGTTGTCGTAACGGGCGATCAGTGGAATTGCTGTTGCGCCGCCAAAATCGACATAGGCTTCGTCGACGACGACGACCGAATCCGGATTGGCCTGCAATATCTTCTCGATGGCGTTGAGCGCCAGCAGGCGCCCGGTCGGCGCATTCGGGTTGGGAAAAATGATGCCACCGTTCGGTCGGCCACAGTAATCGGTCGGGTCAATACTGAAATCGTCGGCCAGCGGGACAGTGACGTAGTCGACGCCGTAGAGACCGCAATAGACCGGGTAGAAGCTGTAGGTGATGTCCGGGAACAGGATCGGCGCGTCGTGCTTGAGCAGGGCCATGAAGACGTGCGCCAGCACCTCGTCCGAGCCGTTGCCGACGAAAATCTGTGGCGGCGATACACCATGCGCCTTGGCGACGGCGTTCTTGAGCAGATCGGCGTTGGGGTCGGGGTAAAGGCGCAGACGCGCCGCGTCGTCACCGAGTTCCGCCAGGATCGCCGCCAGCACCTTCGGGGAGGGCGGGTAGGGGTTCTCGTTGGTGTTGAGCTTGATCAGGTTGGCGATCTTGGGCTGCTCGCCCGGCACGTAGGGGGTGAGGTCGCGGACGACCCGGCTCCAGAAGCGACTCATGGGGTTTTCACGGAAAGCGTAAAAGTAGGCCGAAATGGTATCATGGCCCTCTATTCCAACGCCTTCGCGGCCTTACGTCATGCGGCAAGCTGAAATTACCCGTAACACCCTGGAGACGCAGATCACCGTGCGTCTCGATCTCGATGGCACCGGCCAGGGCAAGTTCGCCACCGGCGT
>Ga0209507_1000556_pt1 | contig 39380 bp, 65 predicted proteins | sample AD_UKC028_MetaG_FD_184414 | JGI IMG/M metagenome (GOLD analysis project Ga0209507, IMG submission 184414) | Active sludge microbial communities of municipal wastewater-treating anaerobic digesters from USA - AD_UKC028_MetaG (SPAdes) (version 2) | ecosystem: Engineered > Bioreactor > Anaerobic >...
AGGCCAAGGGTTTTCAGCTTGATGAATGCTTTGGTTACTTCGGATAGTGAATACGGAGTTTCAGCCGCGAATGATTTAATCCAATCAAACTCATTCTCTGCCTTGGCAGAAGATCCTGTGATGGTAATAAGTGCTGAATTGAGTACGTCGAATTCACGTTGAACCGAAACAAGTTTCCCTGCGAATTGAGCAATGGAAAAACCGGCGAACAATCCGCCAGCAAGTTTCGACAGTGAAGAAAACGCAGAACCGATTCCAGCCGCGGCTTTATCGGCGTCTTTGGCTTCTTTGCCAAATCGGTCTAATTCATCAGCCGCCTTTTTGATGCCTGTAGCGGCTTTTGACGAACCGCTGGCTATCTTCTCAAATGGAGATTGAGAACCTAGCTTGCCGAGCGATTGCGATGCCTTCTCGGATGCTTTGGCTACATTACTAATAGACCTTGCAGCCGGATCAAGGTCACGGAAAGCCGAACCGGCGTTTTTGGCTTTAGCGCCCATTGCCGCCAACTGAGCATTGACGGCATTAACGCCGGACGACATTCCTCCGGTAGATTTCTCGGCAGACGATGCGGCTTTTTCAAGTGCTTGCAGGTCGGATGCGGCTTGTTTGACGCCTTTTGTCTGTACCTCGACAATCAGGGGAATATTGTCAGCCATTATTTATCCTTGTGCATTTCTCGTAACGCTTCATCTTCCATGACGCGCAAACCTTCAAACGCCCATTGCCTGTCATCTATGGAAAGCATGTCCATAACGACATGAAGCGTGTTGTAGTCCATTCCATACGCTCCGCTGAACCCTACCCTCCACTGAGTACGCATAGCGTCAAATAGACGCAATACAGGCCAGTTTTCCGGCCATGCTTCCATGGCATCCGCTTCCCCGAAGTCTGAGCGTTTCAAACCAACCGCAGCCAATTCGGCGTCGGTCGGTTGATCCTCGTAGAACTTTCGGGAAAGCGCCCTCAGTTTCCCAGGCGGGCGTCGATCAATTCATGCATGTATGTATTGAATATCTCTTTTGAAGAATCACGATAGTTCTGGAATAGTTGATTGATAGAATCAACCGACAATTCCATATCTGCATCCCAAGATTCAATTAGATCAAGAAGGCATTCTGCATCGCCGCGCTTGTTCTCATATGCAAGTTTGAAAAACTCTTGCACACTGTCTTTAGACATATGCTTGAACACGACCGGAAGTTCCTGAACCTCACCACCCGGCGCACGGATTTTGACCGTGGCCGGAAAGGTTGGATTAGCCTTGATCTTGAACATCAGTAGCGCACCGGCTCAGCCAGGAATGAGAAGGTACATTCGCAAGCCATGATTTCATTGATAGACATGGAAGGCGTCTTGTTCAGCGAGATATAGGCGTTGTAAAGAAGCACCGAACCATCAGGCAGCGTAGCCTTGACAGAACGTTGCAGACGGTCATCGTTCGCTTCTGACAGAGCAATGAAGCCAGGTTGCGTAGCATCGTCAGCAATCGACAGCGTAAGACCACCGGCACTCTTGACGGTCGGGATGCGCTTTTCTGCATCGGATTCAAGGAACTGGTAGGTTACGAACTGTTGCTCGCCGCCGTCGGTTTGCGAGGAAAGCACTTGAGCGACTTGCGTCCAGGTCGTGATCTCGCGGATCGTACCAGTACCGGAACCAGACGGATAGATCGATGTCAGGGTAGTATCGATACCTTCCAGCGGAACATCGTTAGTGGCAACCGTGCCAGCCTTGACGATCTTGTTGGTCAGGCGCGACCAGCCGGAGGTTACTTCCATGAAGTCGCCGGTAGAGATGCCGTGACCGACTTCAAGCGTAGCAACGCCTGGATCTGCATTGGTAACGGCGGTCATATTCTTTGACGCGCCGTAAGCGGTTGCAATGGCGAAGGTAGTACCGTTAGGCAGTTTCACACTCATGATTTGGGCCTTTCAAGGGTAATTGCCCAAATGGGCATTAAAAAACCCGCGATGTGCGGGCTATTCGGATAATGTAAGAATTCTTACGCTACTGTTAAATGGTGTCGCAGCGGTAATGAATGGAAACCTTGACCACGTATCGACCTTGTTCATATTCTCCGATTCTCGGTGATGCTGGATTGGTGACTCGTATCGTCAGCCCACTAGCGGAAATCGAAAGATTGTTCGGGAATTGAGTGGCGATGTTTTCGACTATCGTTGCCACTGTTCCGGTTCCAACATTCTCGACGCCGACTACATCAATCTGGAATATTCCTGAGTACAGCACATGCGTTCCGGCAATGTCTTTGCTTGCCCTTGTCGCGGGCATATACCATGCGCGCAGATAGGTTCCAGACGGTTGATTGATTGGCGCGTTCTGATATTGAACGGTGAGTGATTGCGTTGCCGCCCATGTTGCCAAACGGCCTTCAAGCGCGGCGCGAATTGTTTTATCGGACACTGTTTTGAATTTCCATCACAGATAGCCTAACCATTCCATTTGGCGCTTGTTTCGACCATCCGTTTTCAAGCCTGTCGGCATACGGAAGGTTATTAGTCAGGAACACGCTTTGATCGTTCAACGTGTAGCTAACTACGGTAGAGGTCGCTTTTGATATGGCTCCGTTTCCGCTAGGGTCGATTGATTCAGAAGTCGATAGATTAGGCGTGCCAATAGAACAATTCCAGTTAGCCCGGAAGCGCCCGGTTAAAACCGGAGATTTTTCAATCACGCGACTGAATAACTCAATGGTGATTTTCTTCGCCACAAGTTCGGCTTTATCCTTTGCCGCTTCTATCTGCTTTGCAAGATTCAAGGCAAATGTGGTCATTTACGAACCTGCACTTCATACAGCACCGGCGTACCGGCTGGATTGGTTACAGTTACAGGAGGCACGATACTCCACGTATCGGAACCGATAATCAGCTTGTCGCCTTCGGTCGGCTCCGTGAGTCCGAATGGAGAGAGTAAAACTAGCCTGTCGCCAATCCTTACTTTCTCGCCGTCAATCAGCCCCTTGTCAAAATCAACCGTACATCCATGCCCGATCTGATCGGTATATGTTACGGTTACACCACCAGTAGAAGTATTGTAAGAAGTTCCAGATGCAACCTTCAAAGTTACCGATTGACCAAACTCAGTTATTAGGTCGTCTGCAACATCCGCCATTTCAGAATAGAAACTCATGCGCGGATAACCTTGGTACCACCGAGTCCGGTAGTCAATTGCTTCAGCAGCGCATCAATCGCTGCATAACGCTTTTGACCGCCAGTATCGACTGGGCGAGTTTCCTTAGTGATCGGGCCGACCTTTACCATCGTAGTTACAGACGGTTCTACATCAGCGAACAGGCTAGTCGTCAAAGCCTTTACGGCCAATTCAACCGTAGCAGAGCGCAGCCGATTCATTAGCGGATCATCGTCCCAATCCCACATTTGGCGCGGGAATTCAAGTGCTTGATAATGGTATGACTTTGCAGACCTGAAGTTATACATCGTGTCTATGTATTGCGTAGCATTACGGAGCGCGGCTTCTTTCACCTCATCCGTTCCAGTCCATGCGGTTAAACCGCGGGCGGTGCAATACGTTTCGGCATCGGCAACAGAGATATAGCTTTCAGCCGTATCCAATCCCGTACCGTCTTCGACAATCAGAGCCATTGCAACCTTTCAAATCCGCCCCGACCGAAGCCGAGGCGGTTAGAAGTTATCAGCCGAGCAACAGGGCGACGTGTTCGGTCTTAACGACCTTGACGCCCCAGGCACAACTGATCTCGTATTGCATCTGGCGATACTGCGGATACATCGCCACTTCGAACGAGAGGCCGGAACGCGGGTCAGTGACCGTAGTACGATCCGCCGCCATGTCGCCACCATCAGGCAGAGCCGGAAGGCGTTGCGCCAGAACGATAGCCGACTTGGCGAAGCACATGTTACGGGTGGTAGAAGCAACCATCGTAATTGCAACCGTACCCGTCGCAGCGGTAGCAGTCTTCAGGCCAGGCGCGGCGATGGTGATGGAACCAGCAGCAACGGCAGTGATAACGTACTTGTGCGCGTTCGACTCATGCGCCAGCGTAATCACATCGCCGGCAGCGAGGCCAGCGGTGTAATCGGCGGTAGCAGCAAGCGAGGTAGAGCCAACAGCACGAACCGCAGAAGTCAGCGTACCAGACGAGAACGAGCCGGCGGTGTGGAACTTGGTTTGACCGGATTCACGAACCATCATGCCGTTGATGTCGAGCAACACGCCTTGGCGAAGGATCGAATCATTAGCATTAGATGCGTCGTAACCGGCTTGCTTGCCGCGAAGGTTTGCACCGGCTGCGGTGTCGATGACCAGTTGCAGGTCAGATACCGGAGCGCCGTTATCGACCAGAATCTTGCGCGACAGCGAAGCGGCGGTGTAGTCGCCAGCGGTAGCGAACGGAACGGTCGCAGCAGCACCGGCAGCGCGGGATGCGTACAGGTGAAGACCGCACAGGTCGGATTCGATTTCATTCACGAGGGTGCGAATGGCTTGTTGAATCTGAGCGCCGCGAATGTTGCCAGCGCCATACGAACCGGCGACGGACAAGGTTTGTTCTCCATTCCAGCGGATCGGAACACGACGGGCCTTGGTGATTGCTAGAGTTACGTTACCGATGGTCTGGTCACCATCATCAGGCGTGGTAGCAGCAGGGGTGATGTCGCCAGCAGACGCAGCAGGAGCGACGAAGGTGCGGATCGTTTGATCCTTGGCGGCACGTTCGGCAGCAGCGTCCATAGTGACGGCAGGGATCATGCCGACCAGTTCGCGGGAAACAACGTCCAGCGATTCGTAGATTTCAGGAATGAGATTGGTAAGAGTGTTTGCCATGATGGTTCCTTGTTAGGTTATTTCGATACCAGCTTTTGAAACGCTCATTCGCTCTTTTGGAGAGAGCGCTTCAAATTCGGCGCGGGTCATTTGTTTAGTTGAACCCTTGCCCTGGCTGTTTCCGTTTGCGCCTGATCCTGAAGCCTTCGCTTCAAACCAGTGCGGCGCTTTGTTCTTCATGTCGCCGAACCACTCCTTGAGCGTTAGCGGCTTGCCGTCTTTGCCGAGTACGCCTTCAGCCGCAACAGGGTTTCCGTTGTCGTCAATTACGAACATCGAACCCGCACGATAGAGAGCGTCTTCCACGGCGAAGTGATACAGGCCCGCCGTTCCGGCCTCTGCACGAATGCTGTTTTCGAGTACGCGCTTACTGAATGCTTTAACCCGATTTTCTGCTACTTCACGGGCGGCGCGTTCGGCTTGCGTTTCAGCCTCGTAACCGGCTTTCATGCGCTCGGTTCGCTTGTTGATAACCTCGTCAATCTTTCCCGACTTGATAAGCGCGGCGTCTTCGTCTTCGGAGAATTTAGAGAGCAACGCTTTCATGGCATCGGGGTCGATACCTTCAAACCTTGCTAGCTGTTCCTTGGTCGCCTTTAGCGAGCCGAGGATTTCCGAATTCTTGTTCTTCAATCCCGCTACTGCGGAATCAATGAGCGCCTGAACTTCGGGCGCGACGGTTGCTGGGTCGTTCGTGTCTGACATGGTTTCCCCTTGGGAGTGATTTACGGCTTTGCCGTTGTTGCTTCCATCGCCTGACGATGGATGTAAAAAAGCCCCGGACCAGTTAAGGTGCGAGGCTTTGGTAATCTTTAGGCGAACGAATCCGCCACGGTTTTAGCTTAACTTAAATCTATTCCGTTTGCAATAGGTCATCAATCCACAAAACACGAGGCAAAACATCAATATCCTAATAGTTGTTTTGCTTTGGTATTGGCTTTGTAGAATCAACTTTGACGTTGATTTCTTCAAATGTAGGAATTACAACCGGCAATGATCTGTCATCGTTTATAAAATCTTGAAGTAGTTCAGAATAGAACAGTTTTCCATCAAGAAAAATACGCCTAGCGTTATCAATCAAACATGCAGATACATATCTAGGCTTTTCATTGATAACAAAAGCGGCAGAATAAGTGTAGTCGCCTACCATGTGATTACGTGTCCTTTTGCTAAACAGTGCAGACAGCATCTAACATTAATTTCCGCTGAATACAATCCGCAACTCATCAATCTTATCAATCGTCCCGCTCTCATCAATGCGATAAACGATTTTCGCCTCATACCATCCCGCCCGCCTGTCTGAAACCATCGCGTTAAACTGATCTGCAATGTCTTTGCACGTATCTGGAAAAGGATTGTTTTCTATGCCATCAAACTTAGATGATATTTCACCGAATTTCACCACGTCGTCACCTTCCCTTTCGACAAACAGACAACACAACATCTAACCTTAACCTGCTTTATGCCTTTGATAACGTCAGCATTACCGACGTTTGCATATATCCACGTATTCGATCCGCAGAACGGACAGTAACGCGAAACACTAGATAACCTGACAGATGATTTCGGTTCGTCCGGATTATCTTTTGATGATACCAATTCAATCATTTGGCGGAACAAGAATTCCTGATAGAAACTTTATATCAACGGTTCCCCATGCATTGTTCCATACGCCGTTTTCAATATAGTACGAATAGTCACCAACTGCAAGCATTGCAGTCCAAATAATTTGTACTACCTCTGGATAATCGCCTTCTATCGTTACCCAATAAAATCCATCTTCCATCATATTCCGGCTTTCCTGAAGTATTCCGCGTCACGCATGCGAAGATCTTCTAGCGTCAGTTTATCACCGGCACGATTCACGAAACGATCAACCGGCATCCCTGCACGAAAAAGTTTAGCACGTGATGGACCGAGTACTTCATTCTGGAATTCCGCAGGCTTGGTCTTCAGCCACTCGTTATAGGTCATCTTCGCCGGAACCTGCCCGTCCATACTTGCGCGGGTGGATTCAGAAAACTCCGGCAAATCGACGCCAAGTTCCTTGAACGACTTCAGCACGTAAGAGGTAGTCGAACGGCAGTTAGGATGCGCTGGCGGTCTTGGGCCTGAATTGACCGGATAGATATTTCCATCGCGCGCCTGACAAACCTCTGAAGTTTTGGAATCGAGTGTGCTCAACCATTTTACGCCTTTGACCAAATCGCTATTGGCTTCCGCGAACTTCTGGCGCGTATGGTTTGCCGTGTGGCTTATGGCAGTCCTTACGACTGTCTCGGCGTTCCTACGTGTAATCTCGATGATTCCATCCTGATACTGCCTAGCCTTCGTCCCTCTGATGCGGCGCACAATATCCGCGATTGGCTGGCCTTCGACGTAACCGATTCTCACGGCGTCCCGAATCTTTGCGGCTTTATCAGCTTCAAGCCCTGCCATCCATTCGGACAATAGACGACCTTGGAATGGACGCGATACCGTGGCAGAGACAACTTGAGCGACAGGAACGGTAGCAACTTGAAGCGTTACAGGTAGTTGATTCTGGAATAGTTGAGTCTGATAACCTAGTTCATAACCTACTAGGTCGGCAAGTTCGGCTTGCAGTTCAAACCGGATCTTCTGATATGCCGCCGCGTTGATTTCACGCACTGACGATAAAAGCGATTCCAGACGATCAACCGTGAAAGCGCCAGGAGGAAGCCGAATCAATGCCGATTCAAGTTTCTCGAACAGGTCTTTGTCAGTTCTGTTGAGTAGCGCAATGACCTTATAGACTACTTGGTTCTGGTAGCGAATCAGATCATGGGAGTGGTCTATTGCTGCCGTCTGCAACGCTTCATTTACAGAGGCCATTAGTCTATTTCCGCAAGTATGAAAAGCAACGCGATTGTGTCGTATTCGTCGTTTCTACTAATTTGTTCAGAGATTAGTAGAGAATTAGTATCATCTAGCCTATCTAGATCAGTTGTAAAGGATTCCTTGACAGCTTCGACCAGATCATTGACCGGCGCTAACGGCTCAACCTGTGCAACCTGTTCCGGCTCGATTACTTCCGGTATCGGAATGACGACAGGTTCAGACGGTTCCGGATCATTGGCTCTGGCAATCCGCGCCAATACTTCGGAGGATTCACGCTCAATCTCTGCGAGTCGTTCTGCCTCTAGTCGGTCGCGTTCCTCTTGCGCCCGTTTAATTCCTTGGCGGAGTTGGACTAGATTGACGTGAGAATCATCGCCTCCACCATGAGCAACGCTTACATCCGGAGCAAGCAAAAGACCAATAGCCGAAACCTGAATGAACCCGGCTAAAAGTCCTATGCTTGCGATATTCTTTGGCGAACTCATGTCATCCTTACAACCCTAACGTCGGTTCCGATCTGTTCAACGCTTTGCAAAACTCCACCTGCGCTTATTTCCGTTGCGCTTGCAGACATTTGATTATCTGGGTCAAGTCCTAGCCGTTGCCATACGTCAAGAATCATTGCAGACGGATTTCCAGACGCATCTAATCCGCTACGCAAACTTACAACCTCAGTCGGTGTTGTTGTCTTTGAAATGGTCACGTTCCCGAATGTTGCAGATTCTTCGCTTTCAACCAATGGAGCTTCAGAATCAAGGCCGAACCTTCTCCAAATATCAGTCAGCATGTCTATCTCTGACTGATTAAGAACAGCACCGGATTCGACGTAAGCTGAAAGCGATGCGCTCAGACTTTGACTGGCACGGACGGCTGCAGAAAGGTCGATTGATAGCGTATTTCCGGCGGCGATTACAACAGACAGGTCGGAAGTAGCAGAATTTGCAAGCTGAACAGCAGCGGCTAGAGACGTGCTTGCACTGGCCTGAGCGCGGACGGCGGATGACAGGCTTGCACTTGCAGAATGGTCGGCACGGACTGCGGCTGTAATCGTCGCAGTGACGACCGATGCATTGACCTCCAACACATAGGCGGCAAGGCTGGCCGATACTGTCTGCGCCGTCTGGACAACAGCAGTTAGCCCGGCGGAAACGGTAAAGGCTTGACGGACGGCTGCTGCGACCGATGTGCTGGCGGTGCGAGGTTGAGCAATAGCCGCATCAATGCTGGCGACGGCGGTATTCGCTTGTCGAACGGCGGCGCTGATCGTCGTTGTTGCTGTTTGTGCGGCGCGGATCGCGGCGGCGAGCGAAGTAGTTGCCGTGGTTCCGGTTGCGGTGACGATGTTCGCGTCAAGGCTTGACGTTGCCGTATAAGCGGCGCGAATGGCCCCTGATACAGATGCGTTTGCCGTCCGGTCGGTGCGGACTGCGGCGGCAATCGACGAAGTTGCGGTATTGGCATGGCGGATCGCACCGGACAGGCTGGCTGTAGCCGTCTTCGCTTGCAGGATTGATGCCGTCAGGCTGGATGTTGCAGTGCGGTTTTCTGCGACGGCAGCGGCGACTGATGCGGTCAGCGTTTTCGGTGTGGATGCTGTCCCGGCTGGTACTTCAAACTCAGCCCATGAAACATGCCATGCCACTTAGGTCGCCTCGAATTGCAATCTGAGCGCCGAATAATCCGTGATCGAATCCGCTTCGCCGCCGGTCAGAGTCTGCTCATAGGTGGTCAATGAAGTAGGTGCGCTGGCATGCGCCCAGGTGGCGATGGTCGTCGTGCCTTGGCGCAAGCGGACAGTGATTCCGCCAGAATCCGCCGCAATGCGGTAGCGCACGATATGGCCGGAACTGCTACTAGGATCGCTCAGGGTGCCGAGCGCAACTTCGCATGTGCTTGCGCCCGTCGTAACTATGTAATAAGCATCGCTGGCAGCGGTTTCGTCAAGCATGGCGAACAGGTCGGAACCGCTTGAGGCCGTCCAAGTGCCTGCCGATACATCGCTGGTCGGTCGAGCATATTGCGCCGTGACGGTCGAGAAAAATAACGGTATAGTTTCCGGAGCGAATACTTGCCATGGATTTTTTGATATGGCTTCAACTTCGCTGGCATTGAGCGCGCGATTCCAAATAAACACACACGCTAGAAACCCACCAAAACCAGCGCCACTACCTCCACTTGGACCTAAACGAACCTCGCTTGCGCTTCCTGTAGCTGACGAGGCCGAAACGCTTGCAACTTCTATTCCAAGTCTATATAAGCGAGCTGTAGACCCATCATGCGTACCACAAATAGGTTCAAAGTTATTAAGCGATGGTGCGGTAACGTCTACGGCGTCACGCTGCGCCGTGTCATATACACTAAACCTCCATCGGTTTGCGCTATTGATTTTAATATAACTGCCTTTTGTAGATACGTCATACCCAATTACGCCGGAGTTTCCACCAATATAGCGAATGGGTTTTGCCAGAACAAATAATGTTGACTTTGGAGTTATATAGTTCCCATCTACATAATAATAGTCAGAGTTATCTATTGTGGATAATAATAATCCGTTATGGGAAGTAGTTACAGTTATTGGTTGTGTGCCTTTAAGCCGATTTTGACCAACAACAGTATTTCCATAGGAAGCGAATATCAATCCAGTCGTTATTGAATTCGCCTTATCAACTGCAACATAACCTGTTGGTTGCTTGTCACGAACCTTGCGGACGAGATGGACCGGCATTTACGCCGCCGGTGCGTAGGTGAATGGCGTGATCTTGACCGTCGTCGGGTTACTGGTATAACTGATCTGCTGCCCGGACGAATTCAGGATGTAGAACTGTGCCTTCTGCACCCCTTCTAGCGAGATTACAATCGGCTTGATCAGTGCAACATCCTGATTATCGACCACGAATGAACCGACATATTTGCCCAGATAGGTAATATCAGTTGCCCCGGGCCGAGGCGTTTCGTCGCTGGTTCCGTCAATGTCATCCAGCGTCATGTACAGATCGACTGTTCCCCCCGCTGTTGGGGCAGCGGCGAAAGTGTCAGGGATGCCCAACACTGCACGGGCGTAGGTATAGAGCGCGGTCGAATTGTCCAGTTGCGTCATCGTGCAGCCGGACAGACCGGAATAGGTATTCGCCCCACCAGCGAGTGCAGCGGCGAGCGAAATCACCGTGGTCGAGCTGCCAAACACCATCTTGAGTTCGTTTGCCATTGCTTAGAACCTGTTCAGTGCTGACTGGATTTCAGTCATGCCGATATTCCCAGGCACACTTAGCTTCCACGCAGTCACAGTGTTTTCAGTGGCACTAGTTCCGCCGAGATACTTTTCGCCATTGGTCGCCTTGCGGGTACAGGCTTGCAGGACGGAAACAGAATCTTGGTTTCCCCACGCGTCAACAACTGCCTTGCGGAGCTTATTGCGGGCCATGTTAAGAGGTGCGAAATCAAGCATCAGCCGCCATGCGTCCCGCTTGCCTGCTGTGAGGCTGTCAAACTTAGCAACATCAGTAGCCTCGAATAGCAGACCACCTGTCATCGACGGATTCCACGCATCCTGAGCCGAGGCGCTATTGACCCATTCGGTAATTGCTACATCGTTCCGAATGGCGAGCGCATCGACACACGCCTGATTCGTTTCAGCACGGATGCCGGCGGCTAGGGTTTGCAGTTGGTTATCGGTAAGCATTATGGGTACATCTCCTGTTTCGTGACGATGACGTTGTTCGCTTGCTGATAGACGCGCACGCCATCTAGTTCAGCGACTAGCCAGCAGACCTCGCTGGACTCTCCGCTGCCGACACCTTTCACGGCGCGGCGCTTGAACATGCGGCCACTACCCATCAGTGTGACAGTAATTGTTCCGTCGCTGCCGTGCTGGTTTCCTTCAGCGTCGGTGGTGATCTGATGAACAGGATCTGCCATCAGATTTCATCCCAGCCAATCGTCATGGTTTCGCTTGGGGTGATGCCGCCGCTTGCGGTGGTTCCTACAGTCAGCATCATGACCAGATGGTCGCCTTTTTCGCCGGTGCTGGTGTATGGGCCAGCGCCAAGGGTCAGCGGCGATCCGCTGGTATAGGTGAAGGCGTCGGTATAACCAGCCGTGCCTGTCGCTTCTGCCGGCGTCGCATAGGTAGTGACGGCCTTGGCATACAGGGTGACGCCAGTTCCGAGGCCGTTGGCCCCGTCCATGTAGGCTTTGATGTTGGTGATTTCCGTGTAGGTGCCGCCGGTCACATTGAGGCGCAGCCACTTCTCGAAGCTGTAATCCACCCCGGCGCCCGGCTTGACCATCGGGTTTCCCGTATCGACCGTGGAGTTGTCCGCATTCTTGAAGCGGATGCTGCCGCTGGTCTTGTCGGTCGGCGTGCCGCCGGCCCCGTTCTTTTCAATGATTTGTACAGTTGCCGCCATGATCTATCCTTTACTGAATGGTTGTTTCTACGGTTGCGCCTGACGGTTTCCCATCTGCGCCATAAACGAGGGTGATTTGTTTCTTGATGTTGCCCTGGTTGTCCATTACGACAATCGGAGCCGGTTGCGCTTGTTGCTGTTGAGATTCAGGACGTGCGGCCAATTGAGCAACAGCAGCGGCAAGCGAAGCGATCTGAGCATTGATTTCAGACAGATCAATTTCTGCCACTTGCGGTTCTGCTACTTGTGCGGATAGGGTTTTGACTTGGCTTCCGAGTTCCGAAAGCGCATTAGTAACCGCTTCCATCTCATTAGCTGAGTCCTCGTTATCGTCATCAACAGGTTCGACCTGCTCATTCGGTTGCGTCGGTTGCGTTTCATCTTCAGCCATTCCGAGCGCCATGCCCTGTTCGCTAATCCGTTCCTGTTCGTCGTCCCATTCATTCTCCGGAGAGATGATGCCGCGACGTTTCCACTCATCGAACATGGTTTCATCGGACAGCTTGCCTGATTGATTCGCCTTCAACAGAAGTTCGGCAGATGCTTCGCCCAAAGTGGCCGCGCCGAAGTCAGTAAATAGCGACACAGAACCGCCTTCAGCCTCGCCAACCCAATCAGCCATGTATTGCAGACATTGATCTAAACAGTCTTCAAAGACTTCCACGATCTTCTGCAAGGTGCATCTGTTCGCCTCGTTCTCGCTTGTGACTTGAGTAGCGGTAATATCGCCGGGCTTCAGAACGAGAAGTTCCGCGCCCGTCTGACGCATCCGTTCTTCAAGGTCTAGCAGAGACTTACGGCCTGCTTCGATAGCCTGGCCGGAATGTTCCACGAAGCGCATATCTGCGCCAACCGGAAGCCCTACGGCAGAAGATGCCCCTACAGTGATAGAAGTGTTATCAGCGCCCACTGTAACGAGGATAGGAACCCTCGCCACATGGAGGATGGTTTGCTGATCTGACAATGACTGCCAGTGCTCGACATTCTGGAATGCCAACTCCAACAGCGGAGCCAGGCCAATCCCGAAAGACTTACGGATACCGTAGAAGAAAACGAACGGGATTTCGCTTAGTGTCGTCGTCCCTTCTTCGTAGATTACCCAATCGTCGCCTAGCTTGCGATAGACGAACCATAGCCCAGGCTCAAGGACTCGCACTTGTTCCACTTGTTTCGTGCCGAATGGCCCGTCTTCCTCTTCGACAGATTCCAATAGCCGAACTTGGGTTAAGACTTCCATACCGTTGCGCTTGGTGGATTTCCAGCCGATGATGGATTGCGGCTTGTAGTGGGCGAAGTATGGACGAACGCCCGTTACCATTTCGTCAGCGCGAGTGCGAACCTGCGAGGCTTGCGGATAATCGACTAGGACGCCGGATAGTCCGTAGCTGATGCAGTCAAGCATAACGTCAGCAGCGAAAGAATGGAGATTGCGCCCGGACAAATCCACATCATCAAGCCATTCGACAATGCGCGGCGGAGTGCCTTCGTCAATCGCTACTGGCTTGGAAAAAGGTTTTGATGCCATCACCTCAACGGTACGGGAAAACGCGGGGTAGAGCGTTGCCGTTGCCAATCGTGAGGCGTAGCTTTCTGCCTGTTCGTTCGGCCATTGCGGGAGGTATTTCGTAGCGCCTTTCCGCATCGCTGAAGTGCCGGACAATAGCGCCAGGATCATCGGCCATTGCGTACCCATTACCGAGATTGCTTCGGACTCGCTTCGGACTGTTTTTTCCATGCTTACATTCTCAGTTGTGTAACGACGGCAAGCCGCTTCTGTATCGGGTAACGATTCACGATGAAATAACCAGCCGCATCGTTCGTGTGGTCAAATCCTGTTTTCTTGTCAGGTTCTCCAGCATCGTCATACGCTTGCTGTTCCAATGATTCAGTTAGTTTCGGGCAACGATCCGTGTTTATCTTCCATCTGCGGTCGCCTTTATCATTCAGCAACATTGCGTTAGTTGATAGAACCCTGTCTCTGACAGCTGGATTTTGCGTATCAACTCTGACGATAAATCCAGCCTGCCTCAATATGCTCAAATCTGACTCGCTGGCGTTCTTCGAACTTGTGTTCTGACCTGAAGCATCCGGATAGACAATGATCTGATGGCCAGCCTCTTGATATCGTTCCTCAAGAATCTTTGTTATCGCTGGCGTATCCCTTACGCCCGTCAGTTCTGCGACCGTGTATGGATTGCCGTCACGAATAACGCTGATGATTCCGGTCATGTTCAATACGTTGAAGTCCATACCTACGTGAAGAACTTCATGCGGTCGCTCTATCTCGTCTGTATGAGAAAGCGCCCTGTCGAAACTTGGATAAACACTTCCTGACGTAAGGTTAGTGAATTTGCCCCTGAGATACGCGCCAATCAACTGAGGAGGATAACTAGCCCTCAGTGAATCTATGTAGTCTTCAGGTAGATTGGCCTCGTTATCGTATGTGCTTGCCTGCACCATTCCATATAGGCCGGATAGTTCTGGCTTGTCCCTGACTGACTTAACAAACTGTTGATAGACGAACCTGAATCCCTCTGGCGTAGTTGTTACATCAACGCCATTGTTTAATCCGTCTTTCTTGTAACGAAGGCGGGCAATGATCTTGCGCCAGGCTGTTGCAGCCTTGTCAGTCTTCATTACGTCTAGTTCGTCGATTAGCGCCTTGCCAATCTTGAAACCTACGATATCGCCAGGCTTTTCCATAGACCGGCAAAGGATTGTCCCTCTACACTTGCGACCGGAGAAAAGCGTTACCTCTTTATTTGATTCGTGAATCTTAGTCGTCAGGCCAAACGAGAAAGCAACCTCGTCAATGGTCGGGTAAAAGATATCCCTAATCTGCCCATAGGTCGGCGCGAAGTAACCTGAATTAACGCCAGGCCATTCCCATGCATGACTACAAAGCCCGGACGATCCTACCCATGTCTTTCCGCTTCCAAATCCAGCAACGAATGCGCGGAACTTTCTATCCATAGACAGGAACCGCGCTTGTGGAATGTTAAGCGTCGGATTCATCTGGCCTGATTCGTGCATCCTTTACAGTGATTTCAACCTTTACCGGCGTTTGTGCGGTTTCGTCATCTTCCTGTTCTGGTGCAGCACGCCAATTAGAAGGTTGGCGATTCTTCAGCCAGAAAATACAAGCTGTGGTATCTGGAGGGTAATACTTGCGTATCTTTGTCTTAACGATCCGCTTGTCTATAACGCGGATATCTACTTCGGTATGTTCATACCCGATAGCACGATGATAAAGACTTCTCTCAACCCGTTCGTCAGGGATTGCCTTTGACTCATTTAGGGCGTGAAAAAACTCTTCATGCTCGTTCTTCCAGTTAAACAGTGTTCTAACCCTGATTCCGAAGAAATCAGCAATCTCAAGGTCAGTAGCGCCTAGCTTTCCAAGCTTCTTTGCCTGTTCAACGAATTCTGTGCGATATTTAGATGGCCGCCCAATGTTTTTAGCGGTCACTCCAAATTCCTTTCATTGGGAGAAGGTTGCGACCATCCGGATATGCTTTCGCACTGGTCGCTGCGGTCGGAGGGAGACAGATGAAACGCTTGAAACTAGACATATGTGGCAGTAATTGACCCGATTAAAGCAATCGCCAGTTGCTACGCTACTCGCTTCTATTGACACGTCAGCGATAAGTTCGGCTTTCAGACTTCCCGCAACCTTGTGAGTCCGGGCTATTTTTGGGCGAACGAATCCGCCACATGGTGAATCTATCATTGTTCTATTCTGTTTGCAAGTCAAAGCATGACGTCAATTTTTACCAGTCCGATGTATGAATTGGCTGAAGGCTTTGAAATGCTTTGCGCTTTGATTATCGTAACGCTTACATCGTCAATGTTTGCGCCAGTTCTCGACTGTAGTTCTTCAAGCATTCGCTGGATTTCTGTTTCGGTTCTTCGTATATCGTTTCTTGCTTCGTCAATGGTCACAATACAACCCCTTTCCGTTTGCAGATAACTACTAACCGATCATGGGCAAGTATAAGCGTATCCTCGAAATTGTTACGCGGAAACCTGAACACGCTACAGACGCCATACTTTCTATTTATCGCAGCACGTTGCGCTGGTTCCAGGTCATCAATGGCCGAGTCAATCGTTTCCATCGTTGCGTTGTCTGATTGATGGCACATATCCTCAAATGTTGATAGTCCTGCGCATGAAAAACCTGCGGATCGTGAATTGAATCCTGTCTTTGTCCGATAGGATGATTGCCATTGCGCCCAATCTTCCAGTAGCAATATGAGTGCTTCGACTTCGGATATTTGCATTATTCAACCTATGTTTGTCGTGATTATTGCATAATCAAAGTTTGTATCATTGTGGCTTATTTCGTTTATCCATAGATTATTTTTAACCAGGTACTCTTTATCGGTAGTCCTTTTGCATCCTTTGCACATGCTATCTATTGCCCTGCGGTCGAATCGACATAGGCGGTTAATGTCGTAATCCTGGCAACCGTATTTCATGGAAGACGATAGCGATCGCGGCAGAACCCGCAGGCACCATTCACAAGGCGGACGTAATCATTACCGCATAGGTCGCATGTTCCTGCTACTCCAACTGGAATCTCTGCTGCTCTAATCATTGCAGCTTTGACGTGATCGTCTATTACTGATTCAATGAAGTAAGTTGCACGGTCGGCCTCGTCGCCGTGGCAGTCTTCGCGTTCAATCTCCATTTCTCAACTCCTTTGTTTTGGCACGGTAGGTTGAAATAATCTCTTTCAGTTCGTCAATCGAATACTTCTTTGGCTCTTGCGGCCCTTCCAATCGTTCGACTTCTGCTAGTCCTATCTTCTGAATCAGATTTACCCGATAAGGTATCAGATTACCGTGGAGGTGTGTATTGCAGGGCATGCATTGTTTGTGGATATTCATCAGGTCAAATCTAAGCGCAGGGCTTGATCCGGTTGATCTGTAGTGACCACCATGCCATTGCCCTTCATGGTACCGCCCGCAGCTTATACAAGGATCTTTGTCATCCCTAATACGGACATAGGCATTTACCGCTTGTTGAGCCTCTCGCATCCATTGTGCGCGTGTCTTGATTGATTCACGTTTGGCCTTTATCTCTTTGCGCTCGGCCCTGGCTAGTTCCATGTCGGATTTCGACTTTACGCGCCATGCGTAGGATTGAGCGCAACGTAATCCGCACACGGCCTGTAATGGCTTTAGTGGAATGAACTTGACGCGGCAAACTTTACATGTTTTCTCTTTCACGCTGCAAACCTTTCAGGCTCAGAGAATTTCACGCCATTGTTTGCGCCCCATGCAAGAACGTAGTCGAGCAAACTGGCGAACCGCTTTTTGCTCATTGCAGCCGTACTCTCACGTAGATTAACCACCTCACCCTCCAGTCCGATCACCATCTCCGCAGGCTCTCCGGTAGCGATTGCATGAGCCGAAACCATGATGACCTTCCACTGGAGCATGGTGCGCTTCTTCCCCATCCATTCCTTTTGATTTGATATGTCCGTTAGCAAAGGATGTAGCATCGCGTTCTGTTCGCTTGAACGTGTTGGCTGGCCTATGGATACCACCATGCCTATTTCAGACGATTGTACGGCCTTGCAGATAGCTTGACGGGCAATATCTCCGGTGATTGTGTATTTCATTCCGCAATCTTCTCAGAATCAACCTTTGCGCGATGCTCTCGGTACGTTTCTACCTCAGCAAGTGCCAGTGCTTCAGCTTTCTCGCGTGGAAGTCCGGCGCAATATTCAAGAATTGCCGCACGCTCGGAATACATCTCTTCGTAGTGCTTGAAGTCGTCGTTCATTTTTTCTTGTTCCATTGTCCAACCCTCGTTTCGCTCAATTTAATCCCGCCTTCCAACTTAGCACCGCGTGTTATTCCGTTTTCACTTGCGTAGGTAACTCGTACATCTGGAAACTCTTTGCGGAATGAATCTACTAGCCTGGTGATCGTCGGCATGCTAATTCTGTTTTCTGCGGCACGATCATTAGACTGTTTCCGCATTGCTTCAACTTTGTCGAATACAGTCATGCTTTCACCCATTGATTTGTTCCGGCGTACTTCTTCAACAACTTTCCTTCCGTGGTGCAAATTTGCATATCGACCATTTCGGAAACGCATGGCCGGAACCTTGCGTCATTCTTTGCTGAGTCAAAGATCATCTTTAGCTGCATTTCTGATCGCGGATGCGTTGCCCAATGCCTGTCTATTCCGTCGCTGAATTTTGGCTTTAGTTCGGCAGCAACCTTGTGCGACATTTCGCGGGCGCGTTCAACGTCTTCTGCGGTCGGAGTGTATGCAAGTGCTGTGGCTTCTTTATTCGGAGCATGGCGACACAAATCACGCAACTGAATAGAGTTTGGAACATGATCTCCAGGAAGGTTAGCAAGCGCCCACGCTATTGCGTCCAAGTTGTTATCAAATCCGGCAAGTTCAACAGCAAGCGATTCCTTGAACATTTCAATGCCAACATCTACGCCATTTTCCTTTCTTGAGAATTTTCCGGCGAACTGTTGCCCATAAGTTCCCTGCAAACGCATCACAATGCGCGCACACGCATCTGAACGAAGTCTCATGATGTCTCACCTTCAATTAGCATTCCAGATAACGCCTGGCGCGCTTTAATGGCAGCGGCTAGTTTATCAAGGCCAAGCGCCTTGTTGGTGATCGAGTCGCTAACCTCCTTCTGTGTTTGAGGCTTGCGCGGAGGATTTCGATAGAAGCCTAGGAACTGGTCTATTTTTTCAGCATCCCTAAGGATTAGGTCTAGTGAGTCGTAACGCTGGCCGTTTGCATTGTCTCCCATGTGGTACGGAGACATAGAGCAACCTTTTATTGCGTTGCATAGGTCTTCAACGGAATAACCAAGTGTCAGTGCTGAACGAATTCTCTTTTTGCGCTTGTCGTCAAGCTTCGCCTTGTCGTGAGAAAACGTAACTTTCCATAGTCCAAAGATTTCCAAAACATCGTCAGCGCGAAGCGCGGAATTATTGGATTGGATTGGATTAGGATTTGATTCAGATTGGATTGGATTGGATTGGTTTACGTGCACATTTGCTAGCAATTGATTGCAGATGATTTCATTTCCGCATTCTGGCATAGGATATTTCGCCCGTTTAGCCCGTATTTGCTGGTGTTTAGACCAACTCGTTATTGCGATGTATGGCCTTCCTTCTACTTCATAAACGAAAACCAGTCCAGCCGCTTGTAAAGCACCTAACATCGCTTGAATGTCTTTGATAGCAATTGATTTCAATGGATAGCATTTGCTTGCAATTATCTTCGGCCTTCCATCAAATAATCCAAAGTCATCGCAATTTACCATCAGGCGATAGAACAAAACTTCTTGAGAATCTGTAAGTGAATCAATTTCTTCGCTTGTGCAGATCGTTTCCTTAATGATCCTATTGGGCATTGTCGTTTTCCCTGATTTTGTTCCAACAAATTCCGCAAAAGTATGCGAATGAACGGCTTTTATTACGCATCCTTGCGTTAGCGATTTCTGCGGCTTCTACAACAATCTGGGACGGAAGCTTTTCCAAAAATGACTTGATGCTTTGTAGTTTATTCCTATTAAAACGCTCTGCAACACATCCCTCTAGCGAAAAAACAACCTCCCAAGCGTCATTTTCAATGCGTTCAGCTTGTTGCGCTAGAGCGTCACTATAGGCGCGGATTTGCTTTTCGCGCTCTAATATTTCTTTTGCCTTTTCTTTCATTGATATAGACGGAGCAACAGATGAAAGAGGAGTAGCACTTTTCCCAAGGTTGCAACTTGCACATGCCGTAATAAGGTTGTCCAGGTTGTTCTTTCCGCCAAGTGAAACAGGCGTTATATGGTCAATGTGCAGTAGCGTATCTGTTGGAGTTGCACCGCAGTATTGGCACTTAAACGAATCGCGCTTCAATACTTCAAACCTTATCTTCTTGCTTATCTGCTTTCTTTCGTTCATACTTTTACTCACTTATCTATGACGCCACCCGAGGGTTACAGCCCGCTGACGGTTGCGTTATTATGTCTGCAATTCAGGCCGCAGCCTTCGCCTTGATTCGTGCATCGCGTTTTTCCTTGCACTCGAAGCACCTGAAGCCCAACTTTCCTCCCCTGGCCTGCCTGCCAAGTCTAGGCATGATTCGTTTGCATACAGGGCATTTGAACGAGTTGTGGAAGCGTACAGAGTTCAGCGATGACTCTTCGTGCTGCTTGGTTCGGTCGCGGTAGTCTGCAAGTGATTGCGGGTGGTTTGGTACGGTCATTCGAATAGCCTCACTTGTCTGTATGCGTCTTCAATTCGTTTACATGCAATGTCGAAGTATTTGCGTTCGCGCTCGATTCCGTAGAAGATCTTACCCATGTTGGCGCAGGCAACTCCGGTTGTTCCGCTTCCCATGAATGGGTCAGCAATAACAGCGCCAGAATTTGCAAATCTGCTTACCCAACTTTCAAGCAATCCAATCGGCTTTCCAGTCGGATGATCGCCATTCGTTATAACTGGTCCAATCCAGTTACCATGTGATCCACCACCATTCCAGACCTTCTTTTTACCTTTTGGATAAAGGTAAGCAATCCCATCCCACCCATTAGCAGGTCGGTCTGCTGATATTTGAGGCATTGGATTTGTTTTCACCCACACACCAAAACGCACAAGCTCGAAATAATGATGTGGCTCAAACTCTAGTTTTGCGATGTGCCTCCAGTCCATGTTGGCAATAACCCACCCGTCGCAAATAACCGAACAAGCATCTAGCAAATCATTGATTGCCTTGAAGTCGATTGCATTGAAGTCGATTGCATTGAAGTCGATTGCCTTGATCCCACTTCCTCCGCCAGCATTACTTTTTGCGTTGCTGTGCGTTTTCTCGCTGTAAGGCGGATCGGTCAGCACCAGATCAACCTTTGGCAACGACTGCAGAATCTCGCGGCAGTCTCCGTGATAGAGCGTTGCGTTTCCTATTGTGAATATATCGCTCATTTGTTAATCATCCCGCTAAGTTTCTTCACGACGGCATCGGTATCGGAAAACTTGTCGAATGTGCCGATGTAGGTTTTGTCACCACTGGCGATCAGTTGCTTCGTGTAGATCGTCGCTCCGAATACGGCATCCAGCTTGCCTTTGAACTCCGAAGTAAATACCGCGATAGGTGATTCATTGGTAGCGAACTCGATACGCTCCATGATGTGTTTTAGTGTTGCGTGACTCATTTCATTCCTTTCGGTGCGTAGAGTGGTGTGGTCGCTGCGTGGCAGACATCGTTCCGAAAGAACAACGCCCCGCCCTGTGGATCAATATTCATCCACGCAACCGGCTCCCCAAGCCATTCCCGCAAGGCGCTGTCGTCGGGCTGGATGGCGAGTGCATCTTTTAGGTATCCAACCTGAATGCCAGAACACATTTTTATAAGTTCATCCTTTACCTTGATCGCGGCTAGTGCTGCGGCGAGTTGCTGGTGTTGGGCTTCGTTTGCCTGTCTAGCAAGCCGCAATTCCTCGTTCAAGGTATCTAGCCTGCTTGGCTCGCACGCCAATAGGCCGCCGGGGTCTTCTACCAAGTGACGCTCGATCCAGTCTTTCGGTTGTTCATAGGTTGTCATAGCTTTATCCTTGAGCGCAGAGTCGTCAGGCTGGATGGCGAGTGCATCTTTTAGGTATCCAACCTGAATGCCAGCACACATTCTTATAAGTTCATCCTTCGCCTTGCAAGCGGCTAGTGCTGCGGCGAGTTGTTGTTTAAATTCAATGATGACTTCGCTCATGGTCATTGTCAGATCAGTACGTGGGTCGTTAATGGCCTCACCGATAGTCTTTAGCTCAGACTTCAATGCGGCGAGTTGCTTACGCAGGTCTTCTGTTTCACGTTCTAATGCGTAGCAGTAATCTTCATGTGGCATTTTGGCTACTCCGGGTAGTTATTAAAATCGCGCTTGGGAAGTCCGTGTTGTTCTCCGCAAGCAACGCCAATTGCCAGCACCTTGCGCAGACAGTTGAGTGCTTCAAGGTCATTGTTGGCGCCCGCCCAAGCATTTTCAGCGCGAGCCAGATGCACGCGCATCAGGGTCAGGTAAGCGCCGACGCTCTGTGGGTGATCGACCAGATCGCCCCACTTCATTTCTTGGTAGTAACGCTCAGCGCCGATGGCATCGAAGACTTTGGCGCGGGCTTCGGGTAGTTTGGTTTCGACTTGCGGCTGTTCGATAAGTTGATCGAGTGCGCCAAGAATAGCCTTGTGACTGAGACACAAATCTTCGTTCGTGACATCTTTGCCGACACAGCTTTCGTGATATTTATAAGCGTAATCTGCAATCAGCGTGGCGATGGTGAGTTTCGTTGGTTTGTTCATTTGATTCTCCTTGGTAAGTTGTTTGTAATTCCCTAGTTCGTACTGCGCTTTTGCTAGAACTTGTTGCATTACTGGACGTAGGCTCATTTCGTCGGCTCCCATGCGCGGTAGAGTGGAAGGTAGTGAAGTTGTGTATTCAACCAACTAAAAGCGAACTCTGGAGCCATTTCGTATATAACTTCTTGGCACCAAGCAGTAGGTTTCTTCTTGCACAGGATCAGACCATCTAGGTCAGCGGTGGCGGCGAGTGCTTGCATTAGTTCTTCGTACAGATCGTTGCACGTTGGCTTTACATGAGCCGCTGCTTTAGCGACAGCATACCGCAGCATCACCTCGCGCTTCTGCGAGGCCTCTAGTTGCTGGCGCAGGGATTCGATCTCTTGCTCCTGTAAAAGTAACTTATCGTTGTTGTAATAGTTGCTCATAATTTCCCTCTTATGTGTATTGAAAAAGTCTCGGACATACGAACCATCCGAACAGGATTGAGATTGCCAACCATAGGGCTAGGATGGTCATTTACAGCGCCTAGCCAGCCGAATGAACAGCCAAGCATAGAAACATGCCAGTAGGCCGATTCCGATTGATTTAAGAACGATCATGGCTCGGACAAAAAAATTCCAGCCGAATCCGAAGACTCAAGGCTGGATAAACTCGGCTTTGCGCCGAGGTCGGAGGGAGACAACATCATTCTACTCCTCTAAAGTAATCTGCCAATGCCTGAATGTGATTGACACCAGGATTAGCCGTAGTGCGCTGATGAATCTTCGCAATGGTTCCGTATGGTATCCCTGTAGCCTTTGAGATTTCCACATGACGGCCCTTGTTCTCGGCCAGTTTGCGAAGTACATAATCTAAGATCGGTTCGGTTTTCATGTGCTAACTATATCCAAATTTGGGCAAGTGAAATCATAAATAATTTTATAGCTAGATAAAAATTACTTACGAAAAAAGTCATTGTTGCGCTTTACTTGTTTGCCCAAATACGGATAATGAACACATCGAAACACACAGCGCAACGAGGGAAACGAGATGACGAAAGCACAAAAAATAAGCGAAATGATCCTGCATGAACTGGCCGTTACCGGAAGCATAAGCCAGGCATTTGACAAGGTTTTAGGAGAGGGCGCTTACGACAAGCTGGCGTCCGATGTGTATCACGCACTAAGAGGGGAAACAAAATGATTTATATCAAACATAAATTTAGCGAAGTAACTATTTGTGAGTTTGATGTTAAAACGATCAGGGAAGCCGCTGAAAAAGGAAAAACCGATCTGCGCGGAGCCAATCTGTACGGAGCCAATCTGGACGGAGCCAATCTGTACGGAGCCAATCTGGACGGAGCCGATCTGTACGGAGCCAATCTGCGCGGAGCCAATCTTGACGGAGAAAAAATATCAAAAACTCCGCTATCTATAAATGGGCTTCGCTATTTGTGCCTGATTTCAGATGGTTTCATGCGGCTTGGATGCCAACGACATTCACACGCCGAATGGACCGAGTTCAGCGACGAACAGATTAGCGAAATGGACGATGGCGCTTTGGAGTTCTGGAAAGTGTGGAAAGAGCCGCTTTTTTCTATTTGTGCAAATCATTCTAACAACTGAGGGAAACATGAAACAACAACGCCTAGCAGTACAGCAGCGCACACTCTACGGAGTGCATCGCCCTGCACGTTTCTACAACCGTGACCCGCATAGCAATATCCCGTTTGGCGACACGGTTCCGCCGATGCAAGCATGGGAGGTCGTAGCTTGGTCAATCATCGCTGGCCTGCTGATCGGCTTCGTGGCATTCGGTGGATTGATCGGGTTTCCTTGGTAATCATCATGGACAAGTACAACCATCACTACTATGAGATGCTGGAATTCAAGGCGAGAATTCTACGCATGTCGGTTGCTGTAGCTGGCGGGTTTGTGGTGGTTGTCCTACTTTTCGGACTGTTCGGAGGATTGAAATAATGGAATACGAAATGAACAATGGGATGTTTGTAGAAGTTGATTACTTCGCAGACCAACATGACCGCAAGCTGATCGAAATCGACAGCGTTACATGGCGCGGAGTTGGCATCATGCATGTTTTGACGCGTGAAGAAATGGACGAACTGTTCTCGGCTTGTTACGAGAATGAACTTGATCTTGCGGTCGGAGCTGCTGAAGCACATTATGAAATGAGGGCAGAGAGATGACATACAGAGTAATGCAGGTTACTGAAACACGCGAAGAGTTTTGCGTAGAAGAATTCCGCACTGAAAAAGAAGCGGCCAAGTGGATTGACGAGAATTTGGATAACTATCCTGAGTCCGGTTTCTACATTACTCAGCCGAGCTCGTTCTTTTCTGATTACATTTACGGAGGTTGATATGAAACACACAATGAAAACCAAAATGTATGTACATGCCAGCAAGAAATACAACGGCAAAAATGAATTTTATATTGATATGAAAATCTGCGACATGACCGAATATGGGTATATCTTGCTCGGAACGGTTGAAGTATCAGCAGATTTCGATCTTCCGGATGACTTTAACTTTACGCAAGCCGAGATTGATTCTCTCAAAACTCAGAAGTCTAAAATTCAAGCCGAAGCGCAAATGAAGATTACTCAGATTGACGAGCAAATCCAGCGCCTTCAGTGTATTGAGTACAAGGCTTCAGAATGACGACGCCTAACACGATCATTGCTGACCTGTCGCATGAGATTGATCGGCTTCAGAAGGTTGGAAACCTGATGCTCGAAACTTTGATTAGCGCGGAAAGTTTCGTGGCAAAGTTCGAATATTCAGAGCATGAAGAAGTACCGTCACTGCTTGGGAATATTCGCTACGCAATAGACGAGGCACATCATGGATGAAGATGGCGGAATCCAGTGGTGGCAGGAACTAGGACAACAACAGGAGATGGAAGATGAGCAAGACGCAAGCGAGTGAAGTAGAGTCACCGTTCCAGAGGCTATTCGCAATCAACGTGAATGACCATGTGGAGAAAAAGAATAACCTGTCCTATCTTACATGGGCGTGGGCCGTGGCAGAACTTCTCAAGGCCGACCCGATGGCGACGTGGGAGTATAAGGAACCTGTGCGGTGGAACGATACCGTGATGGTGTTCTGTACGGTAACGGCGTTCAACAAGCAGATGACGGCGCAGCTTCCGGTGATGGATCATCGCAACAAGGCCATTAGCAACCCGGATGCTTTCTCGGTCAATACAGCAATGCAGCGGTGTCTAGCAAAGGCAATCGCGCTTCATGGGTTAGGGCTTTATATCTACTCCGGCGAGGATTTGCCTGAGAGTGAGGCCGAAGCATTTGCAAAGAAGGCCACAGAAAAAGGCGTAACTCCTACTGCTGGCGCAATGGAAAACTTCAATGATGACGAGCAAAAATTCCTTACTGAACTCGCCGCAGAAATTACCGAAACAGTGAAGTTTGACGTTAAAGAGGCTATCCGTCTATTAGATGAACGTCACCTTGCACAAGAAGAGAAGGTTGCGATTTGGGCATGTATTGATTCAAAGACAAGAAGTGCAATCAAGAAGGCAAAAGAGGAACAAAAAGTAATTGATATGGAAGGCCAAGCATGAAAAAAGAAACAAAAAATCCAAGGCATTGGATGTATGGAACAATAACTTACAAAACTTGGCAATCAATAAAATCAAGGCTAAGGCAAAATCCATATTACAAAAACGTTGAAATCTGCCAAAAGTGGTTGAGGTTTAAAGGATTTCATGAAGACATGGGAAACAGGCCAAGTCTTGATTACCAAATAGATAGGGTTGATAACTCAAAAGGTTACTGCAAAGAAAATTGCATATGGGTTACAAGAAGCGAACAGATGAAAAACCGGTCAATTACTGTATGGCTAACAATGAAAGGCGAAACAAAATGTCTTTCAGATTGGGCGAAAGAGGTTGGTATTGACCATAGAACAATAACGAAACGAATCAGAAAACATAACTGGAGCGTTGAAAAGGCACTAACGACCAAAACGCCAAAGCAGCGTTATGAACAAATTTAACTAGGAGAAACAAAATGAACGTATGCACATTTACAGCACGACTCGGAGCAGATGCCGAACAGCGATTCACCGCATCAGGTGAGAGCGTGGTTTCATTCAACGGCGCGATTGATTCAGGATTTGGCGACAAGAAGGTTACAACCTGGATCAAGTTTATTCTGTGGGGCAAGCGCGGTTCTGGCGTGTTTCCGTTCCTGAAGAAAGGCGGAAAGGTTGTCTGCACTGGAGAGCTTACGAACCGTAAGTGGCAAGACAAAGACGGACAGGATCGTTACTCGCTTGAACTCAACGTCAATGCGCTAGACCTTGATAGCAAGAAGTCAGAGGAACCGGATTGCCCTGCACGTAGCGAGAAGCAATCAAGCGTCAAATCTGGTGATCTTCCGAGAGATAGATTTGATGATCTTGAAGACTCTATACCATTCTGAGGCGGCAATGAACATTTCACAGATGCTAATGCGTAGCGTAACGCCGCTATCCGACTATCAACCACCAAGGGTCAAGGCCGTTAAGCCTAAACGCTCGAAAGACGGATGTTCAACTAACGTCATGCGCCACGAAGATACTATCGAAAAGTATCGTTCCGCATGGAAAGAAGGCGATGTTTGGTTGCAGACACGGGAGATTGAAAAGCGTCTAGGCATGGGGATATCGGTTGCTTATTACACTCTGAATAAATGGTGGAAAGACTACGGACTCCTTGATCGACGTGAGGCTGGTAAGGAGTTCAACCGTAAGACAGGTTTTGAATGGAAATGGAAATGAACCTTGCACAGCAAATATCCGCAGCGTATCTCTGCAACAGTCAAAAGGTGATTCCTATGGTAATCGGTCGGCCAGTTGATCCTGGCAGCATCAGGCAGCGCGTCCTGGCATTCCTGAGTGATCGTGTGGATGAAACAACGCGAGAGATTTACAAGGCTGTTGGCACAGCAAAGAACCTGAACAACTTCAGATCAACCATCCGTGATCTTCACGCTGAGGGAAAAATCAGGAAGGTGCGTACCGTGAATCGTGAGGCTTATTGGGCTATTGATGAAATTGGAGGAATGAAATGACCACACACGACAAAGACAAGATCATCGCTGCGGCAAAAGAAGCAGATAGTGGGTTCACATGCGATGAGTCTTTTAACCTTGGAACATCCCTTGTTGGATTAGAGGCTATTGAATGCTTCTACGCCATCGCTTTTGAGGCTGGTCAGGTAGCTGGATTCTCTGCAAGCATTGAAGCGTGCCAAGCGGTAGGCCCAAAAGAATACCCAAACAAATTAATTACCGATGGGTATGTAGACGCTATCCGCGCAAGAGGAGATATGAAATGAAACACGAATGGCAAGGAGTGCAGGAAAAGCCCGATGGATGGGCAACCTTCACCACTAATGGTGGGTCGGTTCGCATCTACTTTTCCGAGTTTGCTGACTACTGGAGGATTGTTGGAATCATCGACCATGAGGTTAAGCGGCGAGTCGCCAACACGATTCAGCGGATACGAAATGTTGCGGATCAACTTGAGGATGAAACGTGATCAAGATCATCGCCGGAGAACCTTCTGCATGGGAACTGCGCGTCCGCGGCGCCGATACTGAGTGGATGAGGTACAGCATCTATGAGTCGTACAAACAGGCTCTCGCAACCATGAAGCGCGTGGAAGGCCCACCAATTGAAGTGAAAATCGTGCCGCTGTACGCGGTGGAGGAGAATACATGAATCCATATCAACCCGGAGAGGATAACCAAGATCCTTATGAGGTTGGATACAAGGCAGGAGCAGCCAGTCGGGATGCCGAGGTTGCGGAACTGGTGGAGGCGCTTGAGCATTCCGTACTATACGTTCCTGATTTGGCTACGGTGCCTGGCATTGCCGCTGCACTCGCCAAAGTGAGGAAGCCATGAGCAAAGAACGCGGAATGTACAACATGGACTTCATGCCAATACTCATTGGTATAGCTGTTGTGGCCGGTATCGCAGGCTTCGCAGCATACCCGCTCTTTGGCTGGCTATGGAGCATCATTAAACCATGGATTCATGGGGTGACAGCATGAGCAAACAGATTGACTTTTTGAAGAGATGTATCGCGTTAAATCTTCAAAGTGGGGGTCTGTTACACCTGCTTGATCGTATCGAAGAACTTGAGCGCAAGGTGGCGAGCCGCGATGCGGAGGTTGTCAGCCTGACGAACCAGCGGGACTATGAGTATGTGCGGGCTGAGAATGCAGAGCAAGAGCGCGACCAATTTGAGCAAGAGCGCGACCAACTCCGCGAACATGTGACGATGCTGCGGGATGCGCTACTGACTTGCAGTGTTGGTGATTTTTCAACAGGCCACGTCATCCCCCCGAGTTTTGATGAAAAGCTAGTTGAGGAAGCACTCGCTGCCACGGATCCGAAATGACTACTTTCCAATTCCGAAGATTGGCCCGATCCCGAGTTTTACTGCCAGCGTTCCAAGCGTAAGAAGAATCAAAATATGGAGGATTCCCCATATTGATTTCTTCGCAATGTCAGCTTTAAGGTCTTTCCAGAACGCCTCTTCAGCCCTGGCCGCAGCGATCATTCGCTCATGTGACTCACGATGATTTTCAATCCCATCAGGGAATGCGATCATCAGTTCGCGCTTCGCCCCGACGATTGCCTCTTCGACAAGCAGTTTGATCCGTGGCATTTCGTTGTTCGTATGCCTTGCCAGCGCATCGTCAAGGTCGGTCTTTGTAATTTGTTCTGACATTGTTATTTCCACTCGAAACGATATTTGATGGTTGCCGCGTTAATCCCTTGGTCTTTCTCAACTAGCGAACTGCGATGCTCAAGTTCAAAAGCAAACCCGTTCCACGAATACCCTACAGCTATCAACCCAAAAGGATTATTTGAGCACCCTTGTATTTTTCTCTTTTCGTCATAGTCGGTCAAGCAACCATCCATCACAGATGCGCCTACTTCAATGTACGGCCCTGCGAATACTGGATTCATCCATGCCAGCAATAGCGCACTGTAAAAGATAAGTACGATGGTTGAGAGCAAAATCCCACTCATTGACGCTCTGACAACAGATCAGTCTTGCGCTGGCTTCCGTATGATGTTCCGAGGAAGAACCCTGTAATGCTTCCAAGAATCAGCGATATGATGGAAGAGACAACCATTGCCCGAATATCGTTCGTCCAACCCTCTCCGAACATCACCGCCACCACGACGATATAGACGAGAGGCAGAATCAGGATGGATACCCATAGCGCAGGTGATAGCCAAGGCTTGCTAGACGATTGCGATTGAATGTCATGCTTCCTTGCGCCTTCAATCCCGCCACCACCGGATTCGCCAGTTAGTTCGTACCATTTCGATTCAATGGCCTTGGCGTAGGCCGTAGCAACCACAGGATCGCTCTGTAACGCAGCAACAGCACCTTCAGCGGTAGGTTGGTCCGTAATTGACTTGGCAATCTCTACGGCCATCTCAGCAGCCTTGGCGTTCTTCTCGGATTGTTCGCCTTTTCCAAACAGTCGAATGAGAGCCGGAGCAGCAGAGATTAGCGACGGAATAGCCGCAGCAATGAATGGAGCCATGTTGGTATCCTTTGTGGTTGAGTCTGGAAAGGGTTCGGTCGCCGTAGCGCCGCCTCCTTTCAGGTCATTGAGAAACTTCAAACAGTAAGCGAGTGACTTGGTAGGCTGTCCGTAAGGGCTTCCAGGCAGGCTTGCCCACTCTCTGTTACACCTCTCTATGGCCGTCGTCCAATCGCCTTCCATAACCGCAGGCAATGCCCTTCTACGCTCGATTAGATAGAGTGCAGCACGATCCTGATTAGGCGGTGAAAAGTCATTGAGTCCGAGCGCCTTGACGCATTCATCCCATGTTCGTGAAAGAAACTGATAAGCCCCGGCTGCCGTAGAGGTAATCGGCTTTCCGCCCATCGTGCGGGTGATCGCCCGGCGCGGATGGTCGTCAAATGACGTGAACCGCTCGCCGCCGAAAAGCGTCTGGTAGCCGGCGCCTTCGGTGTATTTGATCAGCGCCAGGAAGGCACTGACATTCGGATGCAACAGGGTTTGCGTGTAATCGGTCATTTTATTCTCCAGCGCTTGTAGTGACGGTAACGTTCGCGGGCGGACTGGCAGGCGCCGATGATGGCGGCGACAGTTATGAGGAGAAGCAACCAATCAGGCATCTGTAGTTTTCCTTCCAATGACGAAACGCATGAACGCCATTTCAAGCGCGGCAGTGCCGAGGCTGGCAATCCCGGCAGCAATGCCAATCTGGGCTAGCGGAGACATATTCGGCTGCATAATGAGAATGGTCCCGGCGACGACGGCCAGTCCGCCCGTCGATAGCGCCCGCCCGACGATGACGCGCCATGAAAACCGATCTGGAGATAGCAGGTGCTGCCCGATGCCGATGGTGGCTCCGATGAACCAGAAGACAAGCGCCAGTTCAATCTCGTCCTTCCATGTCGTCAGGTTATGAACGATCTTTTCCGGCATTGCTTATTCCCTTCCACGGTCTGTGCCGGCGATGATTTTTAAACCTTTACACGTCCGCCGTCAGCCGCCGCACGTTGGTTCCGTCGGCCAGCAATTTGGCCGTCTTCAGCGTGGCGATGGTGATTCCTGTCCCGGTCGCGCCGATAATCCGCACCGATTGCGCGGTGTTGTTGATGACCCACCATTCCTTCGGAAACGCCACCGGCACGATGAAATCGCGGGTGGCCGTGACCACCCCGGCGCTTATGTTGATGACATCGACATCTGCCTCGGCAGCAGTTGCCGTGTAGTTCGCATCCGTCGTGAAGGCGCGAGTCAGCATCCGCGTCTGTTGCGCGAAATTCAGGAAGCGGTCATCGTACCAAGTCGTAATAGAAGCCGTGCCGGTGACCGCCCGACCGATCCGCCAATAGCCTGGCGTGTATGCCGTCGTGTTCTTCGTCACGGCGCCGGTTGAAGGGTTGGCCTCAACGTAGTTCGTTATCGAGGCAGTCAGCGCCGTAGTCGAATCGGAAATGACAGCCACTACGCCATTGATGCCGAGCTTGCCGCCGTGTAGACCAAGTGACAGGCCGCTGGTCGTTGCCGAATTTTTGGCATAAATTGCCACGGGAACACAGGCGTCAAACAAGGCGTTTGCCTTGGCCGTCTGGTTTCCTTGCCCGGTAGAAACCGTGCCGAATGGGGTCGTTGAATCGCTCATGGTTTTTCCTTACGGGTTCGGGAATGCAGAAGTCGGCACTGAATAGGTGGTTCCTGAATAACGCGCCGCCTTGGTAATCCGCACTTCGTCGATATATCCGGTGAAATACAGGTTTGCCGGGTCAGGGCCGCTGTTGTTGAATACAACACCAAGTGAAAGACTCTTCGTTGAGTTGTTTAGGTTATTAGAGCCAATCGTTGCGCTGGTCGCCACGCGAGACCCATCAAGATAAAGGCTCAAGTTTGCGCCCTCCCTGACAAGGGCGACATGGTGCCACGCATTCAGCGTATGCGTGCTTGGGTTTGAAATAGTCAAAATTGTCGATCCGTAAAATACGCTGGCCTCGACTTTTTGCGAATTTGACAAGATCAGGAAGTTGCTGTTGCTGGTTAATTGGGTTGTATGCTGCCCAATAATTTGCCGGGAAGCGGCGGCAGATGTTTCATAGAACCACGCTTCGCATGTGAAATTCTGGTTCGCAAAATACCAGTCGCCACTGTCGGCCAAGGTCAGATAATCACCTGACCCGTCGAAATAGCACGAATACCCGCCAAATTTCGACTGAGTTGCGGATCGTGCGGCGTTTCCAAATATCGAAACTGCGTGCAGCTTTTGATCCGTCAAAGCCGTGTCGTTCATGTGCATCAACAAAACAACACTGCCAAGATACGGGTCGTCTACAACATTTCGTGACATCGAATAAATGGAAGAAAACCCTTTTCCTACTGTGTCAGATAATTGGTAAACCTTGATATAAATAACACCTTGCTCTCCGCCAAAATCCGCCGTCTGCTGTGCCAGCGTGTAACTTACGGACGACGACGTTCCTGATAATGTCCTTTTAAGTGTCGAGTAGGATGAATCCCATATTTCAAATTCATAGGCTTCAGACGACTCACCGAGAGGCACGGCAGCGCCTGAGAAGACCTCTACCGGCCAGCGTGTTCTCCTCTCGGCGGAAATTGTCCAGTCAAGCGACACAGAATCCCGCGAACCAGAAATATCGACAGGGCTTAAAGGCTTGAGGTTGTTTGCTTCGTAAATATCAGCTTCGCTTGCGGCGGAGTCGATAGATGCACCTTGGGTAATAGCACGATAAATTCGCTCTGACCCGATGGCATTGGTCGGCAATCCGAAAAACCCGACTGTTGTCGTGTCGAGCATGACCAGGTAATCGCCGGAATCGTGCAACCCTGTCGCCCACTCCGTTCCGTACAGGCCGCGCAGGAAATCCTTGAGCGTGTAGCTTCCGGTGTTGTCGGTCACGGTCTTGAACGAGACGATCTCCCACCGGCCATCGGCCCCATAAGCGGCGAGGTTGGCTTGCGAGTAAAGCTGCTCCTCGGTCACGCTGGAGAGCGTGTGTGCGGAATAGCGCGGCGTGACCGTCAATTCCGATCCGTGGTCGATGCTGTACCCATGATGCGCCCCGATGGATGCCCCCGCCGTGAATACCCTGGCGCGGGTATTGGTTGATCCGATGACCTGGTACGACGCGCCGGAATCGTCGGAGCGCAACATCACGCCACCAGGCCAGCCAGAAGCCAATCCGGTCAGCGCATAAGCCATGCCTGGAACGTCCTGCTCGCTGCGGATGCGCGGGATGTCCAGAAGGTAGCCTGCCGTGCTGCCCTTGAGCGGAACCAACGACTGCCCAACCACCAGCGGGTCGCTGCCCTGCGCCGTCGAGACGTAGGACGCGGCCTGCGTCAGCTTCGCCTGGCACTGCAAGCGACCATCTGGCAGGTACTCAACGCGGGTAAGCCGCGCTTCGTGTTGCTGGTTGCGGTGTTCAATCGTGACCACATCCGCCGCTTCCAGTTCGGCCCATGTCGGCGGAAAGGTGAAAGGCCCGATGTCGGTGCGCTCGACCCATTCCTTTTCCAGAAGGACATCCGCTTTCTGCGCCGCTTCGTCCGCAGTAAGCACGATGGCAAGCTCCACCGTGCGCTCGCTCAATGACTCAGCAGGGCGCTCGGCGTACTGTTCGCCGACATCGTATTCCCTGCCCGCGTCCGAGTAGCGGACATTCACCCGATACGGCAGTTGCGATTCCATCTCACGCGACACGGGAAGCAGGACTGGCAGATTGTCGCCATCCGTCGCGCCGAGGTCTTCGGAAGGGATTGTTGCCACGGATGCGCCGCCACGAGAGACGAAGCGTAGCTTGTAGCCAGATGCTGCAACGTCGAACGGGAAAGCGGCTTGCAGCGGTTCTAGCGCAGCACGAACGGACGAACGGGCGGCGATCTTGTAGCCGCGCACGGCGTGGTCGGTCAATGCGTTTAGGTCGATGTCCCCTGAGTCCACACCGGCCAGCGCACACTCACTGGTAACGATATTACGCAAGGATGCTGTTTCCGCGTCGACATGGTTATAGGTCATGCGGACGATTGCCGGGGTATTCTCTGGTGATCTGTTTTTCAATAAAAGCGCAGAGAATGGCTGGTGGTTCAAAACGCGGAACCACCCTCCCGTGTTGATTGCCATGTTCGTATAGTCAAAGACCGTGCCGAGGTTTTCTGCAACGCCACCGACCCAATACGAGCAATTGCTTCCAACGCACAGATAAAACTCGTCATCTGAAAGAATATGTAAAAGCGGCAGGCCACCTGAACCAAATGAGCCGGGAACGCTTTGCGCGTAGGTTGCATCCAAAGAAAGGCTGGCGCGATCGAATCGCTTCACCGTGCAAGACGATCCGCTTGATGCGTCACCATCGACCACAAACAAGTAGTTTTCGGAATACCCAATGGCTGTGGCCCTTACTGAAACAGTCGATTGGACGGATATTTCAATCCCGTCGACCCTGAGAATCTTGTGCGAATGCGACGGCGAGGCCATGTAAAACCCGGTTTCGTAAGCCGCAATCCTGACATAACGTCCATACGTCCATTCTGAGTTCGACAGGCGGTTCGTGACCGTTATGGTTGATCCCTCAATGCGCGAAAACCAGGTCTCGCCACCAAGCGGATAAACCGATTGCAAAAATACCGGCAAGGTTCCTGGCGCACACTGCGAGCAGATGGCAACCGAGTTTAATTGCCCCGACGTGATCCCAAGCGCATGATCCGTCGTCATTATCATGGAGTCGTATTCCCCAAACTGGAAACGGCGCGCATACCCTCCATCCCCATGCCCAGTCCATTGATTGAACCGTCCAAGACCATAACTGACGCCTGACGGGTCAATAACCGCCGAAGACAGCATCGCCGACTCAGTAGCGCCCGTCCCATCGAAAGTGTCTTGCAGTGTTCCGACATCGACAAATGAAACCGTCGATTGCCCGATCACCAACTCGGCTTTGACCTGCGCCCGCATGAGCGTGTTGGAATATTTCTCCAGCGAGAGGTCTTCAAACACTATGTAACACATGCCGGGATAAGCCGAGACATTCGCCGCGCCCTTGTCGGCCTGCATCCGTGGATTTGGGAGTTGATCGTCTGAGCCTGGGTAAAACGTAAAATCGACGGCGCCCTGGTTGCTGGCAATGATGCTTTCTGTATTATCCGATCCAGCATCGAATACCAGGTCGGTATCAATCCACAAGCGGCGCAGCGAGACAACCGCCCCGTCCGGCACATGCAACAGGCCGACCGCGAAGGTCGCGCTGTAGGTGTAGGTGGTCGTTTCGCTCGATGACCCGCCCTTGCCGCCCTGTTCTTCGGTGGTCGTCGTTTCCTTGAGCTGATCGTTTTCCAGCCAGAAGACGTTACCCGTTACCGCCACCGTACCGTAGGCCCGCGCCAAGGGTGCGCCGTAGGTTGATGTTTGAAAACTCAGATCATCAAGGCGCGGGCCGATGATGTCCGGCCCCTTGGGCGGATCGATGGCGCTGCCGACCATGCCGCCAAGCGCTGCGCCGAGTGCGATGTATCCTGCGCCACCGGTAAAAAACCCGATGGCGGCACCCACCAGCATCCCTACGCCTTGACCGACGCTACTCATTGACCAGCCCCTTGAAGCGATAGACGGCGACGATCCGCGCCTTCCACTGGGCATCGAGGATGTGTTCGCACACCTTCCCCGATGCCTGGTATGAATGGATGACGTTCTGCCCGGTATAGATGGCGAGGTGCTGCGGCTCGCGGGCGAAGCGCATCAGCAGCACGTCCCCGGCCTGCATGTCGGATTTCCTGACTTGCTCAAGGCATGGTTGCCCGTCGAGTGCCGATTCCAGCATCCCGCCCGAAGGACGACGGGCATAACCGCCGTGGTCGAGGTAGGGAATATCGAGCAGCACGGCCACGCGGACAACCAGCCCGGCGCAATCCAGCGCCTTGCCGGGGATTCTTCCCTGATGGCGGAATGGCGTGCCGAGTTCCGAGCGGGCGGCGGAAATGATGTCGTCTGCGGTCATTCAATGGCCCCCATGCCGATGTCGCGGTAGGTGGAAGAAGTCGGCACCCACGGGAACCCGCCGAAGCGCTGCACGTTGTTGAACTTGTCGCGGCAATCTTCCAGGCGCTTGCGGCAACCTGGAATGGCGATGTAGGTGACGCCGGTTTCGAGCGGGTAATAGGCTGGCTCGACCAGCGTGAACTGCCCAGCCGAGTAATCACGCACCTTGATCGGACGTAGCCCGGCATTCGCCCCGGAAGTAAATTGAACCGTGCCCCATCCGAACCAGTCGGCAGCTTCAGAGCGGCTGGTATCTGTGAAGATGCGGTCGGAGGTGATCGCGGTGATCGAGCCGGTCACGTCGAGTGTGGTCAGATCAACCTTGCAGCCGCCGTGCCCCATGCCGCCGAATTCCTTGCGGCAGGAAGGCGTGTAGGTTTCGCCAACCGACTGCCCGAGAAGATCGACGAGGCCCATTTCCTCGATTCGGTAATGGTCATCTTCAAGCGTCGTCTTGCCCAGGATCGACTTGGTGATCGGTTCGTAATCTTCAACTGGCGAAAGAAAGTTGCAGGCGAACAGGTAGCACTCGGCGGAATCGAACACGCCCGAGGCGATGCGATCTCGTGTCATGCCATCGACGCCGACGAAGCCTTCCAGATCGACGGCAGCGGCGGCAAACGAGGTTTCCGATACCACCGCCGAAAAGTCATGCCCGGATTCCGTGGCATAGACCTGACCGTTGGACATGGTGAGGTCGAACGGGTAGCGCGTGAGGCGGATCGTCGTGCCGTTCTTGCAGACGATCCGCAGGCACAGGGCGCGAGTTTCGTAAGGAGCGACGGTGGATTTCATGGATTCAAAATCTCTATTAGTTCGATTCCGTCAGCATTCCGATGTGTCGGATAATCCTGACCAATGACCAGAGAACCATTGAAGCGAACCGGCCAATCGAACTGGAATCCTGCGGTGATCGTGTCGGAAATCAAGGCGCCTGGCACGGTAATGATGCCGGTCGTCGTATCGACGCTGAAATCTCCACCGAATAGTGGCGTTCCGTTCTTCGCCACCAGCACCGTACCTGCGACCGGCTTTCTGATCTTGCGGTATGGGTATCCGCTGGCCCCGGCTGTTCCGTTTGTGCCGTATTGCTTGACCATCTGCCGAGTCGTCGCCGTCAGCGCCAGCGTCGGCTGGTCCAAGCTGGTCGGCGTGCCGATGCTTCCATTGCTTGAATATTCGTCATAGCAGCGAATACGGAACCCGGCATATTGCCCATGCGCCCGGTGATAGAGGGCCAGGATGTAGTTGTACGTTTCAGACTTTTCCAGCAATTGCGAAATGTCGAAAGTGCGAAGCGGGAATGGATGCACGAGCGAGCGGTATTCCTGCCCGCCAGATGTACGCACGACATTGACGGCATATTCATCCGTGAATGACGCGCCCATCCTGATTTTCTGATGGTCGATCCGTTCTTCTAGAAAATCAGCCATAGCGGCGTGCTCCATTGGCTACGCCGAGAACGCTTCTAGCGCCAGAGGCTGCGGCGCGTCTGATTTCTGCCTTGTCTGTTCCGGCGCCTGCGTTGATCGTCTGATTGATCGTCATCCCGCCGCCACCTGACATATGGACGCCTAGCTTTCCGTTGCTCATGCGCTTTAGTGGCAATGCGCCTTCCGGCCCGGCTTCTCCGGCAACGCCGAAGGTTCCACCCATCGCAAACATGGTCGGCTTGGTAAGGATTCGCCCGTTTCCGAAAGCTCCGCCATTGGCAAATTTCTTGACGGTTTCTCCACCGGAAAAAGCATTACCGTTTGCGTTAAACACAGCCTTTGATAGCCAATCAAGCGCCGAACCAGCCAGCCCGGAAACCTTCCCGGTCTTGCCCATGTCGCCGAACAGGATATTCATCAGTTGCGCCGACCCGGCCTGGACGATCATCTTCTGTATCGTCTTGCCGAACGATTCGACAAGCGAATCCATGCCGTCTTTGGTCGGATTAAGGAACAGGTCGGCCATTGCATCTTGCATGTTGCGTGCGGCTTGCTTGGTAAATTCGTCGAGTTCTTTTCCTGTTTCTTCTACCTTTTTCGGCAACTCATCCAATTTATCTTGCGCGGCGAATACTGCTCTAGCATAAACGTCCCAAGAAATCGCGCCTTTATCCAACAGGTCATTCAACTTTACGATTTCAGACGCCAATTCTTCTTCCGGCGTTCGCATTGACTCCATTACCCTGCGGCCTTCTTCCATAGCCTTCGCATGGTCGCGGAACTTCTCGGCTTGCATTTCAGCAGCACGGGCAGATTCAAACTGAGCGACTGCGGTTTGCTTCCAGGCTTCCGGCATGGTTGCCCATGCTGGCGAGGTCATCAGGTCATAAAGGGTAGATTGTGCAGCGGATAGTTCAAGCGTGGATTTCTGAGCATTTGCATTGACGGAGGCTAAACCTTTCATGGCCTCTTCGTAGGCTTTTGCTTCTTCGCTCGCTTGTGCAACTACTGACTTAGACTTTGCAGAACGCAAACCACTACCAGAACCGCCAGTTGATTTTGGCTTGGCGACCGGAGTATTCGGCAATCCTTCAGATAAAGAGCCTAGATCATTGTTATATTTATTTCTGTTGAATACCCGCTTCTCAGCCTCGTCCAATGCTGCCCGTGCCTCTTTGGCGTCGGCTTTCATCATCCGGCCAATTTCGCCAGCGGCGCGGAAATTGAACGAAGCGACGGCAGCGGCTTGCGCTGCTAGACCTCCAAGCTCATTACCGATCTGGACAAGAACATACTTGACGTTCATTCCAAGAATGGCGACAGTTTCAAATACAGTCTTTAGCCCATTCTGTGCGGCAGTGAATGCGCCAGTTTCCCTAGCTGCATCGCTTGTTGCGCCGTCCATCGCATTGAGCAGGCTAATCATTTCAGTGATTGCGCCTGTGGCGAGTTTGACGCTATCGAATATCAATCCACCGGCATTATTCTTGTTGATCGTGCGGAATAGCTCATCCCACGAATCACCGAGATTTGAAATTGCGCCATCAAGCGTTTTTGCGCGTTCCGTCATCGCGCCTGCGAAATTGTTATTACCAATCTCAGTCAGATAGCGCCCGATTTCCTCGGAACTATTCTTGATGGTCTTTGTAACGCCTTGGAACGTCAGCGATACATCATCGCCTTCCTTCTTTGCGCGTATTCCAAACTCTTTCAGGCGTTCAAATTCGCCAGTAGAAGCATCGGCGACCGCTTCAATCATCTGGTCAAGCGACTTGCCCATTGCCGAAGCGGTATTACCGTAGGAAGTCAGAGACTCCTTGGACGCATCAAGGCCAAGGGTTTTCAGCTTGATGAATGCTTTGGTTACTTCGGATAGTGAATACGGAGTTTCAGCCGCGAATGATTTAATCCAATCAAACTCATTCTCTGCCTTGGCAGAAGATCCTGC
>Ga0209507_1000557_pt1 | contig 39323 bp, 40 predicted proteins | sample AD_UKC028_MetaG_FD_184414 | JGI IMG/M metagenome (GOLD analysis project Ga0209507, IMG submission 184414) | Active sludge microbial communities of municipal wastewater-treating anaerobic digesters from USA - AD_UKC028_MetaG (SPAdes) (version 2) | ecosystem: Engineered > Bioreactor > Anaerobic >...
TCGGGAAGATCCCTCGCCGCCTCTCCGCCGGTATCCCGCATGTCGCCTCCTTCCCGGGTTCGGCCCGGCCGTTCGCTGTCCAGTGCATCCTGAGGGTCGACGAAGCACGCGGCGCCTCGTTACCTTACAAACTACTGGAAATCGCCGAAGGGCGATGCCCTTCGGCGTCGAGCATATCCGGCGGATCGACGAAGCGCGAAGCGCTTCGTTGCCTTCAAACTACTGGAAATCGCCGAAGGGCGATGCCCTTCGGCGCCAAGCATATCCGGCGGATCGACGAAGCGCGAAGCGCTTCGTTGCCTTGAAAAAACGACGGCGTACCCTACGGTACGCCGTCGTTTTTTCAAGCTCCCCCGCGGTGACTCGAACACCGGACCCAGTGGTTAACAGGCGAACTTTCTATTACTTTGGATTATCACCGCCTGTCACTATTTATAATTATAGCAAGTATTTGCTTAGTTTTCAATAGTATGCGTTAGCAAGCGTTTTTATGGTTTTTTTAGATTTTTGCGCCCAATTTGCGCCCAGTTATTTATTGCTAACTATGCAATAGAAGAGGAAGCTCACCAAGCATTTTTATAGCCTTCGTCCTCAGTATGTACATGCTTCACCTCCTTATCAAGCTCTTTTAAAAGCTCCCTGCATCCGCTCAATTTCAGGCCTACGGATGCCCAGAGCCTTCGCCCGCACCTGCCACCTCGAGACCACCCCGCGTATCGCCTCCATGATCGAGAGTGCCTCGGGCTTTGAGAGCCTGAAGTACTGCGCGACCGATAGGGCCAAGTCGAAATCCAACGAATTGTCATGCTCGTCGATGGCGAGGGAGAGGCCCGCCGAATCAGGCGAGGGATTGATGTCGTAGGCGGGAGAAAGCCACCAGCCCTTCGCATCGAGGAGGAAGCCATGATTCCGAAGATGGTCGTCGGTGTTGGAAACGGCGATGGAAAACACGATGCGTTTCCAGAGCTCCCGCAGATCGGCGTCGGGCCGGGATCCGGAGCGCATGATGAACTCCGCGAGCTCGAGGTAGCTTGCGCCGGCCTCGGCGTCATCGCCGTCCTTGCGGCCGAGCAAGGTCATGGCGGAGGCGAAATGGATACGTCCCTCTCCTTGGCGATCGAAGCGCTTCGTCATGAAGGTGGAGCCTCGCTTCGAGAAGGAGTCTAGCCTGCATTCGCTCATCTCGATGCCAGCTGCGCAGGCGAGGTCGGCGACGAGCATCTCCCAAGCGCCTGAGTCGCGTTCATCATCCTTGCCCGGGAACTTGGCTATCCAGAGTTCGCCCTTCTCGTCCACTACGCTAGCCTTGGGCCTAGCGCCTCCGAGCGAGGAGCCGGGCGCAATCAACATGGCGAGCCAGGGGTCGAGCTTGTCGTCATCCTCTTCATGTTCCGCGAGGAAACTCGCATACTCGAGATCGCGTAGCGTTGACCACGGCGGGGCTGCCATAGCCGTATCCAAGCTCTGATAGGCTTCGTTGCCTGGTATCTTAAACCGCAAGGCGCCCAAACGATTCTTATCATGAACGCCGAGGAGGTACTCCGCTTCTCCGAGCCTTCGCGGCGTCCGCCCTTCCTTCCTTGCCAAGATGGCCTCGCGCCGCCTCATGAGGACGCGGCCCCAACGATCGGGAGAGGAATCCAGGAACAGGCCGAAATTTGGCTTACCCACCCCGGCATACTGGGGTCCCTTATAGAATCGCAGATCAGGGTCGAGCGTTCGGTTGTCGTCGCGGCGAAGCCATGCCGCGTCGTACTCGAAGGAGAAGACTTCCTTGCCGCGCGGCGCTTGGACGGACAACGTGCCGAGATGGGCAACGGATCCAAGGCCGAGCCAATCGGCATACACTTCGATAGTGCGCCCGGCGTCGCTCATGATTCATCCTTCTTCGGCGACTTTCGGGCACGCCGTCGGCTAGGAAGCTTGGCGTCCTGGAGAGCGCGTCCGAGCTCGTCATCGAGCGCGACAGCCTCGAGGTCCTTCTCGAGTCCCAGCACGAACAAGACCTGTATCCAAGTAGCCATCGATACCGAGCCGGAGCCATTCTCGAGGGCGCTCAGGGTCTGTCGGCTGATGCCCGCCCGTTCGGCAACCATCTCGGCGCTGAGATCGCGTCGGAGCCGCGCCAGTCGGATATTCTCGCCGAGCGTTTCGAGGCTACGTTGGACACTGGGCAATAGGACCGGGAGTTTCTTAGGCATAACGTATAATATAATAGGCATAAAAGGTATATCTGTCAAATTATTACGACGTAAAACTGAATAACACAACTCACATGCAAAGGTGGTTCTTACAAAATGTCGAGAATCGGACTACTTTGATGTTCCTGACACGGCCACTTCATTGACCATACCCTAGAAGGTATCTCCATGGTTTATACCTTGATGGGTAAATGGTAAGAAAGGCTATTGAACGATAGGCGTCTTCCCGTCCTTAACCTTGCTAGTCGTCTTAGCTGCAATCCGCGAGGCGGAGCCCCGGGACTTAGAAACTCCACGAGCACTGGAGGGTTGAGTAGCATAGGTCATAATCCGTTCACGCTGAATGAAGCCATGGTCCTTCCGGAGGACTTCCAGAAAACGGCAAGCAGCGCCATTCGGGACGTTCCGACCAGCTTCCCAGGCCTCAACGGTCTTCTTAGCGACTCCAAGAACTTGGGCGAAAACAGTCTGGGAAAGCCCAAGAGCGAGCCGGAGTGCCTTAACCGCATGGGCATCATAGGTGGGAAGCGGTGCTATCTTGATCGCTGTAGTCTTGAGCTTAAGCTTGCCCTCTTGATGAGCCTTGACCTCAGAGAGGCCACGCATGATGCTCTCGAACGCTTCGCCCATATCAGTCTCCTAACAGTCCCTTTACGTACGTCTTGATCGCCTGCTTCTCTTCGGAGCTCAGGTTGTCCTTCTCATCCTTACCGAAAACAGTGATGAGATAGATCAGGCCGGACGCCCGCATATCGAGATAGATCGTCCGCAGGCTCCCGGATTCCCCCTACCTTCGCGCGCCCAGCGCAGCTTACGCACACCACCTGTTCCCTGGATGACCGGAGCGATCTCCGGATGCTCGAGGAGGTAGTTCTGGAGCTCGCGGAGGTCATCCTCCGTCATCCCGAGGGCCTTCCATCGGGATTGGAACTCCTTGGTCTCTACAAAGGTTCTCGTCATCCAGTATACCAGACCACCCTATCTAATAGGGTACTTAGAATGAATATAGCTCTGTGAGAGACTCTCGTCTAGAAGAGGGAAGGATATGAAAGAGGAAACTCGATAAAGCGGTTTGACGCGCTCGAGCGAGTACTAGCAGGTACAGAATGTCTCTCCCCCATATCGCGTTGCCCTGAAACAGCCTGTGGGTTAAGACTAAAAAGCCCGCCCCATAAGGGAGCGGGCCAAGGGTCATTCCAGGAAGCTATAACGGGACTTCATGTAGCGCGCCCAGGGTTCCAGCTCCGGGTGCCGGTCAGTCGGGACATACCGGAAGAGCTGTTCAGTCGGGATGTACCTGAACTCGTCGGGCATGAGGAGCAGTGTCGGCCACAGCTCGTAGAGGTCGCGGAAGAACTTACGGTAATGCGGCGAAGTGATGGACCGAAGTTCACGATTAGCTCCGACGGCAATGTGGACCACGATGACGTTATCGACCTCGGGGATGCCGACCTCCAGGATGCGGGATGCCAGGAGTTGATGCCGGGCAAGCTGATACATCGGCTCATAGAGCAGGTATTCGATTCGCGGTACAACCTCCAGATTGAACGGTGTAAAGGGACCATAGAAGATCTCGCGGTAGGTATCCACGCGATCCGAGCCATCGGTCCTAAACCTCTTGTACTGGGACGAATAACTCTCGGTAAACTTAACCTCGCACAGCATGAAGACCTTGCGATCATCCATGGTCTCAAAGCACATCGCAGCGTCGATGGAGGTTGAGCCAGCACCGCGAATCCGGTCGGTACCGACATGAGATTCCTCCCCTAGGTAGTTGATGTCGCCCTGCCACTCGAAGGCGATGAACGCATCCTCCTCCACAGGGAGCATTCGTTTGATCTCGGGGAATTGCGGACGAAGGAAGTCAGCCAGAGCATCCGGGCGATTGCGGAACGGGAAGAGCGTGTTGACGCAGAATATCTGGCTGGAACAGGTATGGTTGGTTGGCAAGCCAGGAAGCGCGGCTCCATGCCAGACGATGCCAAGGCGCTCGAAGGTAGCCAGGGCATCGTCCCGGATCTCATGGAACAAGTTGTAGGCGGCGAGCTCAAGCGGGAAGCAGAATGGGTACATACGGCTCCGGTATAAGCCCGGAGCCCTGGCCTCGCGCGGGAGAGCCTTGCTGGTCAGCTTCCACTCCAACTGCATCTTCTTGGCGACGGAGAGGTAATTCACGATAAAGTCCTCCCCTACGCCGTAGCGGTCATGCTGGCAACGTTCTTGAGCACCTTCCGCGCGTAGGCGACCATGCGTTCCACGCCATCGGCGCTGTTCGACTGACGGGCCTTGGCCAGAATCCAGTCCTGATGCTTAGGCGTGAAGGCATCCTCGTTGTCCTCGAGGATCGAACGGAGTTCGCCCTGGAGACGATTCATCTTGGTGATCTCGTCTTCGGGTTCTGGCTCGGGCTCTACCTCGGGTAGAGGCTTGGTCGCTGGCATGAAGGGCTTTGGGTGGTCCTCAACAGTGGTAGTATTCATCGCAGGCCGTTCCGACATGGTCGGAAGAGGTACAGGAGTGACCGGCTTATCCTGGATACCAACGCTTTCTGCATCGGGGAGTTCGGCCGGATCGTAGGGCATGCCGCCGAGCTCCGAGGGAAAAGCCAGGCGGAAGCCTTGGGAAATCGCGACCTTCTTTAACTGAAACTTGGGCATCTTGGTCCAGAAAGACGTGGGTTGGCCATCGCGCTTCCGCTGGACTGCTTCCTTCCAGTAGACCTCATGTACGAAGGGTGAGTGCCAGTCCTTGCGGTGGATCTCGACAAGAGCCTTCATATCCTCGCCCTGGCCTTCGACCCAGGCTCGCCAGCCGTCGAGCTGGCTGGTGCGCTCGGCGCGGTCAAGGTAAGTCTGGTAGCCTACAACGATTGACATGCGCCGGTACTCGCCTTCGCCGTAGACCGCCACGTGGATCTCTCTTTTAAACGGGTTGAGGTGGAAGGCCTGAGCGACCTCGATGAATTGGAGCTTCTCCTCCTGGGTGAGCTGGGTCGCGAGGCCGAAGGCGGTGAGGTAGTCGAGCAGGGTCTGCTTCTGGACCTCGTTGGTAGGAAGGGGCGGCCCCTCGCGAGGCTGGGTGGGGAACGGTGATACTGTGGACATGGGAGACCTCCTAGGGGATGGATCTCCAATATCAGTAGTATCGCCATATACGACCAGGAAGTAGAAATGTCCCAACCGAAGCCCAAGCTGGATGTTCATTGACAGCACAATTGGCGCGGTGTACTGTCCATAAGATACTTAACTGGAGGTAAAAACGATGGCAGATGTATCTACGTCAGGATTCAATGGAACGACAGACATCCCAACGCAAGTCTTCGAAAGCTTCCTTTCGGAGCTGAAGAGCACCGGAGCATCGAGCGAGATGATCGAAAGACTTCGCAAGACGTTGCTCGAGGATCACATCTTCACAGAAGGCGCTCTAAAGACCGCCGTTCTAGGTGAGGAGACGTCGCTATGATCCGCGTAGACTCCATTACGATCAAAGAGTTCCGCGGAATACGTGATCTGACGCTCAATCTAAAAGGCAAGAACTATGCGGTCTGCGGTCCTAATGGGACTGGAAAAAGTGGCGTAGTGGATGCCTTGGAGTTCGCGCTGACTGGTAACGTCTCCCGCCTCTCTGGCAGAGGGAAAGGTGAAGTATCCCTCAAAGCCCATGGTCCCCATGTTGATCAAAGAAATGCCCCTGACAAGGCTCGAGTAACCGTGATACTAACTATCCCTAGCTTGAATAAGTCAGTCACAATCGAACGAAGTGTAAAGGCACCTGCATCTCCTGTAATAACTCCCAATGAGCCAGACGTGCTCGCAGTTCTTCAACACGTCACGAGTCACCCCGAAATCGTACTCTCTCGTCGAGAGCTGATTAACTACGTGTTAGCAACTCCTGGTGATCGCGCGCAGGAAGTACAAGCATTGCTCCATTTGGATCGAGTTGAGGAGGTTCGTGGCACGCTTCTCAAGATCGCTAATGCCTGTGATAAGCAGGTAGCTCCGCAGGCAAGCGCCGCTATATACGCCCGCGATAACCTAATGCGAGCGCTGGAAGTAACAGAGCTTACGAGTGCAACCATTCTCGAGGCAGCAAACAAACGGCGAGTTATGCTTGGGTTGATAGCACTCACCGAGCTAACTGAATCCGCTTCATTAAAAGATGGGATGTCACAGTCCGAAGCAGCTCAATCTTCTGGTGTTCCTAAGGCGCAAACTCTGGCGGACATCCAAGTAACCCGCGAATCATTGGTAGAGCTTGGAAACGACTCGACTAAAGCACTAATAAGTGGTGTTGTAGCGGACCTCGGCGCCTTGACTGGTGACTCGGCTTTAGAAGCAAGTGTGAAGCTAGAATCATTCTACGCAATGGGAATGGGCTTCATCGACAGGGGTTCATGCCCATTCTGTGATGATGAGTGGGATTTGGACGAACTGAGGCTTCATGTCCAGGGGAAGCTTGATCACCTCAAGCAAGTAGCACTTAGGCGCAGAGTCATTGAGGATAAGCTTATCCCCTTGATCTCGCTTCTTAGGAAACTAGCTAGCAACCTGGACTCATTGATTAGTCAAGCGCAGCTTGTGAAGGCACCGGATGTGATGGCAAGCGTAAGCGGCTACAGCGTATATTGCAGAGAAGCATCGAGCAAATTGACTACGATACTACCTCTCGCGGATACCATCAAGCAACTCATGGATTTGTCCGCTGTCCCCGATGGTACGATTAATGCGATCACATCGCTTGAAACACTAGTCTCAGGTCTTCCTGAGCCCACTAAACAGGAAGGGGCCCGAGAATGGCTCACCATTGCACAAGAGCGTCTTCAGGTATGGAGGGAATCGGTTCGACTGCATGAACTCCTGAAGGAACGAGCCAAGAGCGCTCGAAGGGTATATGACACGTATGTATCGGCGAGTGACAAGAAACTTGTTGGACTGTATGCGGCTGTTGAAAGGGACTTCTCGAGTCTGTACCGCTTCGCCAATCGAGACGATGAGGACAAGTTCAATGCGAAGATGGTGCCTTCCATGGGGAAGCTTGGATTCGATGTAGACTTCTATGGGCGTGGGTTCTTCCCGCCCGGCGCTTATCATAGTGAGGGCCATCAGGACAGCATGGGACTTTGCCTGTACCTAGCACTAATGCGACACATCCAGGGAGTAGGATTTACATTCGCGGTGCTTGACGACGTGCTCATGTCGGTTGACGCTGGTCATCGCCGGGAAGTGTGCACGCTTCTAAAGACAGAATTTCCTGACACTCAGTTCGTCCTGACAACGCACGATCCAATCTGGCTTCGACATATGAAGACTGAGGGACTTCTTGCAAGCCGCTCATCAGTGCTATTCAGAAACTGGTGCGTAGACGCGGGGCCCTCTCAATGGGAGGAGGAGGATGTCTGGAGTGAGATCGATGGACACCTCGAATTAAATGACATCCGAGCGGCTGCTGCCCTACTAAGGCATTACCTCGAGTATGTGTCGGCCGAACTGTGCCAACGACTTCGGGCATCAGTAGAGTATCGAGGCGATGCTCAATATCAGCTAGGGGAACTACTCCCACCTGCAATTACTCAAATGAGAACGCTTATCAAGCGCGCTAAAGAAGCTGCAAGTTCATGGGATCAAAGAGAGGCTCTTGGGGCATTGTCAGCGCGCGAAGTAAGGTTCGCGGATTTGGTGAAGGCCACTAATTCCGATGCATGGCAAGTGAATACAGCAGTACACTATAATTCTTGGGATAGCCTTGGCAAGAATGATTTCGCTCCGGTCGCTAATGCATACCGAGAATTGCTAGGTGGCTTTACCTGCTCGGGATGTGGAGAGTACCTTCGGGTATCGCCAGACAGAGAGACGGCTGAATCGCTTCGCTGTGATTGTGGTGAAACAAATATTAACCTAAAGAAGAAGTCCTGATGTCGCTTCTAGCTTTCGAAAGATAGAAGGCACTTTCTCCTCCTCGGGCTAGGTTTGTTAATGCCATCCTTAGACATGATAGCATTATACTATTGGACGGGATCTCCTACAGTATAGAGAGGGATTTATCAGCGCAGGGAATATGGCGGAAAACCAAAACCTACAATCAAGCATCATGTCTAAGGCACAATGCTGAACAGGAAGTCAGCCATCTGCTCAAGAACGGCTATGCTCTTCACCACCTCATCCTTCGTGATCATGATAGATCGACCGAGATCGCCGCCCTTCCCCCCGGTCTTCCTGATATAATCCTCGTCTATCACTCCCATCGTGTGAGCTAACAGGTGGCGGTTCTGAAACTGCACCTGGATAAAGCTCCACTCGCCTTGGCCGATGCACGAAGGGAAGCCCCTACCGAAAAGTCTGGATATTCGATCGTTAGCGCCTGAGAGATTCTGGAAAGATATCTTAGGATCGTGCTTGCGACAGAGCTCTCTACCAAAGCCATCGAATGAGGCTACCGCATCCTCTAGAGCATTCTCGGTAAGCTTCTTTGCGATGTCGCTGCTTGAAGTATCTGCCAAGGTAAGCATCGTGGTAACAATCCTGAAGTTATCGCGAAGTATCTGGAGAGAGTTATGAGTCCCACAATCAGGGCAATAGCCGAATGCTCCATAGATCGCATACTCGAGGGTGCATGCAGAACAGGTCGCTCTATGTTCCAGGGTCTCCTCTGAGTAGTACGCAATTGGTGTAGGACTCCCCTTCACCGTAATCCCAATGGATAACATGGCATGAGGGTCGGGCTTCCTCTCCATCCTCTTGAGTTGTGAGAGTAATTGGCTTGACAACTCATGCAACGCGATAGACTGAGCATACTTGATTTGTTGCTTCGTCCAGAATTCAGATTGAGGACCGGTATAGTTGCAGTATGGGCAATGACAGGGCACTTCTCCCGGAAGACCGGTCCCGAATTTGATCTTGAAGTACTTCTCGCATTGAGGGCACTCTCGACCGATGTATCCCTCTCCATCTGGCGATATCTTTATTGCATACTCCATCTCGACCTTCCAGGTTCCCCTCAATATCTTAAGCGCTTAGAACACAATGTCTCCAGGATTCTCCTTCGAACTCGACATCAGAGCCGTCGTAGCTAGCCTTTGAAGCTGGAGAACACCCTTCGAACCCACAGTTAAGCGCTCAATCTCAGCCAAATCCTTATTCTTGGTCGCGAGTCTCAGTTCCCTGGTATGTTCCCGTATGTGGCCGAGAAGCAGCTTCACGGTGAACTGGTTGACTTGCCAGACAAGATCGCTAGATATCACGTCCGCCCGTACCGTAGCCATCCCTGACTCATCCAAGCTTCTTCGAGCAGAATCAAGAGATGAGGCAAGCCTCTTCGCAAGCTGCATCCTTGCAGACATAGCCATCATTCACCTCACATTGTCATGAAAATCGCCCAAAGCTGTTCCCGTACATCCCAACCCGCCGCATCCCACTTCATCGCCCAGACGAAGTGCCCTTTGACCTTCGACGCGCAGGCCCGTGATCTACCCTTCTCTCGCAGGATTCGGTTAGTGTGGAACTCTAGGCAGTTCAGCACTGCTACTATTTCCTCCTGAATTGGTGCCAGACAGTGATGATGCTCTTAATAAGCCTTCTAGCCATCGTAGTCTTAGGGGCAAACAGCTTCTCGGCTACATCATTCTGGAGTCTTCGTATGCGTTCTATCTGCTTTCGAGTCATCTTGCTAGACCAAATGACATGCCCTTGGCGGATCCAGTAATGTGACTCGCAGGCAAGTTCCCAGTTTCCGACTGAAGGGAAAAGTGTTGGGACATCATCTTTAATCACTAAACGCCATTCTCCAGGACCTAATGGCGTCACAACTTCATTACCGCAACCACAAGGACACAAATGTATTGCTGTTGAAAATCTGTCTGACACGTAAAGTACACCTGGTTCAAGAGTGTCTGGGATAATATCTACTCGTTCGATGCGTAGGGAGACGGTTCTCTCGCTCATGAAGACTTCTTTGCGATATCATTCCACTCAAGAGTGTAGGCACTAAGGCATTCATGAGTAGCATCTTGATAATACCCAATATGTTTCTTCCACCTAATGACAGCTAAGGCCGCATTGAGCGCATTAAGGTCCGCGACTTGGATGTTGGATCTGTATAGCTCATCTCCATCTTCGCCAAATGGAGCGGTCATGTTGAAGAAACTTTCTGCTTCCTTGGTCCCGGTTGACACTCTGCAAATACCAGAAATAGTTCTACTCTTCCCACCATCATTGTCGACTGCCTCAAGGCCCATTCCAACATCAATGAAGGGGAGCTCAAGACTGAAGAGCAGACTGGAAATCTCATTGCGGACAGACCCGGCATCGACAGCAACGAAAACAAACGCTAGGCTAGAAAGAAGATCACGGTGCGAACCATCGACCTTGAGCTCATGAGCCTTGATTCCACGATGTATCCGACTATATGTAGCAGAAAGGTATTGTGCCTTCGTAGTAAGGCTTCCCTTAAAAGTTTCGAGGGATGCAGCGCCAGGCGTTCGGAAGGCGTTATGTTGGTGGAAGTGGTCATAGTCAAATAGGTGTATCTCTTCAACCGGAGTCTTCGCTACAAGGTCGAGGATATAAGAACCGGTTCCACCGAGGCCGATGATCCCGACTCGCATCCCTTTGAAAAGATGAGACAGATCCGAAAGTCCAGCCCTTGCAGTCGCGGTGTCCTCATAGACAAATGGTGTAGGTTCACGAACAGTACGTTCCGCCTTAAATGTTCGAGGCGTCATCGTATCATCGACACGCTTCGCTGGATAAGCTATAAGCTCCTCATAACGGTGAACTTTGTCCAGAAGAGTTGCGTAGACTCCTTCGGGTGGTTTCGACGATAGATGAAAACCAGCGACACCGCATGTCGGGATTGCAAAACCGGCGTTCTCGTTGGCGAGTATATTGATGGGGATGTCCGCAGAACTATGGGGCTTCTCACCCATGAAATAGAACGTATGGTCTTCCGCAGTAAGCTTGCCATCCCGGGTGACAACCTTGCAGGCGAGAACACTTAGACCGATGCTCCCATCAGCTTTGAGGTATGGGAAGTCTCGAAGAATCAGAAGAGAATCTAGTATCTCGGCATTATAGCCTTCGCTGAGTAGCTCAAGGAGCTCAGCATCAGGACTTGTCGGTTCGTTTGACATTAAAGGACATCCCCTTGTGAACCGCTGTCGACTCTCCCGGAACCAGGATACCGGTCTTTCCATTCTCCGGAATGAGGAAAGTTATTGTAATGTTGGCGGTTGGAGGTAATGTCTCCCCTGGAAAAGCAAGCTTAAGAAGATCCTCATAGCTAATCCGTCCGTGCGGAACTTCCTTCGGCCTTGAGTTTACATAGACTTCTACCAAGTTGGCTCTTTCAGCGTCGGGCATACTATACCTCCCATTGAGTGAATGATGTTGTATCGATCCTAAGCGATACTTAAAATATCTAATAGCCCCAGCGAGGGCAAGATCATACCGAGCATGAGTTACATGTTGACCTCTTCGACCGGATAACGCCTTTCTAATAAATACTCAGAGCTACCTTAAGCTGCCCCCTCAAATCCCTACCCGCCTCATCCCTCTTCATCGCCCAGACGAAGAGTGCTTTGCCTTTCGACGCGCGGGCCCAGAGCTCGCCTACTCGGCGCTTCTCGCGTTCTGAGGGATCGGCTGCGATGTGGGCACCCTTGTACTCGACGACGAGGACGCGGCCATCCTTGAGCCTGGCAATGAAGTCTGGATAGAAGTCGTCTCTCGAGGTAGGAAGGCGGAAGCACCACTGATGTCGGGGTGGGACGTTGCGTACCCAAGTCTCGACTTCGTCGAGAGCGTCGATCTCCTTGGCGCAGGCGTATTCCTCGCCGTCGCGCTTCAGGTTGTCGACGACGGAGAAGAAGTGTTTGGAGAATCCATAGGAGGAAGCAGGCTCTGCCCGTGGGTAGGGACAGCGGTCTTTCGAGAAGGAGAAGTCGCCTTCCCAGACGAGGCTGCCATCGAGCTCGGGAAGGTCAAGAAGCGACTCAAGTCCTAAGGACGCGGCGCTGAGGCGGTACGAGTCGAGCTTCGCCCTGATCTTATCCTCGAGAAGGTACTTTTGGAGGATGAGGTCCCCAAGGCGGAGCTTTCGCTCGTCGATGAGCTGGTGTATGAGGCGGGACAAGAAGTCCTGGAGGACCAGCTGGGACACGTCGCTCCGCGCGAGGCGGCGATCGAGCCAGAACACGAGGCCGTTTAGGTAGTACTCGCCTGCGACCTCGGCGGTGAAGAGCTCTCGGTCGTAGCGGGTGTTCCGGGTGATGACTTTCTCGGCAACGACATCAAGCTCCGTGACCTTCCGCTCGGCAGGTACGGAGAACTCCTCCAGTGTGAGGCGAGCGGGGAAGCGCGACGCATCCGAAAGGTCGAGACGTCCACGGTTGGCAAACCAGCCCTCGTCAATGGGAATGAGCTCGCCTGAGACCTCATCGCGGGAGAAGAGAGAGCCCACCGTGAAGACATCGGGGCCAGCAGGAAGGACGCGATGCCGGGAGGCTTGAAGAAGGCGATAGTTGCCAAGGTTGCGCGCGATATCGCGCGTGCGCTCGCCACCGGCATCCGCCCCGAGGGTCTCCGCGAGCTTGGCGATCGTAGCCTCGGTGATCGAGCCAGAAACCCTGACGAGAGGGACACCGTCTGAACGAGTACCCGCAGTCTCGACAACAAGGCCAGACTCGGCGGCGAAGAGGCCAAAATCGAGAGCAGCATACGCGGGTATTGCAATGGACCGACCATCAGGCGCGAGACCGACTATGGTGCCAGAGCCTTCACCTGGAAAGAAATCCGCCACCTCGGTCCATGCGTCCGCTTCTATGCGCTCGAAGCCCATCTTGTCGACGAGGCAATCCTTGAGCGCGGAAGCCGTCTCGGCGAAGTCGCGTGAGGAAACATGGGCATAGGCCTTGTTCAGCAATGCCGAGGGACGCTCCTCCGCGTAGGGCATCCGCAAGACACGGCCGAGAAGTTGCTCTACAGCACGCGCGGATTTCAGTTCCTGGATAGAGCAGAAGACATAGGCGAAGGAGCAATCCCAGCCTTCCTTGAGGGCTTGCACGGTGATGATGTGCCGGATGGAACAATCCGGCGCGAAGAGGTTGACGCCTTCGATGCCGCGCTCGTCTCCGGTCGCCACGGCGATATGGGCGGGATCGATGCCCTCATTCTGGATGAGGTGTTCGCGAAGCCTGTCGGCGGTGATGACCGTCGGATCATCTTTGTCCTTGGCTTGAGCCTGGTAGAGGGTGATGGGCCGCACTGAATCCCCGGAGGCCTTGGCGGCTTCTTCTAGGGAGTTTCGGGTGCTGATGGCCGCGGCGACGGTCGTGGCCCAGCTGGCGTGCTCGGCAAGGACTATCGGCAGCTTGATCATCTTTTCGGCCTTGAGCTCGGTGGCCGTGGCCTCGTGGAGGACATTTGAGCCGCTGGCACTGCTCGTGTCGGGTGTGGCGGTAAACTCGATGATACCGAGGGGAGAAAGGCGGGCGAGCGTATCGAAGGAGAGCTTCGACCGGGCGTTGTGCGCTTCGTCGATGATGATGAGCGGCTTAAAGACATGGCAGAGGTTGACGAAGGAATGGACGGGCTTTCCCCGGTTGGCTCCTTCCTTACCGAGCTCGAGCCCCGCTATGCCATTGAGGGCCGCGAAGTGACGCTCCCATCGTTCGGAATGAGCATAGATGGTTCGGGTTTTCGTGTCTTCCGCTTTGAAGCCCTGGATAGTCGAAACCACGACGACAAGTCGTGTAGAAAAGTCCTGGGGACTTACCGCTTCGAGTCCATCTCTCGTGACCACAAGAGGACGGCCCCAGGCCTCGACGAGCTCCTCCCGATATGGATGCCCGGCAGTTGAAAGAGCTGTGAGTGTCTGTTCGAGAATAGCCTGCGATGGGACGAGCCACAGCACATGAAGTGATTGACTGTAGGTATAGCTGTCGCGCACGATGCGCAGGGAACGCGCAGCGAGCCAGGTCTTGCCGCCTCCGGTCGGGATGCGAATACAGACATAGGGTATATCGCCCACACCCGGAGCCTGGTGCCAGCGAGTAACCGAGGGACGGCCACGCACGCTCCAGGATTCAATGAAGGCAGCCTTGGGATCGCCAAGGCGCTTGGCTCGCTCGAGGTAGTCCTTCAGGGATTCGAGGGCCTTTGCCTGGTAGATCTTGGGCTCAAACATGATCGCCCTCCTCTCCAGCGCTAGCGGCGCGTGTAGCGAGGGTTTGAGGAGCTTCGGGCATGAGCCCTGCCGCGTATTCGAGCGCGCCTTCCGCGAGGAGCGGCATGGACCCGAGGTCATATGGTATCTGCTTGAAGGAGATATTGATGCGAGCGAGTGATGAGGGCGAATAGGTCGTCGCCTCGGCGTAAACAATGCGAGGACCATCATGCTTGGGGAGCGAGGCCAGAACGGCTGGCGTGAGGACATTGCCGCCCTTGGGGCGCTTGTCCCCGAGTATCCCGTTGTACAGGAGATAGAGGCCTCGTCCCTCGTGAATGCCGAGGAATGGCGATGCCGGCTTGATCGAGCCGCCTATGGCTGGTGCCTTGGTCTCGCGCCACCAGACGAAGGCAGCGAGGTCGATAAACTTGACCTTGGGGTTGAGGCGACCGAAGGCATCAAAGAGAGTCTCGCCGAGCTTGACGAAGCGGAAGCCGCCACCACCCTTCCAGCTAACAACTTCAGAGATGCCACCCTGCTCTCCGTCAATGACCTTCTGAAGACGGGGTAGGCAGTGCGTTACCGCATGGTCGCCCATCTCAACTCCGATCCAGCGACGGCCCATCTTGTGGGCGACGGCTGCGGTTGTGCCGGAGCCAAGGAAGGAGTCGAGGACAATATCACCAGGGTTAGTGGCGATGTGGATAATTCGGTGAAGTAGCCTTTCAGGCTTGGGTGTAGAAAACGGAATCAAGTCAGGAAAAAGCTTCGTAATCTCAAGCTTGGCCTGTCCATTGGATCCGACTTCTTGGTATAGCCAAAGCGTTGATGGCACAAGTCCAGCTTGCACCTCCGAAAGAAACTTCTTGACCCGAGGTGCATTGCCTCCATCTTGGCCAAACCAAATGCGTCCATCAACCCGCATCTCTTCAAAGCGAGGTTGAGTATAGAGCCAACACCGCCCAGGCGGGGGATCAATGGTTCGCCCGCTCGGAGTAGTGATAGTATAGAACTGCTCCTTGCGCCGCCCCTTCTCTGCTTTTGCATGTGCAGGTAGCGAAGCCCAAACACCTCTTGGATCGTTGTCTGGATTGGTGAAGCGTTCGAGCTGGCTCTCCGAAGCAGGGAGCATGTGTCGAACTTGCTTCCACTGCTCGCGGTCCTTTGCGTAAAGGAGTACATGATCGTGGACGGAAGAGAAATCCGTCCGGTTCTCTCTCGTCGGGTTCTTCTGCCAGAATATGTCAGCGATAAAATTACCGCGGCCAAGAAGCTCATCGAGGATAACCTTCAGGTACTGGCATTCTTGGTCATCAATGTTGACCCAAAGACTTGCATCGTCAGTCATAAATTCTCTCAACAACTCCAGCCTCGGGTACATCATCGAAAGCCACGTTGAGTGCTCAAGGTTGTCGTCGTAGTGCTCGAAGGCAGACCCGGTGTTGTAGGGCGGGTCGATGTAGATGCACTTCACGCGCCCAGCGTAGTAGGGAAGCAAGGCTTTGAGAGCCTCGAGGTTGTCGCCCTGGATGAGGAGGTTGTCCTGCGCGGCCTTCGGGTCGCCGACAATGCCGCCTTTGGCTGCGGTGTGAGGCTCGAGGAGGCGGAAGGGAACAAGGGATGCGGCGCGGAGGGCGTCTTCTTTACCTGTCCAAGTTAGCGTAGGCATAGGCTGTCCTTGTCAAAGAGCTCGCGAGCTGGTTTCATTATAGAATCCAAGGGAGCGGTAGAGCGGTGATTCCGAGGCGGCTCATGCCGTCGTGCACGTGCTGACGGAGAAAAGGCCACATGGTCTTCTGGATCTGGTTCTCATGGAAGACCTTGCGCACTTCTTCATCCTTCCAGAGTTCCTCGAAGGTGGGAACATCCGTGAGATGAAAGACGATGAAGAACACGGAGACCTGACGGAAGATAGGGGCTCCCTGGAAGCTCACGGTGATCTCGTATCGCGGGCGGAAAATACGGGTTTCGCCGTTGACCAGGACAGGATCGCCATCAGCGAAAACCTGGTTCCATCCGAGGTTGATCTCGCTATTAGGCGCAGGCATCTCCCCGAGCAGATCGGAGTGAAAAGACATCGGCTTGATGTCTTGCAGGCTCATCGACTTGAGGAGCCGCGTGAGCCGCTCGTTGATCGTTTCGCTCATGAGGCTACCGAGAGAGGCGCCGGAGCCTCAGACTTCATATCAATGACCTGGGCAACGCCGGTAGACCAGCTGATGCCTTCCATGAGGCGGGAGTAATCCCTGAATGAGGAGTCACCGACATAGCGGGCGACTTGTTCGGGGACAGTGCGACCAGCGCGCGTGGCGCACTCCTCCACCTTGACCCGTTGAAGCTCGGTGAGTTCACGGCTCAAGGCTTCGAGTCCTTCCCAGGAAGAAGCAGCCTTGTATCCAGGGGACTCCTCGATCCTGCGACGTTGCGTCATCCCGATCTTCCCCGAGTTGATGTCGTACATCGCCTTGAAGGTGCAGGGATCGGCGGCGAGTTTGAGGAGGAGACGATTGGTCGAGTCGGGCGTACCCCCGCTCTCATAACCGTTCATGGTGAGCTCGCCGAAACCGAGGATCGCGCCAAAGGCCTTCTGGCTGGCATTGTAGCAAGCGCGCAGGGAAACGAGGGCTTCGGGCGACGGTGCCTCATAGAGACGGGCATACGCCTCACGCGCGGCGTCTAGATTGGTGTCGAGTTGGCCTGGGGCCTCGAACTCGTCTCCGCAGGTGAGGCAGCGCGAGTAGTGGGCTTTATAGGAGACCTCCCTGCCCTTGATTGTCACCTGTTCAACCCGCTCGATGATCTCGATATCTCGGGTTACCCCGCAGCGGGAGCACGGCAGTCTATTGCTCATAATTGCCCTCATCATGAAAAGACATCACGATACCGGCATCCCCATTGGTGTCGGTCCAGATCTTCAGCTTGATGTACAACAGAATCATGTCTCCAGCCGGGGCCTGGCGCGTGTAGGGTTGATGAAACACCATGACGTCTCCAGGCGACCCATCATCATCGGGCTCAGGCCCCTTGGCATAGTGTTCAGGCCTCAGGTCGGCGATGATCTCGTACGCGTCCTCTTCGCTGAGTCCTTCATCCAGCATGAATTCCATGGTCTTACGCCTATTGCGAGGCTTCCAAGCAAGCTTTCTAGCCGCGAGGAGTGGCCTGAGGCGGATGAGGAACAGCTGAGCCGCGAATGAACCTCCCATTCAATATACTTTCATTATCGGTATTGTGCAATACCGATAGTAAGCTCTTGAATTGAGAGTGTCCCGGCTCGAGAGCCTTGGTTGTGATGAAGCGGGTAGCAGGAAGACGTTATTGACATAATTATCCTCGGCTCTCGATAACACATGGAAAACGATGGAACCATGATAGCAGAGCTGGGAGAAATGTAAAGTCAGACACGACTACTCGGTGTGGACAACACACTCAGATAGGGGCTACCACGTAATATTCCTGAAGGAGTCCGCAGCGGAAAAGGGTGGGCTTAGGGGCAGATTGTGTGTTGAACATATCCTTGGTGACTATTCTGACAATAGCAACTATTTCTATACCTGATAATTAATTATAAGTACATGCAAGCGCTATATAGTGATTTCTATACTGTTGGGAGGGGCTTCTCACTAGTATCATACAGGTATATTACTGCGAAGGAGTCTTACCGATGCTTCACTACGCTTCTGACCTGATCAAGTGGCTCGTCTTTACCGACAAGGAGAGGACCGTTCTACTCGATGCCCTGAACGCCTTCTTCTCGGCATCCGAAACCGTCCAAGAGCCGGTTCATGCGGACGAAGATGAGCCTTATTCCGCAAGGCTGGCCCTCCATACCGATACGAAGAAGCTGGACAGCCTCATGTCAGTTCGCGGCCTCTTGGTCTCGAGCCTTCGCGAAGGATCAAGTGCCGTTATTGGCCTAACAACCAACGACCGCGAGGCTCTGAGTGCTCTGTTGATGCTCGATATCGCTGGCTTCTACGACTACCTAATCAGCCTTGAAGATAAGATGGCCGCCATGGGGGTCGAGTTCAGACCGATCGATGATGATCGCCAGAAGGCAAGGTTCCGCATCATGAGCAAGCTCAATGCCTGACTCTACTAGGCGGATACAACGAAAAGTGGCCGCCCTCGAAGGCGGCCTTAAACGACGCTAACGGTGAATATATGGAGGCAGCTCTAAGCGCGCGCTACCTCAGCGCTCCCTGTAGAATTCGAATAGCGGAACGGATCGCCTTCCTTCTCGCACTGGAGGGATCACGCTGGACGAGCTCATGGAGGAGCTCGACGATTCGGAGCCCGTCGGCGACCGCAACGTCGTTGATGTGCTGCGCTTCAGGGCTTTGACTGCGCCTCTTGGCAGGAGCTTGCGGGACGACACGCTTGGCCTTGGCTGCCTCCGCTGCCTGGTGGATGGTCTTCTCGCCGCGACGGACTGAGGCGGCTTCCTCGGGGTCGGAAAGCACTGCCCGTGCGCGCTCCACTTTGGCCCGAGAAGTCCCGATGGTGTCGGCAGTAACTTCGGCTGTCTTGCGCGGCTTGCTGTCGGTAGCCTCGATTGAGGCTACCCGGGTATTGAAGCCAGTCTGAGGCCGGTCAACAAGCTCGATGAGCCGGAGAAGTTCAGCATCCGAGAGGTTACGGCGGTCCTTCTGGGTATGGATGGCGTAGGCCAGGGCCTCGGCTTCGGAGGCGAAGGTCTTCTCGTAGGCGGTGACCCGCAGGAGGCCGAGCTCCTCGGCGGCACGGACGCGCGTGTAGCCGTCGATGAGGACGCGGGTGCCGTCGGGCTTGCGCCAGACGTTGACCGGCTTGGAGGGGTCGAAGCCGTTGACGGCCATGTCAGCCTTGATGGCCTCGAAGACCTCGGGCTTGATCGCGAAGAGCGAGGAGAAGGGCTCGGCCTTGGTGAGCTGGTCAAGGTAGAGCTCGATGCCGACGGCCTTCTCCCCGGAGTTGTTGACGGCTGCTTTGTCGGGGTGGGTGGTCATGGTGAGCTTGGGCATGGCTAGAACCTCTCGGTAGTGCGTTCGACGCCACAGTAGGCGGCGAGGGAGGCGATGGCGGCGTGGAGCGGAGCCTTGGCCTGCGAGGGCGTGATGCGTTCGCCGGTGTCGATCGAGCGACGGATGAGGGCGGTGTCGGGGATGGTGACCGGCGCTATGATGTCTCCGAAGGAGTCACGGAAGAGGGCTTCGTATTGGTTGCGGAGGGCATCCGGGTTGTCAGTCCTCGCGGCGCGATGGAAGTTGAAGAGAATACGCCAGGCAGAGAGCTTGTCGGTCTCGCGCCGGAGCTGGGCCTCGTAGAAGAGGGCGCCCTTGTAGTCAAACTGGCTGAAGGATACTGGCGATAAGATGAGATCGGCGGCGTTCAGGGCGTTAAGGACGAGGTTGTCATACGTGGGGGCGGTATCGATGAAGAGGAAGTCGTAGGGGAGGTCCGAGGATGTGAGAATGCGCCGGAACGTGCGGTCGCCTATTGCTCGGAGCTTGACGAGGTCCAGCGACGAGGCGAGGAGGTCGATCCCTGGATAGACCGAGTGAAGGACATTCTCCGCGAGGCGTTCGGTGTGCAGGACAGCGGCGATGTTCTTGCTGTCGGCCTCATCGGGGGAGTCGAGGTAGTAGGATGAGGCGCTGTTCTGGATGTCCAGGTCGGCAACGAGGACTCTGTAACCAGCGGCGGCGGCATAGTTGGCGACGAGGATGCAGAGCGAGCTCTTGCCGGTGCCGCCCTTGATTGAGGAGAAACAGATGGATCTCATGGGAACCTCGTGGGCAGGAAGTTTGGTTAATTATAAATAGCAAGAATGTAGCGGGGTGCGTACTTTAGTAGTGGTCGGGACATGCATAGACACTGCTCGCGGCCAACGGCAGTATCCGTGCGCTAAGTAGAATGGGTTTCGCCGGTTATTGGCGAATGAGCCGGGGGCCTGGTGTCCTCTCAGGAAACGAGGCCTGGATAGATCCTTTATCGATCACGCCTGCGAAAAGGTCTTGTGCTGCGTCCTGTTACACAGAAAGCGAAGGCTCAAATCTGACGTCCTTCCCCTTTGGCGTATCGCTAGCCAGCGACGACCGAAAACATACAAACTTTATAGCCGCTTCATATTTGCTTTACAGGTTGAGGATAGATTAGGGCCAAGCTTTAGTGGCATGGAGGTTCTGTAATGAAGAAGACGATATTCGTGGTCATGGCATTCCTCGCGGCGGCTCTTCCTTCCGCGTTCGCGCTCGGCTCGGCATATTCCGGCGAGTCCGTGACGCTCGCCGGCACGCTTGTCGAAAGAACAGGCACGCCTTTCGCTGCCCTGAAAACGGACGGGGAAGTCTGGAGCCTTATGCTTCCGGGTATGTATGGTTATGACATTCCAGTCAGGGATGGCGACAAGCTCGAAGTGACTGGCTTCGAAGTTCCCGGTCCAGCGTGGGGCCAAACGGTCGAGATGCGCTACCTGATGGTCCAGAAAATCGTGGTCGACGGTAAGGAGTATGTGCTCCTTGGCGGCAACGGCCGGTTCGGCATGATGGGGCAGTACGGCATGATGGGGCCCCGTGGACAGCGTGGAGACGGCGCTTGGAATAGCTTTGGGGCTCCAGGAGCGTACGGCACTTCCCGCGTGTGTTGGTAATAAGGCTTTTCGAATGTGGTGGAACGCTTGCCTCGCCCGTCCTTGGGGACCTTGGACCAGTGCGTGGTTTAGTACGGGGGGAATAATCATGATGATTCTTATCGCGGCTGCGGTCGTTATCGGAGTGGTTTGGCTTGCGCGGCGCAATGTCAACAGCCATACGGATACCGATGCCCTCGACGTGCTCCGGCGGAGATACGCCCTCGGCGAGCTGAACAAGGATCAGTTCGAGGAGATGAAGGGAACGCTCCGAAGCTAGCACCCGGATAGTTTTAGCGGCGAAAGCGGAAACAGGGGACGGCAGGCGTGTCGTCCCCTGTTCGTTTGCAAAGGAGTGTTCCCCGATGGACGATTTGCCCTATACTATAGCTGAAATGAGCAAACGCATATTGGTCGTGGAGGACGAACGCAGCTTGAACCAGATGATCGTCGATTATTTGGCTGCCTTGGGATATGGCACCGAAAGCGCATACGATGGATTGGATGCGCTTCGGAAAGTAGAAGCCCTAATGCCGGATTTCATAGTGCTCGACCTGCAACTGCCGGGTCTCGACGGGCTGGACGTCGCGCGCAGGATTCGGGAGCGATCTCCGGTTCCCATCATCATGCTGACGGCGCGCGCGGAAGAAGCGGACAAGCTCATCGGTCTGGAGCTCGGGGCGGACGACTATCTCACGAAACCATTTAGCTTGAGAGAACTCGCTGCGCGGATCCGTACGGTCCTCCGGCGCATTCAGCCGCAGGTGCATGAGCCGGTCCGTTCAGAAGAGGGGATAATCTCCCATCTCGATATCCTGCTCGACACGGGGCGGCGCATCGTCTCCCGAGGGGGGACGCCGATACCGTTGACGGTCGTGCAGTTCAACATTCTGCGGGTACTTCTGGACCATCCCGGTCAAGTGCTTACCCGGCTCCAGATTCTCGAGGCGGCGGAAGGAATCAGCCAAGAAGGCTATGATCGGACGATAGACGTGCACGTCAAGAACATCAGGAAAGCCCTGGAGCCCGATCCCGCTCGGCCGATCTATATTCTCACCGTGTGGGGGGTCGGGTATCGAATGGCCGAGCGAATCGAAATGGCGGGCAGGACCCAGGGAGCCGAACCATGAAGTTGAGCCTTTGGCTCAAACTGACCGGCGGCTTCGCGATCGCGGTGCTGCTGACCGCGGCCGCTCTCAATCTTTCGGTTCGGCTGATCACGGAGAACCGGTACAGGCTCTTGGTGCGCGACAGCGACCAGGCGCAAGCGGAAATTCTCGCCCCGCAATTCGCCGAATGGTATGAGCGACAAGGCGGATGGAGCGGAGTCGCCCGGCTCGTCGATGATTTGCGCCCAGCCAGGGGAATGATGGACGATGGTCGATGGATGTCGATGATGGGAAGCTCCAGGATGTCCTGGGGGATGCGCGATGACTGGGGCAACCAGGATTGGGATATGGGAAACGACATGGGCATGATGCGGATGGACGATAGTTCGGCCGCCCTGTTTCCCCGGCTGATCCTGACGGACCCGCAGGGTGCGGTCCTCGCCGATTCGGCCGGGGAAATGACCGGGCGCAAACTGGAAAGGCCCAGCGACGCCCCCGTCGCGGTCGAAGTAGTATCCCGCGCGCGAGTCGTAGGCTTGCTGCTTGTAGGCTCCATGATCGAGCCAAGCCTCACGCAGGCGGATAGGCAGTTCTTGGGATCGGTGAACGCCGCGATGCTCGCCGTGACGGTGGCGGCTGTCCTTGTCGCCATCATCCTGGGGTCACTCCTCTTCCGGCATGTCGTCGCGCCTCTTCGTGAACTCTCGCGGGCGAGCGAGCGGATAGCTTCCGGCGACTTGGCGACCCGCGTGGAACGTGGTCCCAAGGACGAGATAGGCGACCTGGCCGCTCGATTCAACGCCATGACGGAAAGGCTCCAGGATTCAAGACGGCGGGAGCACCAGTTCATCGCGGATGCGGCGCACGAGTTGCGGACTCCGGTAGCGCTCCTGCAAGGAACGCTGGAGATGATGATCGACGGCATCTATCCCCCCGATCGGCAGCGCCTGGAGCAACTCCATGGCGAATCACAACGGCTCGGCCGACTGGTCGCGGATATGCAAGATCTCTCCCGTGCCGACGCCGGTGGCCTGGAGCTATGCCTCTCCAGGACCAAGATAGGAGGGGTTCTAGAAGAAGCCGCAACGCTCTTCGACGCCGCCGCGAGGAAGAACGGGATTCGGCTGGAAGTCGGAGGCGTGCCAGCGGAAGAAGTGACGCTCGATAAAGACAGGATCGTCCGGGTGCTGGCAAATCTGCTCGCGAACGCGTTCCGCCATACTCCCCCAAATGGAAAGATCGCGCTACGCGTAGACAAGGTCATGGAAAGTCCCGAGCTGGTCGTATGCGTGGAGGATACCGGCCCCGGTATACCCCCTTCCGATGCCGAAAGGGTCTTCGATCGATTCTATCGCGCCGATGAGTCGCGCAGCCGCGATTCCGGCGGGAGCGGCCTGGGACTCTCGATAAGCCGCGAGATCATCGGCGCCCATGGCGGCCGAATCTGGGTGGACACTTCCTACCGCGGCGGCGCGCGGCTCTGCTTCTCCATCCCATGTCGTCCCCATCCCGGCAGGAACGGCTAATTCCGGGGCCGACACCAGATGGGGACAGCGCTCCGTTCGCCTCTGGCCATGAATGTGAGATATACGGTCTGGCGGCTCCGATCATGGCCGCGGCGACAACCGCAGGTAGCAGCAAGGCCCGCATGGACTCACCGTTCTCCCTCAAGGCCGCGCGGGTGCACTCCTTACGATGGGAAATGTGCGGGATCGCGACACGCAACGTAATGCGATTATCGCGGCCAAGATGCGGGCTTCGAGTCCGATCTCTTGGAGTCCCACCCCACCGCTGATTGTTATTACGAGGCTCAAGATGCCGGCGACGAGGAAAAGGCGGGAAGCAGGAACGGCGCGCTTTCGTCCGGCCAAGATCAGCGCTACCAGGGCGAGAGGGTTCATCCAGAGAAGGTTCAGGTTCCACCCGGTCTCTGCGTACCCGGCGAGCAGCCAGAAGGCGCAGATGGCCAAGGCGCCGAGTAAGCTAGCCGAGAACAGCCCCACATCGAATAGTAGCGTCAACCTGCTTGAGGAGAAGAAGGTTGCGATGATTGCGAGCGTCCCCACGATGATGATGAATATCACAGGCTCACCTGTGTACGGTTGCTCCGCGCTGTTCCGCGAGGTGTGTACCGTCATCGTCTCAAGTACAGCGGGACGGCTACCCGCCGCGTCGGCCATATCGCTCGCGGCGACCAGGTCACTCAGTTGTTCGGGCAGGAATGGCCCCGCTTCCATACCGATCTTCTTCGCATTCGGGCCTAGCAACAGATCGATCCCAAGCGAAAGCCAAGGCCTGTCAGCGAGAGTGCGGCGGAGGTAGTCGCGTGGCAAGGTTTCCAAGACGCCTGTTCCACGTTGAGAAGGCGAAGCGAGTTGAGTTCCAAGCCGTAGCCAGAGTCGAGTCACGCAGTTATCGGTGAAGTAACGATAGTTGTAGGTATTCCTTCCGGGTCGGGCATCCTCCTCGAGCGCGGCGATGAACGCGGCGGATTCCTCAGTCCCGAAGGCGAGGACTTGCTCGACAATTGTGCGGTCCTCGACCTGGCTGTAGAACTCATAGGCATCCGTACTACTCAGACGCGCGGCCATGAAGGGCATTTTCCCAACCAACATTCCAAGCGCGAATCGCAGGTCGAAGGGCTTGGCGGAGAGCCCGTAGTTATAGAGCAGGTCGGGGCCGCCGTTGGGATAGCTGACCCTGATGGCAGAATGCCCGAACGCGGAATAAAGCGATCGACCGGGCAAGATGGTGGTAAGCGCGATTCTTGGCCCTCCTTCCGATATATCGATCCGAGCCGCCAAGGGATTCGCTGTCGTGTTCCCGGGAAGGGTGCACATGAAGAGCAGGAACATGAGGGCCCTGGGCAGTGGACCTGCCCACAACGCCTCCTTCCGTACCTTGATACCTGGCATACGCTTGCTCAATCGATCCCCTTCCACTCGCGTCTTGACAAGGGAGCGAGATGGGAGTAGTTTACACTTAAACGCTTGCTTAATCAAGCACTCGTTTTACCAAGGAGGCTCGAATGAGCGAGGATTTGTGCAGTCAGTATGGAGTGAGCTGCGCCGGGGATGCCGAAGCGCTGAGGGCTTCGCTCCTCGATATCGCGGGCATATCCGAGCTTTTCAAGGCGCTCGCGGATGAGACCAGAACAAAGATCCTGCACCTGCTCGGGCAACGGGAACTCTGCGTATGCGACCTTGCCTTCCTGCTGGAGATGAGCCTGCCGGCGGTTTCGCACCACCTGCGTTTCCTGAAGGCGTTGCGCCTGGTCCGAAGCCGCAAGGACGGGAAGAACGTCTTCTACTCGCTTGACGACGATCATGTGCTCTCCCTCATGGAGCAGGCACGCGAGCACTACATCGAACGATCCTGACCAAAGGAGCCATCATGACGAAGTATAGGATTAACGGACTTGATTGCGCGAACTGCGCCAACGAGATCGAATGCGCCTTGAAGAAGGAGAAGGGCCTCGAAAACGCACGGCTGAGCTTTGCGACCGGGGCGATCTATCTCGATGCGAAGCATGTGGATAAGGCGCAGGACATCATCAGCCGGATCGAACCTGGCGTCACCCTATCCTCCCCCGAGAAGAAGGCGACGCCGGGCGATGTCGAGGCGCAAGGGAGCAAGGCACTGACCAGGATGGTCGCGGCCGCTGTCCTGCTCGCCATCGGGAGCGTGTTCAACGAAACACTGCACGCGACGCCGCATGCCATCGTGGAGTATGGGGTTCTGATCTCGGCATTCCTCTTGGTTGGAACGCCGGTGCTCCTTTCGGCACTCAGGAGCATCCTGAGGGGACAGGTATTCAATGAAATGTTCCTCATGAGCATAGCGACCATCGGGGCGATCGTGATCCATCAGCTTCCGGAAGCCGTTGGCGTCATGCTCTTCTACTCCGTTGGCGAATATCTCCAGGACAGGGCGGTCGACAAGTCCCGCCGATCGATCTCAGCCCTCATGGATCTGCGTCCTGATTTCGCGCGACTGGTTGTCGGTCCCGAACGCCGCGAGGTCAGCCCCGAGGAAATCAAGGTGGGGGACCTCATCGAGGTGCTCCCCGGGGAACGCATCCCGCTCGACGGCTCGTTGGTCGAAGGCTCGTCCTTCGTCAATACGGCTTCGCTCACCGGAGAATCGGTGCCGCGCAAGGTCGAGCCAGGCGACAGCGTCCTTGGAGGATTCGTGAACGACGAGGGAAGGATCGTCGTCCGCGTGGAGAAGGAGTACAGTCAAGGCGCTGCGGCCAGGATCCTGGAACTCGTGGAAAACGCCTCTTCTCAAAAGGCTCCCACGGAAAAGTTCATCACCCGCTTCGCCGCCATCTACACTCCGGCGGTCGTCGTCATCGCGGCGATCATCGCCTTCGTACCGCCGCTTCTGGTTCCTGGCGCAAGGCTCGAAGACTGGGTCTACCGGGCTCTTGTCATGCTGGTCATATCATGCCCCTGCGCTCTGGTCATCTCGATTCCGCTCGGCTACTTCGGCGGAATCGGCGGGGCATCCAAGAACAAGCTCCTCATCAAGGGCGGCAATTACATCGATGCCCTCACGAAGGTCGACACGGTGGTCTTCGACAAGACCGGTACCCTCACAGAAGGCGTCTTCAACGTGGTCAAGGTCGAGACCCGCAACGGCTTCACGAAGGAGGAACTCCTGGAGTGGGCGGCAGCGGCGGAATCCGGTTCATCGCATCCCATCGCGCGTTCGATCAAGGACGCAGCGGGCGGCGTCAAGGACAAGGCGAGCGATATCGTCGAGGTGAAAGGCCATGGAGTACTCGCGAAGGTCGAGGGCCGCAGGATCGCGATAGGCAATGACCGCCTGATGCACCGCGAGAACATCGATCACTCAGATTGCGATACCGAGGGGACTGTCGCCTTCGTCGCGGTAGACGGCGTCTACGCGGGACACATCGTCATATCGGACAAGATCAAGCCGAACGCGGCGGCCACGGTCGCGGAGCTGAAGGCCCTCGGGGTGCGCAAGGTCGTGATGCTCACCGGCGACAACAAGACTGTCGCCGGCAAAATCGCGGGCGAACTTGGTCTCGACGACTTCTACGCCGAGCTCCTTCCGGATGGCAAGGTGGCGGAACTCGAAGTGCTCGAGAAGGATCCGGCGAGGCAGGGCGCCGTGGTGTTCGTAGGCGACGGCATGAACGACGCCCCGGTGCTCGTGAGATCGGACGTAGGCTTCGCGATGGGAGGGCTCGGATCCGACGCGGCGATCGAAGCGGCGGACGTCGTGGTCATGGACGACCATATCGCTCGCATCCCCCTCGCCATCAGGATTTCGAGGTTCACCCGCCGCGTCGTGATCGAGAACATCGTCATGGCTTTGGTGGTCAAGGCTGCCTTCCTGAGTCTCGGCGCCCTCGGCGTGGCGAGCATGTGGGAGGCCGTCATCGGCGACGTTGGCGTCTCCATCCTGGCGGTCCTCAATTCGGTGAGGACATCGGGATATGCCCGTGGGCAACGCGAAGGCGTGCGGTGACCCCGGCATGGACCAACTACTCGAGAAAACCATCCTTGTGGATTATGACCATCCGTCGATCCGCAACCTCGTTGCCCTCCGAAGTTGGGTCGCGCTCGATGAAGAAGCGAGGATTCGGGGAGTCTACGACTTTGTCCGCGACGAGATCCGCTTCGGATACAATGAGGACGACGCGATCCCGGCCTCCAAGGTCCTGTCGGATGGATACGGGCAATGCAACACCAAGGGCATCCTCCTCATGGCCCTCCTCAGGGCTGTCGGTGTCAGGTGCCGCTTCCATGGCTTCACGATCGACAAGCGCCTCCAGCAGGGAGCGATAAGCGGCCTCTGGTATCTCCTCGCGCCGCAGGAGATAGTACATAGCTGGGTAGAGCTGTTCCATGATGGCCGGTGGATCGACATGGAAGGTTTTATCCTCGACCTGCCCTACCTGCGGAGCGTTCAGAGTATCGCGTGCGGAAAGACAGGCTCCTTTTGCGGCTATGGCGTAGCCACGAGCAGCATCGAGTCGCCCCGCGTCTTTTGGGATGGGAACGCTACGTACATCCAGAAAGAGGGAATAGTCAGAGATTTTGGCCTCTATCCAGATCCTGGTTCATTCTTCAAGGATCATTCCCAATCGATGGGAGCATTGAAGCGCTTGATGTTCAGGACCATCGTTCGTCGGGCAATGAACAGGCGTGTCGCCAGAATAAGGGCTCGCGTGAAGTCCTAAAGGCTCTGATCCTCGCCATTCTACGGGGTGAGTTCCGGAATCCCAATTTCCTCGCTACGACGCTCTTATGGACTCCCGAGCGATATCCGTGGTTGGGCTTGTGGCATACGCTTTCTTGGTTTTCACCGACGCCGCAGACGCTACTATATGGCCTCGGCGGCGAACGTGAAACTCCAGCGGATCAGGTCCCGTAGATCCGGGAACCAAGCGTGAGGATGCCAGATCCGCCGGAATACGACTTGCTTGAGTGGACCATCCCGATGTGTGGGGCGAGAGTCTTCCGGGCTCCTGAGGCCGAAAAGTGGATAATAGCCTAGACGTGTTCAGTGGCTCCGAGATCGAGACGAAACTCATGGCTGTTGCGTGTTCGACATCCGCGCAGTGCTCCTGCCCGTCCGCAGCAGACATTGACGATTCGAAGAGATCGAGATCAAGATCGAGGAATCGGGCGCTAGACTGCCCCTATTGCTTTGGATAAAGGGCAAAAGCCCCTTCGGGGTTCCCTGCGTTTGACGGGACAGAAGATGCAAGCGTGGGAAGACCCGTCCACTGGGTATCTATCGATGACTAGGCTCTTCGCCCCCGCGTGGTTGTAATCCAGGGGTATAGTACGCAGCACCTAATTTGGCATGGCAGAAATAGTGATTGGGCTCCCGGAAAGTTACTACAGACTGCCTGTGTGAAAGCACTACGTCTCTCCAGCAGATCTCGATTCCCAGAATTAAACTCTCGAACTTCGTTATCGGGTATCTTCGGACAGCCAGGAGAAAGGGGGCGTCCGCCTTGAGCAGATGGGGAACCTGTGTGCGCTTGCTGCAGGACGACCATAAAATGCTTCTGCGATCGCAGGGAAAGACGAGTCTTGCACTCCCCGTGCGGTCGCTGACAGCCCGGAACTTTGCGAGGTCCAGCGACGAGGAGAAAAGGTTGAAGCCTGGACATGCAAAGACGCTGCTCGCGGCCGACGGCAGTATCTGTGCGCTGAGGAAGATTGATGTCGCCGCCTGTTGGCGATTGTGCTGTCCGCCCGGTATCCTCTCGGGCTTGAAATCGCGTGATCGCCTGCTCTTACGATCCTGTTGAGGCTGTTCTGTTGGCCTCGTCCTCTTGTCTGGAAAAAAGAGGAATCAATTATCCCGCTAGAGGGCTTCGTCGATCGGATAAACGGAGACGACGAAGCCCTATGCTGGAGTAGAGCATTAACGGTTCGCGCGGACTATGGAAATCGCGATGTTGCCCTTGTCGAGGAGCCCCTGTTCGCAACGGAACGTGATGACCACAGTATCAGTCCACTCCGAGACATTGGGGACTTCCATGTCTTTGGGGATCGTAATGAAGAAGTACTCCATCGGAGCTTTGGTATAGGCGATAAACTTGACATTAAAGCCAACTGTCGCCCGGAGCTTTCCTCCAGCTGCCAGCCGGGCTATCAGCCTGACAGTCTTATCCTTGAAAGCAGCGGGGTTGTCGAAAAACTGGGCTGCCGAGCTGGTGTTGTATTTCTCGGAACGCGTCTTGTCGACAAAGTCATAGTCCGGTTTGATGTCGGCGGTATCCTGAGCAATAGCCGTAGATATGCCGAAGCCAACTAGAAGTAAAAGCATGATAACCGTGCGTTTCATAGACTCTCCTTTGATTATGGTGTAGCAGCCTCGAAACCCTATTTGGATTGCCTCACCATGGGGCTCCCGCACTTGGGGCATTTGTAGCTGCCATGATTTCCGTACGTTTCGATGTGCCTACAGGTCGCCTTCGAGCATTTGTACGTGTAGGTTACTTTCTCCGTCGCCATATGAACCTCCTGTTGATGCCTTGCTTAGACCAAGGCAAGGTAGCCTATCGTGTAACCATGCCAATTCCTGGCACGATGCGCTGATATCGAAGTAGCATTTACCTTTACCGGGCGGAACTTAACCGTGCGGCGGACGGACGGAGTCGTAGCGGGCGAGAGCTTGGGCGAGTTCCTTGCGGGTCATTGAGCGGAGTTCAGGCGGGGCCAAGATCTCGGCGTCAGGACCGTAGGACAAAGCCCATCGAATGAGGTCACGGAGATTGCGGGAACCGATCGTAAGGATGGTTGAGCCGTCCGCCTGGGTCTTTGTTGACTGAGTGATGCCAATATGGCGAGATGTGGCTTGCTTGGCGACGGTGGATGAAAAGCGGATGGTGGCCTGGACTGGTGCGTCCGCTTCGAGGTCGAAGGTGGAAGCAAGAGAAGCAGTATAGTCGATGTCAACCAAGGGTTCAGAACTAGTACCAGCGAGGGTTGCCGACTCAAAGAGATCAATATCAAGAAGGCGGCAATGGGTCTGGCCTTCAGGTTTGGCGTAGAGGTAGAGGCCACCGCGATGTTCGAGAAGCTTTACCGGGGAGAGGGTATACGAGCGGGCAATGCCATCAACCGGAGAGCGATAGACTACGGAGCAGGCCTGGCCGGTCTTTATGGCGGTGCGGAAGGTATCAAGAAGCGATGATGTAATGTTGGTATCAGGTTCAGATGATGGATCGGCGTCGAGCCCCGGCAGAAGTACGTTGAGCTTGGAGCGGAGGGAGGACAGGAGCGCCGAGGACGAGGAGTCCCGGAGCGATCGTCCTTCCAGGATGGCATCAAGAAAGTAGCGTTCTTGAAGAGTAAGGTCGAGGCTCGGGACGGCGAAGTTCGGGAGCCGTTGAGCGTAGCCTTCGAGAATGCGGTAGGTCTTCTCCGTGGATAGGTCGCGGCGTTCATCGACAAGGGGAAGGCCTAGATCGGTCAAGGCTTCCAACATCCTGAAGGATGAGCGACGGGAGATGCCGAGGCGGGACATGAGGGTCTTGATTGTGGTGCCGCCCGGGGTGGCGAGGAGTGAGACTGCCTGAATTAGTTTGGTCAGATTTGCGTAAGGATTCGGCATCTCGGGCTCCGTGGTGATACGGCCACGCCAGGGCAGCCGGAAAAGAGGATACAGGTAGACCGAGCCGAAAGCTGGCACGGTCAGGTTGAATGGATTGCAGTGGAGAGAGGCTCGATAAAGGCTCTGAAGGCGTGATTAGAGGCCGTAGCGAGTACTTTGGAAGCGTTCCCTGTATCTTTTCTTGCTGAAGGGCTAATGGGGTATCGAGGATACAAGAATGAAGAAAGGCCCCGGGCCAGCCGGGGCCGAGGGCTACTCGTCGGAAGGGGTCATAATCGTGATGACAGGCTCACCGGAGTCGCCGGGGCCGCAGACAGCCAGAAGGTCAACGGGTTCTGGTGCGGTATCAGGGGCTTGAGCAAAGAGGACGGTGAAGGATAGGCGGTCCGTTGAAGGGGCGGCCTTGATGGCGTAGCGTAGGACGGAGAGCGTGTCCCAAAGGCGGCCTTCGAACGAAAGACCGGCCTTGACGAGGTCGAGCGGTGGTGTCAGGTAGCCGTGGTAGAGGGTGTCGCTGACGGCCACGGGGAGCTTGAAGCCAGCCTCGCGGGCAAGCTCGGAGACGTCTAACAGGACCCCGTCATCGAGGGCTTGAGACCGGCTATAAGAGAAAATAAGGTCAGGGGTCATGAGCAGGCGTCCTCGGCGTAGGCGCGGGCTTCCGGGGAGTAGGAATGTTTGACCTCGACGTGTTCGACTACGATGACGACAGGGGTCATGGCATCGAGCGAAGAGTCGATGCCGAGGCGGCCGACGAGGCGGATTGCGGAGCCGGTGCGGAGGTTGTCGCGGACGGTGGCGGCAAGGCGACCGTAGGCGATGACCGGCATGGCCGGGACATCGGGGCCGGCATCAAGCAGGAAGCGGGCGGCGGCCGGGCGGTCATTGGCGGGCTCCGAGAAGAGCGGAGAAGAGGTAACAGAGCCCTCAAGGAGCAAGCTGTTCAAGAGGCGCATGGGGTGTCCTTTCAGGCCTGGGCGGCCGGGCGGAGGTAAAGTTCATCGTGGCCGAGCTCGGCCTCGACGCCGGGGATTGCGTTCCCATCAAATACGGCCTTCTTAAGCTCCGTCTTTGACAGGTCTTCGCGTGTGATCACGAGCTGTGGCAAGTTCTCCTTGCAGTAGGACAGGGCGGCTTCGCGGTCGACGATGTCGATGCGGTCGGGGAGCTTGCGGAGCTGGGCAGTGGCGGTCGGTAGGAGGACAGAACGTGATCGACGCTGCTTGGCGACTTCGAATTCGACCCAGGGTTTCAAGAGCGAGGACAGGTAGTCGATGGAGTCGTTGTCAGAGGCGTTGGCGTCGGTGAGCCAGCTGTCGATGCGGGCCTTGTAGGAGCGGGCCAGGTCGGCGCGCTGGGCCGTGCGGGCCTGAGCCTCGAGGATGCGCGAGGCGCACCATGAGGCTTTGGAGAGAGAGTCGACCGTGAAGGGCTCGGCGGCCGAGGCTTCCGCGCTGGGGATGGAGAAATCGAAGAGGACTTTGGAGAGCGACGGAAGAGAGCCGGGCTCGGCGGTGTCGACGAGCGCGAGCGGGGCGGTAGGGGGAGCGTCGAGAAGAGTGGCGAGCATGAGAGCCTCCTTGGGAAGATGGGAAAATGGGAAGCGGCCGGGATTGAGCCTGCCCATGAGCTAGGCGATGGGCCGTATTGATAAATAGAGAATGGCGGGCCCGCCTGTGAAATCCTTATGTGCAACTGGCGGGGCTGGAAGAGTAGAAGTGAAGTAGCGCGCTGGATGAGTGTGCGGAGGCCAGGGCTGCAGAAGACCAATGAAAACGTTTGTAGGGATGCGGGCGGGCTCGATCGGGGCTGTAGGGTACCAAGAGCCTAGCAAGTTTATAGAAACAGGCGGATAGAGGTAGTAGCAGTAGGAGCATCAGGATGCGATTGCGCAGCTCAGTGGAGCGTTGAGCGCAGGATCTGTAGAAGTTCTAACGTCAAGGCTTGTGTAGCTAATATAGATATGTGGACCTTTGACGACTAATATCGTCTAGATACTATTGAGGCTGTCGCCCTCGCAGTGGCGAATGAGAGAAGTGGTTAAGGGGGATCTGATGGATACGCTTGATGAGGATGCGGTTCGGGAGGTGGAGGCCTTCGTCGAGCGCTTCAACTACTTCCGGAAGCCATACAATGAGAGAGATAAGACGGGTGTTGGCTGGCTGAGGAATCACGGGTTGGCCGGGGATGCCGTCGTGTATAGAGCGATAACGGGATACGGGGATATTGGGCTTCTCATGAATCGGAGGCCGAGGTTTATTTGCTTCGACGTGGATGTGCCGGGCAAGGGTGGAGATGAGCCGGAGCCGGTGGGGATTGAAGAGGACGGCGAGGAGGAACAGCAGGAGCAAACGGTGGAGCAGGAGGAGTGGGATGAGGAGGGGCCGTTCACGCAGGACCCAAGGACGTGGGTCGGGTGGCCGGAAAGTGGAGTTTATGGCGAGGTAGAAGAAGGGCTGGAGCGGGGTCTGCGGGAAGCGTATAGGCCAGTGCTGCCGGATTGGAAGTTCCAGCATGAATTGGAGCCGGAGACCAGGCGGGCGGTCGAGGCTCTGTTGGAGTGCTTCAATGAACGGCCGAGCCTGGTGGTGAAGAGCCCGCACGGGGCGCATGTGTACTGGTGCCTAGAGGAAGAGGCGCTGTGGTACCAGCTTAAGCGGAAGCTAGGGAAGGTGAAGAGGGCCTGGGAAGAGAAGAAGAGGGAGCGAGGAATAGAGCGGAACCTGGAGATAATGCCGACGCCGGAGCGGCCACTGAGGATTCCGAGGTTGGATAGGCTTCTGGAGCCGGATGGGCTTGAGCCGATGAGGCGGCCTGCCGACGGCGAGGCCTTCTGGCGGGGCTTGAGGGGGTATCGGCTAGAGGGCTTGATCAAGGATGAGGTGCTGGAACGGGTGTGGCCGAAGGATGAGCGGCCGGGGCTGCGTCTTCATGAAGAAGGAGAAGGTGGCGGGGAAAAGAAGGGGCTTGCGGATGCGGGAATAAAAGGAAGGCGGCCAAGGAATAGTAGAGAGGCTGAGGAGCTGTTGATGCCCTTTGTCAACGGCGAGACTAATGGACAGCTTATCGGGATGGTAGAAGGCGGGAAGCGTGGCGGGATGTCCCTGGACGACGTGACCGAGTGGGTGTTGGGCTGGGAGACAAGGTCGAGGGCGGCGGGGTATAGCGGGGATATGTTCCGGAATGGGCGGGAGCTGAGAAGTAGGATTGAGTCGTTGTATGCGGCCTGCAACGTGACGGAGGCCGGGGCGACAAGGTTCGTGCGGTTATGGAATGAGAAGGAAGGAAAGTATCTGAGGAATCGAGAAGCTGCGGAGCTGATGCTGGAGCGGCTTGAGAGCGTGAGCCCGCAGCCGAGGCAGAGCCGGCAGGCGGTGCTACGGTTCTTCGAAAATCTGGAGGCCTGGAGAAGGATCATCGACGACGCCATTGCCGATCCGGCAAGCGGTATCGATGATTTGACGAGAAGGAACCAGGGCAGGGGCGCGTATCCCCTGCCCTCGGAGCTGATCTACGAATGGTATAGCGGCTACGATAGGATCAGGGCCAAGGTATTGGCTTCTGGCCTGCTGGTCAAGGATGAGCAGGCCGGCGGCGGCTATGTCCCGGACCTTGGCCGCCCGCAGTATTACCAGCTTGGTATTCCTGAGCTGAGGGGATAGGAATATCGAGATGGATCAGCAGGTGGAAGCCTAGTTTCTTTATATGTTCCCCGACTTCATGGGTAAGAACTCGTTCCGGAACCGGGAGGAGTCATCAGGCCATTTTCGACCATCGAGTAAAATCCGCTACGGCCAATTATTAAGTGATCGAGTACGGGTATGCCCAAGAGCTCACCGGCATCTTGAAGGCGTTTGGTAATATCTAAATCCTGACTGCTCGGGTCGAGTCTGCTTGAAGGATGGTTATGAGAAAGTAACAAGGCTGCGGCGTTCTCTACAATGGCAGGCCGGAAAACCTCCCGGCAGTGTACGATCGTCTTGTTAAGTAAGCCCACGGTGATGATTCGGGTGCTGATCACATCATGCGCGCCGTTCAGGAGGACAACCAGAAAACGCTCGGTCCGGGCATTGGAATAACGCTTAAGAACGGTGTACGCATCGCTGGGGCTGCTTATACGATACGGTGGGGCATGGCGCTCACTAATGAGATCGTAGACCATAGGGCAAGCTCCTTGTATAGTGTTATCTATATATAGAAGCTAACTAGTGCTCACTGAAGGCGATTTCTCAGGACACTCTTCTTGGCAAGAGATCCAACACCTTTGGTTAAGATGTCCGGACATTGACAGCCTTAGGTATTGAACCGCGATAGCCTTACCCTTGCGGTAGCCCGATGGCATCACGCCGGCATCCCGACTTCACAAGCCGGAGAAACACGGCATAATTATGGCTATTTGGTGAGGCTGCTCGGGTTATCGAGGTTCTAGTAGGTGCAGGTATAGCTGACGGCGAACGTCGCTGAGAAGTTCTACCTCCTGTGATTTCAGGCCGTATATAGATGGTGCTAGCATATCAGGAGGATTGAGTACGCCAAGGTAGTCTAGCTCGTGCGGAAGGTGTCCCTGAGAAGGGGCAACGGTTCTTAACAGATAATCATGGTAGATGATGGCATGATCTGCGACGGTGGTCGAGTCGGCGAGGATCATCATCGATAGAAGGCTAAGGAAATACTCCAAGATATTAAGCATTGGTGCCGGTTCAAGAGAGCTGTGAAAGATGTCGCAGAGTACTGATGGAACCCAGGAATAATCGCGACGAGTATGGCGCCCACGACCAGAGTTAGGCTCCCCAAGATCCTTTGCGAACATGAACTCGCAATAGCTCAGGAACGTCCCAAGTTCAGTGGGCCAGCAGGTACGTTTATTCTCGCACCATTCGCGGAACTCATCGAAGTTATCTCCGACGAAGGCGTTCATATCAGGACGGTTGTTAGTCTCGGATGGTCTAGAGTTAATGTTAGGAGCAGCTGGACCTTGTATGGTGTCGTTCCTCAGGGCAGCCTGAAGTGAGGTTATTTGGCGTTGTGATGGCTGTAGCCTGGTAGCATGGCGTCTGGATCGAAGGCTCTCGAGAAAAGCTTTTGTAGCCTCGGTGGGCTCGGTACGTCTATCTGGGAAGGGAATGATGGTGTCGTCTGGCATACAAACTCCTTGTTGGAAGAGATGCTGGATATATACTCTCCACGGATGGGTACGAGTACTTGCGGCATAAAAGCCAAGGAAAATCAGCCTTTTCGAGTTCAGATGTCCGGACACATCCAGGTTACGCAAGCTCCTTCCTCATGAAAGCCAAGGCCCGATCCTCGTAACCAGGATCGGAATATAGTTCGGTCTCGCCAAAGATCGGGTGTCCCGCCAAGGTCCCAGCAGGCAGTTTATCGAAGTTTAATGGGTCAAAATGATGCGTGGTACGCCCCATACCGATGACTTCATCGGGCATGGTTGAAGGGCCGTTCGCGGCAGGGCTGAAAGGATCGAGTGTCTTGTTTGTCTCGCTTTCAGCCTGAGGCTCAACCTCTTTCGTAGACGGACTACCACCGGGGCTGAATGGGTTATTGAAGTGGTCGATTATCTCATCAGCGGATTGCTGCTGTTCTTCATTCTTTGGGTATAGAATGGCATACGCATAAGCCTTATAGTCGTCATACCCGTCGGCAAAGAATTCGTGCCAGTCGATATCAGATTCGACCTTGTCCATGAGTTTCTTCAGGAGCGCGAGTTTGGATGCGTGCCCGGCGAAATCGGACAGACGGAACTCAAGCCTGGTCGCGTCATCGGAAGGTACTCCCCTTCCTTCCGACTTGCCTTCGTTTTTCAGGTAGTCGTTGATCGATTCCCTTTTCAAGAAACCAGAAAGCTCGTGCAGGGTATCCGCGATATCCAGGCTGTTCTGTACAGTCCCCCGGCTGATGGCGAAGGCATTGCCTCGCTGGCGTTCGCAGAAGTCGTAGATCGAGGTGCAGTTCTCATTTAGGTACAAGCGATGCTTGTCGGTGTGGTTGAGGGACAGGTCACGGACAAGGACATACAGGTCTTCTTGTTTGTCCATGGCCATCGACAGCGGCAGGAAGTCCTCAAGTGTCTCGATTGACTGAAGTTTCTTGATGATCGCCGACAGGCTGGCCTCAGCAAAGTTGAAAGGCGCGGAGGCCTCTCCTGCCCCTTGGTCAAAGGGATAGCAGGGATTTGAGTCGTTCTTGTTCATACAGATACTCCTCGAAGATTGATAGGGGACCATGCCACTCAGACAGCGCCCCTTCCGCGTACTTGGAAAAGACACGGGCTTTCATCAGACCTACGTTCCTGAACACTTCTTCCGTCTTATGGGCATGCGTCTTGAGCGCGTCGGGTAGGTGCAGGAGGTTTGAAAAGATATCGTCGTGGAAGATGTCGACCCCGGCTCGCATTAGCTCCTTGTGATATTGGATCGTGATGGATCCGACCTTCCTGTAATCCGATAGCCGTTGTCTGCTCTTGGAGACACGCTTCGGCATGAACTCGTCGAAGAAGCGCTTCTTGCGCTCAGTTGGATCGCTGAGTTCCGGGTACTGAAGTCGTGGTAGATCATCCACCTCCGCATAGTGGAGGAGCACGGCATGGGACACCGGAGAGGTTTTGTAGCGCTCCGTCGCCGCCAGGAGACAGGGTATCTTCTCCCGATCAGGTAGCCCATCCAACCAGCTGAAGTCTCCGTCGAAGATCCTGTTGTTATCGGTTAACATCTTGACTCCTTTCCTTCAATACTCGTAGACGAAGGAGCCACTTTCGTACTGGCGAAATATCGAATGAGTTGCTCAAGTATCCTCAACTCTGGATCATCGGGAGCGATCGCGAGGAGAGGCTTCAGGCGCACATAGTCCTTCGCATTATAGAGAACTGGCGGCTTCCCCATGAGAAGCGGGTAATCGAGAAAAGAGAGCGCGATCGTCCCATGATTGTTGCCTTTGGAACGCTCGACGGTCACGAGCAGGCGATCGTCGTTCAGGAAGTAGATCTCGTCTATGTGGTAGGGACAGGCAAGTTCGAAGAGCCGGTCTTTCCTTGCGAGGTCCCATACCTGGATACTGTTGGTTTCCATGGAGAAACTGGCGGCCAGTGGCAAAGACGTCGCGAGCGCAATGCCCGTCGCCCAGGATTTCCCCTTGGTTCCGAAATGGCCACTGGGAACCAGCAAACTGGATGAATCAAGGTCGGCCAATGGGGTTACCTCATCCTCAATCCGTCCGAGATCGACGATATTGAGAAGACCGGTTTGATCCAGGCAATAGAACGCATCACCACCACAAGCGGTCCCCGAGTTGTCGAAGGCCGGCCCTACAAGACAGTTCGTTAAGCAGCTCGTCCCCAATAGCTCCTTGGCTCGGAACCACCTCACGGACCAACCCTCTGCTTCGTCCCCCGAGGAAACTTTATTCCTGGAACCTAAGGCGAAAACGTAGCGGCTGCTACTATAGTGCTGATCGACCGACAGAATTAAGGACTTACCATTCCTCGCGATAACAAGTTCATTCAGTTGCGTGATCGCAAGGTCGTCGGGAAGGTGTAATGTAGACCGATGGATAATGCGTCCATCCAAGCCTGATTCGACCAGGGCTTTGGTATCGCGGTCGATATACCAGAGTCGTGAAGCGACCTGGTCAAAGTGGACGCAGTGCCCAGGGCAGTTGAACACGAGGGGAGCCTCAGACCGAGGTGAACCATCGCAAGGAACCTTGATGAAGGTGCACCGTCCATTGGCCTCGTCAGCCATCACATACACGAAGTCGTCATCGAGACCGAGCAGTCGAGGTATACAGCCCCAGGGAAACCCATCCTTGGGGTCGATTGCGATGGACCTGATTCGATACGGGCTGATGCTGATTATATTGATACGAATCGGCTGACTCTTGTCAGGTCCACGCTTCAGAGCAGCCTCATACTCTGCCTTAGTCGAAGGGCGGCGAGTCTCAAGCTCCTCGAGACCCACGGCAGCATTGGTTAGATAGGCGAAAGTCTTCCCGTCGAGACTGGTCGTCGCGCTTGTCGCTATACCGCTTCCTGGGAGCAAGCTCGAGTTGAACAAGAGCGATTTGCAGGGGCGCTTGTAGAGTTTGAACAGTTCAGCCAAGCCACTCCAGAAAACTCCGTGGCCC
>Ga0209507_1000564_pt1 | contig 39027 bp, 33 predicted proteins | sample AD_UKC028_MetaG_FD_184414 | JGI IMG/M metagenome (GOLD analysis project Ga0209507, IMG submission 184414) | Active sludge microbial communities of municipal wastewater-treating anaerobic digesters from USA - AD_UKC028_MetaG (SPAdes) (version 2) | ecosystem: Engineered > Bioreactor > Anaerobic >...
CTCAGCCGCGCGGCCTTCGAGCTCTTCCGCCGCAACAGCACCACCGGCCTCCACACCCTGCTCTTCTTCGAGCCGAAGCACCTCGCCCTCGGGATCCTGTTCGGGGTCGCCATCGGGCTCGGCGGCAGCCTCGTCAGCGTCGGGCGGCATCTCAGAAATGTCTAGGGTGGCGGGCGGGGACGCGGGGCGACTGGACAGCGGGGCAGCGGGGCAGCAGGGCCGCGAAGCAGTCTTCCTGAAACTCATACCTCTCCTGCTTAGCGCCGTCACGCTCCTCGCGGTGGCACCGCTCCACGCGCAGGACCGCACCACCACCGAGCTCGAGCGGAGCCGCCGCCGGCTCGACTCCATCCGGGTCGAGCGCCAGCGCCTCGAAGCCCAGCAGGAGCGCCTGCAGGGGCAGGTCCGCGACGTGAACGCCGACCTCCGCAACATCGAGCGCCAGCGCGAGACCACCAACCGCATCGTCAACGAGATCGAGTCCCAGCTCGCCGGCCTCAACAACGAGCTGGGCCGGGTCAGCGGCGAGCTGGCCCTGGCGGAGGACAACCTCGACGAGAAGCGGGCGGTGCTGGAGCGCCGGCTCATCGACATCTACAAGCGCGGCCGGATGTACACCTTCCAGGCCCTGCTGGCCGCCGAGTCGTTCGGCGACCTCCTCGCCCGCTACAAGTACCTCTACCTCACCAGCCGCCAGGACCGCGCCCTGGTCCACGACGTCGAGGCGCTCAGCGCCCGGGTCCGGCGGCAGCGCAACGACCTGCTCGGCATCCGCACGACCCTCGGCAGCACGCGGGAGGACCGCGAACGCGAGCTGAAGCGCTACGCTGACCTCGCCACCGCGCGGGCGCGCCGGCTGGCGCAGCTCCAGCGCTCCGGCCAGGCCACCGGGGAGCGGCTGAGCGAGCTGGAGCGCGACGAAGCGCGCCTGAACGAGCTGCTCGCCGCCCTCGAACGGGCCCGCCGCAACGCGACCGCCACCAGCACGGCGCCGGTCCCGGGCGGCATGACGACCGAGGACATCGGCAAGCTCGACTGGCCGGTGAACGGGCGGGTGGTGTACAACTTCGGCCGGACCACGCTGCCGAGCGGGGGCGTGGTCCGCTGGAACGGAATCGGCATCGGCGCCGCGGAAGGCACCCCGGTCAAGGCAGTGGAAGCGGGCCGGGTGGAACTCGTGCAGCGGCTGGGGACCTACGGTTTGACGGTGGTGGTGCAGCACGGCAATGGGTACCGGTCGCTCTACATGCAGCTGCAGAACGCGAGCGTGGCCGTCGGGCAGGACGTGACGCGGGGGCAGGTGATCGGAACGGTGGGCGGGGCCAACTCGGAACAGGGCCCCCACCTGCACTTCGAGATTCGCGGGGAGAACTCGATCGCGCTCGACCCCGCGGATTGGCTGCGGCGCCGGCGTTAGCCGGCCTCAGGCCGCCACGGAGTCGGCGGTGCCGATGTGCTCGTCGGCCTGCGCCTTGCCCCGAAGGAGCGCCGCCTCGACGAGCGCGAAGAGGTCCTCCGTCTGCACGGCGGCCGGGTGGGGGAAGGTCACGATGCCGGCGCTGAGCCGCGGCCGGTCGGCGGCGGCCAGATCGGCGAAGGGCGCGGAGAGGATCTGCTCCCGGACCCGCCACACCGACCGCCGCGCGCCCTCGAGATCGGTCTCGGGAAGGATCAGGGCGAACTCGTCGCCGCCATAGCGCGACACGAAGTCGGGGGCGCGGAGCTGGCGCTGCAGCAGGCGCCCGAGTTCCGCGAGCACCCGGTCGCCGCCCTCCTGGCCCAGCCGCTCGTTGAGTCCCCGCAGCTGGTCCACGTCCAGCAGGATCAGGCTGAAGCTCAGCGCGTAGCGCCGCGCCCGCTCGAATTCCTCGCGGATCCGCCGATCGAGCGCATCGAGAGTGCCGCACCCGGTGAGCGGATCGTGTGCCGACACACCGGCCAGGCGGCGGTACATGGTCGAGCGGCGCTCCTCGGTCTCGAGGACGCGGGCGGCCGCGGTGGTGATCGTCTCGGCGAACGCCACCTGTTCCGGCGTGAGCGGCGCGTCGGAGCGCCGGGTCCGGAGGAGGAACACCCCCGCGACGTGCCCCTGCAGCGCCACCGGGATCGCCAGCACGCTGCGGACCTGCACCCGCAGGTGCTGCTCGGTCCATTTGGCGCGGACCTCGGCGAAGAGCGGGTGAGTGTGCACATCAGCCACGAACACGGGCCGGCCGGTCCGGACCGCCTCCTGGACCTCCGGGTAGCGCGCCAGGTCCACCGTGAGGTCCCGCACCGCCGCACTCTCGTGGACCGCCACGACCCGGCCCAGCGGCTCGCCCGGCGGCGTGAGCAGGAACGAGCAGTGGGCGAGTTCGAGGGCGGAGCCGACCCGCCGGACGAGCGTCTGGATGATCTCGTCGGGGCGGATCGCGGTGGAGACCTCGGCGAAGATGTCGAACATGAGCCCGCTCACGCGGCGTTCCCGCCGTTGCGCCTCGAGGCTGGACCGCCCCCGGAGTCGCGCCTCGACGCGGGCGCAGAGTTCGGCCAGGTTCACCGGAGCGGCGAGCGCCTCCGAGGCGCCGAGCCGCAGCGCCGCGAGCACGCCGTCGGGCTGCTCTGCGGCCAGGACGGCAAAGGCCGGGACCTCGCCCCAGACTCCGGTTCGGAGGTGGTCGAGCTCAGCCGCGAGCACCGGCCCGGCGTCGGGCACGGTGAGCAGCACGAGATCGGGCAGCGAGCCGGTCGGCGGATCTTCCGGCAGGCGGTCGGACTCGAGCACCTGGAAGCCGCCGCGCACCAGCGCGCGCTCCAGCCCGTCGGGCCGGAGCGTCGGGTCGCCGAGCAGCAGGACTCGTGGGTGCGCGAGGGCGCCACCCGGAGCGCGTTCAGTCACGGAGAGTCGGTCGATCCATGCATCAGCCCCATCCATCCACGAAGAAAAGCCAGCCGGCCCGGACCCACGAACGCCTCGGTGCCCACGTCTCCACCCAGGGCGGCGTGCAGACGGCGCCGGGCCGGGGTGTGGAGATCGGCGCCACCGCCATCCAGCTCTTCACCAAGACGCCCAACCAGTGGCGGGAGCCGGCGCTCGAGCCGGGCACGATCGCCGCGTTCCGGGAGGCGTACGAAGCGAGCGGGCTGAACGGCGTGGTGTCGCACGACTCGTACCTCATCAACCTGGCCTCGCCCGACCCGGCGCTCACCGAACGCTCGATCACGTCGTTCGCGGCGGAACTGACGCGGTGCCACCAGCTCGGCATCCCGGCCGTCGTGTCGCACCCCGGCAACTACCTCGACGAGCGCGAGGCCGGGCTCAAGCGGAACGCGCGGGCCTACGCCGAGGCGCTGCGTGCCGCCCCCGGCGAGGTGATGGTTCTCCTCGAGACCACCGCGGGCACCGGCACCTCCCTCGGCAGCCGCTTCGAGGAGCTGGCCGAGCTCCGCTCGCTCATCCCTGTCGAGTTCCGCCACCGATTCGGCTTCTGCGCGGATACCTGCCACCTCTATTCCGCCGGCTACGACCTGGTGAACGCCTACGACGCGGTCTGGGAAGAGTGGGAGCGCCTGATCGGGATCGAGCACCTCCACTGCTTTCACCTGAACGACTCCAAGACCCCGTTCGCGTCCCGCAAGGACCGCCACGAACTGATCGCGGAAGGGTCGCTGGGCCCCGAGCCGTTCCGCCGGATCATGCGGGACCCGCGGTTCGCGGATGTCATCAAGGTACTCGAAACGCCCAAGGGAGACGATATGGTGACCAACGACCGGCGGATGCTCCGCCGGCTCCGGTCGTACGGGCGGGGGGCCCCCAAGCGGGTTCGTTGACTCAGGCCCCTCCGGCAGGCCATTTTTGGGGGATGCGGATTCCATACGCCTTCCCTCTCGCCGCGGCCCTTGCCCTGGCCCCCGCGGCGCCTGCGGCGGGGCAGGTCCGCCTGACGGCCATGGTGGGAGTCACCGGCAGTTCCGCCCTCGTCACCGACCAGATCTTCGAGGATATCGAGCTCAAGCCGGCGCTGGCGCCCACTTTCTTCCTCAGCGCCTCCCTCCCGGTCGCCACGCGGCTCCGCGCCAGCCTCGACCTCAGTTACGGCAGCAGCAGCGCCGACCTGACGGAGAGCGGCCAAGACGCATCCGACCTCGGGAGCATCGGGGTCCTGACCGCCGCGGTGGCGCTCGAGGGCCCGCTCGTGTCCCGGCTCTCCTGGCGCCTGAGCCTCGGCGTCATCGAGTACCTGCCGTCGGAGGAGACCGGGCTCTTCAGCGACGGCGTGCCGGTGGCCGGACTCTTCGGGGCCGGGCTCGATTGGCGGCAGCCCCTGTCGGAACGCTGGTCCGGCGTGGCCGGCGTCCGGTACGACTTCCACCTCTTCACCACGCCCACCCTCGAGGCCGCCGGCTTCTCCGGATCGCAGCAGGTCTCGCGAGTCGGACTGGCCATCGGCGCCGCCTGGGACTTCCAATGACCGCTCGCCACACCCTCCCACTCGCGCTCCTCCTAGCCGGCGCGCTTTCCTGCGCAGAGGCCACCTCGCCGAGCCGGGTGCCCAACTACGAATGGCGACTGGTCTGGGAGGGCGGCCTCGACACCCTGAGCTTCCACTGGCCGGAGGACATGCTCCCGGTCAAGATCTGGGTGGAGGACAGCCTCGACATGCCGGCGCGGGTGCAGGAAGGGGTGGACGACTGGCAGGGGGCGTTCCTCTACGGGGAGTACGCCGCGGTGCTGGTGTCCGACTCGTCGAGCGCGGACGTGGTGGTGCGCGTGGTGACCCCGCCCCCCAAGGCGATCGCGACCGTGAACCGCCTGAACACCCTCCTCCCAGGGTGTGAAGGGGCCACTGACCTCGACATCGAATTCATCGCTACGCAGTACGAGCTGCGGCTGCCAGTGCGAATGTACGTCGCCCCTCGCTACGACCCCGCCACGACGGACCTGACGGAGTGCTTCCGGGTCACCGCCCGGCACGAACTCGGGCACTCCCTCGGGCTGTTCCAGCACACGAGCGACAGCCGCGACATCATGTACGGGAACCCGGAGGCGGAGGGGCTGAGCGCCCGCGACATCAACACGGCGCAACTCGTGGCCCACTGGCCCGCGAACCTGATCCCCACTCGATGACCGACCGGAATCAGGACGCCCTCCGGTACCACGAGGAGGGCCGACCGGGCAAGATCCAGGTCGTCCCCACCAAACCGACCGACAACCAGCGCGACCTCTCCCTGGCCTACACGCCAGGGGTGGCCATCCCCTGCCTGGCCATCGCCGAGCGGCCCGAGGACGCGTATCGGTACACTGCCCGCGGCAACCTCGTGGCCGTCGTCTCCAACGGCACCGCGGTGCTCGGACTGGGCGACATCGGGCCGCTTGCCGGGAAGCCGGTCATGGAAGGCAAGGGCGTCCTCTTCAAGACGTTCGCGGACATCGACGTCTTCGACCTCGAAATCGACGCGCCCGACCCCGAGGACGTCATCCGCTTCTGCCAGGCGCTGGAACCCACCGTCGGCGGTATCAACCTCGAGGACATCAAGAGCCCGGACTGCTTCCACATCGAGGAGCGGCTCCGCGCCACGATGTGCATCCCGGTGTTCCACGACGACCAACACGGCACCGCCATCATCAGCGGCGCCGCGCTGCTCAACGGGCTGGACGTGGTCGGGAAGAAGATCGAGGAGGTCCGCTGCGTCTTCCTCGGCGCCGGGGCGGCGGCCATCGCCACGGCGGAGCACTACGTGCGCCTCGGCGTTCGGCGCGAGCTGATCACGCTCATCGACAAGGACGGGGTCGTCCACTCCGGGCGGACCGACCTCGATCCCTATAAGCAGCGCTTCGTCCACGACCCGGCGCCCCGCTCCCGGGCCGAGGCGCTGAAAGGGGCCGACGTTTTCGTCGGGCTGAGCGCCGCGCACGCCCTGCCGGCCGCCGAGCTGGCGGGGATGGCGCGGGACCCGCTCGTCTTTGCGCTGGCCAACCCGGACCCCGAAGTCACGCCCGAGGAAGTGCGCGCCGTCCGACCCGACGCGGTCATCGCCACCGGGCGCACCGACTACCCAAACCAGGTGAACAACGTCCTCGGCTTCCCCTTCATCTTCCGCGGCGCGCTCGACGTGCGGGCCCGCGCCATCAACGAGGAGATGAAGATGGCCGCCACCCGTGCGCTGGCGGCGCTGGCGCGGGAGGACGTCCCCGAGGTGGTGCTGCGCGCCTACGGCGTGGACCAGATGCACTTCGGGCGCGACTACCTGATCCCGAAGCCGTTCGACCCGCGCGTCCTGCTCTGGGTGGCGCCGGCCGTGGCGTGGGCCGCCATCTCGAGCGGCGTCGCGACCGAGGCGCTCGACCTCGACGAGTACCGGCAGAAGCTCGAGAGCCGCCAGAGCCGCGGGCGCGCCGTCATGCGCGGCTTGAGCAACCGGGCCTCGATGGAAGTGCAGCGTGTGGCGATGACCGACGCGGAGGACCCGCGGGTGCTGCGCGCCGCCCGCATCGTCCGCGACGAGGGTTCGGCCCGGCCGATCCTGGTCGGGCACGCTTCCGACATCGCCGAGACCGCTGCGACCCTCGGGATGTCCCTCGACGGGATGGACATCGTGGACCCGGACACTTCCCCCCTCCGCCCCGCGTACGCGAAACGGCTGTGGGCCCGCCGGCGGCGCCGGGGCATTACCGAGGGCGAGGCCAACCGCCGCATGAAGATCCCGGCGTACTTCGGCGCCGGCATGGTGGCGGCCGGCGACGCTGACGCCCTCGTGGTCGGAGAAAATCAGCACTATCCCGACGCCATCAAGCCCGCCATGCGGGTCATCGGCGCGGAGCCGGGCAAGGCGGTAGCGGGGATCTACATGATGGTGTTCCAGGGGGAGACGATCTTCCTGGCCGACTGCACCGTCAACATCGACCCCGACAGCCAGCGGCTGAAGCAGATCGCGCTCGCCACCGGCACCTTCGTCCGCAACCTCGGCATCGAGCCGCGCATCGCGATGCTCTCCTTCTCGAATTTCGGCTCGGTGAAGCACCCGGCGTCGAAGAAGGTGTGGGAGGCGGTGGCGATGCTGCACGCGGAGTACCCGCAGCTCGCGGTGGACGGCGAAATGCAGGCCGACACCGCGCTCGTCGAGGCCATCCTGACCCGGTACTACCCCGGGAGCCGGCTGGGCGGGAAGGCAAACGTCCTGATTTTCCCGGAGTTGAGCGGCGCAAACATCTGCTACAAGTTGCTGAGCCAGCTGGGCGGCGCCCAGGCCATCGGCCCGATCCTCGTCGGCATGGCCGCCCCGGTGCACGTGTTGCAGCGCGGATCCGACGTGGACGCCATCGTCAACCTTACCGTCATCGCCGCCGTCGATGCGCAGGAGCGGGGCCGCCTCGCCCGCACGCGCGCCGGTGCGGCGCCAACGGCATCCTGACTTCATTCTTCAAGGAGAGGCGCCCGCGGCGCCCGCACCCCACATGACCACCAGCGCACCCGTCGCCACCCGCATCCTCGCCAACCTCGGCCCGGCGAAGCTCGTCGAGTACGCCATCCGGAGAGGCGAAGGCCACCTGACCGACCGTGGAGCCTTCACCGCCGTCACCGTGCCACATACCGGCCGTTCGCCCAAGGACAAGTTCGTCGTGGACGATGGCATGACCGCCGCCGGCGTGTGGTGGGACAAGAACGCCAGGATGTCCCCCGCGCACTTCGAGACGCTGCAGGCCGATGTCGAGGCGCATCTCGCCGGCCATGACCTCTTCCAGCAGGACCTGTTCGCCGGCGCGGACCCGAAGTACCGGCTCCCGGTGCGATTCCAGAGCCCCAACGCCTGGCATATGCTCTTCGTCCGGAACATGTTCATCCGGCCCACGTCGGCGGAGCTGGCCTCGTTCCTCCCGGTATTCCGGGTGTTGCATGCGCCGGAGTTCCAAGCCGACCCCGTGCGACACGGCACGGCCACGGGGACCTTCATCGCGCTCAACTTCGCAAAACGGACCGTGCTCATCGGCGGCACCCGCTACGCGGGGGAGCTCAAGAAGTCCATCTTCACCGTCCTCAACTGGCTGTTGCCGGAGCGAAACGTCTTCCCGATGCACTGCTCCGCCAACATCGGTGCCGCCGGCGACGCCGCCATCTTCTTCGGGCTGTCGGGCACCGGCAAGACGACCCTCTCGGCCGATCCCACCCGCCGCCTCATCGGCGACGACGAGCACGGGTGGAGCGACCGGGGCGTCTTCAATTTCGAGGGGGGCTGCTACGCGAAAGTCATCCGGCTGAGCGCGGCCGGCGAGCCCGAAATTCACGCCGCCACCCAGATGTTCGGGACGGTGCTCGAAAACGTGGTGCTCGACAACGATGACCGCTCCCCGATGTTCGACGAAGACACCATCACGGAAAACACCCGCGCGAGCTACCCCATCGAGTACATCCCGAACCACGAGTCGGGCGGCACCGGCGGGCACCCGAAGACGGTGGTGTTCCTCACCGCCGACGCCTTCGGCGTGCTCCCTCCGATCGCGCGGCTCACGCCGCGCCAGGCGATGTACCATTTCCTCTCCGGGTACACGGCCAAGGTGGCCGGCACCGAGCGAGGCGTCACCGAGCCGACCGCCACATTCTCCGCCTGCTTCGGGGCGCCCTTCCTGCCGAGGCACCCCGGCGTCTACGCCAAGATGCTTGGCGAGAAACTCGCCACGCACGGCGCCAACGTCTGGCTCGTCAACACCGGCTGGACCGGCGGGGCCTACGGTACCGGCTCCCGCATGAAGCTGGCGCACACCCGGTCCATGGTGCGGGCGGCGCTGGCCGGGGCGCTCGACGGCGCGGCCTTTCGCAAGGATCCGGTCTTCGGGTTCGATGTCCCCACTGAAGTGCCCGACGTGCCAGCCGGCATCCTCGACCCCCGCAGCACGTGGCCCGATCCGGCGGCGTACGACGCGCAGGCCGCCAAGCTCGCCCGGATGTTCCGCGACAATTTCGCGACCTTTGCGGCCGGCGTGGACACCGACGTAGCCGCGGCGGGGCCCCTCACTGCCTGACCGGTTCGAGGTCGTCCGCGACCCGCTCTGGGACAACATCCGTCTGGACGGATCGGCGCTGCGCGTGCTCGACACACCCGCCGTGCAGCGCCTGCGTTACGTCCGCCAGCTGGGCCACGCCTTCCTGGTCTATCCCGGCGCCACCCACTCCCGCTTCGAGCACGCGCTCGGCGCCTACCACCTCACCAAGTCCGCCCTGACCGCGCTCGCCGAACGGGGCGAGCTCGACCCGGCGAACGAGGACGACCGGCTGGCCGCCCGGCTGGCCGCCCTCCTGCACGACATCGGCCACTATCCGTTTTCGCACAGCCTCGAGGAAGCCGGCTTCCTCCACCACGAGTCGCTCGGCGTCGCCAAGCTGACGCGGGGGGAGCTGGGCGAGGTGCTTGTCTCGATCGGAGGGCCCTCCCTCGCGGGCCGCATCGGCGACCTGATCCGCGGCCGGAGCGCGAGCCCACTCGGCGGGCTCATCAGCGGCTCCCTGGACCTCGACAAGATCGAGTACCTGAGCCGAGACGCCCGGATGTGCGGGGTGCCGTACGGCGCGGTGGACGTGGACCGCCTCCTCGCCTCGCTCACGCTGGTCGACGGCGGCGCTGGGCGCTGGGAAATCGGCGTGCATGAAAAGGGGATCAGCGCGCTTGAGTCGCTGCTCTTCGCCAAGTACCAGATGTACCGGAACGTGTACTGGCACCATGCCGTGCGCAGCGCAACCTGCATGTTCAAGCGCGCGGTGCGCCGCGCCGTGGCCGACAGGGTGCTGGCCGCGCCGACCATCGCGGAGGCCACCGACGGCAGCCTCATGACCGCGCTCCTCGCGGCCGACCCGACCGGCCTCGCGGCGCGGGTGCAGGAGCGCCGGCTCTTCAAGCGGGCGCTGGACTTGCCCGCCAGCGACGTGCCGCACGACGCACAGGACTGGCTCTCTGACGACCCCGACCTGCTCGAGCGGGTGGAGGACGCGCTCGCGGTGGAGTCGGGCCTCGCGCCCGGGCTCCTGCTGCTCGACTTCCCAGCCCGCACCTCGATGCTGTCGGTGGATCTCCCGCTCCGCACGCGTTCAGGCGGGGTGGAGCGGCTGACCGACGCCGGCCGCGCCGGCCAGCTCGGGCTGCCGCGCGTGGCCGACGCCCTCTACGAAAGCGCGCGCCGGCTCCGGGTGTTCACGGAAGGGCGTGCGTCGGCCAGGCTGGACGGGTTGATGGGGCTGGTCGTGATGCCGGCCGAGGAGGTCCGGCAACGGCTGGACGCGAAGGCGCCGCTGCTGCGCTGACTATTCGTGCCGTATCGCCTCGATCGGCGAGAGGCGCGCCGCCCGCAGCGCCGGGTAGATCCCGAACACCACCCCCACCACCACCGCCGCCCCCGCAGACACCGCCAGCGTGCCCCAGCTGAACGCGGCGTAGACCGGTGCGTCGAACCGCTGCCGCATGAGCGCCGTCACGCCAAACGCCCCCGCGAAGCCCAGCAGCGTCCCCAGCACCGATCCGAGCCCTGCGATCGTGACCGACTCGAGCAGGAACTGCGCGAGCAGGTCGCGGCGGCGGGCACCGATCGCCTTCCGCACGCCGATCTCTCTCGTCCGCTCGGTCACCGACGCGAGGAGCACGTTCATGATGCCGATCCCGCCCACGATGAGCGCGATGCCGGTGATGGCGCCAAGGAAGAGCTTGAACACCAGGATGCCGCGCTCGGTCTGGACGACCCGCGCCATGTTGGTCTGCACTCTCGCCTTGCGGGCCCAGTCGGTCCCGAGCCGCGCCGTGAGCCACGCTTCGACCCCTGACCGGACAGTCCGCACGTCCTCGACCCGCTCCGCCTGCAGCACGAGCGTGGGCGCCCTCGGGCGCGGCGTCGGGGCAAGCGCCGCCCCGGCCAGCTCGATCGGCACGTAGACGCTCGGGATGCGCTCCGGGCCGGCAGAGGCCAGCACGCCGACGACCTCGTAGTCATTCCCACGGATCCGTACCTGCTTCCCCACCGCGCCGGCAGGATCCCCACCGCCCAGCACCGTCCCCAGCCCGAATGACAGGACCGCCACCGGTGACGACCGCGTCGCCTCCTCGGACGTGAAGTAGCGTCCCGCGGCGAAGTCCCGCCGGAGCACCGCGGCCTGCGAGGGGAGGGTGCCCAGGACCTCCGCCGTGTCGGTCAGGCCCGCGGCAAGCTCGACCACCGCCGAACCGGTGAGCGTCAGCAATCCCGCGGAGACCTCGGGGATCGACGCCATGATGGACTCGGCGTCCGCCCTGGTGAGTACGAGGTAATCATCGAGCGGGTACGCCTGGTTGTCGATGATTTCCGCTGTCCGAGGCTCCAGCACGACGGACTGCAGGTCGGTGGTAGTGGCCAGCTGCTGGCGGCCGAACCGCTCCATCCCGTCGCCGAGGGTCAGCACGGCCACGAGTGCGGCGGCGCCGATGACGATGCCGAGGGTGGAAAGGACGGTGCGGAGGGGGTTCGCCCGGAGGGTGCCGAGCGCGATGGAGAGCGAGGAGATCATGGGGCGCCCCTACGCGCGAAGGGGGTCCCGCGTTTCAACTTGGGGCGTCGGCCATCAGTCCAGTGATTCGATCTTGACCACGATGGTCGTGATGTTGTCGAGCCCGCCCCGGCGGTTGGCCTCGGTGATCATCCGGTCCACCCAGGCCTGGGGCCCCTGCGGGTCGGCCAGGATCTTGACCAGTTGCTCGTCCTCCAGCATCCCGGTCAGCCCGTCCGACGCGAGGAGGAGGACGTCTCCGGCGCGGAGATCGCCGAAGTAGACGTCGGGAACCACGTCGCTGCCGGCCCCCACGCAGCGGGTGATGACGTTGCTGTAGGGGTGCACCCGCGCCTGCTCCGGCGTGAGCAGCCCGGCGTCCACCTGTTCCTGGACATAGGAGTGGTCGCGGGTGATCTGGAGGAACTCGCCGTCGCGGAGGAGGTAGGCCCGGCTGTCGCCCACCTGCCCGATGAAGTAGCGGCCGGGCAGCAGCACCAGCGCGGTGGCGGTGGTGCCCATGCCGCGCTTGTCGTGCTCGGACAGGGTGCGCTCGAAGATGGCCTCGTTCGCGGTGACCATGGACCGCGCGATCCGCTCCGAGGCCTCGGCGTCGGGGACGCCGCGCAGGGAGCCGATTTCGCGGGAGATGATCCGCACGGCCATTTCGCTCGCCACCTCGCCCGCGGCGTGGCCCCCCATCCCGTCCGCCACGATGAACACACCCCGCTCGGCCAGCATGAGGTAGCTGTCTTCGTTGCCGGAGCGGACAATACCGACGTCAGTTCGGGCGGCGCAGGTAAAATGCACGGAGCCTCGTCAACGACCGAAGAAGTAGAAGGCGGCCACGGCCGCGATGACGGCGAGCGCCACAACCAGGACGAGCACCCCGCGCCGGAGCCCCGGCCTACGGGAGGGGACGCGGGTCCGAACCCTGCCACGCTGGACAGCCGTGGGGACCGGATCGGGCCGGGCCGCCGGCATGCGCGGGGTTTCCGGTATGGAGATGGCCCCGACCACCTTGGTGCCGCCACCCATCGGTTGCGGTCCGCGGAGGTCGGTCGGATCGAACAGCACCGTCAAGTCGCCGAAACGCACTGTAGAACCCGGCATCAACGGGACCTCGCCGTGGACCTGCTCGCCGTCCACGAAGGTCCCGTTGGTGGAGTCGAGGTCGGTCAGAACCCAGACCTCCTCGCGCCGCTGCAGCTTGGCGTGGGAAGCGCTGACGCTCTCCTCGCCGAACACCAGGTCGTTGTAATCCGCCCGTCCGATGTTGACCACGGGCGTCCGGATCGGCAGGCGCTGGCCGCGGAGCCCACCGGTCCGCACCAGCACGGTGGCGAGCGGCGGCGGGGCGGTCGGCCGCGACGGAAACGCCGGCACCATGGCCGGGATCCCGTGCACCGTGTCGAAGAGACGGTGCGCCGCCCCGGGCGGCGGGGCGGCGGCCGCAGGCGTGGTCTCGGCGTAGAACCGGAACGAGGCGGGCCCGACCTGCAGGATGTCGCCCCGGACCAGGTTGCGCCGCCCGGCGACCCGCTCACCGTTCACCAGCACGCCGTTGGCGCTCGCGTCCTCGAATACGAACCCCTCCGGCCCGTTCGCGATGGTCGCGTGGCGCCGGGAAACTTCGGTGGACTCGATCACGATGTCGCAGGTGGCGTCTCGTCCGAAGACCGTCGAAGCCTTGCCCAGCTGGTATTCCCGCCCGTCGCTCTGGCTGACGAGCCGCCCTCCTGTCATCGGCCCGGCGGCAGGCGCGGAAGCGGGGGCGGGGCTCGTGGTGGCCGCCCGGAGCGCGGTGGCATCGGCCATGCGCGTCGCCCCGGCCTTCCGTTCGTCCACGACCGCCAGCTCGACGACGCCCACCTGGATCTTGTCGCCGTGCAGCAGGGGCACCGGATCGGTGCCGAGGCGCACCCCGTTGACCGAGACCACAGCGTCGTCTCCGGCCCGTCGGATGGCCGCGCCGGCGGCGGAAGCGTGCACCAGTGCATGGCGCGGCAGCACGCCGGCATGCTCGAGGCGTACCGCCGCCGCGGGCGACGAACCGATGACGGTTTCTCCTGTGGCGAGCGGCCAGCGTTCTCCGCCGAGCTCGAGCTGAATCATCTTCAAAAACCTACCCCTCCGCCGCCCGGGAAGGCAAGGAAGCGTCCTGTGCTGCCAGCTGCAGGCGGTAGAGCCGCTCGTACAGTCCTCGGCGCTCCAGCAGCGCCCGGTGCCCGCCCCGTTCCCGGATCTCTCCGTGATGGAAGACCAGGATCTCGTCGGCGTGGAGAATCGTGCTCAGGCGGTGGGCCACGACGATGCTCGTCCGCCCCGCCATCAGCTCGCCGATGGCCTGCTGGATCTGGGCCTCCGCCTCGGTGTCCACCGAGCTGGTGGCCTCGTCGAGCACCAGAATCCGGGGGTCGAGCGTCAGGGCCCGGGCAAAACTGAGCAGCTGCCGCTCCCCTACGCTCAGGGACTTGCCCCGTTCGCCCAGCACGTGGGCGTACCCGGCGGGCAGCCGCTCGATGAACCGGTCGGCGCCCACCCGGCGGGCGGCGGCGCGGGCCGCCTCCTCCGGCACCGGTGCGTCGAGGCGGAGGTTGTGGAGGAGGTCTCCGGAGAAGAGAAAGAGGTCCTGCTGCACGAATCCGATGAACCGGCGCAGCTCGGCGGTGGGAAGGTCCCGGATGTCCACTCCGTCCAGCGTGATCCGGCCCCGTTCCGGATCGTAGAACCGGAGCAGGAGGCTGATGACCGTCGTCTTCCCCGCCCCGGTCTGCCCGACCAGCGCGACCGTCTGCCCCGGCGACGCGGTAAACGAGACGTCGCGCAACACCCAGGCCCCCTCCGGCCGGTACCGGAACCACACGCCCTCGAAGCGCACCTCGCCCCGGACCGGACGCGGCAGCGTGGCGGGGGTGACCGGTTCGGGGACGGTGATTGGGGCGTCGAGCAGGCCGAAAATGCGCTCGGAGGAGGCCATGGCGCTCTGCAGGATGTTGAACTTTTCGGACAGGTCCTGCAGCGGCTGGAAAAAACGACGCGTGAGCTGGATGAACGCGGCGAGGGTCCCCACGGTGAGGGTCTGGTCGGCGTAGCGCACCCCGCCGTACCAGAGCAGGAGCGCCACCGCCACCGAGCCCAGCACCTCGATGATGGGAAAGAACACGGCGTAGACGGTGATGGAGCGAAGGTGGGCGTCGAGGTGCGAACGATTGACCGCCGCGAACTCGTCGCCGGCGGCGCGCTCCCGGCCGAAGAGCTGGACGACCCGCATCCCCGACAGATGTTCCTGCAGGAAGCTGTTCAGCCGGGCCAGGCGGACCCGGATGTCCCGGAACGCCTCGCGCACCTGCCGCCGGAAGAGATACGCCGTGAGCCACACCAGCGGGATGACCGCGAACGCCACCAGCGCCAGGCGCCAGTCCGTCCACGTCATCAGCGCCATGATGGCGAGGAGGGTGAAGAGGTCGCCGAAGATCGCCACGACGCCGGAGGAGAAGAGCTCGTTCAGCGTCTCGACGTCGGAGGTGACGCGGGTCATGAGCCGACCCACCGGGTGCCGGTCGAAGTAGGGGACGCTCAGGCGCTGCAGGCGGCCGAAGATCTCCATCCGGAGGTCGTGCATCACCCCCTGGCCGATGTGCGTCGTCAGGAGCCCCTGCGCGTACTCGGTTCCGAATTCCAGCAGGAGCGCGGCGAGGTAGAGCCCCGTGAGCGTGCCGAGAAGTCCGAGGTCGCGCGCCGGCACCGCGACGTCCAGCGCCTGCCGGGTCAGGACGGGGCCGACCAGGGCCAGCAGGGCGTTGACGATGAGCAGCGCCACCGCCACGGCCACCAAGCCGCGCCGGGGGCGCAGGTACCCGAGCATCCTCCGCATCAGTCCCGCGTCGTAGGACCGGCCGAGGGCGTCTTCCTGCGAGGTCATCCGGAGTGGGCCGGGCCGGCGGCCGCCGGCGCGGGTACGTCACCCAGCTCTTCGAGCCCCTTGATCCCCTGGCGCACCCAGTGCGAGAACACCAGGAAGCCGAATGCGATGGTGAAGTAGCTGAGGATGGTGCGCCAGGCGAGGGTGTAGAGGGGGGTCATCGCCGCCGGGACGTAGGCGGTCATCACGACGGCGGACAGGACCTCGGCGATGCCGCTGGCTCCCGGCGTCGGCGCGAAGTAGAGGAGGAACGCGATGAGCGTCTGGACGAGGAGCACGTCCACGAAGTGGGCCTCGATCCCGATGACGCGCAGCGCCACGTACCCGGCCAGCAACTTGTTGGCGTGCGACGGCCCGGAGAGCAGGGTGGCCCAGAAGAGCGAGAGCCACCCGCGGGGGGTGTTGAACTTGGCGACGCTCACGTGCGCTTCGTCGATGCCGACGAGCAGCTTCTCCAGGCGGGCCTCGACGCGGCGGCTCCGGCGGCCCACCCAGACCGCCAGGCGATGGATGCCGTTCCGGGCCACCTGCGGGAAGACGACCACCACCACGAGCAGGATCCCGATCGTGGCGAATACGCCGAGCGTCCCGAGGAAGAGATCGTAGAGGGAGAGCCCCATCAGGTCGCCCTTCGAGCCGAGCGACTGCCCTGCGCCGAGGAAGATGGCCAGCGGGCCGGCGATGCCGAAGAAGAGGATGGTGGCGATGAAGGTGACCAGCGCGGTAGTCATGCCCACCGGCACGCTGACCCCGTACCGACGCATGGTGTAGATCATCATCGGCGCCGCCCCCGACTGCAGCGGCGTGAGATAGGCAGCCCAGGCGCTCATCCCCCCGGCCAGCAGCATCCCCTTGAGCGGCGGGTTGGGGTGGAGCTCCCGCGCCACCACCCAGATCCGGAGCCCGCCGCCGATCCAGTCCATAGAGGCCAGGGCCAGTCCCACCAGCACCCATCCCCAGTGCAGCTGGGTGAGCCCGTGCAAGAAGGCCGGGAGATTGTCCCCGTAGAACAGCACCGCGACGTACCCCACGAGGGAGATCCCGACGAAGATCTCGAACCCGCGGAGGAGCAGTTTCGGGGAGAGTGGGTTGGCCATGGGTGCGGAAACGTACGGGTCGGCGGAGGCGGGGTCAACTATCTTTTGGCATGCCGCAGGACGTCATCCGAATCGTGAATGCCCGCCAGCACAACCTCAAGGGTGTGACCGTCGACCTTCCGCGCCGGGCGCTGATCGTCGTCACCGGTCCATCCGGCTCCGGGAAGAGTTCGCTGGCGTTCGACACCCTGTACGCCGAGGGGCAGCGCCGCTACGCGGAATCGCTGTCCACCTACGCGAAGCAGTTCCTCGACCGGATGCCGAAGCCGCTGGTGGACCGGCTCGACGGCATCGCCCCCGCCGTGGCCATCCAGCAGCACAACCCCGCGGTGTCCAGCCGGTCGACCGTGGGGACGGCCACCGAGGTGTACGACTACCTCCGACTCCTGTGGGCCCGGGCGGGCACCACCTACTGCCGGAATTGCGGCGGCACCGTCCGACAGGACACGCCCCAGGGGGCCGCGGCGGCGGTCGAGGCGCTCGGCGCCGGCCGCCTCCAGGTCTGCTTCCCCCTCCCGGCCTCGGCCCGGAACAGTCACGCGGCCATCGTGGAGAACCTGCGGGCCCTTGGCTTCCTTCGGCTGCTGGCGGGCGGGGAGCCGGTGCATCTCGAAGCCCTCGAGGCCTACCCCGACCTCACGGCGGTGCCCGACCTCCTTATCGTGGTGGACCGGCTGGAGGCGGGCCGGGGCGCGCCGAACCGGCTGGTCGAGGCGATCACCACCGCCTTCCAGGAGGGGGAAGGGATCGCGGTCGTGGTGCACGACGCCGGCCGCCTCCGGTTCACGGAACACCCGAGCTGCAGCCAGTGCGACACGCCCGCGCGCGCGCCGACGCCGGCGCTCTTCTCGTTCAACAACCCCCGCGGCGCCTGCGCCGCGTGCAACGGGTTCGGCGCCGTGCTGGAATACGACGAGTCGCTCATCGTGCCGGACGCGACGCTGGCGCTGTCGGACGGGGCCATCGACCCCTGGACCAAGCCCCGGTACGAGGCGCGCCGGCGGCTCCTGCTCGACACCGCGAAGAAGCACGGAATCGACCCCAACCGCCCCTGGGCGCGGCTCAAGGCGGCCGACCGCGCCCTGCTGCTCACCGGCAAGTCGGGACGCTTCCTCGGCATCATCCCGTTCCTCCGCGGCCTCGAACCAAAGCGCTACAAGCAGTACATCCGCGTCTTCCTGCGGCAGTACCAGCTCGCGCTCACCTGTCCCGACTGCATGGGCACCCGCCTCAACGAGCACGCGCTGGCGGTGCGCGTGGGCCGCGACACCATCGCGGACGTCACCGCCCGCCCGGTCGGCGAGCTGCGGGGATGGCTGCGGGGCCTGGTGTTGAGCCCGGCGCGGCAGCAGGTCGCGCAACTGATCCTCGACCAGCTCGACGCTCGGCTCCGGTACCTCGACGACGTCGGGCTCGGGTACCTCACACTCGATCGGCAGGCGCGCACCCTCTCGGGCGGCGAGGCGCAGCGCATCTCTTTGGCCAACGCCCTCGGCTCCCAGTTGGTGGACGCGATGTACGTCCTCGACGAGCCCTCCATCGGCCTCCACCCGCGGGACACCGACCGGCTGCTGGCGCTGCTGCACCGGCTCCGGGATCTCGGCAACACCGTGCTGGTGGTGGAGCACGACCTGGCCGCCGTGCGCGAGGCCGACTTCATGCTCGAGCTCGGCCCCGGCGCCGGCGAGAAGGGCGGCATGGTCATGCACGCCGGGCCACCGCTCGAGGCGGTCGCCACCCTCACCGGCCAGTACCTCTCGGGCACCAAGTGCATCGCGGTGCCGAGCGCGCGCCGGAGCGCCGGACCGCTCTGGCTTCGCGTCCGCGGCGCCACGCTCCACAACCTCAAGGGGGTGGACGTCAACATCCCCCTCGGCACCCTCACCGTCGTCACCGGCGTGTCCGGGTCGGGCAAGAGCAGCCTCGTCCACGACATCATCTACCGGGAGCTCGAGCGTCGCCTGCACGGCGGGCATTCGGCCAAGTCCCATCTCGGCGAGCGGGTCGGCGCGGTGGCCGAGCTCTCGGGGTCCGAACTGGTGTCCGACGTGCTCCTCGTGGACCAGTCGCCGATCGGCCGTACCCCGAGGTCCAATCCGGTCACGTACGTGAAGGGCTTCGACGACATCCGCGAGCTGTTCGCGGGCCAGCCGCTGTCGCTGGCGCGCGGCTACACCCCGTCCACCTTCTCGTTCAACCTGCCGGGCGGGCGGTGCGAGGCGTGCGAGGGAGCGGGGCACGTGCAGGTGGAAATGGTGTTCCTCGCGGACGTCTTCGTTCCGTGCGACGTCTGCGGAGGCAGCCGCTTCAAGCGCGAGCTGCTCGACGTCAGGATCCAGGGTGCGTCCATCGACGACGTGCTGCAGTGGACGGTCGAGGAGGCCATCACCCGCTTCCGGCACCAGCCGAAGCTCGGCGCGGCCCTCTGGCACCTCCACCAGGTGGGGCTCGGCTATCTTCGCCTCGGACAGCCGGCCACCACGCTCTCCGGCGGCGAGGCGCAGCGGCTCAAGATCGCCCGGGAGCTGGCCGGCGCGAAGAAGAAGGGCGCCCGGAAGCTCTATATCCTCGACGAGCCGACGACGGGCCTGCACCTCGACGACGTGCGGGTGCTGCTCCAGGTGCTCGACCGGCTGGTGGACGCCGGGAACACGGTGCTCGTCATCGAGCACCATCTGGACGTGATCAAGCGGGCGGACTGGATCATCGACCTGGGGCCCGAGGCGGGGGACGACGGCGGGCGACTGGTGGTGGAGGGCACGCCCGAGACGGTGGCGGCCTGCGCGGAGTCGCTCACCGGCCGGTACCTGCAGCCGTACCTCGAGCGCGCGCTCAGCAAGGTTCCGGCGTGATCGCGCCGTTCGACGCGCGCGCCGCCGTCCGGCACCTGCGGAACGCCGACCCGGCGCTGGCCGCCGTCATCCGCACGTCGGGGCCGTGCGAACTCGAGCCGCGCCTGCGCCATTCCCCTTTCGAGGAGCTCCTGGAGTCCATCGTCTACCAGCAGCTGAGCGGCAGGGCCGCCGCCACCATCTACGGGCGGGTGCGCGCGCTCTTCCCGGCGCGGCGGGCGCTCGCGCCCCAGGCGCTGCTCGACGCGCCGGAAGAGGCGCTGCGCGGCGCGGGGCTTTCCCGCGCCAAGCTTGCCGCGGCGCGGGACCTGGCGGCCAAGACGCTGGAGGGGGTAGTGCCCACCGCGGCCGCGCTGCGGCGGATGCCGGACGAGGAGATCATCGCGCGATTGACGGCGGTGCGGGGTGTGGGCATGTGGACGGTGCAGATGTTGTTGATCTTCCGGCTCGGCCGGCCCGACGTGCTGCCGATTCACGACCTCGGGATCCAGAAGGGATTCCAGCGCACATACGAAACGCGGCAGTGGCCGAAGCCGTCCCGCATCGAGCGACACGGGGAGCGGTGGCGTCCCTTCCGCTCGGTCGCGTCGTGGTACCTCTGGCGGGCGACCGATCAGGCGCCCTGAATCACGGCGGTCGCGGCGTCGATCGACTCCTGGGAGCCGGTGAGCGCCAGCACGTCCCCCGCCCGCAACTCCTCGTGCCCCGCCGGCAACACCTTCCGTTCCTCCCCGCGACAGAGCGCCACCACCGAAGCGCCGGTCAGTCCCCGCAGGTTGAGTTCCATGAGGGTGCGTCCGGCCGCCGCGTCATGGGAGCCCACGATCACCTGGGTCAGCTCGCCGATCCCGGGCAGCATCTGCCGCGCTTCCTCGAGGATGCTGCCGGCGGCGGCCGGGTGCTCCATGGTCATGGCGAGCGCCTCGACGATCATGTTGGCGCCGGCCTGCACGTGCCCCTGGAGGTTGCTGGCGGAGCGCCAGAAGGCGATGCCCAGCAGGACCAGCAGCATCGCGACGAAGAGCGGGCCACCGTAGGCGGGGAGGAACGGGAGCGTCACGGCCACCGTGGGCACGCCGATGATCAGCACCACGCCGATCTGGACGGTGAGCCGGAGTGCACGGCGCGGCGCGGCGCCGAAATCGGGGCTTCCGGCGCGCGCGGCGGGCATGGCCTGGAACGAGATGGTGTCGCCGAGCGAGCGGGCGGCGCGCACGATGGCATAGAGCAGCGGAAAGAGCGCGGCGAGGGCCAGCAGCAGCGCCCCGCCCTGCACCGTCGTCGCCGGCAGGCCCAGCCAGGCGGCCAACAGCGCCGTGCCGGTCCGGAGGGCCAGCGACGCGCCGATCAGGATGGTGGCGAGGAGGATCGTGTCGAACACGATGATCCTCGCCAGACGCCGGATGCGGGCGGCCGGGGTCTTCGACGCGGAGGCGGTCCTGGCCGATTCCACCCAGGAGCCGTAGAGCGTCGCGTAAGTCTGCAGGGAGTGAGGGAGCCTCGCATCGACCAGGTTGGCCACCTCCGTCGAGCGGCTGAGCAGCACGGGGGTGAGGAGGGCGGTCACTACCGACACGAAGACGGCCACCGGCGCGAGGAAGGAGTCGGTCGCGCCGCTCGCGACGCCGAGGCCGGCGATGATGAACGAGAACTCGCCGATCTGCGCCATGGAGAGCCCGGCGCGGATGGAGGTCCGGGTGCCCAGCCCGGCCAGGAACGCGCCGCTGGTGACGCCGACCGTCTTCCCCACGAGCACGGCGGCGGTCAGGGCCAGCACGGCGGGCCAGTGCTCGAGGATGGCGCTCGGTTCGATGGACATGCCCACGGCCACGAAGAAGATGGCGGCGAACATGTCGCGCAGCGGACGGATGAGCGGCTCCACCTGCCGCGACACGCCCCCTTCGGCCACGAAGGAACCCGCCAGGAAGGCGCCGAGCGCCACGGAGAACCCGGCCACCTGGGCCAGCAGGGCGAGCGAGAAGCAGAGCCCGACGCTCGCCACCAGCGTGGTCTCCTCGCGGCGCAGGCGCACCACCCACCGGAAGGCCCTCGGCACGAAGTACATCCCGACCAGCACCACGATCGTGAGGAAGAGCGTGAGCCGCGGCACCGTGCCCGCGATGAGGGCGGCGGTGGAGCCGCTCCCCCCGACGACCGCGCTGAGGATGGCGAGGAACAGGATGGCCACCAGGTCTTCCATGACCAGCACGCCGTAGACCACGTCGGCCAGGGGGCCGGTGATGCGCTGGTCCTCGAACACCTTGGCGATGATCACCGTGCTCGAAATGGCCACGAGCGCGGCGGCAAACAGGCTCTCGATCCGGCTCCACCCGAGGGCCTGGCCGACGACGTAGCCGAGCGACAGGCAGAGGCCGATTTCCACGGCGGCGATGAGCCCGGCGGTGGAGGCGAGCCGGCCGATCTTCCGCAGCGTGAAGCCGAGGCCGAGCGAAAACATGAGGAGGATGACGCCGAGCTCAGAGAGCGTGCGGACCGTCTCGACGTCGGCGACCAGGGGGAGGAAGTCGTTCGGCCCGATCAAGACGCCGGCCACCAGGTAGCCGAACACCGGCGGCAGCCTCAGGCGCTGGGAGAGGACGCTGGTGAGCGCCGCCACCCCCAACACCAGGGCCAGGTCGGTCAGGAAGGCGATCGGTGAGTGCATCGTCACCCAACTTCCCTCCGACCCGGCCGTATGCGCAATGGCCTGCGGCGGACCGGGCCGCCGCCAACGGCCTCCCGGAGCTCGGCCAGGTGTGCGGTCGCGGACCGGCGGCGTATCTTCGAAGACACCCGATGGGAGGAACGGCGAATGCCGCACGGAGTGACCCTGATTACCACCATTGCGGTCGGACTGGGGCTGGCGCTGGTCCTGGGCCTCCTCGCGACTCGACTCCGCATCCCACCGCTGGTCGGCTACCTGGTCGCCGGCATCGTCATCGGCCCCGCGACACCGGGGTTCGTGGCCGACGTCGGGCTCGCCGGACAATTGGCCGAGATCGGCGTCATGCTGATGATGTTCGGCGTCGGGTTGCACTTCTCGGTGGCCGACCTGCTGGCGGTGCGCCGCATCGCCATCCCGGGTGCCATCGTCCAGATCGCGGCCGCGACCGCGCTCGGCGCGGGCACCGCCTTGTGGTGGGGCTGGAGCCTCGGGGCCGCGCTCGTCTTCGGACTGGCCCTCTCCGTCGCCAGCACCGTCGTGCTGCTGCGCGCGCTCGAGGCGCGCGGAGTGCTCAGTTCGGTCAACGGACAGATCGCGGTGGGCTGGCTCGTGGTCGAGGACCTGGTGGTGGTCCTGATCCTCGTGCTGCTGCCTGCATTGGCGGAGGCCCTCGGCGGGACCGGCGGTGCGGTGCCGGAGTCGGCCGAAACATCACTGGGGGTCACTCTGGCCATGACGCTGGGCAAGGTCGCCGCGTTCGTGGTGCTCACCCTGGTCGTCGGCCGCCGGTTGCTGCCCAAGTTCCTCTGGCTGGTGGCGAGCACCGGCTCGCGGGAACTCTTCACCCTGGCGGTGATCTCCGCCGCGGTCGGGGTGGCGACGGCCTCGGCGAAGCTGTTCAGCGTGTCGTTCGCGCTCGGGGCGTTCTTCGCCGGGATGATGATGCGCGAGTCGCCGCTCAGTCACCGGGCGGCGGAGGAGACGCTGCCGTTCCGCGACGCCTTCTCGGTGCTCTTCTTCGTCTCGGTCGGCATGCTCCTCGACCCGCAGATCCTGGTTCGGGAGCCGCTGAAGGTGGCCGCGGTCGTCGCCATCGTCATGCTCGGGAAGACCGCGGCGGCGGTCGGGCTGGTGCTCGCCCTGCGCTACCCGCTCAACACCGCGCTGACAGTCGGCGCCAGCCTGGCCCAGATCGGCGAGTTCTCGTTCATTCTGGCGGGGCTGGGCGTGGCGCTCGGCCTGCTTCCGCAGGAGGGGCTGATCCTGATCCTCGCCGGGGCGCTCATCACCATTTCACTGAACTCGCTGTTCTTCACCGCCATCGAGCCGGTCCAGGCGTGGATCCGGGCAAGGTCGAGCATCGCCCGCGCCCTGGAGCGGAGCGACGACCCGCTCGCCGAGCTGCCGGCGACGGTCGACCAGGCGTCCCTGTCGGGGCACGTGGTCCTCGTGGGGTACGGGCGGGTCGGGCGCCGGATCGCGGAGGCACTGACCGCCCAGCGCATCCCGTATGTGGTCGCCGAAGAAAACCGGGACTTCGTGGAAGGACTCCGGGTGCGCAACATCCCCGCCGTGACGGGCGACGCGTCCGAACCGGCGGTCCTGATCCAGGCGCACGTCGCCCGAGCGAGTGTCCTCGTCATCGCGACCCCGGACACGCTGCCGATGCGGAGGATGGTCGAGATCGCGCGCACCCTCAATCCCGGGATCGCCACCGTGCTCCGCGCCCACAGCGACGAGGAGGCCGCGATGCTGCGGCAGGAAGGGCTCGGGGAGGTGTTCATGGGCGAGCACCAGCTCGCGCTGGCCATGACGCACCACGTCCTGGAGCGGATGGGCGCGGGATCAGGACAGGCGCACTAGGGGCGGGATTCGAGGCCCGCCCGCTACTTCACCTGGATTCCGTAGGGCGCCAGTTGCGCGGAGGTCATCTTGACGATGTCGACGTGCAGCGTGATCGGGACGAGCGGGGCGTCGGTGGAGTCGGTGGGCACCGACACGATGGCCTCGACGACGTCCATGCCCTTGATGACCTGCCCGTAGACGGTGTAGTTCCCGTCGAGGCGAGGGAGCCCGTTCTTGTTGGCGACGATGTAGAGCTGGCAGCCGGCCGAGAGCTTCTGGGGGTTGCCGTCGTGCCCGGCGCCGACGGCGCCGTACACGTGGCGCAGGCTGTCGTTGAACTCGGGCGCCAGGTTGTAGGGGGAGCCCGCGAAGCCCTCTGGCGTGTCGGGGCATCCGCCCTGGGCCACGAAGTTCTTGATCACCCGGTTGAAGGTGAGGGAGTCGAAGTAGTGGGCGTTCGCGAGCTTGATGAAGCTCGCCTGGTGGTTGGGCGTCTGGGGATAGAGATAGAAAAGGATTTCGCCCTTGTCCGTCCGGATGCGGCCGACCGGGTACTTGTCGGCGTTGAGGGCCGGCATCGCAATGGCGGCAGACGCCGCGAGGGCAAGGAGGATCTTGAGCACGGGCCGCCCGCCCTAGTGTCCGTCGCCGTCGCGGTCGCCATCGCCGTCGCGATGGCCGTCGCGATGGCCGTCGCGCGAGCCGTCGCGCTCACAGCTGCGGCGCGCGAGATCGACCTGGAAGGTCTCGCCGTTGACGGTGAGCGTGGCGAACTGCGTGCCGTTGAACTCGAGGGTGGTGCTGCGCGTGATCGTTTCGCCGTCACGCGGACCGCCGACGAAGGTGACCGTCACCTCGCGGGCGATGGTCCCGGACAGCGGCCAGCTGGTGTCGGTGCGCGGCACCGGAATGACGACGTTCGTGATTGTCCCCGAATAGGTCATGTCGTACTGACGCGTCTCGGCGCTGTCCGAGGTCCGCACCTTCGTCGAACTGCCGGCCCCGGAGCCATTCCAGATCTTGGTCGTGTTCGCGCCGGCGAGCCCGGTCACCGCGAGATCGGTGGTGCGGTCGAACGTGGCGCTCCAGCGGTCCCGGACGATGTCGCCGCTGATTTCGGTGTGCACGGCCACTGATTCGGTGGTGTTCGTGTCATAGGCCTCCTGCACGAGCCCGTCGGCGTCCGTGTAGGTGCAGGTCCGGACGATCGTCACCGCGCCCCAGTCCGCCGATTCGCAGTTGAACCTGCCAATGTCGCCGCGCCAACCGAAGCCGAACATGCCTCCCGGTCCATGCATCAATTCCACGTCCTGAGCACCCATTTCGGTGGCGATCGTCGCGACATCCAACGTGACATCCGACGTGGCGGCGGCATTCGGTTCGGTGGAGGAGCAGGCGGCAAGCGCAGCCAGGGCACCCATGGCGGCGACGCGATGAATCGATTGCATTTGGGCCATCCTCATTCGTGAAGCCTGAAACGCGGAGACTGGCGGGGAATCTACCCTAGCATGCTCCAACTTGTCCTGAAGGCGCGGTGACGGTCCTCACACAGGGGTCCGTGGGCACTGCCCCGGAAGACGCTCGACCGATCAATATCCGACACACGAACGGCCCGGGCGATCGCCCGGGCCGTGGTGTTGTCGTGCTCGTATTCGGGAGCTCCCGAGGAGGGACTCGAACCCCCGACCCGCTGATTAACAGTCAGCTGCTCTAACCAACTGAGCTACTCGGGATCGTCGCGCCACCCTGCGGTCACGCGCGTGGCAAGTCTAATAGAGCGGCCGCGCTCGCGAAAGCGCGCGGCCGCGGCGGGGCAGCGGGGCAGCGGGGCAGCGGGGCCGGGAGGCCGCTGGGTCGGACTGCGGCTATCCAAGGGTCACGGCGGCGATGGCCGGGGACCAGTTCACCAGGATGCTGCGAAGCGACTGCCTCGCTGCCCGTCTGCCCCGCTGCCCCGCCGAATGTTTTCCCCCTTCTCCACTGACTTATCCCCCCGTTTTCCAGCTTTCCACAGCCCATGGTGCCCGATTTCCGGGCATGGTTGCAGCGGCAGGACCACCCCCAGGCTGGGCAACGCTGCAGATTGATGCACGGCGTGGCGGACTCAGAAGGCATTGCGAAGAAGCACGTTACAAACCATGCGAGCAATTGCTCACAATACGGAAAAGCGAGCAAACACTCACATACGATCGACAGGCCAGATTGGCGCATTTCGGGCCGCTTACTGGCACGAAAATACGCATGTAAGTCGTTGTTGAAAAAGATGTTACACGAGCACGGGTTCAAAATTTCCGCCGCCGACATACCTTCCTTACCATGACATTGAAGCCCTTGGCCGGTCACGTCATGGCCCGCCGCCGTCTCTCCAAGGCCCTGGCCAATGGGCAGCTCCCGCAGGTCATGCTCATGACCGGGCCGGAGGGGGTCGGGAAGCAGCGGCTGGCACTCTGGCTTGCGCAACTGGTCCTCTGCGAGGCCCCGGCCGAAGCGCCCTGCGGCCGCTGCCGGGCCTGCCACCTGGTCCTCGGCCTGACGCACGCCGACCTGCACTGGATCGTCCCGATTCCCCGCCCCAAGGCCGGGGAGCCGGACAAGCAAATGGAGGAGGCCGCGGAGAGCATTGCCGAGCTCCTGGAGGAGCGCCGCAAGGCCCCGCTCTACTCCCCGCCCGACGGCATGTCGGCCCACGGGATGGCCACGGCACGACTCGTTGCAAGGCGCGCCTCGCTGACGCCGGTGGAAGGCCGCAAGAAGGTCTTCATCATCGGGGAGGCCGAGCGGCTGGTGGCACAGGAATCGAGTCCGGAGGCGGCCAACGCCCTCCTCAAGCTCTTCGAGGAGCCGCCGGCCGACAGCTATTTCGTGCTGACGTGCGCCGATCCCGGGAAGCTCCTGCCCACGATCCGATCGCGCGCGGTGCCGCTCCGGATTGGCCGGCTCTCCACCGCCGAAGTGCGGGAGTTCCTGTCGAAGGAGCTCGAGCCGGCGCCTGCGGGAGCGGAACTCACGCGACTGGTGGCGCGCGCCAATGGATCCATCGGCACCGCGCTCTCCGATTCGGGCGAGGGCTCGCGGAACCGGAAGGCCGCCGCGACGTGGCTCGAGGCGGTGCTCAGCGGCGCCGGCCCGGCCGCCGAGAGGGCGCTCGCGCAGGCACCCTGGTCGGCGCGGGGCGAGTTCACCGACCTGCTCGATGCCGTCGCCGAGACCCTCGGGGATGCGGCGCGCTTGGCGTCGGGAGTGGAAGGAACCGAGTCAGTCCCCGCGGCCCTCCAGGTCCGCGCCGCGACGGGGCTCCTGGCGGCGCAGGCGCTGGTGAGCGATGCGCGCGAGGCGGCGCAGGGCAACGTGAACCCGCAGCTCCTGCTGGCGGTGCTCGCGGGCGACCTGGCGGAGGTGTTGTGAGCCTCTCGCACCTCGACGCCGAAGGTCGCGCCCGGATGGTGGACGTCGGCGGGAAGCCGGTCACGGTGCGTACCGCCAGCGCGGAGGGACGCGTCCGGATGACGCAGGAGGCGTTCGACCTGGTGGCGGCCCACGCCATCAAGAAGGGCGACGTCCTGACGGTGGCGGAGGTGGCGGGCGTCATGGCCGCCAAGCGGACGGGAGAACTCATCCCGCTCTGTCACCCGCTGCCGGTGGACCTGATCGAGGTCCGCGCCGCGCTCGAGCCCGGCCTGCCGGGCGTGCATGTCACGGCCCGGGTGCGGTGCGAGGGGCGCACCGGAGTGGAAATGGAAGCGCTGACCGCGGCCGCGGTGGCCTGCCTCACGGTGTACGACATGGTGAAGGCGGTGGACCGCAGTATGACGATCGAGGGAGTGCAGGTGCTGGACAAGACTGGCGGGACGCACGGCGACTGGCGGCGGAAGTAATCGCCCCGGTTGACCGACCCGTCGGCGGACCCTAAGGGAGGATCAACGATTTGTTGACCCGAACGGACCATCAGATCGAACGCAATTCACCGACGCCCCGGCTCGTCCTGCGGGGTGGCGTATTGCTCGGCGCCGCCGTACTGGTCTGCGCACTCGCCGGCTGGCCGCGGCGTGCCGGTGCGGCCGACGCGGCACCGACCCCGACGGCGGACTTCGTGTCGCGGGAAATCCGGGACATGAGCCGGCGGCTCGAGGCCGCCACGGGCGAGAGCGACATGCTCCGGCTGCAGCTCGACCGCGCCAACGCCGTCCAGGAATTTTCCACCAAGTACCGGATCCCGGCCGATCTCAGCGCCGCGATCTACGACATCGCCCTCAGCGAAGGGCTCGACCCGAAGATGGCGTTCCAGCTGGTGAAGGTGGAAAGCGACTTTTCGCAGCGCGCCCGGAGTCCCATGAACGCCATCGGGCTCACCCAGATCCGGCTGCCGACGGCCCGTGTCTACGAGCCCGGCGTGACGGAGAAGCAGCTCTTCGACCGCGACCTGAACCTGCGCCTTGGGTTCCGGTACATGCGGGATCTCGTGAAGCAGTTCGACGGCAACGTGCAGCACGCGCTGCTGGCGTACAACCGCGGTCCGACCACCGTGGCCAACATCCTGGCCCAGGGCGGCGACCCGCGGAACGGCTATTCCCGAAAGGTGCTGAAGGGCGATCCGCGCATCGCCAACGTCCCGGTTACGGTGAACTGATCGGGCGGGCGGCTCCACGATCGACGACGGCCGGCGATGTTCGCCGGCCGTTCGTCGTTTGGAGCGCCGACAGCGCCAGCAACGCCGCCGTCAGGACGAGCACCGCCCCGAGCTGGTGGAGCACGCCCATCACGACTGGAACGCGCAGCAGCAGCGTGGTGATGCCCAGCCCGAGCTGGAGCAGCGCCAGGAGCCCCAGCGCCGAGAAGGACGCCCGACTCCAGCCCGGCATCGGCACCCCACGGCTGGCGCGCCACAGGAGCACGGCCAGCAGCGCCACAGTCATCCCCAGCAGGCGGTGGTGGAACTGCACGGCGGCGACGTTCTCGAAGGCGTTCAGGTACCAGGGGGAGAGGCTCGCGTAGCCCGGCGGGACCACGCGGCCACCCATCAGCGGAAAGGTGTTCCAGGCGCGGCCGGCGTCGAGCCCGGCCACGAACGCGCCCGACACGATGGTGAGAAAAACGAACCCGGCGAACCAGCCGGTACGGCGCCGGAGTCCCGCCCCCGCCCCATCCTCCGGCGCTCCAGCGTTGCGGTATCGGAAGCCGAGGAGTTCCGCCGCGGTCCAGACCGCCAGCGAATAAACCACCAGCGCCAGGGCGAGGTGCGCCGCCAGCCGGTACTGGCTGACGTCGGTCCGGACGGTCAGCCCGCTCTTGACCATGTACCAGCCCATGGCGCCCTGCAGCCCCGTCAGCAGGAGGATCGCGCCGATTCGCCACGCGAGCGGGCCGCGCACCTCGCGCCGCCAGGCGAAGTACAGCAGCGGCACAGCCAGGGCGAGCCCGACCAGCCTGGCCCAGAGCCGGTGCGTGAACTCCCAGAGATAGATCGTCTGGAATTGCGCGAGCGACATGCCGGTGTTGAGCTGCTGGTATTCCGGGATCTGCCGGTACCGAGCGAACTCCGCCTCCCACGCCGCCCGGTCGAGCGGCGGCAGCACGCCCGTCACCGGCTTCCACTCCGTAATCGACAGCCCCGACTCGGTGAGCCGCGTCGCCCCGCCGATGAGCACGAGCAGCAGGACCGTCCCCGCCCAGAGGGCGAGCCATGCGCCGACGCGGCGGCGCGTCTCCGCCGACAGTTCGTCCAGGTTCACCGGTCGGGCGCCCGTGTCCGGAGCACCAGGGCCCGGCGATCGATGTCGTACGTCACCAGCAGTACCTCCCGCGGGGCGGGATCGATGTCGGATTCCAGCGTCATCATCGGGGGGACGGCCTCCTCCTGCCGGCGGGTTCGCTCTTCCGCTTCGCGGAGGGCGCGCCCCGCCATCAGCGTGTCGAGGGAGGCGTCGGCGTCAACGCCGACGGAATCTACCCCGGGGATCGACTGCCGTTCGAACCGAACGTCCAGGCGGTGCGGGCCGGCGGGCACGTCCAGCTCGCGGAACACGTACACCGGGCGGTCCCCGCGTGCGCCGCCTCCGGTGACCAGCGTGTCGAACCTCGACTCCCCGTCGAGCGACACGACCAGCCGGTACCCGGCCGACCGTCCCTCGCACTGGACTCGCTGCCGCATGTGGGCCGGCACGTCGGCCAGCTCCTCGTCGGTCAGCGTGCGGCAGTGCTCGATCCGCTCGGGGCGGACACTCCAGGCCAGCCGGAGGATCGGCGTGTCCGAGGGATACGCCGCGAGCGGCGCGCGGGAGAGCGCGGCTGTTCCGACCGTCGCCCCGACCGCCACGACGGCACCGAGCGCCCACGCGACGCGACGTGTCATGGCGCCTCCAACGGCGCCACCGACTCACAGATGGCGACGAGATCCAGGTCCGCGTCCGGCTCCGGCACTTCCATCGCGGCAACGGTCGCCTTCAGCCGCTCGACGGCATCGACGGCCTCCCGGACCTCCCCGGGGCCGGCGTACGCCACCGCGACCCGCCGGCGGTCCACCCGGGCCTGCAATTCCGCGTCGCGATCGTGGTAGATCCGTTCACCGGTCCACTTCGGGCCCTCCCGGTTCCGGCAATCGCGCGGCGGGCAGGAGAGCACCAGCACGCCACCCGCCCCGCCTCGGAGCGCCAGCTCGATCACGGAGGTGTGCAGGTTGCCGACGCAGTCGACCGGATACACGACCGCCCCGGCGCGGCCCAACCCGTCCCCGGCGGCGAGCGCCCCGTGCGCGCAGGTGATGGCGACGATCTCGCCGGGCACCCGGTCGGCGCTCGCCAGGAAGTCTCGCACCTCTTCCAGCTGGTCGCGCCCGGTCCGGCCGGTCGGCCCCACGCCCATCGGCGCGCAGGAGCCTGCGCAGATGCCGCAACTGACGCAGAGGTCCGGGCTCACGCGTGCCACGTGGGCGGCCCGGCCGTCGGTCCGCTCGACCATGCGGATGGCGTCGTAGGGGCAGTCGTGGAAGCACTGCCAGCACCCGGTGCAGATCGCCTCGTCCACCTCGGAAGGCGGACGACGCACGCGCTCCCCCCGGCTGAACCGGGGCACCAGCAGGAGCGCCACCACCACCAGCCCGCCCCCGAGCCACGCCGCGCCCGCCGACACGCCTCGCGACCACGGCAGCCAGAAGGCGAAGAAATAGTCCGCGGGCACCGAGGCCGGCAGGAAGAACGGATCGGCCACCGGCGCCATTTCGAGGGGCCAGAGCACGGCGACGGCGGTGAGGAGGCCGACGATGGTCCATCCGAGCCGCTTCGGCGGGAGGAGCGTCGGGCGAGCAAGCCGAGACAAGTGCACCCACAGCACCAGACCGAGGCCGAGCGGGAGGGCGACGTGCACAAACAGGTTCAGAAAGAAGAACGCGCCCGGGATGGCGCGTTCGCCGGTGAAGGCGCGGCCGATGGGCTCCGAGAGGATCGGCAGGGCGTCGAGGAAGCGGGCGCCCTCGATGGCCAGCCGCTGGCCGAAGGTGTCCCACACCATCACGTAGCCGGTCCAGCCCAGTACGAGCACCAGACCGACCAGGACAATGCCGGACAGCCAGGCCAGGGCGCGCGGCCCCCAGAACCGGTGTTGCACCACCATGCGAACGGCGTGGACGGCCGTGGCCACGATGGCGGCGTCGGAGGCGTAGCGGTGGAGTCCGCGGACCCAGTTGCCGGTCCAGGGATTGGCGGTCAGGCGCGCCACCGAGGTCCACGGCGCCCCGACCCGGTAGAAGAGCAGCAGCCAGAGCCCCGTCGCGAGCAGGACCAGGAACATCGCAACGACGATGGTCCCGCTCTGGTAGAGCGGATTGTACCGCCACCCATAGAGGCGATTGACCGCTGCGTCCGCCGCCCCGAGGGCGCGACGCCCGGCTCGTTCGATTGCGGTGACGGCAGCCGGCATTACGCCTCGGGGCCCGGAGGAGGAGGGACAGGGGGTCTTGCGCGAATCATATTATCATAACACTATGATGAATTCAATCAGGCGCCAGTCACCACTCACCTTCCAGCCGCCCGGGAGCTCGCCATGCCGGAACCGCCCGTCCAGGACGACAAGGCCATTCCGCTGGGCCAACGCCTGTTCGACAACGTCTTCCTCCTGCTGATCGCCGGCATCCTGGTGATGGCCGCGATCTACACCGGATGGGGACTCTGGGAGATCCTGACCCTGCCCCCTGCCACCCTCCCGTGAGGCGCCGCCATGCTGACTGAGACCCATACCGGCCTCGACTCCCCGAGGGGGAACTGGTGGAAGCCGGCCCACAAGTCGGAACGCACCTGGGTCGCCATCGCCTTCGGGTGGTGCATCGTGCTCTTCGCGATGATGCCGCTCTGGCAGGTGAAGGGCGGGCAGAACCCGTCGGGCATCCGCCGCAAGGTGGAACCTGCGGCCTTCTTCGCCCGGACGCAGGAGTTCATCAAGCAATACCAGATCGGCGACGACCGCGGCATGCCCATCGTGGCGCCGCCGCCGGGCAGCGACATCTACCTGACGGCGATGTCCTTCCAGTGGACGCCGATCCTGCAACTCGAACAGGGCAAGGAATACATCCTCCACCTCTCCTCGCTCGACGTCAACCACGGGTTCAGTCTCTACCCGATCAACGTGAACTTCCAGGTGGTGCCCGGTTACGACTACGGCCTGCGGGTGACGCCCACGGCCGCCGGCGACTTCCGGATCATCTGCAACGAGTTCTGCGGGATCGGGCACCATACCATGGTCGGCCGGGTGATCGTCGTGGACAGCACCGGGACCGTCCCGTCGCAATCGGGAGGCATCTGATGAACGCGACCGATTTCCGGACCTGCCCCGTCACCGCCCGACGCATTCACCGCCCCGCCGAGACGCTGGTCAAGGCGAACGCCGTCGTGGCGGTGGTGTCCCTGCTGATCGGCGCCATCGCCGCCGTGCTGCTCGTGCTGACCCGGTGGCAGGCCGTGCACCTCCTGCCCGCCGAGTGGTTCTACCGGATCCTCGGCGTCCACGGCATGAGCATGCTGATCTTCTTCATCATCTTCTACGAAATGGCGGTGCTGATCTTCGCCAGTACCGCGCTAATCAACGCCCGGATCGCGGCGCCGAAGCTGGGCTGGGCGGCCTTCGCGCTCATGCTCGGCGGCGCCACGCTCGTCGAGGTCATCATGTGGGCCGGAAAGGCCGACGTCCTCTTCACGTCCTACGTACCCCTGAAGGCCGACCCGCTCTACTACCTGGGGATCATCCTGTTCGCGGTCGGCGCGCTCCTCGTCTGCGGCATCTTCTTCGCCAACCTGGTGGTCGCCCGGCGGGAGCAGACCTACACCGGGTCCCTGCCCCTTGTGGTCTACGGCGCCGTCACCGCGGCGATCATCGCCGTCATCACCCTGCTCCACGGCGCGGCCATCTACATCCCGACCTTCCTCTGGTCGCTCGGCCTGATGAACGTCGACCCCCAGGTCTATCGGATGATCTGGTGGGGCCTCGGGCACTCGTCGCAGCAGATCAACGTGGCCGCCATGGTGGCCATCTGGTACATGCTCGGCGCGCTCACCATCGGCGCGGTGGTGCTGAACGAGAAGATCAGCCGCTCCGCCTTCGTGCTGTACATCCTGTTCATCTCGATGGCCTCGGCCCACCACCTCCTGGTGGACCCCGGCATGGGCTCGGCCTGGAAGATCGTCAACACCAGCTATTTCATGTACATGGCGGTGCTGGCCAGCATGATCCACGGCTTCACCGTGCCGGCCGGCATGGAGCTGGGTCAGCGCCTGCGCGGCGTCGGCACCGGGATGTTCGGCTGGCTCCGCAAGGCGCCGTGGGGCGACCCCGGCTTCAGCTCGCTGGTGTTCTCGGTGGTGGTGTTCGGCTTCGTCGGCGGCATCACTGGCGTGACCATCGGGACTGAGCAGATCAACATCATCGTGCACAACACGCTCCGCGTCCCGGGCCACTTCCACGCCACGGTCGTCAGCGGCACGGCGATGGCCTTCATGGGGGCCACGTACTACCTCATCCCGCTCGTATTCCAGCGCAAGGTGGCCTTTTGGGGGCTGGCGAAGATCCAGCCGTACCTGTTCGCCGGCGGCATGTTCATCTTCGTGATGTCGATGACCTTCGCGGGCACGTTCGGCGTCCCGCGCCGCCACTGGGACATCAGCTTCAGCCAGGCGCCGTTCGACGTCGCGTTCAACCCGGCGGTGGACGTCCTGCTCGCGTTCGTGGCGCTCGGCGGGATCATCGCGGCCACCGGCGCGTTTATTTTCGTGGCCATCGCGGTCAAGTCGGTCTTCTTCGGCGAGCCGATCGGCACGCTCGTGCCGGGCGTGGCGGTGGTCGGCCTGCCGCAGGGCATCACCAACCCGCCCGTGCATGCCGCCGACGTGGATCGGCGGAACGAGGAGCTGCACGCTCCCGGCCAGGGCTGGCTTGGGCCGGCGCCTGGCACCATGGTCCTGGTCTTCGTATTCCTCGCGGCCTTCATCGTGTACTTCTTCGTGAACTGGAAGGTCCTGTCGTTCGTCTGGAAGATCGGATGACGACCGCGCCGTCCCGGGGCCAGGGCACGATCGCGCTCCTGGCCCTCTACCTCATCGTGCTCACCACGATCGCCTGGTGGGCGCTGGCGCTGTGGCCGGCGCCCGGCGCGCCCGAGTGGCTGGCGCGCACCAGGGCGCTGTGCTTCGGCTCGGCGCCCGACGGGCTCCCCGATGTGGGCGGCTGGATTCTCCTCGTCGGCCAGCCGCTCGGCATGATCGGCGTCCTCCTTGCAGTGTGGGGCGGGGAGGTGCGCGCGGCTCTCTCGGCTGTCAGCGGGCGGTTCACCGGCCGCGTCCTGCTCGCCTGCACTCCCGTCCTCCTGCTGACCGCGGCTTCGCTGGCCGCGGCACGGGTGCGCGGCGACAACGCCGAGCCCTTCGACCCCGTGGCGGGCGGCGCGGTCCTCACCCGCATCAACGATCCCGCGCCGAACCTGGAGCTGCTGGACCAGCACGGCGCAACCGTTTCCCTGGGCGACTTCCAGGGCCGACCGGTGCTCGTCACGTTCGCCTTCGCGCACTGCCAGACGGTCTGCCCGGTGGTGGTCCGCGAGGCGCTCGAGGCCCAGCGGGCCACCGCGGACCAGCGGACCGCCGTCCTCATCGTCACGCTCGACCCTTGGCGCGACACGCCTGCGAGACTTCCCTCGATCGCCGCGGGGTGGGAACTCGGTCCGGGCGCCCACGTCCTGTCGGGCGATGTGGACGCCGTCGAGCGCGTCCTCAGCAACTGGCGCATTCCCCGGGTGCGTAACGAGGCCAACGGCGACCTCTCGCACCCCGCCATGGTGTACGTGGTCTCCCCGGCAGGTCGACTCACCTATGCCCTCCCAGGTGGGGTGGCGGCCCTCACCGAGGCTGTCCGGGCGCTGTAGGGTCGTGCCGGCAGGGCGAAGCCACTCGGTGGCCAGAGCAATTTCGAACGACGAACGGCCGGGGCAGATGCCCCGGCCGTTCGTCGTTCTGGCGCCGCGGTGGCTTCAGGCGCTGCTGCCTGAACTCCGCAGGCGGAGCTTCTGGCCGGCCCGGATCTGGTCGCTGGAGAGCCCGTTGATCCGCTTCAGCGCCGAGGGGGTGGTACCGTAGCGCTGCGCGATGCTGGACAGCGTATCGCCCCGGCGGACGGTGTAGGTCTTCCCGCCGCGCGCGGGGGCGCGGCTCGAGCTCTCCGTGGCGGCGATGGCGGCGCGCATTTCGGCCGAGGTTCCGCTCGTCGGGATGATCAGCCGCTGGCCGACGCGGAGCATGCCCGACTTCGGAATCTTGGCGTTGGCGTCGCGCAGCTGCTGCGTGCTGACGCCGTACTTCTTGGCCACGCCGGAGAGCGTCTCGCCGCTCCGGACCACGTGGGTCTGGTAGGAGATCCGCTGCGACGCCGGCAATTCGGCGTAGCCGGCGGCGGTGCGCTCGCCGACACCCACCGGCACGCGCACCACGGCCGTCTTGCCTGGGGGCGTGACCATCCGGATGTACTGGGGGTTGAGCTCGCGGATCTCGGCGAAGGTGGCGCCCGAGAGGCGCGCGATGACGTCGAGCCCGGTCTGGCCGGTCACGATGAGAGAGTCATAGGCGAATGGCGCCACCGCCGGCGGTTCCGCGAAGCCGTACTTCGTCGGCTCCTTCGCGATGAGCGCCGCCGCGATCAGCTTCGGGACGTAGTCCTTCGTCTCCCGACGGAGGTACTTCGTGTCATAGAGCCGGAAGAACTCGGAGTCGTTGTTGGTCGAGTCGTCCTCGGTCTCGTCGTCCGAGAGGTCCATCGAGGGGCCGCTGCCAGCCGGAAGGCCCCGGAGCCCGCGGGACACCTTGCCGGCGCCGGCGTTGTACGCCGCAGCCGCAAGGTAGATCGAGCCGAATCGCTCCTGCAGGTCGTCGAGGTGCCTCGCCGCCGCGGCGGTGGATTTCACGGGGTCCCGGCGGTCGTCCACGTAGGAATTGACCTGGAGCCCGTACATTCGGCCGGTCCCCTTCATGAACTGCCACATCCCCGTGGCCCGGGCCCGGCTCACGGCAGTGTTCGAGTACCCGCTCTCGATCAGCGCGAGGTACACCATGTCCTCCGGCACCCCGTTGGCCTGCATCTGCTCACGGATCATGGCCTCGTAGCGCGGCAGCCGCGTGAGCCAGATCGCCATCCGTTCCCGCCCCGGCCCCTGGAAGAAGTCGAGGTAGTACTGCACCCGCTCGTGGGACACGTACGTCTCGACGTCGATGTCCCAGGAGGTGACCACGTCGAGGTCGTCCGCACCGCCCCCGTGCGACACGGCCGGGGCAGCGGTCGTGTCGGGGTACGCCTGCTCGAGCGCCGACAGCGCCGCGGCATCGGCGGCAGAGTCCGCCGCCACGATGTTTCGGGCCATGCTGTCCACGTCGATCACGGCGATCGGCGGCGGGACGGCCGCGAAGCTGGTAACGGGGGAGGAACTTTCCGTGGTCGGTGCGAGCGCCTCGGCGATCGTGGCCGAGGCCGCCTGGGCCGCGGGTGAAGGCGCGACGGACGGCGGCCCGCCACTGCTGCAGGCGGCCGCACCGCAGGCAATCGTCAGGCAGAGGAAACGATGCACGTATCAAGCTCCTTCAGCGGCACGCCAAGACGAACCGCCCCGGGGCGAAATCTCAGTTTGGAACGGATGCCCTGCCCACGAACTAAAGCCAAACCTATGCCGAAGTGCGGCCCAAACCAAATCCTCAACACAAACCTTTGTCAATCAACGACTTAGAGCACCAGTAGAGTGTGAAGAAATTGGGGGTCCGAGGGGCGCTGGCGCCGCAATCCGTGCAGGGAACCCCACCACATTGGCAGGACCCGCAATAGATGCCCGGTGGTGAGCCACAGTCGCGGCGGATTCAGTCGACGAAGTAACGGTTTCCGAGGAGGCGGTTGGTGGCGTTCAGCACCGCGAGGGCTGCGGCACGGGTCGGATCCTCCTCGGTCAGGACGGAGCCGACGACTCGCTTCGGCGCTCCCTCACCGCGCGTGGCCAGCGAGACGATGACGACCGTGGCGTCGAAGGCGCGAATCGCCTTGACGCCGAGGCATTCGAAACTGAGCTCCCCCTGCACCGACTGGGTGAGCGCACTGACGCACGCCTGTGCCGCGCATCGCAACTCTCCCGCCTGGGAGGCGAGTCCCTGGGCGTCCCCCTCGAAGCGGGCACCCCCCGGTCCCGTCAGGACCACCGTCGCGCTGCACCGGCCGCTGGGCAGGCGATCCAGGCGGAACTCGGCAAATCGCAGTCGCGGATGTGTATCGGGCATGTAGTCTCTTGAGAGTGTGACGTGGGGAGGATACTCTCCCCGTCATGCAACGACTGCTACTGCTCGTGGCGGCGGCCCTGCCGGTGGCTCGGCCGGCCGCGGGCCAGATCCCAGCCTCGCTCCGCAGCAACTTGGGGGCCGAAACGGCGCCAGCGGGCACCGAGGTGGGTCTCGCGCTTCTCGACCTCGCCACCGGGGACTCCGCGTGGAGCAACGCCTCGTGGCGGGTCCACGCCGCCAGCACCATGAAGATCCCGGTGCTCATCGAGCTGGCCCAGCGCGTCGACGCGGGGCGATATGGCTGGGACTGGCCGGTGCTCGTCCGGAACGAATTCCAGTCGATCGTCGACGGATCGCCCTACCGCCTCAATCCCGCCGACGACTCCGACTCCACCCTCTACGCCCTCGAGGGCCGGCAGGTGCCGGCGCGCGAGCTCGCCCGGTTGATGATCGTCCGCAGCAGCAACCTCGCCACGAACCTGCTGGTGTTCCAGCTCGGGGCACCCGAGATCCAGGCGTCCGCCCGCCGCCTCGGCGCCGACTCGATCGTGGTGCTCCGCGGCGTGGAGGACCAGAAGGCGTTTGACCGCGGGCTGAACAACACGACGACGGCGCGAGACCTGGCGGTGCTGCTGGCGGCCATCGCCCAGGGCCGCGCCGCCTCCGACTCGTCGAGCGCGATCATGCTGGACATCCTGACCCGGCAGGAGTTCCGGGCGGGAATCCCCGCCGGCATCCCGCCGGGCACGCAGGTGGCCAGCAAGACGGGCAACATCACCGGCGTGAACCATGACGCGGCGGTGATCTTCCCTCCGACCCGTCCTCCCTATGTGCTCGTCATTCTGACGCGCGGCTTCGCGAGTCCCATGGCGGCCGAGGCGTACATGGCGGCGGTGTCCCGCGCGGTGTGGGCGGGAGTGGTCGGCGTGCCCTAGACGGCGTCGAACCGCACTTCGAGCTGCCGGCCCGGCTCCTCCGGCTGGCGCACGACGTCCACCTCCAGGCGGGGCCGCCCGGCCTCGTCGATCTCCACGGTGAGCACCATCATCAGGCCATCCTCGGTCTCCAGGCGGAGCTGCCGGAGGTCGGAGCGCATCACCGCGGCCGCCACCGACTTGCCGCGGAGCGACGCGAGCGAATCGGCGATGCGCCGAAGATCCTGAAAGGAAACCTGCGTCATGGGTGCGCCCCGCTCAACCGAGATGTTCGGACAGGATGGCCGCCAGGCGGTCGGCGGGGATGCGGTCGGCCTGCGTGTACAGCGCCGAGCGGGAGGTGGACTCCAGCGGGTAGGGCGCCCAGAACGTCCTGCCCTCCGGCTCCGCGGCGCGGAACGACAGGACCAGCCGCCAGTGGGCGGTGTTGGCCGTCCGTTCGGCGGC
>Ga0209507_1000566_pt1 | contig 38980 bp, 38 predicted proteins | sample AD_UKC028_MetaG_FD_184414 | JGI IMG/M metagenome (GOLD analysis project Ga0209507, IMG submission 184414) | Active sludge microbial communities of municipal wastewater-treating anaerobic digesters from USA - AD_UKC028_MetaG (SPAdes) (version 2) | ecosystem: Engineered > Bioreactor > Anaerobic >...
AGCGTGCAGCCCTGCTCAAGACTCAACTGGATCATCGTGCGTTCTTCACAACTCAAGTGTTTGTAGTTCGTTCCCATCGCAACACATTACCTCCAGGCAAGTGTTGCACTTCATATTTGAGGCCGACCTTTGTATTCCTGAAGGCGGTTCAGTTCCTCGTCAATGGCAACGAAGTGGCGGTTGGTAGACTCCAGTTCGTGGGCGATATTGCGCCCGACGCGCCCGAAGCCGCACAGGATGTAATGCCCCTTGAGCTTCCTGATCACTTTTTCCATGCGTCTTCTCCGTAGGGTTCCGTTAAGGTCGGTTTCGAGCAAGGCAACGGTCACGATCGAGAACAGCATCGACAGATTGCCGGCGCCGAGGATGCCGATGACCACCGTCAGGATGCGCGCGCCCCGGTTGCTCGACATGTCGATGATCTCGCCGAAGCCGATGGTGGCGACGGTGATGAAGGTCATGTAGAAACAGTCGAACCAGGAATACTTGCCTTCGGTCAGAAACATATAGCCGACGGTCCCGAAGATGTGAACGGCGACCAGCAGACCGAGCGCCAGCCACAGCAGGCGGACGATGTAGCCGATTTGCCAGGTGTTGATCACCGCGTGGGCTGCACTGCCGGGTCGTTGATCGGCGTCGACTGGGTCATGAAGATAACCGCCTTGCCACCATCCATGTTGGCATGCAGGGCTTCGACCAGCGGCGGGTTGATCGGCGCATCGGCATCCCAGTGGATGAGGAAATTGGCGCCCGAGCCGCCCGAGGCGTCATTGAGTTCGACGAACAGTTCGAGCGTGCCGAGCGGCGGCAAGGTGATCGTCTTCGGTACCCGTTCGCCCAGCAGTTTGCCGTGGGTGTCGTAATAGCGGGCAGAGAGGATGTGTAGTGGACGTCTGGGGTCGGTGTTGCGAATGCTGACCAGTGCCGACAGCAGCACCTGCGACGCCCGGCCATTCTTCCCCAGATTGCCGTAGAGCATGTGCGAGTAGATCGGCAGGTAGATTGCCTGTCCGCTGCTCAGGGAGCGCACTTCCTGGGCGTTTGCCGCGGTCAACGGCAGGAAAAGGCCAAAAACGAATGCCCGCAGACAATTGCGTGCCGTTGCCAGTGCTTTCATTGTCTCCCCCTCGCGCTTTTCGTAATTTATCCGCCCAGTCTACTGGCATCCCCGGGGGGCCGCGCAAGCCCTTTTGCATGAAAATCCTGCCGATGCGCCGTCGGCCGTTCGCTGCGCGGTCGAGGAGCAGCTTACTGCTGGCCGTAGCCAGCGAACTTTTTATGGACCGCGCGCATCTCTTCGGTGGTCAGCAACACCGGCTGATCAATTTGGCAGGCGCGCCAGTATTGCTCGCAAAGTTCTTCGAGTTCGACGGCCAGCGCCAGCGCCTCGGCGAGGTCGCGCCCGGCGACCAGCAGGCCGTGGTTGGCGAGCAGGCAGGCCGAGCGGCCTTCCATCGCCTGCAACGCCGCGGTCGACAATGCCTCCGAGCCGAAAATGGCGTAGTCGGCGCAGCGGATGGTGTCGCCGCCGAAGCGCGCGATCATGTAGTGGAAGGGTGGAATGTCGCGACGCAGGCATGCGAGGCTGACGGCGAACGGCGAGTGCGCGTGCAGCACGGCGCCGACTTCCGGCCGGCTGGCGTAGAGGTCGCGGTGGAAGCGCCACTCCGAGGAGGGCTTGCGTTTGCCCGTGTGCGAGCCGTCGAGCGCCATCAGCGGGATGTCGTCGGCGACCAGTGACGCGTAGGGCATGCCGGTCGGTGTGATATGGAAGCCGTCGCCGGCGCGCACGCTGACGTTGCCCGCCGTGCTGCGGTTGAGGCCGTTGGCGCCCATGGCGAGGGCGGTGGCGATCAGGTCGGTGCGCGGGTCAGGCATTGGCTTCCTCCGGGTAGAGCGAAAGCAGCCCCTTGCGGCTGGCGGCGCAGGCGCCGCGTTCGGTGACGATGGCCTTGACCATCCAGCCCGGGGTGACGTCGAAGGCCGGGTTGGCGACGTCCTCGCCGGCCGGCAACTGGTGCAGGGCGGAGGGGATGCCGCGTGCGTCGAGGCCGTGCACGCGGCGCAATTCGTCGCCGTCGCGCTCCTCGATCGGGATTTCGGCCCCTTCGGCGCAGGCGAAGTCGATGGTCGAGCGCGGCGCCGCGACGTAGAAGGGGATGCCGTTGTCGGCAGCGGCCAGGGCCTTGAGGTAAGTGCCCACTTTGTTGGCGACGTCGCCGTTGGCCGCGATGCGGTCGGCGCCGACGATCACCGCATCGACCTTGCCGTTGCGCATCAGCAGGCCGGCGGCGTTGTCGGCGATCAGCGTGTGCGGTACGCCGTGCTGTTCGAGTTCCCAGGCGGTCAGCAGGCCCTGGTTGCGCGGTCGCGTCTCGGAAACCCAGACATGCACCGGCACGCCGGCATCGTGCGCAGCGTAGACCGGCGACAGGGCGGTGCCGCGGTCGACGGTTGCCAGCCAGCCGGCGTTGCAGTGGGTCATCACGTTCAGCGTCCGGCCGTCGGCGACGATCAGGTCGCGCCACAGCGCGCGGCTGTGCTCGCCGATTGCCATGTTTTGCGCGACGTCCTCGTCGGCGATGGCAGCGGCCTCGGCCCAAGCGGCGGCATAGCGCTGCGCGGGCGACAGCGGTGCCAGTACCGCTTCCATGCGCGCCAGCGCCCAGTGCAGATTGACCGCCGTCGGGCGCGTCGACCGCAGCAGCGCAGCAGCTTCGGCGAGGCGCCGGTCGGAAGCCTCGAAGTCGAGTGCGATGGCCAGCCCGTAGGCGGCAGTGGCGCCGATCAGCGGCGCGCCGCGTACCTGCATGGCGCGGATGGCGTGTGCCGCCTCCTCCAGCGTGGCGACGCGCTGCCAGTGCAGGGCGTGCGGTAGGCGGGTCTGGTCGATGATGTCGATGCTGTTCTGCGCCGGATGGGCGCGCAGTGTGCGGGTCGGGATGCCGTCGATGTTCATGGTTCAGAGCGTGGTGGTATTGGTGCGCAGCCAGGCGGCGAATTCGGATTCTGGCAAGTCGCCGGCGGCTAACGCGAGCATGGTGCTGACACAGACGGCATCTTCAGCTTGCAACTGGTAGCCGTTAAGCGCGAGAAAAAGCTCGGTGCAGACAAATGTAGTAGGTTTGTTGCCGTCGATGAACGGGTGATTGCGGGCAATGCCGAAACCATAGGCGGCCGCCAGGAGAGCGGCGTCGGCCTCACCGTCGTAGGCAGCCAGGTTGAGCGGACGTGCCAGGGCCGAGGCCAGCAAGCCGGGATCGCGTACCCCGGCGGAACCACCGTGCTCGGCCAGTTGTGCCTCGTGCATGGCCCAGACGACGGATTCTTCAATCCACGTCCATTGATTCATTTGGCCAGCTCGTGCAGCACATTGCGGCGTGTCTTCATGATCTTGCGAGCGGCTTCCATCTGCTTTTTGAAGGCAGGATCGAAGGGTGTCAGGCGCACGCCATCCGGCGACTCGATCGCATAGACGGTGTCGCCTTTTTCCACATGCAGCTTGGCCAGTAGCTCCTTGGGCAGCACGACGCCGACCGAATTGCCGATCTGGGTCAGTTTGAGTGCGAACATGGTAATCTCCACGCTTGTTATAACGGATGTAATAATACGCCGTTTTTGGAACCGGGGTTGCTTGCCGGGCCGCCTTGGCGCATGATTTTCTCCTCTTTTTCACGGTCGACCGCGACCGTAGGGAGTGCAGGGCCAACATGCAAACGACGATCCGCATCGACTCCCGTTTCCCGCACATGGGAACGACCATCTTCACCGTGATGTCGCGCATGGCGGTCGAGTGCGGGGCGCTCAACCTGTCGCAGGGCTTTCCCGATTTCCAGGCCGAGCCGGCGCTGTTCGACGCGATGGATCACCACATGCGCGCCGGGCGCAACCAGTATGCGCCGATGGCAGGCATGCCGGAATTGCGCCAAGCCATCGTCGACAAGGTGGCGGCGCTGTACGAGACGTGCTTCGATCCCGAATCCGAGGTGACGGTTACTGCCGGCGCGACACAGGCGATCTTCACGGCGATTGCGGCCTTCGTCCGTCCCGGCAACGAGGTGATCGTCTTCGAGCCGGTCTACGACTCCTACGTGCCGGCCATCGAGACGGTGGGCGGCAAGGCGGTCTTCGCCCAGCTGAAGTTCCCGGATTACGCGCCGGACTGGGCGCAAGTGGCGGCTCTGATCACGCCGAAAACGCGGATGATCATCGTCAATTCGCCGCACAACCCGACCGGCAGCCTGCTGACTGCGGTCGACCTCGAAAAACTGGCCGAATTGCTGCGCGGCACCGACATCGTCGTGCTTTCCGACGAGGTCTACGAACATATCGTCTTCGACGGCGAGCGGCACGCCAGTCTCTGCGGCCATCCCGAGCTAGCGCCGCGCAGCATCGTCGTCTCCAGCTTCGGCAAGACCTACCACATCACCGGCTGGAAGATCGGTTACGTGGTCGGCCCGGCTGCGCTCATGGGAGAGTTCCGCAAGGTGCATCAGTTCAACGTCTTTACCGTGCACACGCCGTCGCAGCTGGCGCTTGCCGACTACATGCGGGATGCCTCGCGCCATCTCGGCCTGGCCACTTTTTATCAGGAAAAGCGCGATTTCTTCCGCAGCCTGATGGCCGCCACGCCGTTCGAGCTGCTGCCCTGTCGCGGCACCTACTTCCAGTTGGCGCGCTACGCGGCGATCTCCGACCTGCCCGACCGCGCCTTTGCCGAGTGGATGACGCGCGAGGTCGGCGTCGCGGTCATTCCGGTTTCCGTGTTCCATACCGAGGGACGCGATGACAAGGTGGTGCGCTTCTGTTTCGCCAAGAAGGAAGAAACGCTGGTCGCGGCGGCCGAGCGGTTGCGGCGGCTATAGGTGTGTTGACGTACCGGCTTGGCCGGCCAATAATTCGGATACCATAAAACCTTCAACGCAGAAAGGAATCCGCCATGAGCATGCTTCAGGAGTTTCGTGAGTTCGCGGTCAAGGGCAACGCGATGGACCTCGCGGTCGGCGTCATCATCGGCGGGGCTTTCGGCAAGATCGTCGAATCCATCGTCGGCGACCTCGTAATGCCGTTGGTTTCACGCATCACCGGCCGTCTGGATTTTTCAAACCTGTATTTCCTTCTTGGCGACAACCCGAAAAACCTGACCGCGCTAGCCGACATCAAGGCGGCTGGCATCCCCGTCTTCGCCTATGGCAACTTTTTTACCATTGTGGTCAATTTTGCCATCCTCGCGTTTGTCATTTTCATGATGGTCAAGCAGCTCAACCGCCTGCGCGCCGCCGAGCCACCGGCGCCCGGGCCTGAAGCTCCGGCGACGCCGGAAGACGTCATGCTGTTGCGCGAGATTCGCGATTCGCTGAAAAAATAAGCATCAGAACTGAATCGGCCAATCCCAAAGCAAAAGCCCCGGTTCGTGACCGGGGCTTTTGCTTTGAATCGATTGGTGGTGATGGGCAGAATTGAACTGCCGACCTGTGGGTTATGAATCCACCGCTCTAACCAACTGAGCTACATCACCACACTTACAAGGGCGCGGATTATAGTTTGCCGGCTGTTCTTCGGTCAAGGTGTTTTCCGGTCGGTTATAATCTGCCGCTCGTCGCTTTTTGCTCATTAGCTGCCTGTTCCGTGTCCCTGATTCCGCAAAGTAGTTCATCCATGCCCAAAAAATTGTTCATCCGTACCTTCGGGTGCCAGATGAATGAGTACGATTCGGACAAAATGGCCGATGTGCTCAATGCTTCCGAAGGTGTCGTCAAGACGGACAATCCGGAGGAGGCCGACATCATCCTGTTCAACACCTGCTCGGTGCGCGAGAAGGCGCAGGAGAAGGTTTTCCACGACCTGGGGCGGGTCAGGCACCTGAAGAAGCTGAACCCGGATCTGGTGATCGGCGTCGGTGGTTGCGTGGCGAGTCAGGAGGGCGCTGCGATCGTTGCTCGCGCCCCTTATGTAGATATTGTCTTCGGTCCGCAGACCTTGCATCGGCTGCCGCAGCTGATCGCCGAACGCAAGGCCAAGGGCAGGGCGGCGGTCGATATTTCCTTCCCCGAAATCGAGAAGTTCGATGCGTTGCCGCCGGCCGAAGTGAAGGGCGCCTCGGCCTTCGTGTCGATCATGGAGGGTTGCTCCAAGTTCTGTACTTTCTGCATCGTGCCCTATACCCGGGGTGGCGAGGTGTCTCGCCCGTTCGAGGACGTGCTGACCGAGATCGCGGGACTTGCGGCGCATGGTGTCGGAGAAGTGACCCTGCTCGGCCAGAACGTCAATGCCTATCGCGGCGACATGGCGGGCAGTGAGGAAAAGGCCGACCTGGCACTGTTGATCGAGTACATCGCCGAAGTGCCGGGTATCGAGCGCATCCGCTACACGACCTCGCACCCGCGCGAAATGTCGCAGCGCCTGATCGACACCTACGCCAGCGTACCTAAGCTGGTGTCGCAGCTGCATCTGCCGGTGCAGTCCGGTTCCGATCGCGTGCTGGCGGCGATGAAGCGCGGCTACACAGCGCTTGAGTACAAGTCTCTGATCCGCAGGTTGCGTGCCGCGCGGCCCGATATCTCGCTGTCGTCGGATTTCATCATCGGCTTTCCCGGCGAAACCGACGAGGATTTTGAAAAAACGATGAAGCTGATCGACGAGGTCGGCTTCGATAACTCGTTTTCCTTTTTATACAGCCCGCGTCCCGGCACGCCGGCCGTGGAAATGGAAGACTCGACACCGGCCGCCGTCAAGTCGGCGCGCCTGGCACGTTTGCAGAAGCGGATTGAGGAACAGGCGCAAGTGATCAGCCAGGCGATGGTCGGCAGCATCCAGCGCGTGCTGATCGAAGGCGCTGCGAAGAAGGATGCGCGGGAACTGGCGGGCCGTACCGACAATAACCGGATCGTGAATTTTGTCGGCAACCCGAGATTGATCGACACTTTCGTCGATGTCCGCATTACCGCCGCATTGCCGCACAGCCTGAGGGGCGAAATTGTCATCCGAGAAGCTTAAGCCGGCGCCCAAGAGCAAGTCGGTGGCGATCGCCCTGGCGCCGGTCGACAACGTTTTGCTGGCCAATTTGTGCGGCCCGCTCGACGAAAATATCCGCCAGATCGAAACCGGCTTTGACGTCGTCATCAAGCGGCGCAACGAACGGTTCTCAATTTCGGGCGAAAAAGCCGCGTTGACCGCGGATGCCATCCGCCATTTCTACGCCATGGCACGCGTGCCGCTGTCGGTCGACGAAATCCAGCTCGGCTTGATTGAACTTCTCAGCGCGCCAGTACGTCGGGTATCGCGCAGTGCCGGCGGCTCGGTCGATGGCCCGCAACTGGTCACCCGCAAGACCGATCTGCATGGTCGTACGCCGCGCCAGGTCGCCTACCTGAAGGCGATCCAGGAGCACGACATTACCTTCGGCATCGGGCCGGCAGGCACCGGCAAGACCTACCTCGCCGTGGCCAGTGCCGTCGATGCACTGGAGCGCGATCTGGTCGAACGCATCATCCTGACCCGCCCGGCGGTCGAAGCAGGCGAACGGCTAGGATTCCTGCCCGGCGACCTGACGCAGAAGATCGACCCCTACCTGCGCCCGCTCTACGATGCACTCTACGATTTGATGGGCCACGAGCGCACCAGCAAGCTCTACGAAAAGAACGCCATCGAGATCGCGCCGCTCGCCTTCATGCGCGGGCGCACGCTTAACCACGCCTTCATCATTCTCGACGAGGCTCAAAACACGACGCCGGAGCAGATGAAGATGTTCCTGACACGTATCGGTATCGGCGCCAAGGCGGTGGTCACCGGCGACTTGACCCAGGTCGACCTGCCCAAAGGACAAAAAAGCGGCCTGCGCGAAGCGCGCGACATCCTGAAGGATGTGCGCGGCCTGGCTTTCACCGAATTTCTCAAGGAAGACGTCGTGCGCCACCCGCTCGTTGCTCGCATCGTTGCCGCCTATGAGTCCCAAAGCAAGCAAACGCCTTAACCTGTCGCTGCAATACGCCTGTAACCTTGAGGACTTACCCTTGCGGGCGGATTTCGTGCGCTGGGCCCGCGCTGCCTTGATCGGTGGCGGCGAAGTGACGATCCGCTTGGTCGATGCTGACGAAGGGCGTGCGCTGAACAATGAGTACCGTGGCAAGGATTACGCGACCAACGTGCTGTCATTTCCGTATGAAAGCGAGCCGGTGATCACGGGTGACCTCGTCATCTGCACGGAAGTGGTGGCGAAGGAAGCCGCCGAGCAAAACAGGCCGCTGGATGCCCACTACGCGCACCTGACGGTGCATGGTATGCTGCATTTGCAAGGCTGGGATCATGACAATGACGCAGATGCCGAAGCCATGGAAAACGAAGAAAAGGAAATACTCGCCGCGCTGGGTTACCCCGACCCGTATGCGGTTTGAACATCATGGACAGTGACAGTAAACCAGGCTTTATCGAACGACTGACTTCGCTGCTGCTGCGCGAGCCCGAAGACCGCCAGCAGTTGCTGGAAATTTTGCACTCGGCCTACGAGCGCAACCTGATGGACGCCGATGCGCTGACCATCATCGAAGGGGCGCTGGCTGTCTCCGACACCCGCGTCACCGATGTCATGATCCCGCGCGGGCAGATGGATGTCATCGATGTCGACGATCCGATGAGCGAGATCATTCCGGTCGTCATCGAAGCCGCCCACTCACGCTTTCCGGTGGTTGACGGCGACCGTGACAAGGTGCTCGGCATCCTGCTCGCCAAGGACCTGCTGCGCATCCACACCGAGGCGAGTTTCGACCTCCGTGACTGGCTGCGCCCGGCGGTTTTCATCCCCGAATCCAAGCGCCTCAATGTGCTGCTGCGTGAATTCCGCGTCTCGCGCAATCACATGGCGATCGTCGTCAACGAGTACGGCGGCGTCGCCGGCCTGGTCACCATCGAAGACGTGCTGGAACAGATCGTCGGCGACATCGAGGATGAATACGATTTCGACGAGGCGCACGACAACATCCGTCTCGACTCGGCGGGCCGTTACCGGGTCAAGGCGCGCACCGAGATCGAGGACTTCAACGAAGCCTTCAAGACCGAATTTTCGGATGCCGAATTCGATACCGTCGGTGGCCTGATCCTGCGCCACCTCGGACGCGTCCCCAAGCGCAACGAGCTCGTCGATATCGACGGCTTGCGCTTCCAGGTCCTGCGTGCCGACAGTCGCCGGCTGTACACGCTGTTGGTCAACGCACTACCCAAACCACAACCCGGTGCCGACGACCAGACTGCCTGAGCGGACCCTGTACCGCTTTGGCCTGGGCGCGCTGGCCGGCATTGCCGGGGTTTTATGCTTTGCGCCATTCGGTTTGTTCTGGCTGGCGCCAGTCGTCTGGTTTGCCCTGTTCGCCTTGTTGTTGCGCGCTGGCACGCCGCGCGAGGCGGCGCTGACCGGGCTGTTCTTCGGCCTTGGCTTTTTCTTGTCGGGCGTCTCCTGGGTCTATGTCAGTCTGTCGGTCTTCGGCGGCATGCCATGGTGGCTGGCAGGGATCGCCGCCTTCCTGTTCTGCGCGCTGATGGCGATCTTTCCCGCGCTGGCGAGCTGGATTTTCAAGCGTCGGCAGCCAGCGGCATGGTGGCGGCAGGCGCTGCTGTTCGCGGCGCTGATTGCCACGGTCGACTGGCTCAGAGGCTGGATTTTTACCGGCTTTCCGTGGCTTGCTGTCGGCTACTCGCAAGCACCGCCCAGTCCGCTGGCCGGATTCGCGCCGCTGTTCGGCGCCCACGGCCTGTCATTGCTCGTTGCACTGGCTGGCGCGCTGCTGCTGCGCTGGCGGGTCGGGTTGGCCTTCCTCGTTTTGGCCACGCTGGGCGGCTTTGCGCTGCAGCAGGTGCGCTGGACGACGCCGGTCGGCGAGCCGGTCAGTGTCGCGCTGATCCAGGGCAACATCCCGCAGGAAATGAAATTCCGGCCAGATGCCTTTCTGCATTCGCTGAACCTCTACCGCCAACTGGTCGAGGAAAACCCGGCGCAACTGACTTTGCTGCCCGAAACGGCGGTTCCGGCCTTCTTCGACGAGCTGCCGCCCGATTATGCGCAATCATTGCAGGCGGCTGCCCGCAAGCATGGCGGCGACATCGTCTTCGGCACCATTACCGGCTTCGGCGAAGATTACTGGAACAGTGCGCTCAGCCTCGGCAATTCACCGACCCAGCGCTACAGCAAGACGCATCTGGTACCGTTCGGCGAATTCGTTCCGCCCGGTTTCTCGTGGTTCATGCAGCTGGTCAGCATCCCGATGTCGTCATTTTCGCGCGGGCCGGAACGACAGGCGCCGCTGGCCGTTGCCGGTCAGCAACTGGCGGTCAACATCTGTTATGAGGATGTTTTCGGCGAGGAGATCATCCGTGCCTTGCCGCAGGCCGGCATCCTCGCCAATCTCTCGAACACGGCATGGTTTGGGCGCTCGCTGGCTCAACCGCAGCATTTGCAGATCGCCCGCATGCGTGCTGTCGAAACCGGACGCCCGATGCTGCGCGCGACGAATACCGGCATGACGGCCGTGATTGCCGCCGATGGTTCGCTACAGGCGGTGCTGCCACCTTTCACGCAGGGCGTATTGAGAACCGAGGTACGCGGCCATCAGGGCATGACGCCCTATGCCCGCTACGGCAATTACGCTTTCCTGCTGCTGGCCGGCCTGTTCCTGCTGTTCAGTCAGTTGCGCCGCCGCCGCTAGCGGGCAACACGCTCAGGTTTTCTGGCGTTGTTGCGCCGCCTTGTCGAGGCGCTGCTTCTCGGCGAGCACCTTCGATGCGTAGCGGCGATCCGGATCGTTGAGGGCGCCGGCGAATTGCTGCAGGCCATTCTCGATGCCGCCGAAACGACGGATCGACTCGCGCAGCACCTTGGCCCCGACCTGAACGTTGGTCACCGGGTCGAGGAAGGCGGAATCGTTGGCTTCCTCCGGCAGCTTGTCCATGTGGAAGTTCGGCATCACCTGCATCAGACCCTTGGCCCCGACCACGCTCTGCGAAAAGGGATTGAAGCCGGATTCGATGCCGATGACGGCGATGATCAGCAGCGGATCGATGCGCTCTTCCTTGCCGGCAGCCTGCGCCGTGGCGAAAATCGGCTCGAGAGCTTCGTTCGACACGCGATAGCGCTTGGCAACATAGTCGAGCGCCGCCTGCATCTTCGGATTGAGCTCAGGCGCTGACTGCCCGGTCGCGCTTTCAAGAATTTCGGCTTCCGACGTGGCAACCACATCCGACGCCGGGTTTTCCATTGCTTCGGCAGCCGGTAGCAGGGACTTCAAGCTTTCGATCAGGCCGGTATGGCCGGTTTGCAAACTGACGAGGCCGATCATGAAAAGCAGCCCGGCGGCCATCAGGAACTTCTGGAACACTGCATAAGCTGCAGCTGAAGCCCGCAGGAATGCGGGCGAAAAAACGGTCGTAGCGAACATGCGACCTCCTTGACTGTTGCCACTGCCGCAAAAATCGCGAACAGCGAACGGTTACAGGGGGGGAACGACATCGGTCAGGCGTCGGGACAAATTGCTCGAATCCCGCGTGGCGCCAAGTTTCGCGCCCCCTGATAAACGATGTTGCACCGCAACACAGGGCGCACAATATTGATTATATGAGTTTTTGTCAATCACCCATGTGGGCGACGCCTTCTAAGGTGTTGCGTTGCAATGTGATAAAGCGCTTATTTAGCTATCCGGGTGTGCGGGAATTTCAGTCTGTCCGTCGGTGCGCAAGTGGCAGCGGCGCGGCACCCCGAAAAGCGGAGAAAGCTAGTAAAATTCAAGGTCTTCCGTCATACCGAGTGCGTCCGATGACCACCAGCAACAAACCGACTTTTCAAGAAATCATCCTGCGTCTGCAGCAATACTGGAGCGATAAAGGCTGCGCGCTGCTGCAGCCCTACGATATGGAAGTCGGCGCCGGCACCAGCCACACCGCCACTTTCCTGAGCGCCATCGGCCCCGAACCATGGAAGGCCGCCTACGTCCAGCCGTCGCGCCGCCCGAAGGATGGTCGCTACGGCGAAAACCCGAACCGCATGCAGCATTACTACCAGTACCAGGTGGTCTTGAAACCGGCGCCGGACAACATTCTCGAACTCTATCTCGGCTCGCTCGAAGCGCTCGACTTCGACCTCAAGAAGAACGACGTGCGCTTCGTCGAGGACGACTGGGAAAACCCGACGCTCGGCGCCTGGGGTCTCGGTTGGGAAGTCTGGATGAACGGCATGGAAGTGACGCAATTCACCTACTTCCAGCAGGTCGGCGGCATCGACTGCAAGCCGATCACCGGCGAAATCACCTACGGCATCGAACGCCTGGCGATGTACCTGCAGGGCGTCGAAAACGTTTATGACCTCGTATGGACCGACGGTCTGACCTACGGCGACGTTTATCACCAGAATGAAGTCGAGCAATCGACCTATAACTTCGAGCACTCGGACGTCGACTTCCTCTTCCACGCCTTTGGCGCGCACGAAAAGCAGGCCCAGCACCTGATGGGCGCCCAACTGGCGCTGCCCGCCTACGAACAGGTGCTGAAGGCGGCGCACACCTTCAATCTACTCGACGCCCGTGGCGCCATCTCGGTCACCGAGCGCGCCGCCTACATCGGCCGCATCCGCAACCTGGCCCGTGCCGTCGCGCAAGCCTACCTCGATTCCCGCGCCCGCCTCGGCTTCCCGATGGCCCCGCAGGAATGGGCTGCCGAAGTCCTCGCCCAGATCGAAAAGAAAGCTGCCTGAACATGACAACCAAGAATTTGCTCGTTGAACTGTTCGTCGAAGAACTGCCGCCCAAGGCGTTGAAGAAACTGGGCGAAGTCTTCGCCCAGACCCTGGCCCAACATTTGAAAAATTCCGGTTTATCCGGGTTGACCGCAGAAGTCACCGCTTTTGCCTCGCCGCGCCGTCTGGCTGCTCATGTCACCGAGGTCGCCGCGGTGGCCGCCGACAAGCCGGTTGTCCAGAAGCTGATGCCGGTCGCCGTCGGCCTCGATGCTGCTGGCAACGCCACCCCGGCCCTGTTGAAGAAGCTGGCCGCGCTGGGTGCCGATGCCTCCTGCGTGCCGAACCTGCGACGCGAGAACGACGGCAAGGCCGACATCCTGTTTTACGACAGCATGGCCAAGGGCGCGACGCTGGCCGAAGGCTTGCAAAAGGCGCTGGAAGCCGCTTTGGCCGCGCTGCCGATTCCGAAAGTCATGACCTACCAGTTGCAGGACGGCTGGAGCAGCGTCAATTTCGTCCGCCCGGCGCATGGTCTGGTCGCGCTGCATGGTGACGAGATCCTGCCGGTTTCGGTGCTCGGCCTGAACGCAGGTCGTGAAACCCATGGTCACCGCTTTGAAGCCAGGATCGATCCGGTCGTTCTGGCCGATGCCGACGAATATGCCGCCCGGCTGGCAACCGATGGTGCCGTGATCGCGTCCTTCGCCGAACGTCGTGCCGAAATCGTCCGCCAGCTCGAAGCCGCTGCGGCCAAGTCCGGCGGAAATGGCTCCGCTCCGCTGCGGCCGATCGACGACGACGCCCTGCTCGACGAAGTCACTGCGCTGGTCGAACGCCCGAACGTGCTGGTTGGCCAGTTCGAGGAAGAATTCCTCGCCGTACCGCAGGAATGCCTGATCCTGACCATGAAGGCGAACCAGAAGTACTTCCCGCTGCTCAACGCGGCCGGCAAGCTGACCAACAAGTTCCTCGTCGTCAGCAACATCAGTCCGGCCGATCCGAGTGCCGTCATCGGCGGCAACGAGCGCGTCGTCCGCCCGCGTCTGGCCGATGCCAAGTTCTTCTTCGACCAGGATCGCAAGAAATCGCTGGAAAGCCGTGTCGCCGGGCTGGCCAAGGTCGTCTATCACAACAAGTTGGGCACTCAGGGCGAGCGCATGCAACGCGTCGCGGCGATTGCCCGCGCTATCGGCCAGTCGCTGGGCGGCGAGGTGCTGGCGCTGCAGGCCGAGCAGGCCGCCGTGCTGGCCAAGGCCGACCTGCTGACCGACATGGTCGGCGAGTTCCCCGAGCTGCAGGGCATCATGGGCCGCTACTACGCACTGCACGACGGCCTGTCCACCGACATCGCCGATGCCATCGAGGACCATTACAAGCCGCGTTTCGCCGGCGACAGCCTGCCGCGCGGCAAGGTCGGTACCGTCGTCGCACTGGCCGACAAGCTGGAAACGCTGGTCGGCATGTTCGGCATCGGCCAGATCCCGACTGGCGACCGCGACCCGTTCGCACTGCGCCGCCACGCGCTGGGCGTCATTCGCATGCTGGCCGAAGGCGACCTCGATTTGCCGGTCAATTCGCTGTTGACCGCAACAACCGAGATTTTTGCCACGGTCGACGACTTCAAGCCAGCCGAAACTGCGCTTGCCGACTTCATCTACGACCGCCTTGCCGGCAATCTGCGCGAGCAGGGCTATACCGCGCAGGAGGTCGATGCCGTCGTGTCGCAGCGGCCGCAACGCTTGGGCGACATTCCCAAGCGCCTCGCCGCTGTGCGCGCCTTTGCCGCGCTGCCCGAATCCGCCGCGCTGGCTGCCGCCAACAAGCGGGTCGGCAATATCCTGAAAAAAGTCGAAGACAGCATCGACGCCTGGGTTGATGCCGAGCTGCTCAAGGAGCCGGCCGAAGTCGCGCTGCATGCGGCGCTGGTCGACGTCGTGCCGCAGGCCGATGCCGCCTTCGTTACCGGCGACTACAGCGAATCGCTGCAAGCGCTGGCCGCCTTGCGCGCGCCGGTCGATGCCTTCTTTGACGGCGTCATGGTCAATGCCGAGGATCCGGCCCTGCGCGCCAACCGCCTCGGCCTGCTCGCCAAGCTGCATGCTGCGATGAACAAGGTGGCGGATATTTCGAAGCTGTCCGCCTGAACTACGGGAGACTGCCATGCCCAAACTCGTCATTCTCGACCGCGACGGCGTCATCAACTTCGACTCCGCCCAGTTCATCAAGAGTCCGGCCGAATGGAAGCCGATTCCCGGTAGCCTGGAAGCCATCGCCCGCCTCAATCAGAACGGCTACAAGGTGGTCGTGGCGACCAACCAGTCGGGCATCGGGCGCGGTTTTCTCGACATGGACACGCTCAATGCGATCCATGAAAAGATGCACAAGGCCCTGTTCGCCGCTGGCGGGCGGATCGAGGCCATTTATTTCTGCCCGCACACCGCCGAAGCGAACTGTAATTGCCGCAAGCCGAAACCGGGGATGTTCAGGCGCATCTCCGAAACGATGAATGTCGCCCTGGACGGTGTGCCGGCGATCGGCGATTCGCTGCGCGACCTGCAGGCGAGCGCCGAGATCGGCTGCCGTCCGCTGCTGGTGCGTACCGGTAAGGGTGAAAAAACGCTGGCAGCTGGCGGGCTGCCCAAAGGAACGCTGGATTTTGCCGATCTGGCTGCTGCGGTCGACCATATTCTCGAGGCGAAAAAGAAATGAACGTCGTGCGTTCGGTTCTCTTCGCGATCTGGGGTGCGCTGTGGACGCTGTTGGTGGCGCCACTGGTCATCGTTGGCGCCATCATTCTGCGCGGCCTCTGGGGCTACCATTTCGGCAAGTTGTGGCGCCTCGGCATCCAGTGGGGCGTCGAGAACCTGCTCGGCATCAGGCCGCGGGTGGTCGGCCTGGAGAACATGCCGCCGGAGCCTTGCGTCATCCTGTCCAAGCATCAGTCGGCGTGGGAAACGATGACCATCCAGGATTACGTGCCCAAAGGTGCTTATTGCGTGTTCGTACTCAAGAAGGAATTGCTGCGGGTACCGCTGATCGGCTGGGGGCTGGGCGCGATGAAGATGATCTCGATCGACCGTGCAGCCGGCAAACAGGCGCTCGACCAGGTTGTCGAGCAGGGGCGCGAGCGCCTGAAGAAGGGCTTCTACGTCATCATTTTTCCCGAAGGCACGCGCGTTGCACCGGGCCAGACGAAACGCTACAAGGCTGGCGGCGCCTATCTGGCGACCCAGGTTGGCTGCAAGGTGGTGCCGGTCGCTCACAATTCCGGCGAACTCTGGCCGCGCCAGGCTTTCATCAAGAAACCGGGAGTCGTCACCATCAGCATCGGCCCGGCTTTCGATGCGACCGGGCTTTCCGAAGCGGAAGTCAATCAGCGCGCCGAAGACTGGATCGAGGGCGAGATGCGCCGCATTTCTCCACACCGCTACGCGGATGCCAAGACCGGCACAGCCTGAAGCGACGCGCCGCATCGCGATTGCCGGCCAGGAAGTCGACTACCGGTTGCGGCGCAGCCACCGGCGCACCATCGGCCTCGCCATCGACCAGCGCGGCCTGCGCGTCGGCGCCCCTTTGCGGGCGCCGATCGGCGATATCGAAATACTCATTCGCCAGCACGGCCAATGGGTGCTCGACAAACTCGCCGACTGGCGCAACCGAACGCCGCCGGAAAAACTGACGATCGACGACGGCGCCGTCATTTTTGTCCTTGAATCGCCGTTGACCGTGACCGTCACGCCCGGCAGCCGTCAGCGCTGGTTGTTCAGCGAACCGAAGCTGCACCTGTTCGTGCCGCCGGCGGCCGACGCGCGCAGCGTGCTGGAAAAGGCGCTGCGCGAGAAAGCGCGCGCCATTTTTGTCGAACGCCTTGCCAATTACGCCCCGCGACTCGGCGTTTCACCGCCGCCATTGCGCATTTCGGCGGCGCGCACGCGCTGGGGTAGTTGCAGTCATCACGGAGGCATTTCGCTTAACTGGCGCCTGATCCTGATGCCGCTGGCGGTCGTCGATTACGTCGTCTGCCACGAACTGGCGCACATCAGGGAAATGAACCACAGCCCGCGCTTCTGGTCTGTGGTGGAGCAACTCTGCCCCGACTGGCAGGCGCGACGACTCGAACTGCGTCATCTCGCGCGCCAGATTCCGCAACTGTGAACCTCAAGGAAAAACCATGCGCATTCTGCACACGATGATTCGCGTCGGCGAACTCGATCGCTCCATCGCCTTCTATAGCGAAATTCTCGGCATGAAACTGCTGCGCCGCACCGATTACCCCGAGGGCCGCTTCACGCTCGCCTTCGTCGGCTACGGCCCGGAGAGCGAGGGCGCCGTGCTGGAACTGACCCACAACTGGGATACCACGGCCTATGACCTCGGCACCGGTTATGGCCATATCGCCCTCGCCGTGCCGGATGCGGCGGCGGCCTGTGCGGAAATCAAGGCGCGCGGCGGCAAGGTGGTGCGCGAGGCGGGGCCGATGAAGCACGGCACTACCATCATCGCCTTCGTCGAAGACCCGGACGGTTACAAAGTCGAGCTGATTCAGCGCGCCTGACCGGGATCAAAGTCACGCCGCTACCGGTCGCCCATACTGATAGCTGCAGGAGATCGAAATGGCCTTTCCCGAATTCTTCGCGCGGATTCCCGCCGTCACGCTGCGTGATCCGCTGGCCGAATTGCTTGGCGCCGCAGAAGGCGGGCTGATCGAATACCGCTTTGCCGATGCCGTCAAGCTGGCCGGCCATTCCTGCCCGACCGTCGCCGGCGCCTGGCTGATGACGGTGCGCGCGTTACGGGCACTTTACGGCGGCGCGATTCCGCTACGCGGCAACATCAAGGTTGCACTCCGCGAGGAACTCGAAAGTGGCGTATCCGGTGTCATCGCCAGTGTGGCCGGACTGCTCACCGGCGCTGCCGGCACCGGCGGTTTCAAGGGGCTGGGCGAGCGCCACAGCCGGCGTAACCTTCTGCAATTCGGCGTCGCCGGTGTGGATGGCATGGTCTTCACGCGAGTGGACACGAATGTCGCGGTCGACTGCACTTTGAGGCTGGAAACGGTACCCGCCGACCCGCGCCTCGGCAATCTGCTCGGCGCCATCCTCGACGGCGTCGCCGATGTCGAGGCCACCCTCTTGTTCGGCGAACTCTGGCAGGAACGCGTCAGGCGCATCCTGATCGACCACGCCGACGATCCGGAACTCGTTCACATAAGGCCATTCGGAAAACAGTCCTGATCGAAGTGGCGGGGAAATCGATCTGGAGTAAGCTGCAATAGACAGTTCGACAGACAACAAAGGGGGCGTCATGAACAGGATCTGGCTCAAGAACTATCCGCAAGGCATGCCGGCCGAGATCGATCCGGACCAGTTCCAGTCAATTCCGGATCTGCTTGACAAACTCTTCGGCAAATTCGCCGCCAGGCCGGCCTACCACAACCTCGGCTACACGATGAGCTATGACGAACTGGAACGGAAGTCGCGTGCTTTCGCGGCCTTTCTGCAGGGATTGCCGGGCATGGCCAGAGGCGAGCGCGTGGCGGTCATGTCACCGAACCTGCTGCAATACCCGGTAGTCCTGTTCGGCATCCTGCGCGCCGGGATGACGGTGGTCAATGTCAATCCGCTGTACACGCCGCGCGAACTGGAACACCAGTTGAAGGACTCCGGCACCCGCGCCATCGTCATCGTCGAAAACTTCGCCCAAACCCTGCAGCAGGTGCTTGGCCGCACGCCGGTCGAGCATGTCATCACCACGCAGATTGGCGATTTGCTACCGGTACCGAAACGCTGGCTGGTCAATTTCGTGATCAAGCACGTCAGGAAGATGGTGCCCGCCTGGCACATCGATGGCGCCATCACGCTTGCTAATGCGCTCGAGCGAGGCAGTTCGGCGCGCTTCAATCCGGTCGACGTGAAGCGTGAAGACATTGCCTTCCTCCAGTACACAGGTGGCACGACCGGTGTTGCCAAGGGTGCCATGCTGACCCACCGCAACATTCTCGCCAATCTGGAACAGACCGGCGTCTGGATCTCGGACAGTTTCAAGGAAGGCAGTGAAATCGTCATTGCCCCGCTGCCGATGTACCACATCTTCTGCCTCACCTCGACGCTGTCGTTCATGAAGTGGGGCAGCCTCAGCGTATTGATCACCAACCCGCGCGATCTGCCGGCGCTGGTCAAGGAAATGGGCAACTGGAAGTTCACGACGATGACCGGCGTCAATACGCTGTTCAATGGCCTGCTCAATACACCCGGTTTCGACCGGCTCGACTTTTCCGCTCTGAAGGTGGTGGTCGGCGGTGGCGCCGCCGTGCTGAAACCGGTGGCCGAGCGTTGGCAACAGGTGACGGGCCACTATCTCACCGAAGCCTACGGCCTGACCGAGACTTCGCCCGGCGCCTGCGCGACGCCGCTTGGGAGTGCCTGGGACGGCACGGTCGGCTTGCCGCTTCCGTCCACCGAGTTGTCGATCCGTGACGAGGAGTTTGCGGAATTGCCGGTGTGGACCGGCGCCGGTGACATCGAAAAGCACACCGGCGAAATCTGCGTGCGCGGCCCGCAGGTCATGAAAGGCTACTGGAACAATTCCGCCGAAACCGCCAACGTGCTGCATGACGGCTGGCTGAAGACCGGCGACGTCGGCCACCTCGACGATCGGGGCCGTGTCACCATCACCGACCGCAAGAAGGACATGATTCTGGTGTCGGGATTCAACGTGTACCCCAACGAGGTCGAAGCTGTCATCGCCGCCCACCCCGGCGTCCTTGAATGTGCCGTGGTGGCCGTTCCCGACGAAAAATCGGGCGAGGCGGTCAAGGTGGTGATCGTCAAAAAGGATCCGGATCTGACGAAAGAGGCGGTGATCGAATATTGCCGTGCCCTCCTCACCAGCTACAAGCTGCCGCGCCATGTCGAGTTCCGCGATGTGCTGCCCAAGACGCCGATCGGGAAAATCCTCCGCCGCGAATTGCGTGAAACCTTCAAGGGTTAATGGATGCTTGCCACCCGCATGACGCAAGCGGCAGGGACGACCCAACCGACCGGTGCCGGACAGTCTGGCTCATGATGCAGTTCCATCCGGGAAGCCGCGCCGGTTGATCGCGTAGTCTTTGATTTCGCCCCGGAAAGGCAGCAACAGCATACCTTCCAGACGGTCCGCTTCGTGCGGGTCGCGGTAATCGCGAATGCCGATGGTCATGCCCAACTGGCCGGCGCGCGGCTGGTCGCGGTAGGTGCCGAACAAGCGGTCCCACCACGGCAGGTTGAAGCCGAAATTGGAATTGGTCTCGTCGTCCTCGATCGAGTGATGGACCCGATGCATGTCCGGCGTCACCACGACCCAGCGCAATATACGGTCGAGCGTTGCGGGCAGGTCGATGTTGCCGTGATTGAACATGGCTGTGGCATTGAGCAGCACCTCGAAGATCACCACGGCGATGACCGGCGGGCCCAGCACGACGATGGTGGCGAACTTGATCAACATGGACAGCACGATTTCGAGCGGATGGAAGCGCGCTCCGGTGGTCACGTCGTAGTCCAGATCGGCATGGTGTACGCGGTGCAGCCGCCATAGAAGCGGCACGGCATGAACCATGACGTGTTGCAGCCAGATGACGAAGTCCATGGCGATCACCGCCAGCGGAACCGCCACCCAGAACGGCACCGGGAAATGATTGAGAATGCCCCAGCCGTTTTCCGCGCAGAAGGCGGCCAGGCCAACCCCAGCCAGTGGAAATATCAGCCGCAACAGCACGGTGTCGAGCACAACGAGGCCGAGGTTGCTGGTCCAGCGCAGGGTCTTGGATACGGTCAGGACGCGGCGTGGTGCGAGCAATTCCCAGAAGCCAATCACCGCGAATACGCCGAGAAAGAAGCCAAGCCTGATCGCGGGTTCGTTGGCCAGTACCATCTGTTCGAAGTTCATCGGCGCATTCCAGTGCAGTCCGGCGCAGGATTGCGGCCAGTGATCACCGGGAACGACATTGTCAGAATACCAGGACCTTGTCGGCTTCTGCTGTCCACGCGGCCAGATCGTTGAGCGTCTTGCGCGCGGCGCCGGCCACCAGTTCGCCGTCCTCGATGCCGCGCGCGGTCATGCAGGTGCCGCACAGGCCGACGTCGCCTGCCATGGCTACCATTTTCACCATGTCCGCGGCGTTGTAGTAGCCGTCGGGAAGTTTCTGACCGGCCTTGGCGCAGGCAACGGCATCGCCCATCAGAAAGACCCGGATTTCTTGTCCGGGCTGTTTGGAAACCGCCTTGGCGAGGCGCAAGCCGTTGTAGCTGCGCTCCGTGCCGTAGGGCGCATCGTTGAGGATGAAGAGTGTTTTGGTCATGATTGCCTGCCTCCGTACCTGATTAAATTAAACAATCCAACGAGTGTTAGATTATTGTGCGGTACGAGTCTAGGCTTGTCAATGACGTTCGCTTCCCAGGGCGTTGATCAACGCGGCGGCGGCGATTTCAATTTCACCTGCTGTTGTGTCGCGACCGACCGACAGGCGCACGGCGCCGCGCGCCCGCTCGGCATCGTAGCCCATGGCGGCCAGCACGCCACTCACTGCATCGTCGTGAGCGTGACACGCGGAACCAACCGAGGCCACCACGGTGTCGGCCACGGCGGCGAGTAATTCTCGCCCTGATACGCCGGGAAAGGAGACGTGCAGGGTGTTGGGTAAACGTTGCTCCAGGTGGCCATTGAGGGTCAGGCCAGGCACGGCGTCTGTCAGGCGAAGGTGCAACAAATCCCGTAGTGCGGCCAGGTGTATCGCCAATTGCGGCAGGCGTTCGCGCGCCAGCCGCGCTGTCTCGCCAGCGCCGACTATCAGGGCCACGTTTTCGGTGCCGGGCCGCAGGCCATGTTCCTGGTCGGCGCCGAAGAGGATCGGCTTGAGCGGTGTTCCGTGCCGGATGTAGAGCGCACCAATACCCTTGGGACCGTAAAACTTGTGGAAGGCGAGCGTCAGCAGGTCCACACCGAGCGCGCCAACATCGAGCGGCAACTTGCCGGCCGCCTGTGCGGCGTCGGTATGCATCAGGCTGCCATTGGCATGCGCCAGGGCGGCGATTTCTGCGACCGGTTGCAGGCTGCCGACTTCGTTGTTTGCCAGCATCACTGAAACGAGCGCCGTATCGGGACGCAGCGCCGCGCCGATAGCGGCGACGGCCACGCGTCCGCTACGGTCAACCGGCACGACCGTCACCTTCCAGCCGAGTTCGCGCAGATTGAGCGCCGGATGCATCACCGCCGGATGTTCGACGGCGCTGACAACCAGGTGGGGTTTGTGAGGAAGCGCGCGGGCGACGCCGAGCAAGGCGATGTTGTTGGCCTCGGTCGCGCTTCCGGTGAAGATGACTTCTTCGGTATCTGATCCAATCAGCGCGGCAATTTCCCCGCGCGCGCAGGCAACGGCATGTGCTGCCATCCGTCCAAAGACATGGGCGGACGACGGGTTGCCGAAATCATGTTCGAGCCAGGGGCGGATGGCCGCTGCAACTTCCGGCGCCACCGGCGTGGTGGCGTTGTAATCGAGGTAGATCGGCGGCTTCATGTGCTTCGCTCCGGACACCGCATTGTTAATCCAGTGCCTGCCGCAAATCGGCGATCAGATCATCGGCATCCTCAAGGCCGATGGACAATCGTAGAAGGGTATCGGAAATGCCACGCCGGGCGCGTTCCTCGGGCGTCAAGCCGTGATGGGTGGTGGTGCAAGGCTGGGTAACCAGACTCTCGACCCCGCCGAGGCTAGGCGCCAGCGCAAACAGTTTCAGCCTGTCGGCGACACGTGTTGCGTCTTCCCCCGACCCCTTCACCTCGATGCTCAGCATGCCCCCGAAGCCGCTCATCTGCTCTTTTGCCAGGGCATGGCCGGGGAAGTCGGGCAACCCGGGATAGAGCACGTGGCTGACGCGCGGATGTTCCACCATGGCCTCGGCGACCTTTTGTGCCGTGGCGTTTTGCTGGTGCACCCGCACCGGCAGCGTGCGAATGCTGCGAGCAAGCAGGGCGGCGATTTCTGGGGCGATCATGGAACCCAGGTTCTTGCGCCAGTTCCAGACCGGGGCCAGCAATTCCGTCGTTCCCATCAAGGCGCCGGCCGTAAGGTCCGAGTGGCCGCCAAGATACTTGGTGCATGAATGGACGACGAAGTCGGCGCCCAATGCCAGGGGATTCTGGTTCACCGGCGAGGCGAAGGTATTGTCGACCGCCAGCTTCGCGCCGTGGGCGTGGGCCATTTTGGCAATGGCGTGGATATCGAAGATTTCGAGGGTCGGGTTGGTCGGTGTTTCGAGGAACACCAGTTCACTTCCCTCGGCGAGAATCGCATCGAGCCGCGCCATGTCGTCGCCAAGCAACAGATGCGTGCGAATGCCGAGCAGCGGCAGTTGACTGGCGAGGAATTCCAGCGTGCCGCCGTAGACGTCGCCGAGACAGATGACGCCCTTGCGCCCATGCGTCAGGAACAGGGCCGATTCCGCAGCCATGCCTGAGCAGAAGGCCCAGGCCGCCTGCGCGCCTTCGAGAGCGGCCAGTTTGGCTTCGAGGCTGGCGATGGTCGGGTTGAGCCCGTACCGGGTGTAGAGGCTGCCGGCTTTCCTGCCATCGACCACATCGAGCAGATCGGCGGTCGAGGCGAACTTGAATGTCGTGGTGGTGTAAATCGGCGTGTGCGGTGAGCCGTGGCTATCGACCAGTTCACCGGCATGGACGCAGCGCGTCGCGAGTTTCTCGGTCATGGCATGTGCTCCTAAGAATCCAGTAGTTGCTTGATGATGGCGACGATCTCGGGGTCGTCGAACTCACGGCCGCCGACCGCCTTCAAGGCCAGTCGCCCCTGGCGGTCGACCAGGAAAGTAGTCGGTAATCCCTTGACCGGCCAGGCACCCATCGCCTTCGAGTCGCGGTCGAACAGCACCGGAAATTCAGTGGTGCCGGTAAAGGAAAACACCATGTCCGGGTCTTCGCCGACATTGACGGCGAGCACTTCGAACTCGGTGGGCTTGAAGCGTTTGCGTACGCGGGCGAGCGAGGGAAATTCCTTGCGGCAGGGCGGGCACCAAGTCGCCCAGAAGTTAACCAGCACCACCTTGCCACGATAGCCGGCGAGATCGACCGGCTTAACATCGTTGTCCGGCAGGCGCAAAGCCGGCGCAGGCATGGGGGCGGGTAGGGCGGTCATGCCACGGCCTTGCGCACGCAGCATCGGGGTAAGCGCCAGTAAACCAAGACCAGCGCTGGCGTACAGGAAACGACGGCGCTCAGTCTTTGGCACAGGAGAGCTTGTCAAGAGCGATTTCATGATTTCCCTTGTCATCGCGATAGCGGGCTACGAGGCGGAACGTGCCGGATGGCGGAACTTCCAGCGTCGCCATGCCCATGATCCAGTCGCCTGGTTCGAATGTGTTTTCGCTTTGGAACTGCGCCCAGCGGAAGGCGATGCGGGCAGCTTCCGACACCCCGGATTTCACCCACTCCATATCCCATGCTTCCGGAAGTCGTAGCGCAACATGCTTGCCGTCGGCGCTGACCGCATGCCAGTCGGCCAGGCGGGTGGTCAACTTGTTCGCACTGCCATTCTGCATGCCGAATGAAAAACCGCAGGCTTGCGCATAGGGCAGGATTGTCGCCTCGGGGAAACCGCGCGCACCGTAAAAAGCGATGCGTGACTCGCTGCCCAGCGGATTGGCGGTAAGTACAACGGCGCCTTGGGCGGCGCGATGGGTCCAAATAGGGCCATCTTCGGCGCGGACAAACAGACTGGCACTGCCCAGCAAAGCGCAGACGATGAGCAGACGGATGTTCATTGTGGTCGATTCCCTGGTTTGCTTCGCAAACAGCCGGAATGTGGAGTGCCGGTAACTGCGAGAAAGCCGCCGAATGGCAGCGAGGAAGGGAGTCGCGCTTCGAGCGCTTGCGCCACGCAACCGCCGGCGGGATGGAATATCGCACTGGCCACCCGAATTCTCTGTAGTCCGACGCCGGCAAGCATCTCCCGGGCTTCGGAACGGGAATGCCAGCGCGCTCGTGCATAACCGCCGCGTTCATCGCCGCCTTTTTGCCAATACAGCAGGCTGCGGCGATTGAGCAGGCCGAGCGCGACACGCCGCCGTGCCACGCGCGTCATTTCGCTCAGTGCGCGACCTTCGTCGGCAACAAAACACAGCGAAGTCACGGCAACGACATGGTCGAAGGCGTGGTCGACAAAGGGCAGGCATGCCGCGTCGGCTTGTGCCACGGCAATTTCCGGTGCCTTGCGGTGTGCCAAGTCGAGCATGTCCGGCGCGATGTCGACTCCCGTGACCATCAAGCCCGCCTCCCGGGAAAAGCGTCGCGAGAAATAACCGGTGCCACAACCGACATCGAGCAGCGTTTCTCCTGGTCTGGCACCCAGCTGGCGTGCCAGCAGCGCGAACTCACGGTCACCGATCCAGCGGCCGCGCGGTGTGTCGTACCAGGCATCATAGTCGGCGGGCGTCATCTATCTTTTGGTTAGCGACCGCTCAATTTGGCGATCTACTGGCCGGTCGGGACGATGCGTCGAATCCACCCTTCGCTTTCCACTCGGCAAAGCCACCTTGCAGGATGCGGACGTTCTCGTAACCGGCCACACGCAGGGCAAAACCTGCTTGGGCCGAGAGCGAGCCCGTATTGCAGTAGATCAGCACGGGCTTGTCGCGGGGAATCGCGTCACGCTTCTCCAACACACGCCGCCATTCGAGATTTGTGGCGCCGGGGATATGCTCCTTGTCGTATTGGGCCTTGTCGCGGGCATCGATTACATGGAACCGCTTCCAGTCTTCGGCAGGTATCTGCTCGGGGAAAATTGTGGCGCCTCCGTAATCGACGAAGGCGAGATAATCCTCCATGGCCTTGATGGCCTCACCTTTGTCGTCCGCATGTGCCAACGTGGAAGCCAGCATGAGGAATACAAGGGCGATGGTGTTGGTCAGGGAAGTCAATGTGTGCATGGGAGAGTTCTCGATTTCAAACAATCTAAGAATCGTTGGATCAATCTAGGCAAAAGAATGACTGCTGTCAAGACGATTTGACACTGCTTCCTTGCCCGCTTAGATTCAGCATCATGAACGATACGCGACGTTTCAAGGATTTGCTCTACGAGCAGGTGGCCCGCATCGGCAAGGCGGCCGGCAGTCCGAAGCGGCTGGAACTGATCGAACTGCTCTGCCAGGGCGAAAAGACCGTCGACACCTTGGCCCGCGAGGCGGCCATCAGCATGAAGCTGGCGAGCGCACATCTGCGCGAGCTGCGCTCGGCGCATCTGGTCGAGACGGAACGACGGGGCAAGAATGTCATCTACCGGATCGCCAACCGGGAGGTGGCCGAGTTCTGGGTCGCGATCCGCTCGCTGGCTGAAGACCGCCTGGTCGAGCTGAAGATGGCGCTGGCGCAGCTGACCAGCGATCCGCGCGAACTGACGCCGCAGGATCGCGACTCACTGGTCAGGATGGCGAAAAAGGGCAGCGTCGTTGTTCTCGACGTGCGGCCATCGGCGGAATACGAAGCGGCGCATCTGCCCTATGCGCAATCTATGCCGATCGAGGAACTGAAATCCCGTCTTGCCGAGTTGCCGCAGGGAAAAACCATCGTTGCCTACTGCCGTGGCCCGTATTGCCTGATGGCGCGGGATGCGGTGCTGCTGCTGAAACAGCAGGGCTTCGAGGCGATCCATTTGCCGGAAGGCGTTGCCGAATGGGGCATGGCGCCGGTGCGCTGACGGCTGTCGCGCCGTTTCAAGTTCAGTCGCCGAAAACCGTCTTCCACAGCAGGTTGACCGCGGCAATGTGTTTCTCGATGCTCTCCCGCTCACTATAGCCTTTGGGGTTGGCGCTCAGGCGCTTGGCGTGCTGTAGGCGGCGGTATTCCCGGTAAGCGTTGCCGGCGGCTGCCGCCAAGTCGGCCGGAATTATTCCGAGTTCGGCGGCGATCCTGAGCAGCGCGATGTTGCCGAGGTTGCCGGTCAGGCGGTGATGCTGATGGGCGTAGCCGAGAACCAGATACTGGACGATAAATTCGACGTCGATGATGCCGCCGGGATCGTGCTTGAGATCAAACAGGGCCTCGCTTTTCGAGGCGTGTGCGTCATACATTTTCTGGCGCATGGCGACGACTTCTTCTTTCAGCTTCAGCGGATCGCGCTGCTTGCAGAGAATTTCGCAGCGGATCGCCTCGAAGCGGGCGCCGACGGCCGGGTCGCCGGCGCAGAAGCGGGCGCGGGTCAGCGCCTGGTGCTCCCAGACCCAAGCCTTGTCGAGCTGGTAATCGCGGAACGAATCGACGGACACCGCGAGCAGGCCGGAAACCCCGTTCGGGCGCAGGCGCAGGTCGGTATCGAACAGTATGCCGGCCGAGGTCTGGCTCGACAGCCAGGTGTTCAGGCGCTGGCCGAGGCGGGCGTAGTTTTCTTCCGCATCGGGGTCGGGGTCGTCGTAGAGGTAAACCAGGTCGAGGTCCGAGACGTAGCCGAGTTCCTTGCCGCCCAGCTTGCCGTAGCCGATGACCGCGAATTTCGGTGTCGAGCAATGCCGCTTCCGGATCGTTCCCCAGCATAGCGGGAGCGTTTCCTGGACGATGATGTCGGCCAGTTCGGTGAGGTGGTCGGACAGTGTCTCGATGGTCTGCAGTCCGGCCAGATCCTGAGCCAGCAGGCGGAATATCTGCGCGTGGTGCATTTCGCGCAGGATATCCATCTCGCGTTCGGTGTCGTCGGCATGGTCGGCCAGGCTGCGCCGGAGTTCCTCGCGGAAGTTGGCCCAGTCGGTGGCGATGTCGTAGAGGCGCGGATCGAGCAGTTCGTCGAGCAGCAGCGGGTGGCGGCCAAGGTAGTCGGTGGCCCACGACGAGGCGCAGACCATGTCGGCGACGCGGCGCAGCGCCATCGGATATTGCTGCAGCAGGGCCAGATAGGCGCCGCGGCGGCTGATGCTTTCGATGAAGTTCAGGCCGCGTGCCAGCGTCGTGTCCGGATTGGCGGTGGCGCCGGCGGCCTCGATCAGGCGCGGCCCGATGGCATCGAGGCGCGAGCGGTTGGTGGTCGGCAGTTGCAGATAGCGGTTCGATGAACGCAGCTCGGCAAGACGGGTGATGGCATCCCGCGGCTGCCGGTAACCGAGTTCACCGAATGCTTCGATGGCGCTGTCGTCGTCGAGCTGGCCCATCCACAGGCCGGTCAGCGGATGCTCGCCGGCTTCGGGGTCGGAAAAGATCTGCTCGAAATGGCGGCTGACTTTCTCGCGATGCGCGTTGAGCGCGGAAAGCATGGCCGGCCAGTCGGCAAACCCCATGCTGCGGGCAGTGCTTGCCTGGTCGGCCGGGTTTGTCGGCAGCATGTGCGTCTGTTTGTCCTCGATATATTGCAGGCGGTGTTCGAGACGGCGCAAGAAAATGTAGGCCTCGCGCAATTCGTCTTCGGTTTCGCTCTGGATCAGCCGGCGCTCTGCCAGCAGTTTGAGGACCGAAAGCGTCGGACGAATCTGCAGTGCCGGGTCGCGTCCGCCGCGAATAAGCTGGAAAACCTGGGCGATGAACTCGATCTCGCGGATGCCGCCGGGGCCGAGCTTGACGTGGTCGGCCATGTCCTTGCGCGCGACTTCGCGGCGAATCTGCGCGTGCAGGTCGCGCATCGCGTTGATGGCGCCGAAGTCGAGATATTTGCGGAAGACGAAGGGGCGGGCGATCTTCTGCATTGCCGTCACCCATTCCGGCTGCAGGTTGTCGTCCGCGTTCATGGTGCGCCCCTTGATCCACGCGTAGCGTTCCCATTCGCGACCCTGGGTGATGAAATAGTTTTCCAGCGCGTCGAGCGAACAGACCAGCGGCCCCGAGTCACCGTTCGGGCGCAGGCGCATGTCGACGCGGAAGACCTGGCCGTCGGCGGTGATTTCACCGAGCGCGGCAATCACGCGCTTGCCGAGTCGGGTGAAAAAATCGTAGTTTTCGATGGTCTTCGGCCCGGCGGTATCGCCTTCCTCGGGATAGATGAAGATGTAATCGACGTCGGACGATACGTTGAGCTCGCGTCCGCCGAGCTTGCCCATGCCGATGATCAGCAGGCGTTGCGGCTTTTCGTTCCGGTCGAGCGGTTCGCCATACGTCGCGACGAGCTGGCGATGGTAGTAATCGAGCGCGAAGTTGGTCGTGAAGTCGGCGAGCAGGGTCATGCTTTCGACCACTTCGGCAAGCGGCGCCAGGCCGCACAGGTCGCGCAACGCAATATGCGCCATTGTCCGCTGGCGCAGACGGCGCAACTGTGTCTTCAGGGCGTCGTCGGTGGCGGCCGGCGGCGTCATCTCTGCCGTCATCAGTTCGGCGGAAAGCGGTGCTGTCCAGGTGGCCGCCAGTCCGGCGATCAGTTGCGGTTGGGTAGCCAGCAGGTTGGCCAGGTAACGGCTATGCCGAAGCGCGTCCTGCCAGCTTGGGTCGAGTAGATTGTCCATGGTTGCTCGCTCGGCACAGCGGCCGAAAAGGATAGAATGCGGATTTTTAGCGGGTCGTTGATTGTAGTGATCTATTCCTTGTCCTGGCAAAGCTGTTTGCTCCGTGACTGACGCGCAAGCTGGTCGCGCGCTGCGCCTGACGCTCTATCAACGCCTGCACTGGCTGTGGCCGTTGCTCTATTCACCCGCTTTGCGCACGCTGTTGGGCGTGGCGTGGCGGGTCGTGCTGGTCGCCTGGTTGCTGTTCGCCGCGCTGGTCCTCGGTTTGCGCTTCTTCGTGCTGCCCAATATCGCTGTCTATCACGGTAAGATCGAACAAGCCGTCAGCCAAGCCATCGGTCAGCCGGTGACGATCGGTACCATTGCTGCGCGCTGGCAGGGGCTCAATCCGGACCTTGTGCTGGACGACGTCGTGATTGCCGATTCTCAGGGCGCCCCGGCATTTTCACTGAAACAGGTGGAAGCCGTGCTCTCGTGGGACAGTCTGTGGCGCCGCCAGGTCACGCTTGCCTTGCTCGCTTTCGAACGGCCGATTTTGCATGTGCGTCGTGAAACCAGCGGCCGCATCACGGTTGCCGGTATCGAAACCGAGACGGACAGCGAGAGCGATCCGGCATTTGCCCGCTGGGTGCTCGACCAGCAGCGTATCCGGATCCGCAATGCGACCGTCCTCTGGGAAGATCGCCTGCGCGGGGCGCCGCCCCTGGCGCTCGAAGACTTGCAGTTCGGCCTCGACAACAAGAGACGCAACCACCGTTTCGGACTTTCGGCAGCACCACCGCCCGAACTGGCCGCGCGTATCGACATCCGCGGTGAAATCGACGGCTCGCTCGGCGAAGTGCTCGAACATCTTGCCGGACGCATTTTCGTCCAGCTCGATTATGCCGATCTCGCCGGCTGGCAAGCCTGGGTCGACTACCCGATCCATCTGCCGCAGGGGCATGGGGCGCTACGACTTTGGGGCGATCTGGCTGCCGGACAGGGCAGACTGACCAGCGATGTCGCGCTCGAGAACCTGCGCGTCCGTCTTGGAAACGAGGTGCCGGAACTGGCGCTGGACAGTTTGCGCGGGCGCCTCGAGGGGCGCTACAAGGAGAATGACTGGGAGCTTTCCGGGCGCAAGGTGGAGCTGCTGGCGGTCGATGGAACACAGGTGGCGCCAACCGATTTTCAGGTCGCCTGGCGTCAGGATGGCTCGGATGGCGGAGTCAGCGGTTCGGCGCGGGCCAGCTTTCTCGATCTGGGCGCTCTTGGCAAATTGTCCTCGTACATTCCGCTCGATCTGGCAAGTCGCGGGTTGCTGGCCCGCCATCAGCCGGTGGGGCAGGTTTCCGAATTGCGCGTCAGTTGGAACAAGGCAGGCGACGAGCTTGAACGCTATGCCCTCAAGGCCAATTTCAACGATCTGGGCATACTGGCTGGTGACTATTTTCCGGGGAGCAAGGGGCTTTCCGGGTTGGTCGACGTCACCGAAAAAGGGGGCTCGCTGTCACTCAGTAGCGGAGAATCCGGACTTTCGCTGCCGGCGGTCTTTCCCGAGTCCGACATTGCCTTCGATCAGTTGCGCGGCCGCGTCAACTGGAAGGTGACTGGCCAGGTGGTCGATGTCAAGCTGGAAAGCCTGCAGTTCGCGGGCCCGGATGCTGCTGGAACGGCCAGCGGCACTTATCGTCACATGAGTGGCGGGCCGGGCGTGATCGATCTCGCGGCCACCATTTCGCGCGCCGATGGCCGCACGGTATGGCGCTACCTGCCGCACGCGGTCGGTGCCGAGGTGCGCGACTGGGTACGCCAGGGCATCGTCGCCGGGCGTGCGCATGACGGCAAGCTGGTGCTGAAGGGGAATCTGGCGGATTTTCCGTTCCGCGATGCGAGCAAGGGGATATTCCTGATCACCGCCAAGGCAACTGGTGCCAAGGTTGATTACGTGCCCGGCTGGCCGGCCATCGAACGGATCGATGGCGAGATGAGCTTTGGTCCCGGCATGCGGGTCACATCGGACAAGGCAAACGTCCTTGGTGTCAGGTTGTCGGGTGTAACCGTCGAAATCCCCGACTTCGAAGCAGCCGACAACATGCTGCTGGTGCGCGGCGATGCCAGCGGACCGACCAGCGAATTCCTGCGCTTTATCGAACAGAGCCCGGTTAGCGCGATGATCGACAATTTCACGACCGGCATCGAGGCCGGCGGTAATGGCAAGCTCGATCTGGAACTCGATATTCCGCTGGGGCACCCGCTGGAAACCCGGTTGCGCGGCGACTATAGTTTTCAGAATAATCAGATCAAACTGTTCGAGGGAATGCCGCGTCTGTCCAGCGTCAATGGCGGACTGAAGCTGAGCGAGACCAGCATTTCGGCGTCGAATATCAAGGGCCAGGCATTGGGCGGGCCGTTCAAGGTCGATATCCGCAGTCGCGATGGCCGGGTTGCGGTTGCTGCCAGCGGCACGGCGAACGCGGCCGAACTGGTCAAGCAGCTCGCCTTGCCGCTGGGCGACAGCCTGGCCGGCGACGCGGCGTGGACGTCCGACATCAATATCTACCGGCGAAATGCCGATGTCGTCATCGGGTCGGATCTGGTGGGTGTCAGCTCGCGCCTGCCGGAGCCGCTGGGCAAGAGCGCCGCGGCGGCGCTGCCGCTGCGCATCGAGCGAATCGCGGCTGAAGACGGTCGCCAGCAAGTCAGCATGACGCTGGGCAGTGTCGCCCGTGGCCAGTTGATCAAGCGTGACGCGCTAGTGGAGCGCGCGGCGATCACGCTCGGTGAGGGGGAGGCGCGATTGCCCGATAAGGGAATTGCCGTGCGCATCGCCGTGCCGCAGTTCGATGCCGATGCATGGCGGGAAATGCTGGCGGGAAATGGTGCCGGAAGCAGCCTTGCAAGCAGCGCCGAAAGCAAGGTCGCGGCAGCACCGCAAATAAATGTGCTGTCGCTCAAGACGCCGACGCTGCACTTTTTCGGCCGTGACTTTACGCAGGTCGATACCGCGGTGCGTCCGCGCGACGACGGCTGGCAAATTACCCTCGCGACGCAGGAGGCGGCTGGCGACCTATTTTGGCGCAATGCTGGCGATGGTTCGCTTGAAGGGCGCCTGAAGCGGCTGGTCGTGCAGCCGGTTACGGTGACTTCGAGCGCCAGTCGAACCTTGGTCAATACTTTGCCGGGCCTGAATCTCGCTGTGGATGACTTCCGTATCGGGGAAATGCAGCTCGGCCAGCTGGCGGTCAAGGCGCGTAACGAAAACGGGGCCTGGCAGCTCGACAACCTCGGTATCAATAATCCCGATGGCTCGTTGAGGGGCAAAGGCGTCTGGAACAATACGGCGGGGCGCAATCAGACCAGACTCGATTTCGAGATCAAGGCCGAAGATGTCGGCAAGCTGCTGACGCGGCTGGGTTATATCGATGCGGTCCGGCGCGGCACAGCGACGCTGAGCGGCGATTTGCACTGGGACGGCGGGCTGACCGCCATTCACTACCCGTCGCTCACTGGACAAATGGCGGTGAACGCCGAGAATGGCCAGTTCAACAAGCTGGAGCCGGGGGTCGGCAGATTGCTAGGGCTGATTTCCCTGCAATCGTTGCCACGCCGTCTGACCCTGGATTTTCGCGATATTTTCAGCGAAGGCCTGGTTTTCGACCGGATCACCGGCAAAATGGATGTCACTGCAGGCGTAATGAGAACAGTGGAGCCGTTGCGCATCAACAGTCCGGCAGCCCAGATCGAGATCACCGGCGAGACCGACCTCAAGGCGGAAACACAGAACCTGCGGGTGATGGTTCAGCCCTACGTCGGCAGCGTCGCCGCCGCCGGCGCTGCTGCGCTGGTCAATCCCGTACTGGGGGTGGCGGCGTTGGTGGCCGGCGCGGTTCTGCAGAATCCGATCGGTCGCCTGTTCGCCTACAGCTATCATGTCACTGGTAGCTGGGCTGACCCCCAGGTCGAAAGGGTCGGCGCCGAAGCGTTGCAGCCAGCGTCGGGAACGACGGAGGGAGTCAAGCAATGAACAAGCAGAATTGCCGGATGGCGGCGATCCAGATGGTTTCCGGGCCGCGTGTCGCGGACAACCTGCAGGCTGCCGACCGCCTGATCGAGGCGGCGGTTGGGCAGGGAGCCCAACTGGTTGCGCTGCCTGAATATTTTCCGATCATCGGCGTAGCTGATGCTGATCGTGTGCGCGCGCGCGAGGATTTTGGCAGTGGGCCGGTTCAGGATTGGCTGGCCGCCACCGCCCGGCACTATGGCATCTGGATTTTTGCGGGTTCCATCCCGTTGACCGCAACAGTCGCCGACAAGATGCGCAACAGCAGCCTGGTTTTCAATCCAGCCGGTGAATGTGTCAAGCGTTACGACAAGGTGCATCTGTTCGGCTTCAAAAAGGGCGAGGAGTCCTACGACGAAGCCGCCTTCATCGAAGCGGGCAAGGAACTGGCAACCGTCGACACGCCGTTTGGCCGGGTCGCCCTGTCGATCTGCTACGACCTGCGTTTTCCCGAGCTGTACCGGGCGCTCGGCACCGTGGACCTGATTCTGGTGCCGGCCGCCTTCACTGACACCACCGGCCGGGCACATTGGGAAATCCTGCTGCGCGCCCGCGCCATCGAGAACCAATGCTACCTGCTGGCGGTCGGACAGGGCGGCCGCCATGAAAATGGACGGATGACCCATGGCAACAGCATGATCGTCGACCCCTGGGGCGAAATCCTCGACCGCAAAATGAAAGGGCCGGGCGTCGTCATTGCCGACCTCGACCATGCCCGTATCGCCGAAATTCGCGAGAGCCTGCCGGCGCTCGCTCACCGTATTCTCTGACGGAGCTTCAATGAACAATCAAAGCGCCCTGGCGCAAGCCGAATCGCTGCTGCTGACACCCTTTTCGCTGAACGAAGGCGATCTTTCACGGACCTTCGGCCAGATCCTCAGCCATCAGGTCGATTATGCCGACCTCTATTTCCAGTATTCGCGTTCCGAGGCGTGGAGCCTCGATGAAGGCATCGTCAAATCGGGCAGCTTCAATATCGACCAGGGTGTCGGCGTGCGGGCAATTTCCGGCGAAAAAACTGCCTTCGCGTACTCCGACGATATCAGTTCTCGCGCGCTGGGCGATGCGGCGAGTGCTGTGCGCGCCATTGCGGCGGCCGGACAGAACGGCATTTTGCCGGCTTTTTCGCCGTCGACCTTAACAAATGTACTTTACGTGCCGAACGACCCGATCGCCTCGCTGCCAGCCGCTGCCAAGGTCAGGTTGCTGGAGCGGCTCGAAGGTTTCGCCCGGGCGCTCGACCCGCGCGTGATTCAGGTCATGGCCTCGCTGGCCGGCGAATATGAAGTGATTCTGGTCGCCGGTTCGGATGGCCGTCTGGCCGCCGATATCCGGCCGCTGGTGCGTTGCTCGGTGTCGGTCATCATCGAAGAGAACGGCAAGCGCGAGCAGGGCAGTGCGGGTGGCGGCGGGCGTTTCGATTTCGGCTATTTCGACGATGAGTTGTTGCAGCGTTATGCCAAGGAGGCAGTGCATCAGGCAGCGATCAACCTCAATGCCGAAGCGGCGCCGGCCGGGCAGATGACGGTCGTACTCGGCGCCGGGTGGCCCGGCATCCTGCTGCACGAAGCGGTCGGCCACGGCCTCGAAGGCGATTTCAATCGCAAGGGCAGCTCGACCTTCAGCGGCCGCATCGGCCAGCGCGTCGCCTCGAAGGGCGTCACCGTCATCGATGACGGCACCATCGCCGACCGCCGCGGTTCGCTGAATATCGACGACGAAGGCAACCCGTCGCAACGCAACGTGCTGATCGAGGATGGCATCCTCAAAGGTTATATGCAGGACAGCCTCAATGCCCGTCTGATGGGCGTTGCGCCGACCGGCAACGGGCGTCGCGAATCCTTCGCCCACCTGCCGCTGCCACGCATGACCAACACCATGATGCTGGCTGGCGAATACGATCCGCAGGAAATCATCCGGTCGGTCAAGAAGGGCATCTACGCGGCCAACTTCGGTGGCGGCCAGGTCGATATCACCAGCGGCAAGTTCGTTTTTTCGATGAGCGAGGCCTACCTGATCGAGGATGGCAAAGTGACGCGGCCGATCAAGGGTGCGACGCTGATCGGCAACGGCCCGGAGGCGATGAACCGGGTGTCGATGATCGGCAACGACCTGCAACTCGACCCCGGCGTCGGCACTTGCGGCAAGGACGGGCAAAGCGTGCCGGTCGGCGTCGGGCAGCCGACCTTGCGCATCGATGGACTAACGGTAGGGGGTACTGCATAATGCCTAGTCATTTTGGTGGGGATGATTGTGCGGAGATGGATTTTTGCATTGGGCTTGCTGACAGTTTGTGCTGTCGCTACGGCCCAGACTGCGGCGACCGAGCGACTCAAGGCTATCCAGGCTGATCCGGTTGCGCTGAAGGCGGCGATCGAGGCCGGCAACAAGGCCACTTTCTTTTGCCTGAATTGCCATGGCGACAACGGGATCAGCAAGATACCGGAAGTACCCAACCTGGCTGGCCAGAACCCCGATTACCTGCTCGAACAGATCCGCAAGTTCGGCAGTGGCGAGCGCAAGGATCAATTCATGCAGGGCTTGATCAAGGTTCTCAAGGACGAGGAGCGGGTGCAAATCGCGCTTTTCTACGGTAGTCAGAGCGTCAAGCCGGCGGTCGCCGATCCGGCCCTGGCGGCGCGTGGCAAGGATCTGTTTACCCGGCTCTGCGTGCGCTGTCACGGCGAAGCGGCGCGCGGCGACGCGACCATTCCCCGGTTGGCCGGGCAGCAGGTGCCCTACCTGCAGACGTCGATCACCCGCTACCGTGACGGTACCGGCATCCGCAACAACCAGCTGATGTCGATCGCGACCTCGACACTGAAAAACGATGACATCAAGGCGATCGCCAACTATCTGACCCAGTTGCCCTGATGCAGCAGTAAACATTTCACGCGTCGGTCGGCAAAATTGACCGATGTCATGGTTCCGCCGGCTCTCCCCGGTTAGCTTCCGGTTTGGGGAAAATACCGGAGGGATCATGAAAGCAATTTTCGGAGTGCTGCTCGCGTTCGTTTTGAGCGTCGCGGGTGGTGATGCGCTGGCGCAGATTTCCGACGTCAATTCGGCGATCAACAAAGCCGGCCGGCAGCGCATGCTTTCGCAGCGCATTGCCAAGGCCTATTTCCAGATTGGTCAGCAGGTCGAGGTCGCGCGCAGCAAAAAGATACTCGACAGTTCGGTGGCGACGTTTGACCGGCAATTGGTTGAACTGAAAAACTTCGCGCCGACGCCCGAGATCAAGGAAACTTACCTCAAGCTCGAAAAGTCCTGGCTCGCCTACAAGGACCTGCTGGTTGGCGCCGAGCCGTCGCCGGACAACGGGCGCAAAGTGCTGGATATTTCCGAGCAGGTGCTGGCGCTTGCGCACCAGGGGACACTCCAGTTCGAGAAACTGTCGACCTCCACTTCCGGAAGATTGGTCAATATTTCGGGTCGTCAGCGCATGTTGTCCCAACGCATGGCCAAGTTCTATCAGGCAATCGCCTGGGGTGTGGGCAATGACAAGAGTCCGGGTGAATTCGAAAAGGCGCGCAAGGAATTCACGGCGGCTCACAACGAACTGGCGTCGGCCCCGACGAATACCCAGCAGATCAAGGAAAGCCTCGACCTGGTCAACCAGCAGTGGCTGTTCTTTGAAAATGCGCTGAACCAGAAGGCCGGCCCCGACAAGCGTCCGCAAGCCGCAGTGGCGACAACCAGCGAACGCATCCTCGAAGAAATGGAAATCGTCGTCGGGCTCTACGAGAAGCTCAAATAGTCAGAACAGGGACAATTGCCGCTCGTCCGCCGGTTTTGCCGGCGCTGGCGGCGAAAACTGTCTGCTGTCGAGGGTTGGCAACTCCCGGCTCAGGCCGTGGCGGCGGCAGGCAAGTTCAAAACGCTGGCGGATGAGATCGGCGAAGTGACCGAGCCCGGTCATCCGGCTACCAAAATTGGCATCGTTGGCGCGTCCGCCGCGCAAGTCGTAAAGCACCGACATGATGCGTGCCGCCTTTTCCGGGGCGTGCCATGCCAGCCAGTCGCTGAATAGTCCGGCCACCTCGTGCGGCAGGCGCAGCAAGGTGTAGGCGGCGCTCGTTGCCCCGTGCGCTTGCGCGGCTTGCAGCAGGGTTTCCAGTTCGTGGTCGTTGAGACCGGGAATCAGCGGCGCGACGAATGCCGATACCGGTATCCCGACGTCGCTCAATTCGTGCATTGCCGTCAGCCGCGCCGCGGGTGCGCTGGCGCGCGGTTCGAGCTGGCGGGCGAGCGGCCCGTCGAGCGTGGTCAGCGAAATGCCGATATGGGCAAGGTTTCGTTTTGCCAGTTCCGCCCAGAGATCAATGTCGCGCAGGATCAGCGATGATTTGGTGACCAGCGAAATCGGGTGACGGGTTTCCAGCGCGATTTCGAGCAGTGCCCGGGTCAACCGCAGTTTTCGCTCGAAAGGCTGGTAGGCGTCGGTGACGGTACCGAGGACGATGGTCGAGCAGACGTAGTCGGGGTGGCTCAGTTCCTCGCGCAACAGGCGCGGCGCATCGGGCTTGTGGAAAATCTGCGTTTCGAAATCGAGCCCCGGCGACAGCCCGAGGTACGCGTGGGTCGGCCGGGCGTAGCAGTAAATGCAGCCATGTTCGCAGCCGCGATAGGGGTTGAGCGATTGCGTGAAGCCGATGTCGGGCGAGTCGTTGCGGCTGATGATTGACTTTGCGCTATCGATCAGCAGGCGCGTTTGCGGCAGCGGCGGCAACGTCGGTTCCCAGCCGTCGTCTTCTGTCTGGCGGGTCTCGACGCTGAAGCGATGCGCGACGTTGCCCGCCGCGCCGCGCCCCTTGACGGGCCGGTGGGGAATTTCCGGGGAGGGTTGCAGGTCGAAATCTTCCATGCGCATCCGGTAGAATGCACGGTTTTCAGCAATTTTTGAATGGGGCCGGCCATGATGCCGCAAAACAAACCAAATACCGACGACCTGCGCATCAAGGAAATCAAGGAACTGGTGCCGCCGGCGCATGTCTTCCGCGAATATCCGGTGTCCAGTCGCGCGGCGCAGACCACCTACAGCGCCCGACAGAGCATCCACCGCATCCTGCATGGTGCCGACGATCGCCTGCTGGTCATCATCGGTCCCTGTTCGATCCACGACTACGCTGCGGCCATGGAATACGCCAAGAAGTTGGCCAGGGAGGCGGACAGGCATGCCGACGATCTCGTTGTCCTGATGCGCGTCTATTTCGAGAAGCCGCGTACCACTGTCGGCTGGAAGGGGCTGATCAACGATCCGCGCATGGACAACACCTTCCGCATCAACGAAGGCGTCCGTCTCGCCCGCAAGATCCTGCTCGAGATCAACGAGCTGGGGTTGCCCTGCGCTACCGAGTTCCTCGACACCATCACGCCGCAATACACCGCCGACCTGATCGCCTGGGGCGCCATCGGCGCGCGCACCACCGAGTCGCAGGTACACCGCGAGCTGGCTTCCGGCCTGTCGTGTCCGGTCGGCTTCAAGAACGGCACCGACGGCAACATGCGCATCGCGGTCGACGCCATCCGCGCCGCCAATTCGCCGCACCACTTCCTGTCGGTGACCAAGTCCGGCCATACCGCCATCGTGTCGACGATGGGCAACGAGGATTGCCATGTCATCCTGCGCGGCGGGAAGTCGCCCAACTTCGACGCCGCCAGTGTCGACACGGCCTGCGAGGAAATCGCCAAGGCCGGTCTCGCCGCGCGGCTGATGGTCGATTTCTCGCATGGCAACAGCCGCAAGCAGTACAAGTTGCAGATGGA
>Ga0209507_1000569_pt1 | contig 38839 bp, 25 predicted proteins | sample AD_UKC028_MetaG_FD_184414 | JGI IMG/M metagenome (GOLD analysis project Ga0209507, IMG submission 184414) | Active sludge microbial communities of municipal wastewater-treating anaerobic digesters from USA - AD_UKC028_MetaG (SPAdes) (version 2) | ecosystem: Engineered > Bioreactor > Anaerobic >...
ACATGCTGGCGGCGGGGGGCAATCCGTTCGGGTTGCTGGCGGCTATGGCCGGCGCGGCAGTCGGCGGGTCCGAGGCGACAACGCAGGCGACTTCGGGTTGGGCGCCGTGGCCGGGGGATACGTCGGTATGGGCGCAGGCGTCCTCGCCGGGTGAATTGGCGTTGACCTTCTGCTATTCCCCGGTTGTCCCAGGCGCGGGAGGCGGGGCATTGATAAGCTCCCAGAGCGCGAATTTGAAGGCGTTCATTTCCAAAGTCAGTCCTGAGTGGGCTTTCCACTTCGCGTCTCCGCCGAAACTTCTCTCAGCCGTTCCTCTGCTTGGAGAGACCGATTCCTTCGCCCTCCAGGACAAATCATTGACTCTGGGCGACTTGACGATATTCCCGACATTCGCCATTTTCGAGTTAAGCCGGAATCCTGATGAGGAATCGGCTTGCGAATGGACGATGGACGGCAACGGGGCAATTTTTTCGAAGGCGGAACTCAACGATAGGTGGTCGTTTCTTTTCAGGCTTTTCGGCTTTGAGACAATTGAAGCCGTGGTTGCGTATCTGGGTTATGCTCTGCCTGACGATTCCGCAATTGGTGTATTTGACGGGCCGGGGCTTTCAAAAGTCGTCGCGCACTTCACGGTTGCCGGCGAACAAGTGACGGACAAGATGGAATTGCACCTTGTCAAGCCGCAGATAAACGAGCCGTGGGGATCATATCCCGCCACAAACTCCCTGCAGAGCTTCAAGACAACGCCATGTTACCATTTTGATTATCAGGGCGTCACAAGCGATTCCCCCGGGGCTTACAACCTGGAATTCAGCGGCGAAGTTCTTGAGACGCGATTCGAACGACGCTGGAATCTTTCAGGCGGCGGAACGCTGAATAATGATGGCGGCAGCTCCCCCGGCCATAATTCTCCTCCGGATCCGGGGGAAGGGACGTTGACCTTGATGCCGAAATACGTGTGGTTGAACCCGCAGACGGGTCAAGATGAATACGTCACGATAGACGCCATAAAAGACCAGCGAGTGATATTTATCTATGAAGATCACTTGGCGCGAGATACGGCGAACTTCCTGCAGGGGAATAGTTGTTCTCCCATTGAGTTGCCGGGGGGGTTGGTTACATCCATAACCGGTTTCGTGTGCAAAGCTGCCGCTGCACATGCATTTAATGGCACAAGTGATGAACCATGGAGAGGATGGGACGTATTTCCGAATGAAGGAGCTTATCCGACAAATGGCAAGCATGCTGAGAGAGATACACAGATCACGGCACTTCAAAGAGGTGACATTGTCTCATATGGGGCGTCCACATCAGCTACTGGACATTGGGAAACATACTTAGGTAACGGAATCACATATGCAGCTGATGCTGTGGGAGGCAAGTTCCTGCGTGACGCTCCATTAGATTATCCTCGAAGAAATCATGATTACGGATTGCTTTACATGAAAATATGGAAGCGACCTGTCACCCCACCCCCACAGTGAACACTGAAGCTTGGAGCATGTTCATGAATAAATGCACAGGGCATATCACGAAGACAGTACGGTTTGTCGCCTGCAAGTCATTTTTATACATCCGTAGTGTTCTTACCATACTTTCTACTATAGCAACTTTGTGTATGGCTCAACAGGAAACGCCCCCCCCCCCAACTGAGAACCTGCTGATTGAGGATCGTTCGTCACAGAAATGGTTTTATTTGAGAATGGATGGGGAAAAGACCGAATGTAACCTGCAGGTTCCACGAGGGAATTACCTTCACATGTTGCCGGGTGGATTCTATTTCACCATGCCTGCCGCGCCCATTGATGCTGCAAACATCGCCTGTTTGAATACGTTCGGTAATTCAGGAATCGGCAATATTATTTTCAACAAACCATCCCGTTTCAGTTCTACCCGGAAAAGGCGATGGAATGCAGCCCGACTTTCGCCAAACGGACAAATGATCGCTGTTCCAGAAGACGGTTCGATATTGATCATTGAAACGATCAATGGAAAGATGAAACTTCTCCAATCTGCAACATCAGCCAAGCAGTCAATCCCAATCAGGTTGTCTTGGAGTCCAGACTCCGAAATGATCGCGTATTACGAGCAGGACACAAGTACTCCACAGAGGCCATTCTGCATATCAATACTCAACGTAAAAGCGTCTGACGGAAACAGACGCAGATTAACCACTATGTCATCTGATGGCGCAAAGATGGGACTAGGGTCTGACATGGACGAACAAGATATACAGTGGCATCCCGCCGGAACGAGCCTGATTTTTACCGCGAACTTGTGTTTACCGAATGACGCGCAGCCAAACGATACATTTCCAAAGCTCTATCATGTTGAAATCGACGGACATAACCTTAGACGGCTAGCTAATGGCTTCTTGCCGCAACTCAATCCTGACGGCTTTCGCTTATACTACTGCGAAAGCGCTGAGTCCAGGCCAAGGGTATATAATCTTAAGAGCGACGAAGACAAACTATTACACAAAGGTATACAAGGCTATGCCATACAACCAAGCCCAAGTGGGCATTTTTTAACTGCGCCTCGTTTTAATTTCCCGGCAGAGAAGGCAAAACGCATCATTATTATGGATCCAGATGGCAAAGAGATTTCGGTAATTGACCCTGATGTAGTGTCGCTGGGAAGAATCGGCTGGATTTTAACATACTGGTGAGAAGTCCGAATCGAAAAACCGGTAATATCCGGTATGGCATATTTATTATCTGGAATACCGGTATTGGGATACCAGGGACAGTTACCTGTTTCTCGACTTTTGCGATACTGGCGTACGTCCAGCAACGCGAGCAGCCGACCGGGGCAATCACATGGTCCGCCGAGGGCGGATCAACCGGCATATACCGGTTTGCGGATATTGACGCGCAGTATGGCGATCTATTTGCCTTGTTCGGATTCAGCGGCATCGGAGAGATACTTTCGGCGATCGGATACACGATTCCGCCAGGAGCGACTGACCTCGTTATTGCCGCGTTCAAGGAACCAGAGAAAACCGTGATCAAAGTTGCGGCGACTGTGAAAGGCGAGGAAATCACGGAAGAAATCGCGTTCTATTGCATACGACTTGAGATAACCAAGCCGAACCTGTTACGGACGGGAGCTCCGCCCGTGTATTTTGAGACGACACCCCCGTATCGGTATAACAATCAGGGCGTAACAAGCGTCTCGCCGGGGCCGTATAATCTTCCGTTTGCTCGGAATTGCGCTCCCGCTGACTTTGTTTTCAAATGGGGGCTTGCCGCCGCGCCTGATACGCCTGGGGCTGGAACGCTTCAGGATGACGTCAAAGATGATCCCAAACATGCGGCTCCCGCCAGCGCCGGAAAGGGAACTCTCAACCTGAAGCCGTTATGGAAGAAACGGGACGGAACAACGCTGGAACTGTCAGGGAGCGACTTTGTTGACGCCCGTCAGATCGTCATCTTCCAGGATCACCTTGCGAGAGACACGGCGAACTTCCAACAGGGCAGGCAATGCTCCCCCGCTATTGAGTTGGCGGATGGTGTGATAGTCGAAGGCGCGAGTCTGGCGTGCAAAGATGCTGCATGCCACGCATATAATGGAAGTAGATCTGGTGCGCCTTGGGACAGCAGTGGATGGACGTCAATAACATTCGAACTACCTTTCGACTACGAAATACTTTCCATTCTTAGTGGAACACTAAGTAGGGGAGACGTGATCTCTTACGGCCCACAGCCGGTGGCCACAGGACATTGGGAGACGTGTCTCGATGACGGGGGGAACACATATGCTGCTGATACCTCAAGACCCGGTGATCCAGCCAGCGGCAAGTTCTTACGAGATCAGATTCTTGATTATCGAGACCGTCATCCGGAAATGGAACTGAATTACGTGAAATTCTGGTACCGACCTTAATGGTCAACAAGGATAACTCAAATGCTTGGACTCGAGAATGGCAAGAACAGCTTAAGATCATTCGAACTGGCAACAATAGTCCTTATGGGCTTGGCCTGTCTTTCGGGCCTGTTCATGTTAGATCCCGGACACTTGCTGTATTCTGATGTGGCCGAGGCGGAAGCCGGCGATTCCACGGAATGCGTGGTCGTCTGGGATCAAGGGAGGAAGGGGTGGCTGATTGTGAATCTGCAAGGGGAAGTAGATCCCGTCGCTCCTCCACTGGACTATTGCGGCATTCGCGACGTTGCGCCGCGCGGCGGCTTCTTCGGTGTTGAACAAATCTCTACACGTCAGGATACAGGCAAGGAGACTACGGTCATCTACGGCTCTTTGCCCGGCGAAAGGTTCACGCGTACGCTCCCTTTCCCATCAATGTACTGCATGCTGGCGAAGATCTCGCCGGACGGAAGGCGACTTGCCGTGCCTACCCGGAATCAACTACACGTGGTTGACTTGTATTCGGGCAAGACCGTCTCGTTGACCGGCGAGAAATTCGACCGGGACACCTCAATTTTCGAGCCGAGCTGGGACCAAAAGGGAGAGCGCATCGCATTCTATGAATGTCAGCCGAAGGACATTTACAGCTATGCCCTTTGGATTGTTGACGCGTCGTCCGGAGCGGCGAAGCAGTTGACCGAGCGGTCAATCAACGGTTCCTGCTTCGGCATTGGCGTCGAACTCGAAGATCAGAAACCGTCGTGGGATCCGTCGGGGGGAGTGTTGTATTTCACTGCGAATTTCATCAAACAACCCGAGCCTGACGACAAAGGCGTCAACACGGGGAAGCGCCCGGACAACCGACCAAGGATATACAGGGTGTCGGCAGACGGCACTGACCTTCGCGAAATTGCGGTCGCGTTTTCACCTGCCTTGAGTGATGACGGCAATTATCTATACGTCGCGCCATGTGGAGAACGCGGTCTGGGCAAGATAGACATCAAGACAGGTAAGATGGTCTCTCTCGTTGATGATTTCGGCACCAATCTTCGGCGGGCGGGTGTGCCGCGTCTCAGTGTCAGCGGAGACTACATCTGCCAAATATTCAGAGAGCCTTCCACTTTCGTTCAGTCAAAGCTTGTGATCGCGGACAATATGGGAAGAGCGATCAAGGTACTAGACGTCGGCGAGGGGAAGCTTGATAGGGTTTTCTGGTTCCGCAAGTCGTAACGCAACGCCTTGATGCCATGGGAAAACCGGGATGTCATACCATTTTTCTGACGCCGGTTCCCGTGCGGGTCACTCTCAGCAGCATGCCTCGCACAGCAGGAACCCACATCTCAGCCGAAGAGGAAAACCGCAGAAAGAATACAATGGTGGAAAATAGTATGCCATCACGGTTTTCCCAGAGCGCGAATTTGACAGCCGTGCTGAATGATATAAACGCCGGCCAGGGATTCAGTTTCGGCTCGCTCCATGCGGTCGGGGCGATGAAGATTGACACGGACGAGAAGGGCAACGCGGTCATGGCCATCCGGGATCGCTGTCGGAGAGAGAACGATCAGGTCGTCGCCCCGACTTTTGCGATACTGGCATACATCCAGCAACGCGAGCAGCCGACCGGGGCAATCACATGGTCCGCTGAGGGCGGATCAACCGGCATATACCGGTTTGCGGACATTGACGCGCAGTATGGCGATGTGTTTGCCTGGTTCGGCATTAGCGGCATCGGAGAGATACTTTCGGCGATAGGATTCACCATTCCGCCCGGAGCGGCGGACATGGCGATTGCCGCGTTCAGAGAGCCAAAGAAGACCGTGATCAAAGTCGAGTCGTCTGTGAAAGGAGAGAAGCTCACGGAGGAGATCACGGTTTATTGTCTAAACGTACGAATTGTGAGGCCAAGAGGAACACCTGGGCTACTGAATGATCCGCCTGAGTGGTTGGCTAGTTGTGCTTGCTTCTCATTTCAGTCGACAACCAGTAGAGTACCTCAGCCGCGACTTGCATATATAGAAGGTATTATTGAGCCTTCACCACCTTTTGGCTATTCATGGGAAGCTGATAAAGAATTACTGCTCAATACCGACAGTTCATTGCCGATTTTCTTGCCTGAATTACCAATTAATGCGACCATATCGCTCTTTCCGACGTACAAAGAGAACATTCTGACGAACGCAATTTTTTCCGATCACAAGTCAATTTACGTATATGCCGATCATTTAGGAGTTGACTATGATAACTTTCAAACCGGGATCAGTTGTGGCAAAGATGGCATTGATCCATGGGTATTTGAAAGATATGGCGTAAGAATTGAAATGCCAACAGCATGGAATTGTTTTGGTTCAGTGAGACATGCATATAACGGTTCTGGAGGCGGTAAAGACGACTTTCTCTCAAATCCGATGAAGTCTTGGCCGACATCGGCCCAGCGTACTCCACGCAGGGGAGATGTCACCCATTATTACATGATATTGCCAAATGGCCTTAAAAATGGGCTTCATGCTCAAACATTTATTGATCAAAATAAAACATATGCAGCAAATAACGAACCGCCAATTGATTTGTTGCTTCAGACATGGAAATGGGCGATTTCCCAATCAGGCGATTGGCATAAAAGCCTGCTTGATCCGACAATACCGATTGTGCAATATGAGATATTATATAAGCCATGACTACAAGTAGAAAGGTAGGATTGGACATGCGCTTGACTTGGGAGAAATGTTTGTCATGCATCATGTGTTGGCGCATGAATATAATCCTATTAGTCATCATGCAGGGAGCCATGCCTGCCACCGGCGGGGATGTCATGTTTGCGCTTGACGATGGCCAATTATGGCTCATCGGCTTGGAGGCCGATGATTGTAAAAAAATTGCACTGTCAACTTTGGATGGGAAACCGGAATACTTATGCGTCTCTTCTGCCGCAAAGGTAACGTGGTTTAGTGAAACGATGTTTGTGTATGACCTTCCACAAATAGCATACCAAAGATGGGATCGCAGCACTTCACGCATTGCATTGTTAAACGGCACAGCATCGAGGATGCCACGCACAGAGTATGGATTCCGAATTTCACCATCGGCAGATTCATTGCTTGCATATGGTGTCACAGACATGAATCAAAGAATTATAAAACTCGTGATTGAGAACACAAGTAATGGTCAGGTATTCGAGCCTATTAGCGGCGAACATGATATGCGCGGATTTTCATGGTCACCTGATGGTTCTCAGTTGGCATATTACGGTGTTAGACGAGCACCCAACGCTAAGGACTTGCGCGGCGAATTAGCTGTCATTTCCATTAAAGATTGGACGGTAAGGTGGGTAGAACAGTTGTTTGATGTAAACGCGCTGGCTGCTCACTCATCAATACCTGTCTATTGGTCATCTGACGGATGCAGGATATATCTTATGCAAGCAAAGCCTACAGGATATTCAATAACATGGATTGAACCGTTTGGGAAAAACTGTCATAGTCATGAAATGGATCTGTCAAATCATAATGAAACCACCATTAGGTATACCGAAAGGGCCGGATATATCCATGAAGAACGTGATAATAGACGAAAGGTTTACGAGAGAACAGGAGAATTCGCATGGAATGTTTCTCCCAGCGGCAAATGGCAGATTATACATAAAAGTGAAGGGACATTTTGTCGAAATGCCGATACAGGAAATGAATCAAAGTTGTCAACTGATGCCCAATTGAAATGGCAATGGAGTATTTCTTCTGTTACTAAGAAATAGTGACGTTGGGGCCGTTGAAGAAAGGGGTTAGTCCGGCGGGAGTTTGCAAGTCTGGCGTGCGTCAGGCCGCCGCGGACGAAGTCAGTAATAGGGGACGTTACCACATTTAGAAACCGGGATGGCATACTGTTTTCCACATCCGGCGAAAATGTGGGAACGTGAACGATGCGCCCGAACGTCGAGCTTGCGGACACGGGGCCGTGAAAGCCATTCGGTCTGGTTGTCGTGACACGTCGCCGTTGACGGCAATCCTGAGGCGCTCTGGGAGGGCTTCAGCCGGCGTTCATGCTCTTCACGCAGACGGCGGGAAGTGTTATCATTGGAAAGACAGATGGGAAACCGACAGCGGGCGTTCGCAGGCATACATTGTCAGGCGCGGGCGCACAGAGCGGGCGCACAGAGCGGGCGCATAGAAAAGGACTACACACAATGAACGCAAAGCATTTGTTCGGGCTTTCGAGACGCGAATTCGTTGGACTCGTGGGGACGAGCGGGGCTGCGTGCGGTTTGGTCCTGGGCACGACCCTGCAAGCGGCGGATGGCGCCAACGCGCCCGTGGATGCCGACGGAAAGGTCATCGCAGGCTTCGAAAAAACGGAAGCTGATCCCAATGCGAACAAGGTCTGGCAGCCCTTCTCGGACAGGAAGATCCGCGTCGGCATCGCCGGCTACGGCCTTTGCGCGTTTGGAGCGGCCTTCGCGTTTCAGTCCCATCCCAACGTCGAGGTGGCAGCGGTCACCGATCTGATCCCTGACAGGCGCGCCGGGCTGGCAGAGGCCTGCAAATGTGAGAAGACCTACCCTTCATGCGAGGAAATGATCAAGGACGACAGGATCGAGGCCGTATTCATCGCCACGGATGCGCCAAGCCATGCGAGACTGGCCATTGCCGCGCTTGAGCACGGGAAGCATGTCGCCTCTGCCGTGCCCGCCGTCTTTGGCTCAGTCGAAGACGCCGACCGTCTGTTCCAGGCGGTGAAGAAGAGCGGACTCAAGTACATGCTCTTCGAAACTTCATACTTCCATACGGATCTTTATGCATGGCGCCGGCGCTACCTGGCGGGGGAGCTGGGCAAGATCATCTACTCCGAAGGCGAATATTTCCACTACTTCCCGACGCCACTGGCGGGATACAACCCGAAGACGGGGCAAGTGGACGCCGACGGCTGGCGGAAGGGCCTGCCGCCGCAATGGTATCCGACCCATTCGAATGCATACTGCATCGGCGTCACGGGCGGCAGCTTCACTGAGGTCTCCTGCATGGGCAACCGGAGCATCGTCCCCCACCTGCAGCCTGACGGCAATGACTACGGGAACCCCTTCGGGAGCGAGATCGCCCTCTTCCGCACCAGCGAAGGCGGCATGTCCCGCATGGCGGTAACCTGGGACATCCAGATCGCTGGGGGCGAACGGGGCCGCGTATACGGGGAGAAGAACGAGGAGGGGAAGGCGGATACGGAACGCCCGCCCCTGCCTGCCGGAGTTGACCCCGGAGGTCACGGCGGCTCCCACGGCTACCTCATGAGCGAATTCGTGGATGCCATCCTGCGCGACCGCAAGCCGTGGGTTGATGTGGCCCAGGCATTGAACATGACGGTGGCTGGCATCGTGGCCCACCAGTCTGCTTTGAAAGACGGAGAACTCCTCAAGATCCCCCAATACAGCCTCTGACGCATTCCGCGCCACGCGCCGCCCTGTGTCCATTGCCGCCAACATCGCTGAAGTCTAGTAGGGTGTGCAAGACCACAAGGCTTGCACACGCTGAATTGCTGTTTTCCCGCGTGTGCAAATCCGAGGGATTTGCACACCCTACGCGACTGGGCGATAAGAGGGAGTCGAGCCATGCGGTTATCGCTTCTTGCAGTGTTGCTTCTCGGGGCAGCAGCAACGTTCCTTGCAGGCGGCGACTTGTCCGAGCCTGTCAAGGTCAACCTCCTTATCGAGGGAGCGGGGCGGACCTCGCCGGACGAGGTGCGCTGCATATCCATACAACTGCCCCCCGAGGAATATCGCATCGAGTTTGAACTCGTTCCGAAGGAGTTGGCAAAGGGTTACCTGTTCTTCCGAACGGGCGGAAAGGTGCGCTTCCTCGACAATCTCGGAAGGCCGGTCGAGGAGCCTGTGTGGAATCTCTCCGACAAGGATGCCAATGCTCCCAAAGGAGAAATCTGGGTGCAGGGCACGGAGCCGGGAAAGAGCTGGATCGAGCTTGCATACGCGGAATCGAAACCGGGTGAAGGCGAGGGAAGGCCGGTGGCCTCCGACCGCCTCGACGTGCAGGTTGCAGGCATCAAGACGTTCTTCAGTGGTCTATGGTGGTTCAACGGGGCCGATCCCGGGTCGCCGGAGTTACCGGTCAGCGGCAAGATCGTCGCCTACGGCTATGGCGATGGTGTCTACCACTGGACCGTAGGCCATGCCGAGTTCGTGAGAGACGGCAAGGGGTACTCAGAATTGAAAGGCTACAATCTGCGGGAAGTCGTTGCAAGGTCAACGGGGGCGAGCAGTTACGCAGGCGACGTGACCTTCAGCCTGTCTTTCAAACCCATGACCGTCGAGGAAGCTCGCGCGCAGGGCATACCAATCACCGAAGAGGACCAGACTGCAGCAGATGAAGATGACGTTCCGAAGGAGACGCCACCCGCGCCGGCTCGCAGGCAGTATGACGGCGAGAAATTTTTCAACAACAAGTTTCCAATGGCCAGGATTCCGAGCGAAGCGGAGCGCGCCGAGAGGGCCGAGGCAATATGCGTAGGCGTCATTGATGAGATATCCAACGCCGGGCCGGGAGAGATCGAGGTCGCCCCAAACCTGTTCGAATTACACGGGAAATGGGACAGTGTCAGATTCCGGGGGACGCTCAAGAAAGCCCGCATCCTCGTTGACGACGTTCTCAAAGGGCCTGTCAAGGAAGAACCTCTGGAAGTTGTCTATCTGGAGCATCCCAACCCCGCCATGTGGTGCGGACGATCCATGTTTCCGCTGCTGAAGGAGCATGAGCGCGCGATGTTCTTCCTTACGACGAAGGGCATGCCCGAGGGGCGCCTGGGGCTTGATCTCTGGATGATGGCGATGCGCGTTGCCGATTCAAAGCCTCCGGACCTGGCAGCCGGCGACTCAATGAAGGAAAGGTTCCAGAAGGAAGTGATCCACGCCTTGCAGAAACGGCTCATAACCGATGTGGCGATTGTGCGCGACGGTTACTGGGCCGGCCCGATAGTGGACGAGTTCTCGTGGGCCATTGCCCGTAATCCGAAGGAACGTCCTCTCGACAAGGCATGCGCGCTGGGCTATCTGGGCCGCCGGGGTTTCGAGGAAGCCGATGACATGCTTCTGGAGATGTTCTGGGACCGCGCGTTGCCTGAAGACATGAGGACTTTCGCCCTGAACTGGATGCGCGGGTCGGCGCACGGCAGCAACCTGGCGGGGCAGGCTACATGGGAAGCCTTCGAGGACGACGAAATCACCATCAAGACGAAGTGGGAATTGCTGGAACGCCTCGCCGGTTCCGGTGACAGAAAAGCCGTGCGGACGTTATGGGACCTTGGGCAGAAGGAACCGGCGTTGATTGATCGAAAGCCCAAATACGCGTCAGAGGACGAAATACTTAAAGCCAGATGGGCCGTCTCAAACATCTTCCGGGGCCTGAATTCCAGGGAGATTCTCGGCGTCATTCCGGAGATGGCGACTTCACAGGACGCAGCGGCCCAATCCGCCCTTGCAGGTAAAGTTCGGGATGACCTGAGCAAGGACGACGGGCTTCACCCGCGCATGAAGCGCGCGAAGTGGTCGCCTATTATTTCCGTCCTCATGAGGCTGCTTGAGAGTGAGAACTTAGGTGTTTCCTACGACGCCTATGCAGCCCTCTGCGACATCGAGTTTGACGTGACGAGGCAGGTGGCAGTGGACGGTTTCTACCGGAATCCGGAGCTGTTCAGGCAGGGCTGGCGGCTCTGGTGGGAAAAGGAGGGGAAGGCGAAATGTCCCGACATGGAGAGCGCGCTCGACCTTTTCCGCAAGGAGTTGGACGCGCATCCCCCGGATTGAGTGAAGAAGTGGGGTAATGTCCCCGACTTCACCATCCAGCTCAGTAGTCATCCAGCGCGGTCGGATCAACGCCGGGCATCGTGTGCAGTTTCCAGATGTCAACGTCTACATCGTTCGTCTGTTTCACACCCGGGGTGCTGCGCCCGTCGGCGACCAGTGTTTTGAGCAACGCGAGCATCTCTTTCACCTTGTCGCGATGCGTCGCCTCAAGGTTCCGCATCTCAGCGGGGTCCGACTCCATATCGTACAACTGAAGGATCGGCAGGCCTTCCTTCGCGGCGTTCCGATCAGGATGCGTCCAGCCGCCGGATCCAGGACACAGGACCAGCTTCCATTTCCTGTCGCGGATCGCGAATTTGCCCTCAATCGAATGGTGTACCACGTTGGCGCGCGTGCGCGCAGTTTTGTCGTGAAAGAGCGGCATCATGCTGACGCTATCCTCTCCGGCGTCGTCGGGCAGGGCTTCTCCGACTATCTCCGCGCACGTAGCCATGAGATCGGAGAGGCAAACAAGCGAGTCCGACACGCTGCCGGGTTCAATCACGCCGGGCCATTTTACGACGCACGGTATTCGGTGTCCGCCGTCCCATGCGTCGGACTTGTAGCCGCGGAAAGGGCCGCTTGGAAAATGGCCTTGTGGTTCCATCGCTTTTTCGCCGCCACTGCCGTCAACACGGCAACCGATGTAGGGCGCGCAGCCATTGTCGCTTGCGAAGATGACCAGCGTGTTGTCGGCAACTCCGTGCTTCTCCAGCGACTTGAGGACGCGGCCTAACACGTTGTCCGTCTCGATGACGAGGTCCGCATAAAGGTTGTTCAATCCGCTGCTGCCGATAAAGGGTTTGTTGACCGCAAGGGGGGTATGAGGCGAGGTCATTGGCATATAGAGGAAAAACGGCTCCGACGTTGCGGCGCGATCTCTGATGTAGGCGTCGGCCTTCTCTGCCCACATGGGCAGGAGCTGTTCGAAGTGCCAGTAGGGCATCGCGGGGCCGGGCAGGCTGGCGAGGTTGCCCCCGAGCAGGCGTTCCGGCAGGAACTCGGACGGAATGCCAACCGTGCGGTCATTCTCGATGTAACAGTAGGGCGGCCAGTTCGGGACATCTACACCGAAGTAGTAGTCGAATCCCCGCGTCGTCGGCCCGCCCGTAGTTGGCTTCGAGAACGAGTCGCGCCAGCGCTGCCGCTCTTCAGGCGTCGCGACACGCTCGACATCGTTGCTCGTCTTGCCGGAATTGGACTTCGGATGGTAGATGTCCGGGACGACTTCGAAATCCCATCCATGGCCCAGGTGCCACTTCCCGATGCACGCGCTGTGGTATCCGTGCCTTTTCAGGAAGCCGGGAACGGTCATGCGGTTCGGCGCGATCAGGGGGTTGCCGTAGACGCCGACGATGCCCTTCTGAAGAGTAGAGCGCCAGTTGTACCTGCCCGTGAGCACGCTGTAGCGCGAGGGCGAACATACGGCCGAACTCGAATGCGCGTCTGTCAGGATCATGCCTTGGCGCGCCAGTCGGTCCAGGTTCGGCGTTCTGATCCTGCCTTCAGGATTGAGGCACGACGCGTCGCCGTAGCCCATGTCATCAACGAAGAAGAAGACGATGTTGGGTCTTATACGTACGGGGTCGGCGTGCGCCATACTGCCGAGGGCAAGTGTGCCGGCTCCGGCCCCGATGCCACACAGGAACGCGCGGCGATTCATTTCCATCAACCCTTTCCTTTCAGGAAGAACGGTCGTTCGGAAACCCGGGGAGAAATCAGGGGACATAGAAATCAGGGGACATCATACTGATGTTGCTCCGATATCTTGCGCATCTTCTCCCGGCCTGCCCGGCTTGCCGGGGGACGCCCGGTCTCTACAAGAACCTGAACGCCGATCTTTACGAGACTCCCGCATCCGCCGAAAGTTTCCCATAAATTCATTGTATCGCGGAAAGAAAGACAATGAAACGAGGTTATTCTGCGTCTGCGTCTGCAAATCCGACGGATTCGCGCACCTGCGAATATGCCCCGCGACTGCATCCCGTTACGGCGGGCCGCCCACGTTCGAGCGGCCGCAGAAACCGGTGGCTGTCCCTGGTATTCCACGACATGATTCTACCGCCCGCCTCTGGAATATGACACGGGCTTTCCGCCCCGCGTCCTTCTACTGATGAATATTGTAAATGAAAAAGGGGCGAGAGTCCTTGACGGACCCCCGCCCCAGGGGGCAGCGCGAGTAGTGCTACTTTCTCCTGCGCCGAAGCGCGGCGATGCCGGCGACCCCCACGCCGAGAAGGGCCAGCGCCGAAGGCTCCGGAACCGTCTGGACCTCCAGCCTGAAGCCTGCGAGTAGGTCGGTGGACGCGTCAAGGTGCATCCCGAACTGGAGGGCCGCGCTGAGATCGGGAAGCGAGCTGGGCAAGGTGGTATCGTCAAGATCCTGCACACCGAGAGCCAACATGGAATCCAGGACGGACCTTACGTTGCTGGGATCGCCAACGTCAAAATGAGTCGCCGCCGGAGATTCGCCTCTGGCGTGGACCCTGCTGAGTCCGTCGGCGAAGACGACGTCCATCGCGTCACCCGTCGCGGAATCCCCGTTTGTGGTTCCGGCAGCTTCGACGTCGGCGTACCAATAGAAGGTCAAGTCCATGTCGGAGGCGCTGTTATTGTAGGCCCTGAAGACCCAATCCAGCGTATTGTCGTGAGTACCCTGGACAGCGATAAACATGTCCAGCGTAATGTCGCCCGCATTGAGACCCAGGGCGGTTGCGCCGACGGTGCTGAGGTCCAGCGTGGAAAAGCCTGCGAATCCCGGACTCGTGTCTAGTGGGATTATCTCATCGAAATACGTGCTGTCTATCGGCACCATCCCCGTGGCATTGCCCACGTAGCCGTAGACTTCGTAGACCTGATTGACGGAGCCGTAATCGTGCGAAACAAAATCAACATAGCCCCATGAGTCCACAACGTTGGCGCTCATGTTGCCGTCGGTAATCAACACAGCCCGAGCAGGCCCAACGAACACGGACAGTGCGAACAGAACGACAATTAGCGCTCTCTTCATCTCCGGTTCCTCCCTGAAAACACTTGTCGCTCCAGCGCGACACTTGCCTAGCGCGGCTGTAGTCACAATAGCACCATATCGGCGTCCATGCAAGACAGAAATCCAGGGAAATCATACTGATATTGCTCCGATATCATGCGCCTCTTCTCCCGGCCTGCCTGGCTTGCCGGGGGACGCCCGGTCTCTACAAGAACCTGTGCGCCGATATTTACGAGACTCCCACATCCGCCGCAAGTTTCCCATAAATTCATTGTATCGTGGAAAGAAAGACAATGAAACGAGGTTATTCTGCGTCTGCAAATCCGACGGATTCGCGCACCCTGCGAACTTGCCCGGCGACTACATCCCATTACGGCGGGCCACCCACGTTCGAGAGACCGAAGAAACCGGTGGCTGTCCCTGGTATCCGTCCCTGGTATCCGTCCTTCCGCTTCGGGTCGGGCTTGAGACGCTTCAGCGCGTAGGGTGTGCGAAAGCCCAAAGGCTTTTGCACATGCGCGCGAGGCTTCGCTACTTCGCCGCCCCCGACGCAATCTCCTCCGCGCTCAGCGCCCGCGCGTAAAACCTGAACGAGTCCAACCGCCCCTTCAGCCGCTCGTTGTGCTCCGTGTACCTGGGGTTCGTCCCTATCCCGACCGCTTCACATCCCGAGTACACCCCCGCCGGAACGTCAACTGTCTGGACCGCCTTCCCGTCAACGTAAAGCTCCAGCTTCCCCCCGCGCTTGACGGCGGCGACGTGAATCCACTTCCCGTTCTCAACCTTTACGCCCTTCGTCGTGAAGAAACTGCCGGCCTCGATCCGCGCGAAAAGCTCGTCCCCGTGAATCACCACCCGCAGCGGGTCGTCCATCCCCCCCGCCCAGGCCGAGAATATCTGCCCGAGCCTGCCGTAGGGCATCCCCTCCGGGCAGACCCGGCACATCATCGCGTAATCGTCCTCCGGCAGGAAGGGAATCGCGTAGGTGATCCCGCTCGTTTCGCCGTTCAGCGCAATCGCCCCGTCTTGCTTCCCGGCGTGGTCCTTAGCGGGGGCGATGTCCGTCGCCTTCTCCAATGTTCCGACCTTCGGCGCGGCCTTCCCGTCAAACTCGTCCGAAATCCCAAGCCCGTCCGCCCGGAATTCCGCCGCGACGATCTCCGGCTCCACATCGTTCTTGATCGCGGCGTCAACCGTGAAGCGCTGCGGGCCGTAGTAGTTCGCCGCGTCGCCGCTCCCGCCATGCCTGACGACCGTCCAGAAATATTCCCCCGGCGCAAGCCCGTCAAGCACGCGCGACACGCCGGAGACCTCCTCCTTCACGACCGGGTTGCTCATGTCCCGCGACTTCGAGATCATGAGCGTGTGCCTCAGTTCGCCCCGCCCCGCGCGGGTCAGGCACGTCCAGCGGAAGCGGTATGGCCCGGTCCCGATGCGCTTTCCCTGCGCCGGTCGCGCAAGGTAGAACGCCGCCGGCCCGGCCGCCTTCGCGGGAAGCCAACTGGCGTAATGCGTGCCGTACGCCGCTGCCGACGCGAAATCGCACAATGTAATATCCGTCCCGTCCGCCGTCCTGACTTTCTCAAGAATCATCGGCTTGAACTGCCCCGCGCTCTCGATCTTCTCGAACTTCAGCGCCTTCGGATCGAGCGCCGGAATCTCGTGCGTGTCCAGCTTGTTGTAATGCTGATCAAAGGCCAGCAGCAGCGGCCCGCGGAAGACGGAAACCTTGTTCTGACATGCCCGCTCTCCCGGCTCTATCCGGTGGCGCATGTCCAGTGAAATCTCGATCAGGTCGCCCTTCTTCCATTCGCGCTTCACTGAGAGATAAGTCCCCGCCGCGATGCCGGAAATTGCCTCCCCGTTGACCCTCGCCGCGCTGTCCTTCGACCAGTGCGGAATCCGCAGCCGCAGGTTGAACGTCGCCGGTTTTTCCGGGGTAACGGTCAGCGAAATGTCCCCCGCAACCGGATACGCGGTCTTCTGTGCCAGCGCGACCTTCGTCCCGTCCCGCAGCGTGAAACGCATCTCGCCCGGGCCGTAGTAGTTCACAATCGGCCCCTCGTCATCGCTCATGACGCCCCATTCGGAGATCATGCCCAGCCCGCGCGGGGCGTTGACCGAGCAGCAATTCAGCTCCGGCGTCCCGAAACGCGCCTGGAAGACGATCGTATGTGCGGACGCCTCCCGCCGCCCGTCCATCGGCGTGTCGTACGTCCACCACCGCCCGGACGGGTGCTGAGACCCCATGATCGAATTGTATGTCGCGCGCTCGATCTCGTCGGCCACGAGGGAGTCGCCCGTCAGCCTGAGCATATCTACGCTCAAAGCCGTCCATGCCGTTGTGCAGCAGGTCTCGATCGCCCCCGGCGCGTAGGGATCGCCGATGGCGCGCTCGCCCGTCGTGAAGCCGCCCGTGTTGTGGCGGTCGTAGCGGTTTATGCTCCACCAGATGTTCTCGTAGGACGAGCGATATCTCTCGTCGCCGGTGATGAGGTAAAGCTCGACGAGGCCCTGTATGTCGTGCAGGCTCTCCCATCGCGGCCTGGGCGTGCGGTAGTAGTCCTTCCCCGCAAGGCCCGTGCGGAAGTAGTCGCCCGCGTTCTCGAAATCCTTCAGGATTTCCATCGTCATCCGCAGGTAACGCTCGTTGCCGGTCTTGCGGTAGAGGCGCGCCATCGAGTGGATGACGGCCATGTTCATCTCGTGACTGCCGGCGTCAATCACGCGGCGGTTCGTGTCGAGATAGGTATTACAGACGAGGTCTGCGGCGCGGGTGACGGCCTTGAGCGCGGCGGCGTCCCCCGTCTCGTCGTGCCAGATCATGAGCGCGAGCATCCAGTGGTAATGCCCCCAGAGGTCCCACTGCCCGAGCAGGCGCTCGTTCTTCTTGAACGGGCCAAGGTAGCCGTCCTCGGCCTGGCAGGAGATCAGGTCGCTGATCACGCGGCGGACCGTAGCGTCAAGCTCCGGGGATTCCGTCATGCGCCGGGCCTGGATTGCGGAGATGAGGTACTTGCCGACGAACTCGCCGGCCCAGGGGACAAGCTGCGGCTCCGGCTTGCGGTCGCGAACGCGGAACATTTCTATCATGCCGGGATTGGCGACCGGCGCGCGCAGCAACCAGTTGTCCAGGTTGGCCCGGACGCGCTCCCCGACGGGACCCTGAAGCGAGAACCTTGCGCCCTCGGCGCAGTCGAATGTCAATTTGCCCACGTCTTTCTCCTGAGCTTGAATCGTTGCGGCAATCGCCGTAACAGACAGAATCGCCACACGGAGTTTCGTTGGTAAGTTCATCGGCATTTCTCTCCCGACATCACGATACACGAGGCGAGGGCCGAAAGCGATACTTCTCTATATGTCCGGGAATATGGACGCGGTTCTACAGCCAGACAGATGGAAATCAAATCTTCCCTCTCCCCCGGGAGAGGGGGGGACCATGCCGGCCCGCAAGCGGGCCGAGTCATGGTGGGTGAGGGGGGACGCGCTGCGCCTGTCCTTCTTCAGCCGTCACGATGAACTCCGTGTGGAAGACGCTCTTTGGCACTGGGTCGCACATCGTCTGCCGTGCCGGACTCTCTTACCAACTGTAATGCACCTTGTACGTTATCGTCTCCTCCTGGTCCGGTTCAAGTTTCACCCGGAATTCCATGGTCCGCGTGTCGGTCTTGATATGTTCGCGGGACTCCTTGGCGATCTCCCAGTTCACCCAGCGATAGAGATGCTCGACCACGCGGACCTCCACCGCCTCCTTCTTGTGGTTGCGCACCTTGATCTCAAAGCTCTCGTCCAACCAACGCTGCCCGGTGTTGATCTGGTAGTCCGTCTGGCGGCGCTGGCCGACGAGGTCGAAGGCGTTGCCCGTATAGACCCGCACGGTCTCGTCCTTCGGCGTGTGGTCAATGATGTTCTCGCCGGTGAATTCGAGCTGCCCGTCGTCGTCCCGGCGATAGAAGCGCGTGCGGCCCTTCGGGAGCGGGATGCCGAGGTTGTTGTCCTCGGAATTCTTGAACTCCCGCATCACCCAGACCTTCGGGTTTGACTGCGCGCCATACTCGCGGTTGTTGCGAATGTTCTCGTAATCCCATCCCTGGTAGCGCCGCGGGTCGAGGTAAAGCCCGTCGTAGACGTAAATCCGCTCGGACTTGACGTTCTCGGCCCGGACGAACTCAACCTGCTTCGTCTCGCGGTCGTGGAGGGTCGTACGCCTGTTGAGGTCGTAAAGGTGGTATTCGTCGAAGGCCTTTTCGCTGACGACGGGCGTCATTTCCCCGGCAACCCCAGACAGGAACTGCGCCCGGGCCATGTAATCCTGTCCCTCGTTCCGGCGCAGCTTGCTCACGTCCCCGGCCATGAGCTTTATCTTTGCTTCGTCGAACTGCTTGCCGGATTGGTTGTCCATCGTCACCCAGCCGACGAGGTCCATCACGTCGCCCTTCTCCGGGCAGACGATGTTGTAACTTGCCTCCCAGCGCATCCCGCCGGTGACGTAGCAGATCTCCGCGTCAACCTTCCCGTCCTCGTCCGTCTCTATGAGCCAGTTGAGCGTCGGCTTCAGGATCGAGTCCTCCGTCAGCGCCGGGAACAGCGGGTTGCCCGGCAGGTTGAACTGCAGAAGGCCGTTGACCTCGATGACCGGCTGGCCCGACGCGCCTTGAACGTAGGCCGCCTGGCGCATGTAATACTCCTGCCCGTAGGTCTGCCATGCCCGCTGATGCGGAACGTATCCGCTGCGGATGACCTTGCCCTTCACGCGCTCGTTGCCGACCTGGAACTCGATCTCCTTGCCCTCGTAGAGCGAGAGCAGCAACGCCTGTGAGATCGGGTCGGCGCGGTAGTTCTGCTCGAGGATTTGCAGCCGCCGCTTCCCCGCCGGATCGCGCAGTATCACGGAATCCGGCTCAAGGTGCGCCGTGATGCCGACGAAGTCAACCTTGTTGACGCCCTTCTTCAGGTCCAGAGTCGCATAGTCCCGGACCACCGCGAAGTTCTGGTTGTAAATGGTCAGCGCAGGCTCCGCCTGCAGGACCGACGCCGTCGGCAGCGATGCTGCCGTTGACAATACGAGGACTGCGACCGACGCGAAAATGAATCTTCTCATGCTCTCTGCCTCCCTTGACCTATTCTTGCCCATGCCTTGAACGGCAGGCGATATTCTATTTGACGCGGCGGACGGAGTCCAGGTTCCCGGCGATTACTCGACGGGCTGCGGCATAGACAGCGGCGTCACCTTCTATTTCAAGCTGAATTTAGGCTCTTTGGGGCAGTACTCCTGTGCCCATTTCTGAACATCCTCTAAGAGCTTTTCCTCAAAGTTGTCGCCGTACGGTGATTGCTCAGAATCGGGACTCAAAAGTTCCTTCAGGACAAACAGGACAGAATCTGCGGTCTTTTCGTCTTCCCGGATGGCCTTGATCGCCTTCCAAGGTTTTTCTTTTGGGTTGGTTTCGATCAGTTTACCGTCTGTTGAATCCTTGAGAGGTAGATGAGCGTACTCGAATCCTGGAATCGAGACTCGATGCACAACTCTTATTCCCTGATTCCTGATTTCTTTGATAGCCTCATATATGCTCGTATTGATAGTCCATGATCCGTTCGTACTGCCATCGCTACGTAAGGGAGTGTCGGCATCATGGAGTACCGCAAAGGGGACTCGGAATTCTTTGAGGATCTGCATGATAAGGAGCATCGTACTCTTGCCACGTGCCCTGACGAGGACAGGCCTTCGGCTGATGGGGAATAAATCAGGATGACTGTTCATCAAGAACTCAAATGCGGCGTATTCAGTATCCCCCTCAATCAAGATGGGAAACTGTCCAAAGAACATCTCAGCGAGCCCCTGATCAAAGCGATTCAGCATTTTTAAATTCTCCTTTTCATCGGGTGAGAAAGTTACTGAATCGCTCTTGTATGTCCGTGGTGTTGGATTGGCTGAACTTCGCGCCAGACGAACAATCGTTGTGTGATCGTGCAATGGGTCAATGAAAAGAGGCGAGTGAGTGGCAAGCATGACTTGCCATGCTGAGTCATCGCTTAGACGGTATAAGTAACGACTTGCCGAGCGTATCGCGTTGGGATGAAGGGCAATCTCAGGCTCATCAATGAGCAGCATGTAACCGGGGAGTGAGAATTCTTGCGACTGCTTCGTAAGAAGGTCTTCCGGTTTGTTACTCGATATTACTCTTATTTCTTCCTCGATATTTGCGATTTCCTGGGCCTTCATTTGTTTGGTCTCAGGTTTCTTTGCCTTCTCAGCTTCATCTTTGAGTTTCTTTAGGCGCTTCTGCAGATCAGCTTTTGACTTCCGCGTTTGTTCTTCTATATCAGCTAGAGTCTTTATTCTCGATCGAACCTGCAGCATTGTCCAAAAGAGTGCTCTCTGCGAACCGGTGCCTTGCTGAACCCAAGAGACCCGATCTGACCAATCTGTGAATTTGAGTTTCGAGTTCTCGAGCAGCATTTGCAGAGGGTTAATCTTCAGTTCACCAATCCCGATGTCGAAATCCAACTGCAGGTCTGGGAAAATGAAATTGTGCGAACGATTTAGATTGTTTTTCATATCATCAAGACGTTCACGTTCTTCATCCATGGGAGCCCTTGCCAATTGCCCGATTCGTGTGATGGTCTTATACATCTCTGAATCCACGTCACCCATCTGTTTCTTGATGTTGTCGGCAATTGGCTGCACGACCAGAGTGAGTAGTTTTTTATGTTCCTCATTGGGATCATCGAGAGAGCCGACACGAAATGGTACCGGAAGTCGGCTATTGAATACCGTATCCAATCCACTAGCCGTGTCGTCTACCGCGTATTCCTTCGTTTCAGGATTCCAGGTTGAGCGCTTTCTTGACCAATTCGTGTCCCTGCTCCATTCCCACTTGCTTCGAACAAGGCGAAGATCACCATCGATCTCCTTCCACTTCTCGGCAATGTTTGCCATTCCTTCAGGTATGTGTACCCATATCTCAACCGAGGCGGGGTTATCACCTGCTCGGCAGCATAGATCATTCTTCGTGTCAAAACTGACAGTACCGATAGCTAGTTCGTAGGCTCGAAGGATAGTGGATTTGCCGGTGTTGTTCGCCCCGACGAGACAGAGAATGCTACCTAACTCAATCTCGCATCCTTCCGGACCGATACATCCAATATTTCGCACCTTCATTTTGACTAGCCGTGATGTATCTGACATAGCCGTAGTTCCTTTCCACTCAGAAATGTCCTAAGAACAGCACCTGAAGCCCCAAATCATTCGTAAATATATTTACCATAGATAGAATTGTCAATGAATTACTACTCGATTGTAGTCTCCCTGTCGTGCTTAATTTTCCACCAGCGTATTCGGCCTCTCCCACCTGATCCGCGCCATGAGCGTGTCCCCGCTCCATCCGTCGTCCGGCAGTATCTCGCCGACCGTCACCCACGATTCCTCGCGCGAGGCGGCGACGGTGTGGAAGTTGCCCATGTGCGCGACGTGCTTCGCGTTGTTCACCCCGTCGCCGATGAGCGGCAGCGCGACCCGCTCCGTCCCCCGGATCAGGCAGAGCCTCTTTGTATCAACCTGCGCGACGTAGAGCGGCGAGCGCCAGCGCATGACGTTGATGTTGAGCGCGTCCTTGCGCGTGTAGACCAGGAACAGCGCGTCCCCGCGCGGCAGCCAGCGCTGCTGCGTCGTGGACATCGTCAGCGCCTCGCCGTCGTCCCATGCCCACGGTTTCTGCGGCGCCCATCGCAAACCACCGTCCGACACGCTGACGTAGCCGCGATTATCCTCGGCGCGGATGGTCATGTAATATCGCCCGTCGTGAAACGCCAGCGACGGCTCAAGCAATCCGCGCTTTACAGATAGTTCCAGCTTGTTGCCCGATTCGAGGACGGCCATCCGCTTGCCGTCGAAGGAGCACAGGACGCTGCCGACCATGCGGTCCGGCCTGCCCTTCGGGCCGAAACTCAGGGCCACGAGCACGTCGCCGTTCTCCATCGTGACGCGCTGGGCGCAGCCGCACGTATAGATCGCTGTGGCGTCAGGATCATCCCATTCGAGCCTTTGCAGCGGTCCCCAGTTGCCGCCCGCATCGCGGACGCAGTAGACGGCGTATCGCCCTTCGCTCGGCCGGGCAAGGACGTTGTCCTTGTAGTAGACGTTATGCCCCATCGCCAGGACGGTGTTTGTCCTTGCGTGATACTCCGGCACAATGTCGCAAACCCCGTTTTCCAGCCCGTCCGGCATGGTTGTCCGCTCAAGCGCATTGATCGGCTCCGGCTGAGTCCAGGTCTTCCCGTTATCTCGCGTGATGGTCCAGTGTACCTGGCCGAAGACGTCGGAACCGGTGATCGGCTGGCACGTCATCAGGATATATGCGCCGCCGCTTGCCGGAACGCGGCACGCGCGGGGATGGAACCAGGCCGTTCCGCCCTTTCGCCCCTCGAATATGACCTGCTTCTCAATCGCCGCGATCATAAGGTGTAATTATACAGAACGTCGGGAGCAATTGCGCGTGGTTCAACATTGAATGTGATTCTGCATTACGCCTGATAAAATAATACGCATGATTTGATAATGCATGCGATCCGCACCCGTCCCTCAAACCGCAAACCGTGAAAAACTTTTCCCCTCTCCCCCCGGGAGAGGGTGGCGCTTGCCTGCAAGCGACGGGTGAGGGGGGCAATGTGCGCCGACCAATAAGCGCCCAATTAACCGGCGTCAATCTCCTTCGCCCAGCCTCTGGGGAAAATAAATAGTATACCATACCTATTTTACCCGGAATTTCACAGAATTCCCTACTGTCCTCGTTTGCGACCCTCTACCGGCAAGCCGACGAAAGCAGCAGCAAACACCAAAACCATAAGTGCCCATCCCAAAATGCACAAGAATACTCTAGCCACGCGTTTCCCCGCCCATGGCCAGTAAGACCTGCGAATGCCATCCTCCTTCTTTGAAGTCGTATGCATGCTAGTTTACCTCATCCCAAGAACTGTTCAGCCATCAGGGAAAGTGGGTATGGTATACTATTCATACCCATTTTCCCGAAGCAAGAGGCACGCCTCAAGCTTCGCCAACGACAAGGCGGTTTCGCGCATTTCAAACTCGCAGCCGCCGCATCTCCAAGGAACAGCCATTCGCCAGTCAGTACCCTATTACCATCAATCCCCGTCGCCCAGCCTCTGGGCGGGGTTGACCTTGCCTTCGATAACGTTGCGCGCGGCGGCGGAGACGATATCGCTTTCGGACATCAGGCTGCGGTCGCGCTCGCCGATCTGCGCCAACTGCTCGGATGTGCATGAATACACCCTTCGGATCATTGCAGAGAGTCTTGCATAAGCGGATAAATCCAGGAACGCCATCAGGTGCAGCATCTCCCCGATGCACTCCTCGGTCGGCGGGATCTGCTTGTCCGACAGGTAGTTTCTGACGAATTCAGCGAAGCGCCCCTCCACGTATGGCTGCGTGAGGATGTATTGCCGGTAGACCTGCGGATATCGCATGACCTGCCGCGCGCCGCAGTATGGCGCGACCAGGCTCAGCCTTATCAACCGGATGACCCCGTTGACGTGCTCGCCCGGGATGCCCTGAAGGTGCAGGCCGGGATTGAAGTCCGACGGCAGCTTCACAGCGTCCAGCAACACGCCGCTTCCGTAGCACTGGCCGTCATGGAACGTTACCTTGCCCTCGGCGCGGCAGGACGAGCATGGGATGAATCCGGCTGAGCGGACGCGGGACTCAAACCTTGCCCACGGCCTCAGGTCGCGCTTCTGAGCCTCCGGTAGTTTGGATGGCGGCGCGGGCCTCTTTCCCCCGCCCTTGTTGTCCACCGCCGTCAGTTCCATGCTCTGGAAGGCGTCCTCGCGCTCCTGCTCGTTCGGCTCCGTAAAGAACGCTGCAAGGTCCTCGGCCAGCATCTGCTGAACCTCGCCCTCGCTGATCCTTCCGGTGTGCTTCTTCGGCTCGCGGCTGGGCGCGGGCTTGGCGGCCTCCCCGGTGACAACCTCCGCCCCCACTTCCTCAAGAATGCCGGCCAGCGGATCGTCCGCGCCACCTTTCCTCTTGGTCACTAGGCCCGTTGTCGGGGAGTCGAACTTCTTCGGTCCCCTCAGACCCAGGTGCGCCATCGGGATAACGATGGAAATAGTCGCCCTGCCGAGCTGGATTTTATCACCGCTGCTGATGCCGGTCTTGCCGCTTATTCTGAACCCATTAAGGGCGGGGCCGGGTTCCCCGCTGTTGCGACACGTCGCTTTTTCATCAATATTGGCAATTTCCACCTGCAATTGAGCCGTGGAGGGGTCGTTCAGCTTGAGGGCGGAGCCTTCCAGCCCGCCGACGGTTATGGTCTGCCCGTCCGCGACCTCGAATTCCCAGCCCGGCTGGTTCGCTATGGCGATCAGAAGGCGTACTTTCATCGGTTTTTACCGCAATGATTTGCCGCCTGAAACGTCGGATTCCAAAATCGGTATTGACCGGCAAGCCGCCATTCTAGTGTTTTGCCGTCGCCGATTGCAATAGTGATGACGCCTTCTTTTTTCTTATCATTCAACGCTTGTGTTACAATGCCGGAGGCTGAAATCTGTGCCTTGTTGCGGCAGTTTGCGGACGCAGGATGCGTCCTTGCAGGCTGTCGAAAGGCGGGCGGGCCATCAGGAAAATCCTTAGGCGCTTGGGATAGAAAATGAGCCTTATCCTCGACACAGCCTACCTGGTCGGCGGCGGAGCAATGTTGCCCTACGCAGCCGTCAGAGCGGCGCTGAGCGCGCGCTGGCGGGCCGGCATCCCGGAGCGTCTCGGATTCGCGCCACGGCGCGAGGGCGGCGCCCCCTGCGTGGTCATCCACGCCGCCAGCGTCGGGGAGGCCGGAATCCCGAAACCGCTCGTAGCGCTCATAAGGAAGGAGCATCCCGAGCTGGAAATCTGCTTCACCACGAATACAAACACGGGGATGGCCGGCATTCGCAAGCAGTACGACGGCCTGCGCGCGGTCTATTTCCCGTTCGATTTCAGCCCCTGCGTGGGCGGTTTCTATCGCCGCATCCGCCCCTGCCTTGCGCTGATGGTCGAGCTTGAGCTTTGGCCGAATTTCCTGCTCGCGGCCCGAGACCGGGGAATGCCCGTGGCGGTCGTGAACGGACGCATGGGAGCGAAATCATGCAGATGGATCGGGCGGCTGGCGCGCGCCGCGCCCGCCATCCTTGACGCCCTGGCCATCGTCTGTGCCCGCAGCGAGGAGGACGCCGAACGCTTCGTCCGCGCCGGAGTCGCCCCCGACCGGGTGGTCGTGACGGGGAACATGAAATTCGACGCCGTCAACCCCAGACAGGCCTCGGACCGCGTGGCTGCCCTGCGCAGGCTTTTCGGCCTGGCGGATGACGCGCGGACGCTGGTCGGCGGCAGCACGCATCCGGGCGAGGAGACGGCGCTGGCGTTGGCGTTCGCCGAGCTGACGCGCAGATTCCCCTCCGCCCGCCTCGTTCTTGCTCCCAGGCATGTCGAACGCGCGTCAGCCGCCGCAGCCGCCGTGGAGGCGGCGGGTTTCAAATGCCTCAGAAAAACCGCGCTTGACGCCGGTTCGGTATCCGCCGCCGGAGCGAAAGATGAAGTGATTCTGGTTGACACGGTCGGCGACCTCGTCAACGTCTACGGCCTTGCCGAAGTCGTCTTCGTCGGCGGAAGCCTCATTCCCCACGGCGGGCAGAATATGATGGAGCCTGCCGCCCTGGGCAAACCGGTCGTCTTCGGCCCGCATACCTTCAACTTCCCGTTCGAAAGCGAGGCGTTGATCCGCTCCGGCGGGGCCTTCCGCGTAGCGGATGCCTCGGGGCTGAAGGACAGGCTGGTCGGGCTTTTCAGCGATCCCGCATCCGCCCGGAGCGCCGGTTGCCTGGCGGCGGAGACTATCGAGAAAAACAAGGGGGCCGCTGAGAGAACTTACAACAAGATTAAACCTTTCCTATTTGAAGGGAAGCGCAATACAATAACGTTCCGTTGACATGGACCGGTGGGCGCCCTCGCGCATTCATCCGGCCGGACCGGCCGGACGCGTCGGGCTCGTGGCGGACCTGTTTCAACGCGCAGGAGATCGAATTAATGAGGAATCGAAGGTACCTTTTCACAAGCGAATCAGTGACAATGGGTCACCCGGACAAGGTGGCCGACCAGATATCCGACGGCGTGCTTGACGCCGTCCTTGAGCAGGACCCCGCCAGCCGCGTCGCCTGCGAGTCGCTGGTAAAAAAACAGATCGCCGTCCTCGCCGGCGAAATCACAACCAGGGCGGAAGTCAATTACGTGAACGTCGCCCGCAAGGTCATCGCCGACATCGGTTACAACGATCCCGCCCTCGGGTTTGACAGCGAGTCATGCTTCATCCTCCAGGCCCTCAGCCGCCAGTCCCCGGACATCGCCATGGGCGTTGATTCCGACCCCAGCCGCAACAAGGACCAGGGCGCCGGCGACCAGGGCATGATGTTCGGCTACGCTTGCAACGAGACGCCGGAACTGATGCCCCTCCCGATCCTGCTGGCGCACCGCATGGTCCAAAAACTGGCCGAGATGCGGCAAAAGGGAATGCTGAAATACCTCCGTCCGGACGGCAAGAGCCAGGTCACGGTCGAATACGAGGGGATGCGCCCCCTGCGCGTGACGACATGCGTCATCAGCACACATCACTGCCCGGACGTCTCGCAGGAACAGATCAAAGCGGACGTTGAGCGCGAAGTCATCCGTCCGTCAATCCCCGCCGACATGATGAGCGAATCGCTCGAATGCCATGTCAATCCCACCGGCAGATTCGAGCACGGCGGCCCCGCCGCGGATTGCGGCCTGACCGGCCGCAAGATCATCGTTGACACTTACGGCGGGCGCGGACGCCACGGAGGCGGCGCGTTCAGCGGCAAGGACCCCAGCAAGGTGGACCGCAGCGCGTCATATGCCACCCGCTGGGTGGCCAAAAACGTTGTCGCCGCAGGCCTGGCGGACATCTGCGAGGTGCAGGTCGCCTACGCCATCGGCGTGGCGCGGCCCGTCTCCATTCACGTCTACACAGAAGGAACCGGCAAAATCTCAGAGGACAGGATCGTCGAAGCAGTCAAAAAGACCTTCGACCTTCGTCCGGCTGCGATCATCGAGGAGCTGAATCTCCGCAGACCCATCTTCCTGCAGACGGCCCGCAACGGACACTTCGGCCGCGAGGAGGATAACTTCACCTGGGAACGGACCGACAAGGTCGAGGAACTGCGCCGCAACGCGGGCGTGTGAAACCAAAAAAGAGCAAATGTTTAGACGCCCGCTCTTTTCAAAAGGCATCTCGCCGGGTAAAATCCCCCTTCGTCGAACAGCGGGCCGGCGACGGGGGGACGCCGGCGGAAGCCCAGCAGAAGTCCGGCAACCGAGCGACTGACAAGCGATGGACGCGCACTCATCCCTGGCGCTGGAAAAACTGCTGACCACCAAGCAACTGCTTGAATGCATTGACAAGCAGCGCGCGGCGGCCCAGGAAGGAAGAGTGGTCGAACTGGGAGAGCTTGCCGTCGAGCTTGGCTACCTGAAGCCCGACCAGATTCAGTCGGAAGTGGGCCGGCTGCACGGAGACGATGTCTCCCCGGAAGAAATTATTGACCTTGCCCTGGCCGGCGAAACCGACGTACCTACCCCGGCCCCGACAAAGGAAGAATCCCCGGCCGCCCAATCCCTGTCCGATTCGTTCTCCCAGTTCTCCGAGAGCATTTCAGAAAGCAAGCCCGCCGTCTCCAAGCCCCCGGCTCAGGTTCATGAACCCGTGCCCATGGGCGCGGAAGTCCCCAGCATGGTCTTCGCCATCCGCCTGAAGGAGATGGCCGGGAAGTCGCTGATCGGCGGGACCCTGATGGGATATCAGATCAAGGCGCTCATCGGCCAGGGCCCCATCTCAGACGTCTATCGCGTCGAACGCCCCGGCTCAAATGTCCCGTTGCGCCTGAAAGTCTTCGCCAAAAGCCTTTTCAAATCCCGGACCTCAATCCAGCGCTTCCTGAGCCGGGCAAGGCTGGCAGCCCGGCTGGACCACCCCAACTTCATCCAGCCGCTCGACTTCGGCGAGACGGAGCAGAACCTCTGCTATTACATCAGCCGTTACGAGGAGGGAATTCCGCTCTGGCTGCTCATCCGGCGCATGAAAAGACTCAAAGAACGCATGGCGCTGGCCACTATCCGCTTCCTCGCCAAGGCCCTTTTGGACGCCCACGGTCAGGGCATCATCCACGGCAACCTCAAGCCGTCCAACATTCTTATTAGCTCGCCGAAGGGAACAGTCCTGATCCTTGACTGCGGCGCCCCGCGCGTCTGCTTCGATCTCTCCTCCGGCCGCCTCAACAAGGAAGGCCACCGCATGGAGACTGTCAGCGAAGGGACATGTTACTCCGCTCCTGAGGTTGTGAGCGGCGAGTCCGCGGAAATCGGGCGTGAATCCGACGTCTATTCCCTCGGCGCAATCCTCTACAACATGCTCACAAACCAGGTCCCGTTCTCCGGCAGTCATGAAGAAGTCGCCGATGTCATGTTCAGGCAGAGCTTCCCGGTTATCCCTGATAGCGATACAGCCGTTTCGGACGGAACTCGCGATATCCTGAAGGCCATCACGAATGGAAAACACAAGGAACGCATCAAACTGCCCGACGCCCTCCGCATGATTGAGGACCACCTGCGGGCCATGGGCAAGTAGTCCGTTGCGAATATCCCGCGGCGAACACCCAGCCTGCTTGACTTAAATGATGACATTCAGGATAATCAACATCGTTGATGTCGGGAACTTTCATTAATCCGCGGGAATAACCAATCATGGGCATGGTGGAGCGAGAGGACAGGGACGGCGTGGGCATCCTTAGATTCAAGGACATACAGTTCCTTGACGAAATCGCCTACCAGAACCTCCAGCAAGCCCTTGACGAAATCTGGCGCGGTCCCGACGCCGCGAAAATCATCATTAATATGGACGGCGTCCGGCTGGTCAGCACGTCGGTCTGGGGAAAGCTCTTCGTCGTCAGCCAGCGCAGCAAAAAAGAATCCCGCCGAGTGGCATTATGCGGGCTGGGCACGCTCCTGCGGGACGCCGTGCGGATGCTGAAGCTGGACAAGTACCTTGAGATATTCGAAAAAGAAGACGACGCCGTAAAAGCGATGGCGGGATAAATGTAATCGACCCAATAGGGGACATTGGGGCTGTTGAAGAAGGGGGGTGGGCAAGGTGACGTTTTTGATCACGTCGCGTTTCATGCCGCCTCGCGCATCAACTCCCGGTCGTGCGCGATGCCAAGCAGGTAGCCGGACAGCATCAGCCGAAGCGCAACCTCCGGGTCTACGCCGGGCCTCCCGTTCTCGGCGCAGTAGCGCTCTCGCACCTCCTCGCGCAGCCACGACAGGTCAATGACCCTGCCCACGCGCTTGAGTATGTGCTCCTCCGGCACCAGATCGCCAAGCTTGCAGTATACAAACAACTCCTCCTGTCCGCGCTGCTTCTTGCCTATCACAGGCTCCCTCCATCCATCCCCCATTTCACATTATCCGCCTCTCTGTCTTATCTCGCTTACATCTTATCTATATCAATAGCCTTTTTCAACAGCCCCAACGTCCCCAATTTACCGAATGTTCCGCCGATTTCGGAGCATCCATACAGCTCCCAACGCGAGCAGCGCCATCGAACTTGGCTCAGGAACAGCGGCGGAAACGCGGAACCCGACTAAGATGTCCTCAGTCGCTGGGGAGCGGCCGGAGTTGCGGTATGTCACCGCCAAGAATTGGTAGGTATCCATGAACGACCCACCCCGCACTGCCCGATACGAAGGAGTAGTAGACTGGATCGCCTCGATCCACTCAAAGACGTTGCCAGCCTGGTCGAACGTTCCGTAGGGGCTGGCGGAGTTTTCGAATTCGCCGCCCTCGGTCCGAAAATACGGGCTATCAATGGTCATGTCGTTTTGCACGAAATTGGCATTGTTGCCCGGGTCGGGATTGATCAGATCATTGCTCGGTCTGCTGGCACTACTCGTCGGGTATTGGAAGTAGTTGCCAGTAGCGCCGTCGTTCTTGTGATACGCGGCCTTGTACCACTCATCCTCGTTGGTGATCGCCCACTTCCAGTCCGCCTCCCGGTTGACGGCCATCAGGGCACTGTTGCTGGTTGCGCCGTTGAGATAGTAAGCCCCGTCCTCTGTGGTGGTCAGATCCTGCATGCCGGTCGGCTGACCGTTGTGCAGCCAGTTGGCGAAGCGCGCCGCGTCGCCCCAGGAGACAAAGTTCACCGGCCGGTTGGCCCAGTCACCCGCGACACTGTAGGCGTAGGCGCCCGACGAACCGCTCCGCTGAATCTTGCAGCCCCAAATGTTGCTCCACATGCCGGAGTTGTACAACCCATAGGTGTCGGTGACGGCAACGGCGTTGAGGAACTCCGTGTACTGCCCGGCCGTCACCTCGTACTTGCCTATTCTGTACTCGTAATCCACCGCTCCGCAGATGCGTTCCGGTCCTACGCCGCCCATGCCTCCGGAAACAACGCCGGCGTTCCCCGGATTACCCACCAGAACAGTCACAACGTCCGCCAATGCCGCCGAGACCCAAGATACGCACAGCACAACCGCTAGAACCGCATACCCCAACCGAGAGACTCTACCGGGCATTTTCGCACCTTTCTTTCCGAAAAGACCTTCCGCCGCAAGATATCACCCGGGTCAAGCGGATTCCAACAGCTTGGGGCGAAACAGGCCCTGAACAGAAAACTTTTATATTATAACCATTTAGCCATCCGAAAATCAAAATCAAAGTAGATGATTTCGTACGGCGTCAGTCACGGGCGCGTGGCAGCGTAGGGGCGGGTTTCAAACCCGCCCCTACGAGTGGCTGGCATATAAACGCTCCCTTCACTGACCGGATACATGATTTCCTGAAGATAATCTCAATGGAATTGATGACGTTACCCCATTATTGAATGACGCGGCGACGCGATGCCATTACGCCGTAGTCAGCCGGGGTGTGCAACTCGTATCGCGAGCTGCACACCCGGCTGACTGCATATCGCCGCAGCGTTCATGAGTGTCTGCGTGTTGTCCCCCCATCGCGCGGGCGCAAAGTCCGCGAGTATTGGAATTCGGGCGTGGTATAATACGCCATTTCTCCCGTCCGCAATCAGCGCCGTAAGGGGAGCGTCAAACCATCGGCTCAGTCGCAATGAAAGAAGAAATCAGGATATCTGGCGCAAGGCAGCACAACCTGCGCAACATCACCGTCGGCATCCCGCGCAACGCGCTGACGGTCGTGACCGGCCTCAGCGGGTCCGGCAAGTCGTCCCTCGCCTTCGACACTATCTACGCCGAGGGACAACGGCGCTATATCGAAAGCCTGTCCTCTTACGCCCGCCAGTTCCTGGAGCAGATGGAAAAACCGGACGTTGACCTTATCGAAGGTCTGCCGCCTACTCTCTCCATCGAGCAGCGCGCGGCGCATGGCGGCCCGCGCTCGACCGTGGCGACCACGACGGAGATATTCGATTACCTGCGTCTGTTGTTCGCCCGCGTCGGCAGCCCGGTCTGCTACGAGTGCGGAACGCGGATAACGCAACAGTCCGTTGAGGAAATGGTCGCCGCAGCCATGCGCTGGCCGGGCGGCTCGGTGGCGACAATCCTCGCCCCCATGATCCGCGGCAAAAAGGGCGAGCACTCCGAGGTCATCCAGAAGCTCAGGCGCAACGGCTACGTAAAAGCCCGCATTGACGGCAAGCTGGCGGACCTTGACGCCCCGCCCCGGCTTGCGCGCTACAAAGTCCATACAATCGAGGCCGTCGTGGATCGCCTGCCGATCTCCGGCGGCGTCGGAAAGCGCCTGCGAGAGTCGCTGGAAACCGCGCTGGACCTGGGCGACGGGATCGCCATCGCGGCCGTGATTGACGGGGACGTTCAGCGCGATCACGTCTTCAACCAGCGTTACGCCTGCCCGGGCTGCGGAGTGGGATACCCCATGCTTGAGCCGAGGCTGTTCTCATTCAACAGCCCTTACGGCGCCTGCAAAACCTGTTCCGGACTGGGCGTGACCAGACAATTCGACGAGGGACTGATCATCCCCGATCCCGCGCTCTCGATCGGGGGGGGGGCATTGGCCGGATTGGACGAGCTGGGCGGCCGCCTGGCGGACCGTTTGAAGTCCGAGATGGATGCGGCCTGCAGGAGGAAGAAGATACCGACGGACAAGCCCTTCTGCGATCTCGCCGTCGCGCAAAAGCGATTCATCATGACGGGAGAATCCGGCGGATGGGCGGGGTTGATTCCCATCCTTGAACGGACACAGGGGAATACGGGCAGTCAGCGCCAGCTTGACAGGCTCCAGCGGTTGCGCTCGCCATTCCCGTGCCCCGATTGCGCGGGAACCCGGTTGAGACCGGAGGCGCGAAACGTATTCATTGACGGAAAAAACATTGGAGACGTTGCCGCGATGAACACGGCGGCGGCGCTGGAATTCGCGCGCGGATTGAAATTCGGCGGGGAGAAGGAGCCGGTCGCGGTTCCCATTCTGCGCGAAATCGAACAACGCCTGGGCTTCCTGGTTGACGTCGGTTTGCACTACATCCAGCTCGACCGCCTCAGCTCCAGCCTTGCCGGGGGAGAGGCGCAGCGCGTGCGCCTGGCTACGCAGGTCGGCTCCGGACTGGTCGGCGTCTGCTACGTTCTCGACGAGCCTTCCGTCGGCCTTCACGCCCGGGACAACCGTCGCCTGCTTGAGACGCTTTGCAGGCTCAGGGACATGGGCAACACGGTGATCGTGGTGGAGCACGATGAGGAGACCATGCGGCGGGCGGACTGGGTGGTTGATCTCGGCCCCGGCGCCGGCCGGGAGGGGGGGGCTGTGGTCGTCTCCGGAAAGCTTGAAGACGTGCTTGCGAGTGGGGATTCGCTGACGGCGGCGTACCTCAAAGGGGAGAAAACGATACCTGTTCCCGGGAAAAGGCGTCTCGCGAATCCGGAGCGAATGTTGACGGTTGAAGGGGCGTCCGAACACAATCTGAAGAACGTCACGGTCTCTTTTCCGCTTGGGCTGTTCACGTGCGTCACAGGCGTGTCCGGCTCCGGCAAAAGCAGCCTTGTGCAGGATGTTCTGTATCGCGCGCTGGCGCGGCGGCTCAACAGCGCGCCGGAGCGCCCCGGCGCGCACTCCGGTCTGTCCGGCGTTGAGAAGGTTGACAAAGTCCTGCAGATTGACCAGTCCCCGATCGGGCGGTCTCCCAGGTCCAACCCGTCAACATATACCGGCTTGTTCGCGCATATAAGGCGCATTTTCGCGAGCACAAGGGACGCCCAGGTGCGCGGTTACGGCGTCGCCCGGTTCAGCTTCAACGTGGCGGGCGGGCGCTGCGAGGCATGCGAAGGCCAGGGCCGCAAACGGGTGGAGATGCACTTCCTCCCGGACGTCTTCGTCACCTGCCGGGAATGCGGCGGCGGGCGATACAACGCGCAGACCCTTGAGGTCCGCTACCGCGACCGCAACATCGCCGAAGTTCTCGCGATGAGCGTCTCGGAGGCGCTCGAATTCTTCAGAAACTATCCGCCCATAGAGAGGATGCTGCGGACCATGCGCGACGTCGGATTGGGCTACATCGTGCTCGGACAACCCAGCACGACGCTCAGCGGCGGCGAGGCCCAACGGATAAAACTCTCTACTGAACTCGGAAAGATCGCCACCGGCGGAACGGTCTACATTCTGGACGAGCCGACGACAGGGCTGCACTTCGAGGATGTTCGTCACCTGCTGATCCTCCTGCAGCGTCTTGTTGACATGGGCAACACCGTGATCGTGATCGAGCACAACCTCGACGTGGTGAAGGCGGCGGATTACCTGATTGACCTGGGTCCGGAGGGCGGGGAGAATGGGGGCCGCATTGTGGCGACGGGAACTCCGGAAGAGGTGGCCGCCTGCGCGGAATCGCACACCGGGCGTTTTTTGAAGGACATGCTTCCGCCGGACCCAACGGGAAAGACATGCCTGAAACCCGCAACCGCGGCTGGCTCCGCGCGCGCGCGCCGAAAAAATGACGCATAATCAACAGGTTGACCTGATTCGCAGATGCCGGGGATTCATCTTCGACCTGGATGGGACGATCTATCTGGGCGAGGAACTGCTCCCCGGCGCGCAGAAGGTCATCTCCCTCCTGCGGATGGCGGGGAGGCGCTTCCTTTTTCTGAGCAACAAGCCCCTTGCCACGCGGCGCGACTACGCCGAGAAATTGACGCGCCTGGGCATCCCATGCGCTGAGAACGAGGTGCTGAATTCCCTCCTCGTCTTCACGAACCACTTGAAGCGAACCATCCCGGACGCCCGCGTTCTGCCGGTGGGGGAGCCGTTGTTCGAGCGAACGCTTGCCGGAGCCGGCTTTGTCGTCACCCGCAATCCGGATGAGGCCGATGTTGTCGCAGTCTCTTTCGATCGGACGTTCGATTACGACAAACTAGACCGGGCTTATAGGGCGGCAAAACGCGGCGCGAAACTCTGGGCCACTAACCCGGACAAGTTGTGCCCGATGCCCGGATATGAACTGCCGGACTGCGGATGCATGATCGCCGCCATCGAGGCCGCCGCCGGCAGAAGTTTCGACCTCGTTGTCGGCAAGCCGTCGCCTCTTATCGTTGCTGCAGCCTTGGATATGCTGGGCCTTGCTGCTGCGGAGTGCGCCCTTGCAGGCGACAGGCTTGAAACAGACATGGCCATGGCGCGGAATTCCGGCCTGATTCCAATCCTGGTTTTGACGGGAGTGACATCTCGGGAAAAAGCTGCCGGACTTCAGAATTCAGGCGTCATTGTTCTGGAAAATATCGGCGAACTGGCCGAGATGCTGGAGTGATATGAGCGTGGATGCGTTACATCCCCAGGATAATGAGCATATGTCAGTAACTGATATATTATCGGAATCAAATCGCGCAGAATCAGGCATTATCGGACGGTGTTTTATCACCGTTTCAAGTATTAATATGTGGTGGGTGTTCGTTCTTGCGCTGGCTTGGCGGATTATCCGCGTAATTGCCTTGCGCGACGGTCTTCAATGGCCGGATACCGCTTCATATGACGAGGTTGCCCGAAATCTTCTCGCCGGCAATGGATTCGTGCTGAATTGCGGAGACGCGGCGGCTCGAACCCCCGGCTACCCGCTCTTTCTTGCCGCCTGCTATTCTCTGTCCGGAGTTGAACTGGCCCGATGGATGCAGGCGATAATCGGCGCTGCAACAGTTTTCCCGATTTGCATTCTTGGACGCAGGCTGTTTGGCGTAAGGTGCGGCAGGATCGCAGCCCTGATGGTTGCCATCAACCCGACCGCGATCTACTTCTGCGGAACACTGCTTACGGAGACGCTTTTCGCCATTCTCCTGGCGTGTGCGGTACTGGCTTTGGGGTGCATGCTTGTGGAAAACAAGGCGTCGCCTTTTGCGGCGGTCATGACCGGGATTCTGCTTGGAGCGTCGTCGCTGGTGCGTCCGTCGGCATTGTTGATCCCGCTCTTCCTAATTCCAGTATGGATTATTCTGAGAGGAATTTCCCGCCGAACGATCATGGAATTAGCTCTCATTGCTGTGGGAAACTGGCTCGCGCTCAGCCCATGGATTATCCGCAATTACGGTATTTACCATTGCTATGTACCCGGCTCGCTCAGATCGGGAGAGTCGTTGTATGAAGCGCTCGGTCCACATGCCGACGGGGGGCCGTCGCTTGACAGAATGCCGCGTCCGGCAGGCTCCGCCGATCCGGATGAATGGCGTCGCAACGAGTCATTCAAAAATGCCGCTAAAGAATATGCATTGGCCAATCCCGGCAGAACCGTCAGCCTGATCGCGGCAAAGCAATTGCGATTCTGGAATTTCATGCCAAATGCCGCGGGATATCGCAACGGTGGGGAAATGTTGTTGATAGCCACTTTCGTATTGCCGGTCTATGTTCTTGCCGTGTTCGCGATTCTCGTTGATCCCGGAAACTGGAAGAAAATGATTCCGGCATTGTGGCCGGCCTTCTACTTCGCCGGCATTCATTGCATATTCGTGGGGAGCATGCGTTATCGGGAGCCAGTCATGCCGATGCTCTGCATATTGTCCGCGCATGGTTTGATTCTCCTGGCCGGCATCAAGGAAAAAGACTGAGATAGTATCCAATGTTTCGGATTGCCTGACGGTTCCTCTTGAAATCGGCTGTTCCGAGACTAAAATATACATGTAAGAATATGTATGCGCGAGACTGGCATCAAAATGCCCGTTTCGCCGGTTCACTTGAAGGGCGGCTGATAAGGAGGTTCCTCAATGAAAGTCGTAATCATAATCGTTGTTCTGGTGGCAGTCTTCATCGGTTATCGCCTGATCAGCAGCGACAAGCCGATTACCACCGACAACATAAGGGCGGAGTTCACCTCGGTCGCCAAGGACGCCGCGCCGGGCGATTACGCAAAAGCGGAAGTCAAGTTCCAGGCTGGCGAATGGAAGGAAGCGATTGCCCTCTACGAAAGTACGCTCGCAGAAGCAAAGGGTGAGACCAGAGGCAATTGCATGCACCGGATTGGCGACTGCTACCGGAAAATATTTGACGCCGGCGGCGGCAGAGAGAACAAACAGAAGGCGTTGGAATACTACGAAAAGTTTCTGTCTGAGTTTGGCGATTCAAAGTTTGCCCAACAAGTCCGCCAGCGGAAATCCGCACTTGAGTTGGTGAATTAGTTCGACTGCGGCGGTAAAGAGTAAGATGACAAATGACCAGAAGCGATATGAATCATGCACATAATGTGACTATGTGTCGCATTCTGGCCGGAACGATTTCTAAAAGATGGCTCAAGAATGGTCAGAATTGGAGAACCCCTAAGCGGACCAGTAAGGCGACGGAAACTGATATCCTTAAAGTGGGTGACGATCTCAGGAATAATTGTTTTGCTGGGTACTGTGGGACATTCCACGTATAGTCAATATAACCTGAAACGAAAACTGTTCAGCGAAACACCCCTGAATATAACTCATTCGCAATCAGCCGCCTCCTGCATTAACAATACATTAATTCGCATGGAACGATTGATCGGTGAATTAAACGGGAGTAAGCAAATAGAACTGGAGTTGAACCGTGATGAAGTGAATGCCCTCCTGATAGAGCTTTGCTCCAGGCGGAATGTTCTGACTGGTTGTCAAATAATCCCCGCAGGGGATCATACGGAGATTCTCGTCAGCATACGCGACAAACAGAATGGGTTATATGTCAATCTTGAAGGAACCGGGCACATTGAAATAAAGGATGGCGCAATAAAGTTGATTTTATCCAACGGGCGTTTTGGCGATATAAAGTTCGGACATGGAAATTTTCGGAATATCGAGCAATGGTTGGAAAGGATATTGAACGATAATGTGCGGGATTTCCTGGTGTGTGTCAGGAAAGCTGATGTGCGTGGCGAGGCAGTTCGCGTCATCCTTGAAAAAATAGAAAATCAAACCGGAAATTCGATTGACATGCGGCTGGAAGAGTGATAAGATTCACCTGAAATCAAGTGATTGTTGTGCTGGGGGTATCTAGTCTTCCCATTGCATGGGAGAACTTTACCTCTAAGTTTAAGCGGTGATGAAAGGAGAACGCGATGAGGGTGCGGGAAATAACTGCTGCGGCCATTGCCGCCACGCTGTTGCTCGCCGGTTGGACTCTTGCCCAGGGAGCAGGTTTGGGCGAGGTAAAAAGTTGCGGCACTCTTGTTGAATGGCCGACGGATGATCCTGACGACGTCAGGCCGCTTGAGATGGGAAGCGCCGTTTTGAATGAGAGTACCGTTGAAGCGCGCAGTGGCGCAGCCAGCATCGAATTCGCAGGCGGTCAGAAACTCCAGATGATGGAAGGCGCGCAGGTCAGCGTCGTCCGCAAGGAGCAGACCGTTGAAGAAGAAGGCGCCAGACGTCAAGTGAACGTATGGACGTTCAAGGTTGATCGTGGCGTAGGCATCGTTGACGCTCATGACGACGCCGCCACCATGACCGAAATGGCCGTCAGCCCCGGCACCATCCACTTCGGCGGCACGCGCGTTCGCGCCGAGGCGGGCGCCCAAGGCAACGTGCAGCTAGCCAAGGTCACGATGGAAACCGGCTCCGGCATACTTGAACTCATGTCCAAGAAGGGTCGTCTGATTCTTCCGGACGAGACCATC